>Ga0115567_10002087_pt1 | contig 19862 bp, 15 predicted proteins | sample COGITO_mtgs_1204_2_FD_88679 | JGI IMG/M metagenome (GOLD analysis project Ga0115567, IMG submission 88679) | Pelagic marine microbial communities from North Sea - COGITO_mtgs_120412 | ecosystem: Environmental > Aquatic > Marine > Epipelagic | place: Germany:Helgoland, sampling site Kabeltonne... | reverse complement strand
GTATCTATTTAACGATCCAAAAGTAAAAGCAGCTTTTAACTAATTTTGATCCATAGGAATAAAAGGCGGGTGACGCGTTGGCAATACAAGAATGTCACCTGCTCTACTGACTAATTAGCTTGAATAAACTCATCCCAGTACGGTGGCTCGCCATAATACCCTTCAATGAAATCAATAAAGCACCTGACTTTATTGGGTAACAATTTCCGATGTGCATAAACGACATATAAACCAAGAGGATCGGGTTCAAACTTAGGCAGCACAATGATGAGCTTGCCGCGGCGGATGGCTTCACTTGCAATAAAAGTGGGTTGCAGCGCTAAGCCGGCACCGGCAATCGCGGCGTCAACTAATACATCTCCGTTATTGCTTTGAAATACACTGCTTTGAAATACACTGCTTTGGTTTACACGACGTTGGTCAATATCACTTTTTTTTAGCCATCGCATTAGTTCTCCCTTGTCATCCATTTCCATATAGCTGTAGTGCAAGTAACGATGCTGTTTCAAGTCTTGTGGCTGCGTGGGGGTATTATGAAGTTTAAGGTACTCAGGTGAAGCACATAGCACTAAGCGTATTGGGGCAACATACTTAGCAATAAGTGAAGAGCTTTTTAAATGCCCAATGCGCAGCGCTATGTCGAAACCCTCATCCACAATATCTACCTTTCGGTCATTGAGCTGTAAATCAACGTTGACTTGCGGGTAAGACAATTGAAAGTCGGTGACAAATTTAGCCATGTGCTTTAATGCAAATGACACCGGCGCACTTATTCTCAGCGTTCCTTTTGGCCTTTGTTGCAAGCCGCCTAGCGATGAATCCATATCATCAATGCTTAACAGTATTTGCTGAGCATGCTGTAAATAGTGCGCACCGGCCTCCGTTAAGCTAACTTTTCGCGTAGTGCGATTTAGCAAGCGCACCTCAAGTTTCTCTTCTAATTTGGAGACGTACTTACTCACTAATTGTGGCGACAGATTTAGCGTGGTTGCCGCATTGCTGAAACTTCCCTCTGCCACAACCGTTATGAATGCTCGCATAGCATCAATTCTATCCATTATTTGTCTCTCGTAACAAGCATCGACTTACTATCAACGTTTTGTTGTTAATAATTCAACAATTACCATCTTACTCTTTCAATTTGTTGATAGTAAAGTAATGGCATCCCAATTAAAAGGGACAACTTAATACTTAACTAATATAAAGAGGAATAAACAATGAAAACTTCACCAATACTAAAAACCTTACAATCAACTTCAGGCTTTGCAGGCTTAGTGTTGCGAGCGCCCATTGGATTAATATTAGCTGCACACGGAGCACAAAAATTATTCGCTTGGTTTGGTGGCTACGGATTAGAAGGCACAGGACAGTGGATGGCGAGTATTGGCATTACGCCAGGGTATTTGATGGCATTGCTGGCCGGTAGTGCCGAGTTCTTTGGTGGTTTAGCACTACTGCTAGGACTATTCACCCGCCCTGCCGCAGTGATTGCCGCATTCACTATGTTGGTCGCTATTTTCACGGTGCATATTAGTAACGGACTATTTATGGCGAACAACGGCTATGAATATGCACTTACCCTTTTCGTTGTTTTAGCTGCTATAGCGGTGCAAGGTGGTGGTCGTTTGAGCCTTGATAATGTGCTGGCTAAAAAGCTGAGGGATTAGCTTAAATCTCGTTATATATGCGATGGCGCTGAGCTTTAATAGCGAAGCGCCTTCGACCTCCACACTAGTATGTTAAATAACTGAATTTCACTGGAAAAATATGAACAAGGCAAATATAGCATTTATCTCCCATGGCGGTGGTCCTATGCCATTGCTAAACGACCCAAGCCATGACGACTTGGTAGCATACCTAAAATCACTGGCTGAAACGCTTGAGAAACCTAATGCTATTTTGATCATTAGCGCACACTGGGAGGCGCAAGCAGCATCCATAACCGCTAGCGCGAATCCTAAAATGATTTACGATTACAGAGGGTTCCCGCAAGAAGCTTACCAATTACAGTATCCCAGCCCGGGGGAACCACAACTGGCGGTAAAAATACAACAAGTATTACAACAGGCGGGCATTCCCGTTGAGCTTGATCATCAGCGTGGTTACGATCACGGTGCGTACGTGCCCTTAATGCTAATGTACCCGCACGCTGATATTCCCGTTGTCCAACTTTCGTTAATGAATAATCTAAACGCTAAGCAGCATCTAAATATAGGTAAAGCACTGCAGTTTCTTGAATACGACAATCTGTTAGTCATTGGGTCAGGCTTCTCATTTCATAATATGAGTGCGTTTTATGCTCCAGATACCGAAAATGCCAATCAAAAGAATCTCGAGTTTGAAAACTGGCTGCACGGCACATTGAGCAACAAACATTTGCCAGAAACCGAGCGATTCCAAAGGATGATTAAATGGACTGATGCACCACATGCTCGTTATTGTCATCCACGTGAAGAGCACCTTTTGCCGCTGCATGTTTGTTATGGTCTGGCTGGACGAGTAAGTGACGAACATGTAAATGTGAATATTTTGAATAAGCGGTCAAGTGCTTTCTTGTGGCGTAATAAACCAGTATAAAAGAACAAAAATGCGCCTGCATTGTTAAGCCCTTTGCTTTGTTCCCAAAGACAACTGAACACTCAACGGGTTTTATTAAAAAACCTTAGCAATGCAAATCTTTTAGCTTGGCATACTTTCTGCAACTTGTTTGATATTGAAACAGTACAAAGGTGATCTTAAGCAAGTTTGCAAATTACATCTGTAAACTTTTCCGGTAACTATGTAAGTATTGTATAAGGACACTGGGTTTGTTAGCAAATACGCAAAGTTTAATCATAAATGGAAGCATATCTACGATGTTCAAAGTCATCGCTGGTCTTGCTTTAATTATGTTTGTAACTGCGTCTTTCGCATGTGACCAAACTAACTTCAAGGTTGCTGAGTCAAATAATGTCAGTATTGAGTTTGAAACGGTCTCGCTTGTACATGCTTCGTTTAACCATCCTTCGCCAAATCATGCGGCAGCTAAACACACTTCGCTTGACCGTACTTCACTTGAAAAACCAGCGCACGATGAACATAAAGACTGCGATGGTAAATGCTGCGACAAAGAATGTAATTGCAAAATTGGTTCATGTGCAAATACTTGGATCATGACATCAACAGAAATGTCATTCAATGCAGGTACATTTAACAACTTTCACAATCTCAATAGTCACTATAAATTCGCTCCACCACCTCTGCGTAAACGTCCTCCAATAATAAGTTAATAACAAATAAATATGCGTTGATCCGCGTTCGCCACTATTAGCCAAATGCGTGTGGAAACTCCGCATTCGTGACTGAACTGACTGCGTTCGCGCTATTTTATTAAGCGAAAAAAATACCTAAACCAATGTTCCGACATTACGCTAAATACCGAAGCAAGATGCAGTAAGCAGACTTTAGCGAACAATAATCACAGATTACAGATATCAATTAAGGGATCTAGAATGAAAAAGACAGCAACATTATACCGTATGCACACAAGCGAACATATTTGTCCATTTGGCCTTCGCTCTAAAGATTTACTAGAACGAAAAGGTTACGAGGTAGACGATCACAAATTAACGTCGCGTGAGGAAACAGACAAATTTAAGGAAGAGCATAATGTAGAAACAACGCCTCAAACCTTCATAGATGGCGAACGTGTAGGAGGTCATGACGCGCTGCGCAAGCACTTTGATATGGAGCCGGCTGGTCAAACAGGCACTACTTATACGCCGGTACTTGCTATTTTTGCCGTTGCGTTTTTAATGGCAATTGCAAGTGTTTATGCTTCTATCGAAAGTTTCAGCGTAATAAGGGTTATTGAGCTTTTTGTCGCATTTAGTATGACTATATTAGCAATTCAAAAGTTAAGAGACCTGTATATGTTTACTAACTCTTTCATAACCTACGATTTGCTCGCCATGCGTCATCTCAGATACGCATATATTTATCCCTTCGCAGAAGCGTTTGCAGGTATTGGTATGCTCGCAGCACTGTCTGGCTATGTGGTTGGCCCAGTGTCACTATTTATTGGGACCGTGGGTGCGATATCAGTGTTTAAAGCCGTATATATCGATAAACGCGATCTGAAATGTGCTTGCGTTGGCGGAGATAGCAATGTTCCTCTTGGCTTTGTATCGCTAACAGAAAATTTATTCATGATTGCAGCCGGTGTTTGGATGCTAACTAAGGCTATTGGATAAAAATGAAAAATACAGCCACACTGAGGATTACTTATGAGTAACGATAAATCTAACGACTATGATGAAGGCAGCTTAAGCCTCACCGGTGCAGTATCTATGGGCACTGGTGTGATGATTGGTGCAGGTATTTTTGCTTTGACAGGGCAAATTGCGGACTTGGCGGGTACTTGGTTTCCCTTAGCATTCGTTGTGGCGGCCATAGTAGCCGGCTTCAGCGCATATTCTTATGTCAAGCTTGCCAATGCCTATCCTTCGGCAGGCGGCATAGCGATGTTTTTAAAGAAAGCTTATGGGCGCTCATTGATGACCGGTGCGCTCGCACTGCTGATGTATTTCTCCATGATTATTAACCAGAGTTTGGTTGCACGAACTTTTGGTACTTATACGCTGCAATTGTTTGATGCTAAGAATATGCAATGGATGATACCCGCTCTTGGTGTAGGACTATTGGCTTTTGCGTTTTTTGTGAATGCGCTCAGCAATAAGTTTATTCAATCGCTCTCTTTCGTCACTGCGTTTATCAAGATTGTAGGCCTCGCCATGTTAGCAGTTGGTGGCCTTTGGGCGTCTGGGCTAAGTTTTGAAAGTATCTCGTCGGTGCCGCAAAATACCGGCGTTAGTAGTTTCCTTGGCGCGGTTGCTTTAGGCATATTAGGCTATAAAGGCTTTACTACCATTACCAATAGTGGCGGCGAAATTAAGAACCCCCACAAGAATGTTGGAAGAGCTATCATTATCTCTATCTCAATTTGCACTTTGTTATACGTGGTGGTATCACTAGCGGTAGGCGCAAATTTAACGATTGAGGAAATCGTTAAGGCTAAAGACTATTCTTTAGCGGAAGCCTCTCGTCCCGCTTTTGGCCAATATGGACTGTGGTTTACCGTTGGTTTTGCGATAATCGCGACAGTTTCAGGGGTGATTGCCAGTGTGTTCGCTGTTTCACGCATGTTAGCTATGTTAACTAAAATGCAGCTTGTGCCTCATCGCCATTTTAAACTGCCTGGTGATATTCAAATGCATACGCTAATTTATACGGTAGCAATAGCAATGGTGCTTACTATATTCTTTGACTTAAGCCGTATTGCGTCATTAGGAGCCATTTTTTATATTATTATGGACATTGGAATTCACTGGGGGGTTTTTAAACATTTACGCAAAGATGTTGGCGCAAACTCTGCCATACTTATTACGGCGATTACCTTAGACGTGATTATATTGACTGCGTTTCTGTGGGTTAAAACACAGTCAGACATGATGGTAATTTGGGCTTCGCTAATTGGTCTCGCCGCTATTTTCATCGGCGAGAAATATTTTCTAAAAGCGCATAAAAATGAGGACGAGGACCCTAACTACAACTAAGTTGATACAATGGTTTCCTTCCGTTTTGATTGTATTTTCAAATTCAATCATGGCAAGTTAATGCCAAATGCGGAAGGCGACCATTAAGCTTAAGTGGGTCCAAGCGCAGTTGTCACCACGATGTGCAAACTATCAAAAGTAAGCCAATTGCCACGGCAACAGAAAATACCTGACACTACGATTACCTTAAAATTACATTTTAGTCGTTTTTCATCTAATCCGTAGTTAAAGCTTCTCTCACTTTATCCGTCAACGCTGTTATCGAAAATGGCTTTTGTAGAAAAAAAGCACCCTCTTCTAGTTTGTGCTGTAAGCCTATTGCATCTGATGAATGGCCAGACATAAAAACCACCTTCAATTCAGGGTGAAGTCTTTGCAATTTGTCACAGAGCTCCATACCATTAATATCGGGCATAACCACATCACTTAGCAATAAATCAACTTTTGATGAGTGCTTTTTGAGCAAGGCTTCAGCTTGTTCACCGCTTGAAGCCGTTAGCACGGTATAACCTGTTCTTTCTAGTACAAAGCTCTGGATTTCAAGTAAGGACTCCTCATCTTCAACAAGCAGTATCGTTTCTGTCACCTCACATGAATCCGTTTTCGTAACTTTTTGAGACTTCTTTTTTAACGGTTCGGCTCTGCAAAAATAGATATTAAAGCGTGTGCCCTTATCCAGTTCACTAAACACATTAATAAAGCCGTGGTTCATTTTAACTGCACCAAAAATTGAAGACAGCCCCAATCCTGTGCCCGTCCCTATTGCTTTGGTGGTAAAAAAAGGTTCAAAAATATGCGACATTGTGGCATCGTCCATGCCGCATCCGTTATCGCTTACCGAAAGTTTTACATACTCCCCTAGCGGAATATCATAGGCGTCATCAACGCCAGTACTGTCATCAATGACACAGTTTGTTGCAGTGATTGAAATTTCACCCATACTAGAAATTGCATCACGAGCATTAATACAAAGGTTTACCAATACCTGATCAAGTTGGGTTGGGTCAACTTTAACCGGCCATAAGTCATCCGTCGGTTTCCAAGACAAACGAATGCTTTCGCCAATCGTTCGATCAAGCATTTGTATCATATCTGATACCGACGAATTCAAGCTTAGAACTTTGGGTTCAATAGTTTGTTTACGCGCAAATGTGAGTAGTTGGCGGGTGAGTTTTGCTGAATGACTAGCGGCTTTTGAAATTGCCTTCAAGTTTTCAGTAAGCGCGTTGGTGGCAGCTATATTGCTTAAGCCTAGTTCGCAGTGTCCAATAATAACGCCCAGCATATTGTTGAAATCGTGCGCGATGCCACCGGCCAAGTTACCGATAGCCTCCATCTTTTGAGCTTGTTGCAGCTGTTTTGTTAAGGTAATTTGTTTATTTTCACTGTCTTTTTGAGTAGTTATATCTTCTACAATAAAAATAAAGTAGTCGGGTTGGTTGTGGATGTCTCTAACGAGACTCATAGTTAAATTAACCCATATTACATCACCGGTTTTGGTGTAATACCGTTGCTCATTGGAATAGTTTTTAATTTCCTCGTTTAAAAGCTGGTTAGTGGCGCAGTGAACATTCTTTAAATCTTCTGAGTGGACTATATTTTCAGTGGTTTTTGACAGCAGTTCGCTTGGCGAGTATCCCATAATATCGCAAAGCTTTTTATTAACTTCCAACCAATCACCATTTAGGTCTACGCGAGCAACGCCTAACGCCGCTTGCTCAAAGATACTTCTAAATTTGTTATCGCTTTCTTTTAACTTCGCTTCCGAAAGTTTACTTTCAGATATATCCGTTATCGTTAACCAGTATTCACCAGATTCGGTAATTATAATTTGTACAAGCCCCCAAAAAGCGTCTGAGTTGGCTCGTACAAAGCGCATTTCAAAATGCTGTGGATAGCCCAATTCAAGGCACAGATTTAGACGCTTATAAAAAATGTTTTGATCGGATTTCAGTAATATTTTGCTAACGGGCGTATTAATTAAAGCGTCTCGATTAAGGCCCATCATACTAGATGCAAACAAGTTACAGTCTTGTATCATTCGCTTGTCAGTTAGCGTTATATATCCTATAGGGGCTAAATCATACAAGTTAAAATAGCGGGAGCGCGAATCGTCTAGCAGCTGATGCGCACTGCGAAGCTCTTCATTTTGCATTTCCAGTTCAACTTGATGCACCAATAGCTCGTGCAAGAGTTGTTTCGTCTCTAAATGAGAACTCGATTCAAAATCGTCGTCACTCGTGTCAAGTTTTTGTTCGGCGCGTTGTCGTCGGTTCTGATCACTTTCCTTTTTTTTGCTACTCATGACCTGTCTCTTCCTTATTCGCTAGTTTTAGAAAGCCGCTCGGTGGTGGCAATAGCGTAGACCTCACCTGATTTATCGATTAAGCCTGTGGCGGTTAGCCACACGGCAATGCTTGAACCGTCTTTGCGCAGACGACGTGTTTCATAGGGCTCGAAGCCTTCTTTTTCGCTTAATAGCTTTATCTGACTCAGTTCCGCACTTTGCAATGAGTCTGGGAGCAGTGTCACAATGTTTAAGTTCAAAGCTTCAGTTTCACTGAATCCATATATACGTTCAGCCGCACGGTTGAAGGCCAAAATATCACCGCTTAAAGTGTATAGCACAATAGCATCACTAGTGTCTCCCACCACTGTGGCTAGGTGCAAACGCTCATTGGCTTTTTTAAGCGCCAGCTCTGCTAACTTGCGCTCAGTAATGTTAATAAAGTTAACAACGGCTCCTTCAATACGGTTGTCGGTAGTGCGATACGGGAGCATGCGCAACATGTAATAACTGCCACCTTTTGTTTTCACCTCGACCTCTGTTGGAATAAGGCTGAGCAGCATAGCGCGCAAGTCTTTTTCTAAATCGTCGTAGTTGCTCAATGTAGAGGTAAAGTGCATTAGTGGTCGACCAATATCGGCCGCTATTAAGCTAATTATTTTCACCAAAGCCGGCGTGAAGCGCAGTATATTTAGCTGCATGTCAAGAAAGATAGTGGCAATACCAGTGCCAACAACCAAATTGTTCATATCGTTATTGAGATGAGAAGACTTCAATGCTTGGGTTTGTAATTCTGCGTTCGTGGTAGCTAACTCCTCGTTTATTGACTGTATCTCCTCTTTCGAAGTCTCTAACTCTTCGTTTGTCGACTGTAATTCTTCGTTAATTGACTGCAGCTCTTCATTTGCAGACTTAAGTTCTTCAACCCCGCTTTGCTGCTCTTCGCTAGCACTTTGAATGTAGCTATCTTTGTCGCGCAGGGCTTGCTCTAATGCAATAATACGGGTGTCGTTAGCTAAATTATTGCCAGAGTCAATTGAAGTGGGTGTAATAATTCGTTGGTCTGTCTCTTCCTCTAACACTACCATAAACAGTGTACTAGCAAGTTTTGGCGCTAAGCCGTTAATTACTGGACTAACACTTACATTAACATTGCTAAAGTCACCATTCGTTTTTACCCGTAAACCAGCGCGGCGCACAATTTCATTATTGGAAGCCGCTTTGTGAAGCATTACCACTAAATCAGACTGCAAGCCTTCACGAGCCATTCTAAAAATATTGTACGAATCTAAGCCTCCTGTCACCGGCTCAAGATATTTGCCAGCTCGGCCATGTAGATAAAGGATATCGCCAGTTTGATTAACTAAAATGCCTGCTTGCACCACTTGCTCTATTAAGGCTTTCTCAGCTAGCTTCTGCAACTGAATACTGTGCGGTGTAGGGGGAGCACTGCTGCTGTCATCTGGTGATGCGCGCGGCAAAAACAAGTTCGCAGAAGGTGGTCTCGCGATGTAACCATGTGCTTTACGTTTATATAACTTTTGCTTACGTTCGAGCGTAGCAAACAAAGCGCCCATTTCTCCAGTGGTTTCAGACGTACCCAAAAACAATAAGCCATCTTGATTTAATGCGTAGTGAAACAGCGAAATAACTTTTTTCTGTAAGGCTGGTTCCATATAAATCATTAAATTTCGACAGCTTACCAGATCAAGCTTTGAAAAGGGTGGGTCTTTAATTACATCCTGCTCAGAGAAAATAATGGTATCGCGTATGCGTTTTTGTATCCGGTAAGTCTTGGTTTCGGTATTGAAAACAAAATAGCGTGCTAGACGTTCTGGCGACATATCATCTTTTATACTTTGGTCAAAGAAACCTTGGCGGGCCTTTTCAATGGCTGTTGTATCAATGTCACTAGCAAATATTAGCACTTTACATCTCTGGTGTGCGTTGTCGTCGCTTAGCGAATCTAATTTTTCTTGCAGCAAAATGGCAATTGAATAAACCTCTTCGCCCGTTGAGCAGCCGCAAATCCACGCCCTCATATCACTACCAGCAGGTTTGTTGGCGAATAGTTCTGAGCCAATAGCGTTCTCTAGTGCTGCGAAAGCGTCTGGATCGCGAAAGAACTTAGTGACGCCAATTAATAAATCCCGAAACAGCACATTTATTTCTTCGGGTTTCTGCTGCATGTAGTTCACATAGTCTTCAAGTTTAGCGATACGATGCACCGCCATTCTTCTCTCGATACGACGGCTGACCGTGCTTTGTTTATACTCAGCAAAGTCATGCCCAGTTTGACTCTGCATAAGCTCAAACAACTTCTTGAAAGCGTTTTGTTTGTGGTCTTGATTTTTAGTGCTTGGCACTTCTGCTGGGTTAAAGTTCGACTTACCATAGGCGAGCAGTTGACCCGGCATGTCTTGTGGGCTCAGAACATAGTCAACAAGTCCGGTATCTATTGCACTTGTTGGCATGCCGTCAAATTCCGACGATTCTTTACTTTGCACTATCGCCAACCCACCTTGGCTTTTAATCTCGCGCATGCCAAGAGTGCCGTCGCTGCCGGTACCGGAAAGAATTATGCAGACTGCTTTTTCGCGCAGACCCTTGGCAAGTGAACGAAACAAAAAATCGATTGGATAACGATGCCCTCTTGCAGCTTCGGGTTCTGAGAGTTGTAATGAACCGTTGCTAAAGGCCAGGTTACAATTAGGGGGAATAATGTAAACGCAATTTCGCTCTACAGGCGTGCCTTTAACCACCTCTTCTACTGCCATGGAAGTGTAGCGCCGTATTATTTCGGTGAGTCGGCTTTTATGATCGGGCGCTAAGTGCTGCACCAGCACAAACGCCATATCTAAATTTTTGTCGCTAGGCATAGCTCTGAAGAAACTTTCAAATGCAGCTAAGCCACCCGCTGAAGCTCCAATTCCTACTACTGGGCAAGTGCCTATTGGCCACGACGCTGAGCTCTGCTTTTTACTCCGACTGCTTTTATTCGTTTTTTTTATTGAGTCTGTGGCCGGCTTATTTTTGTTAGTTGCCATTATCTAATCCTTTATATCGCTTATACTAACAGGGCAAAATCTAGATTTTTCAAACGATTGCTTGGTGGTGATAAGCATAGTATCCCAGCTTTGTTGCGCGTAAGCACTATATAACTAAAGTAATATTATAGATAATGCGGCATGCGACTTTAGTATGCAATTTTTTCTTTGCACAGTTGCTCAACTGCGTCACTATAATAAACTTAACAGTTTGTTACAAAACGTTATTTACGCCAACTTCTTCAGTTTATTTGCTGATTAGAGCGGCTTTTTTTGACATTTGCATAGTTCGTTAAAGTGAGAACGTTATTAGTCTTTTAGTTGTGGTTATATAAGATGATTGAAGTATTGTTATTAGCGCTTGCCTTAAGTATGGATGCATTTGCAGTGTCGTTAACCTTAGGTATTCGTCACCCAGATCACATCAACAAAATGGCGGTAATTGCAGGCCTTTACTTCGGAGTGTTCCAAGGAGCAATGCCTTTAATAGGCTATTTTGGCGGCGTGGTAATGCTGGATTGGCTTGGCGATTTTACGCACTGGATAGCATTTTTACTGCTTACTCTTATCGGTCTGAAAATGATATTTGAGGCAGCAAAAACGAATAGTGAAGATAAGGCCGAATTATCTTCGTACTCTCATCACGCTATGTTATTGCTGGCTATTGCTACTAGCATTGACGCACTTGCGGCAGGCTTTTCGCTAAGCTTAATGGATGTGAATGGTCTACTCGCTTGCCTTATAATTGGGTTTGTTACGTTTTTATTCAGCTATATCGGGGTGAAAATGGGTAAAAAAACGTCGCGTTTTATTGGCAATAAAGCAGAATTTCTTGGCGGTATAGTGCTTGTTCTACTAGCGATTAAAGTGGTGATAACATAAGGTTTTAAAAAGTAGCGATGTAGGCAGAACCAACGCGAACATCGAGTTGGTTTTGCCTACATCGCTACTAATATTTCCCACTCAGGTATTTTACTAATTACCTGCCGCTATATATTTAAAACAACTTGCCTGAAACAAGTTACTGCATCGATATTGCAAGCTGATGATACAGTCCAATGCCTATTAGCACATTAAATGGAAAAGTAATGCCTAAAGAACTGAGCATGGCTAGGCCTATGTCTGCTTTTGGAATAGCCGCTCTTATAGCGGCTGGGGCTGCAATATATGAGGCGCTCGCAACTAGGCTTCCCAAAATAACAACTGAGCCAAGGGTCAATCCTAATAGCGTTCCTACCGCTACGCCAACAAAACCTAAAAACAGTGGCGTTATAAGTGCGAATAGTGCTAATTTCCAATGATGCCAAGGCATAGGACGTAAAGTTTGGGCTGCGGTTAAGCCCATTTCTAGTAAGAATAGTGCCAGCACTACTTTGAAACTACCGGTTAACAGGCCGGTAACATCGCCACCTTGCTGTGTACCGTACATCATGCCTATAATTACACCGCCTACAAGCAGGATGACGCTTTTATTTGTTAGCGTTTCATGCCACAGAGCTTTCATTGATAGCTTGGCGGTATTGCCGCTGTCTTTGCTTAAGTTTCTATACAGTAGTAAACCAACAATAATTGCGGGCAATTCCAACATGACTAAATAAAGAGTTACCTCTGCCCCAACCACTAAATCGGCCGATTCTGCATAGGCAAGCGCCACGGCAAAAGTACCTGCACTAACAGAACCGTAGTGAGCAGCAATACTGGCGCTATTCTCAACCGATAATTTAATGACATATTTTAATATTGGATAAGTCAATAGCGGTATTAGCGCACCAATAATCACAATTGAACCCATTTCTGGTAGTAATCGCCAGCTTAAATTTCCATGTAATACCATGCCACCTTTCAGCCCAATAGTGAGCATTAACAATAAACTTAATGTTTCATATGTCGCTTTTGGTATTTTCAGGTCTGAACGCAAAATGCCCGCAACCAAACCCAAAATGAAAAACATAACAACAATATCTGGCACAACAATACTCCTAACAGTGAATGTACAAACTGGCGCGTAGTATAAAGAATACTTGCTATAGTAAATAATGATAAAAAGGCTGTTGTATTATAGACTATCATCTATGGGTTTAAAACGAGAGCAACATGAACTTAAGACACGTATCCTTTAGGCTCTTAGAAGTATTTATGAGCGTAGTAAGAACTAGATCTATCAGCGAAACAGCACGCCGCTTACACCTTACTCAACCCACAGTATCCCTTCAAATTAAGCGCCTGCAGGATGCTGTTGGTGAACCATTAGTTTCAATAAATTATCAAAAATTGGTTATAACGGAGGCGGGTTTTGCTCTGTTTAAAACGTGTCAGGAGGTGTTTGGGCATTTCGATGATTATCAGAACCAGTTGGCCGAATTGCGAGATGGGGAGCGTGGGCGTTGCAAAATTGCCATGGTAAACACAGCCCAGTATATTTTGCCTAAGTTAATTGGACCATACAGTGCACTGCAACCGAAGGTAGAATTCCCACTCCACATTGGTAATCGTGCCGATGTGCTAGAGCGCTTTAATAACGGTGAGGATGATATTTATATTTTTAGTAATCCTCCATCGCTTGAGCATGCCCAAGCGGCCAGATTTTTGCAAAACCCTCTGCGATTTATAGCACCAACAAATCACCCTTTGGTGAAAAAGGAGAATATTTGTCTAGCGGATTTAATGAAATATCGATTTTTATTGAGAGAGCCCGGCTCAGCCACCAGAATGCTATTTGAAAGCGAACTACAAAACAGAGGCTTGGTATTAAGCGATAGTATCCAAATTGCCAGTAATGAAGCTATATGTGCATCGGTTGCATCGGGTATGGGTATTGCGGTGTTATCGCAACACGTTTTTGTGCAAGGAACACCAAGGTTTTCAATCTTAAACGTGGCCGACACCAATATCACCAGTTACTGGTACTTTGTGCTAAGGACCGACCGACACTTATCGCGCGCTGCTAAACGATTCATCACGTTTTCACATTTGCATTTGGAAGAACACTTAGGCAGTGAGTGGATTCGTAATGAACTGCTTAGCTTAAATTTAGAGTAGTAGCGTGTAATTGGCTGTTTCTTTTGGAAGTAGAAAATATCATTGCTTTGCAAAACTTATTCACCTGAACTCGATTATTGAAATGCAAGCGATACTCGAGGGCAATCGCGCATCAATGCGCAAGACGCCGAGCTATACACTTAAAATGAGCGTATTGATGAGATTGTGTTTCAACCACAATTACACAGTATACCGTTTTCCTTGTGTACCTTTAAAAGGTATACGTTGCCGCAAACCAAAGCCTTGAATTGTCTCTAAATTGGCCAAATTGACTATTTTTATCACCAAATAAGTAGTCAATGCCCGAACGGAGTTTCAGTTTATCTGAGTACTCGTATGCTAGCTCAGGACGCAAAACACCATCTTTTTCGTTAAGAGTGCCAAGTAGTTCTCCCTTAAACAGCAAGCGTCCATTTATAAATAAGCGTTGAGCGCGCAAAGTCAAGATTGTGTCGGTTGTTGGGCGCACTAAACTGAGACCTTCGTTATCTATGTAGTCGACCGCTAGTTGCGCATTAATAAACCACTGAGCCGGCGCGTTCCAATCAAGCCCCACACCGGCTAACAAACGCTCTGCTCTAGCTGTTTTCAAGGGCATGTCGCCGAGAGTATTGATGGCTTGGTCGGGAATATAAGCAACTTCACCACGTAGCACTATTTCGCCTATACTTAGGTCATACGTTAAGCCGTATAGGGTCCGTCGCTGATATCTTAGCTCAACGCTTGTAGATTCATTAATTCGTGGCTGATTTGCTAAAGATAGCAGTGGATCTGTGTCGGGTCCCCGAAACGTAAGCACGGAAATTTCACCAGCCCCAAGTGAGCGAGAAATCCGCAGTCCGTAGGTGGATTGTTTGAGGCTGGTATTGCGATCTTCAGTGATAATATTTAGAGGCGTAGTTGATATAGCCAAGCCCCCGGTAAAGCGAGTCGAGCGAGTGAAAAATAGAGTGTTTGTTTGTGCTTGCTGCGAGACTGTGCCATCAAAGGCAATTGAAGCATCGAACTTAAAATCACGTATTTTATTGCGCCAGCGAGCCCCCCATCTTGCGATGCGTTCGGGTCTAAGCTCGGTCAGTACAAAATCTCGACGCCGCACTGGATCAAAACGATCGGTTATTTGAATACCATCTAGCACGCCCCAAGGCGTAACTTGCTTGCCTAGAGTAATTGTATGCGCACGCTCGCGCCATTGCACAAACGCACGATCTATTTCAAAGCGCGAATGCTCGTTATCCACTAAGGGTCTGCTGAGCGATGAGTAAGTGTTTACCGTTCCTAAGCCAACATCGTCATCAGCCGTTTCAGCGCGTAATTCAAGGTGCATAAGCCAGTTTCGGCTGATACGATAGCGAGTATCTGTGCTTATGCTTACACGTGAATATTGTAGTGCAGCATCTCTAAGATTGAAGCCGAAGTGATAATCGACTTTAATAATCGTAGAAGGTGTTTCAGCAAAGACCAAATTTGTCTGGCATGCAAACATGATAAGCACAATAAATACAGTTCTATGTACGCTAATGTTTATTTTCGATAAGGAGATGTTCATGATTCAGCTCAACTTTTATCGTTAAGAAGCATAAGCGGAGCTCCATACGCTAACTCATCGGCACTTAGCAAATATGGTGGTAGCTGAGTTATTGAACGCATATCGCTTATCACTATCTCGGTTTGATGCTGAAGCTGTGAATTGTCAATCGTAAAATGTGTTGCCGTCCAAATTTCGTCGATCATATCTAGCTCAACAACATTCACCTCTTTGAGCGGCGTATTGTCGGTATCGGTGTATCTTATATTGACGGGAAACCACGTTTCGGAATCAATCTTCGCACTAAAGCTAGCGTAGCCAATTTCTGATTTTATTACATCGTTTTTTGGCACACCTTTCAGTAAATAATAAGTCTTCCCGTTTTCGATTATTTGCTCTCCTAAACTAAAGTCCCAGTCTTCCAGACCAAACTTAAAGTTGTCTTTGATGTCGCCATAGCTCAAATCGGTGCCCATGAAGTAATCTCCCCGACTCGAAGAGGGGAGCTTTCTGACGCGGTCAGTGGCAGGTAAGTAGAGCCAATTTTGGTCCTGACTATCAATGTTGTCATGACTCAAAAAGCTTGTGTTGCGCAGGCCTGCGGGTTCGGTAAAGTAAATACCTATTTTAATTTTTCCGGGTATTTGGGAATGTACTAATAAGGCAGACCGTTTGCGCTCAGAGCCAGTGCTGTTGCGCATCGTGAAATGCATAAAACCCACCCTACTTTTATTTGACGAGCGATCGGCTACCTTTTTAGCAAGCTCTTTCGCACTTATTTTTGTTGCGGCTTTTAGCTCGTGTTCGGGCAGCAATGCCAAAGACAAAAGCATTATAATTACCATTGTTTGTAAGTATTTCATTAGTGTGCTCCTTTAAGTTTGGGTAGTAAGGCTTGTTTTCTAAACAACGAGTAAAGTGCAGGGATCACAAATATCGCGCCCACAAGGCTGCCCGATGCGGCCATGGCAACTAAGGCACCAAACCATTGCAGCGGTGGCGCTGAGCTCAAACATACAACACAAAGAGCAACGGCTAACGCGAGCGCAGAGAACACACACGCTCTCGCGACAATTAAATAATTTCCGGAAAATGCATCCTCGATGGAGTCATTTTTTTGTTTAGCTTGATTAAGGCCCCAAATTAAATGAATAGCAAAATCGACGCCTAACCCGGTAGAAATAGCGGCTGTCATGGACGTAGCGGGTGCAATATCAATATTAAGTACGCCCATCGCGGCATAGGTAAACAAAACCCCAGTGATAATGGGCACCAAACTAAGCAATGCTGCGAAAAACGAGCGAAACACCATTAATGCGGATAAAAATACAAATAAAATTGCCAGTCCTAAGCCTTTAAAATGTGAGTCGGCCAAGAGCGACATCCAGCCTACATTGACTGCAACCCTGCCGCTCACGCTTGCCTCTAATCCTGTTTCTAATGACCATTGTTTGACAATGTCATCAAAGTCTTGCACGGTATTTTTTACCCTGCTAAAACGGTCAGTGCTTAGCTGCGCCCGTATGAGTGCATGCTGATAGTTAAAGTCTAACTCCTCATTAAAGTCGCCAGGGTCTCCCGATGCTTCATATAAAAACATATATTGCGCAGGCGCATTTTCCCTTGAGGGGAAGCTACCCATTGGCTCATTCGTGAGTACGCTATGCATAAGAGTCATGTGGTCAGCAACCGACGTTGTTTTTACCACAAAGAGCTGCTCATTCAACTTTGCTTGTAGGCTTGCGATAGCTTTCATCGCAGTTGGCGTCATCAAATCATTTGGCTCCTTACCAGAGACCACCACATCTAAAAAATTTAAGCCCGATAAACGCTCGTTTAAGGTGACATCTGCTAGATGTACTTGCTCAGTTGTCTGAAAATAATTCTGACGCTGGTAATCAAAATTTGCTTGCAGCGCAAAATATCCCATGAGAAGCGTCAATAAAGCCAATGCACCTGCGGTCATTGCTGGCTGTTGAACAGCGTGTTGTGTGACTCTGTTCAAACACGCATCAACAAACGTAAATTGATTGCTCATCTGATTCGCTTTGGGCTGTAGCTTGCTTAAGGCCATAATCGCGGGCAGCGCACTGACACTGAGCACCCACGCCAAGATTGCGCCAAGAGCAGCAAACCAACCAAATTCAGAGATGGGCTGCATACTTGAACCTAAGGCTAAACCTGAGAACCCCGCCACGGTGGTGACTGTAGTGAGCGTGATTGGCAAATACGTATGATTTAAGGCATCAAGCAAATTTTGCTGACGCGTTTTGTGCGGGTGAGAGCGAGATTTGTGCAAAAACAAAGTAGAAATATGCAGGCTATCTGCAATCGCAATCGCCATGATAATCACAGGCAAAGCCGTTGTGATTAAATAGTAGTTGGACCCCACCCAACCCATAAAGCCAATGGTGGTAGCTGCCGATCCAGCAATCACGTAAAACGGGCCGATGAGACCGCGCAAATTACGCAGCGCCAACCATACAATAAGCAAAGCTACAGTCACCGCGACGGGAATAAACAAACGTGTATCGCTTGTGACCATTTGCGCCAAGCGTCCGTTCATTGATGCTACGCCCGTGACATGTACCGTCAATGATGAAGTCGATTCGCTGTTAGCAATTGCTAGCACCTCACGATAAGTTTCGGTGGCGTGGTTAGCATCATAAACCGGAATGATGAGCGTTAGTGTATCGCCATTTTTAGACGCCAATAGCCCCTGCATCATACTCATACTATTAAGGCGTTCAAAGGCCTGCTTGGCAACAGCCGCGGTCACGGGTCCCTTGGACACAATAGCTTCAACACGTAAATCACCCTGCTCACCTCGTATCGCGCTTTCATTCAAAATGCTAATAAAGTTCTGTTTTTTAACATTAGGCAGCGCCCGTGCTTTGCTTTCAATCCGACGCAACGTTTCTATATTCTCAGGAGTAAAAGCCGAGGTGTTTGCAGGAGACACTAAGCCCACAACGATTGGGTCTTCTAAACCAAAAATTTTGGCAGCGCGTTCTCTCGCATAAGCGGCTGGATGATCTTGTTGAACAAATGCGTCTACTGATGACTCTTTATGTACTTTTGTTATTCCAAACCCTATTACTATCACGAGCACAAGTGAGAATAAAATCACACGCTTGGGCCTTTCGATAACCCACGCGAAGTAGCGAGTTCTATATGAGCTTTCATTTATGTCGATCGTCATAATCTTATTCTCTGAAGTTATTTGATTGGTTAGGCGCCTTATATCAGCGTTGTCTTTTTGGTCGCTATCTATGGTCGCTATCTATGGTCGCTATCTAAGTAAGCGTTTAATAAATGCAATAACGACACGGTATAATTATTTCTTTTGGATCTTTATGTTAAGTCCACAAAAGGTCTTATGAAGAAAGCCATCTGAAAGGGTCGATTGCCCAAGGTCTAAGCAAGAAAATCAGTGCTTATCGTGGTCGAGCATATAATCAGTCACCTGCTGCACAACGAAGGGATCTGATAAAATGTTTCTATGGCCAAGGGTCTGAGTTTTGACATATCGGGCGCCATCCCACGCCTTTGCTAACTGGTCAGCTACTTCAATAGGAATTAACCGGTCGTGTTCATCGTGAATGAGCAAACCGGAAACCGGAACGGATCGAATTAAACGCGTGATGTCTGTTCGTTTCGCCTCTAGCGCATAATGGAGTTTTAGCTTGGTTAATAGTTTGTCCATGATGCTTGGTGAGAGGCCGGTGATTGTATTAAACACTTGCAAATGGCTATCGAGAGACTTCATTGGCGAAATTAAGCAGAGTTTGTTTGGCAACAAGTGTTTATGTTTGCGCAAAAGCAAAACTGTAGCAGTGCCGCCAAACGAATGCGCTACGATACCAAAAGGTTTTCCATAAGCTGAGATAACAAATTCTAAAGTGGCAGAAAAATCACCTAAGTGAGTAGCCTGTTTAGTTGAAAGGCCATGTGCTGGCATGTCGAAGGCTACCACCTTGTATCCACGTTGTATCAGTGGCGAGATAAACGCTTTCATCAAATTTGAATTACTTTCCCAACCGTGCACGAGGTAGATAATTTTTTCGCCATGCCCCCAGCTATGAATCACGATATGCCCATTGCGATAGACTATTTTTCTTGACTGCAATTGAGGTGGCAGGTCCTTCAAATTATACGGGCGGCGTTTACGCGCATTGGTAAAGTGGTAAAGCGCCACTTGCAGCCCTAGCTGTGGCAAAGCCTTGCAGCAAATTTTAAGGGCAAATCGCTGTATTCTTTGAGTCACGTTTAAAGCAAAGGTCTTATCTTTGGCTGCGTTATTATATCCTCGAACTATGGTCATAGTGTTTGTCCTCTACCAATATAGTTTATGAATCGCCATTGAG
>Ga0115567_10002081_pt1 | contig 19893 bp, 17 predicted proteins | sample COGITO_mtgs_1204_2_FD_88679 | JGI IMG/M metagenome (GOLD analysis project Ga0115567, IMG submission 88679) | Pelagic marine microbial communities from North Sea - COGITO_mtgs_120412 | ecosystem: Environmental > Aquatic > Marine > Epipelagic | place: Germany:Helgoland, sampling site Kabeltonne... | reverse complement strand
TTGCGGTCGAAATTGAACCACGTCGGACACATTTACTCAAACCAGCAATCCGGACATACTCAAGCAAAGCTCGAGCGCTGTGAGCTTTGCACTGAGTGCTGCCTAGGTTGTTGAGACCAACTAAAAGGAAACGCAATGAACCGGACTTTGGTGGTGTTAACCCTAGCCGCCTGTATGGCGCAGACCGGTGCACCAATTGTTGTGTTGCTTGGTGGCATTATTGGCGCCGAGCTTGCGCCTTCGCCGGGTCTTGCCACCCTGCCGGTTGCGTTGATGATCCTTGGCACCGCCGCGTCGACCATTCCGGCCTCCTTCGTTATGCGCCGGTTTGGTCGGCGCAAAGGATTCTTATTCGCGGCCAGCTATGCAGTGATTGCCGGTTTGCTTGCGGCCTTCGCCGTTCAGCTCGGTGCTTTTTGGCTGTTTTGCACCGCGACCTTCCTGATTGGAAGTCATAATGCCTTCGTTCAGCAGTACCGGTTTGCCGTGGCCGAATCGGTTCCGGCAGCGCGCCTCGGTAGATCGCTATCGATTTTGATGTTGGCCGGTGTGGTGGCGGCGTATCTTGGGCCGAAAACCGCGACGCTGCTGCAGGACCTTGTACCCAGCGCGGTGTATGCAGGATCCTTTTTAGGGTTATCAGTCTTAATGGCCGGCGCTGGAATGGTCCTATGCGGGTATGTCCCAGACCGGTCTGAGTCAGAAGTCGAAGGTCAAGGCGGTCGATCCTTGTGGCAAATTGCGCAACAACTGGATTTTAAAATTGCGATTGTGGCCTCCGTGTCGGCATGGAGCATTATGAGTCTGCTCATGACGGCGACACCGGTTGCGATGCATCACTTGGATCAATTCAGTCTGCTTGATACGGCTTGGGTCATTCAGAGCCATATTATGGCGATGTTTTTACCGTCGTTGGTGAGCGGCATTTTATTGGACCGCTACGGACCTTTGCGCATGATTACCGCGGGCGCGGCGGTTTTAATTTTGTGTTTGGCGGTTGCGTTTGCGGGGCGGCACCTGATGCATTACTGGTGGGCGCTGGTGCTGCTGGGGATTGGTTGGAACTTTATGTATTTAGGCGGAACGGCCCTGCTAACGCGAACCTATGAAGCCAACGAGCGGTTTAAGGTTCAGGCCTGCAATGACTTTATCGTCTTTGCAATGCAGGCGGTTGCGGCCTTGTCCTCCGGTTTTTTCTTGTTCAGTTTTGGATGGCTTTGGTTGGTCTACCTGAGCGCCTGTGTGCTCATTGCGCCCCTAGCCTTAGTGGGTTACAGACGTTGGGCACTGGTTTAACGGTTACAGGGCAAAACGGGATGCACCATGGTTCATGCCTACTTGAAAACGGAAATTAACTTCGGATACAGTTGGGCCAGCTCCTGGCTGAGCAGTGCAAATTGCGCATCGAGTTCCGCAAGGGCTGCAATTTCTGGCTCAAGGCCGTCTGAATCATCGGCCTGCTCGACAAGGGCCTCATATTTGATCTGGCTCAGGACCAAATCTTTATCCAAAGTGAAGGCCAGGCTCTGATCCCAGGTCAGCCGGAGCTTGTTGCAGAGTTTGCCAGCATCGATGTGGGCTAGAATCTCTTTACTTTGAAGGGTGACTTTTCGACAAGTAATGCTCGATCCGTCTTCAGGGTCGAAGAGGTCGCAAGCATTGCCAAGCTCGAAACCGGGCGGCGGCTGATTTCTTTTCAGCCATTGCGTGAACAACTGACCCGCCGATTGTTTGGACTCGATGCGAGTCACTGCAAGCGTGCCAAGGGTCATCCGAAGGTAATTTAAAAATGTGTCGACGTCGGTGGCAGACGCGCTATTGATCACCAGGAGTCCAGCCGCTGGATCAATGTAACCGAGAATCCGTCGGTGTTTGCTTAGGGCTTTGGGTAAAAGCTCACCCAGGGCGGCCTCTTTAAATTGGAGCCGTTGTTTTGAGGAAGGTTTTTGACCCTCAAGGTTGGTCCAGTGATGCGATTTTTCAGAGATCAGTTCTTGCAGTGCGCTGGTCGGAATCACTTTTTCTTCGCGTTTTCCACAAAATAAAACCCGGTTGCCAAATCGACGAGTAAGATCCGTGAAGCCGTCGGGCAGGGGGGAAACCCAGCCAAAAGTGCTTTGACTGAAGGCGCTGCAGGGCTCGAAGGCCTCATTGGCGAGCAGGTCGTCAAAGTGTTCCGGTAGGGTGTCTGAAAAACTTAAGATGGTGGCGCTGGAAAACAACATGGAGATTACTCATAAAATGAAGCGGCAGTATACGCGAAACTTCCATCGGATCATGGATCACATTGAGTGCATCGCATCGTATACTGCACTCATGAGCCAAGAGAAAGCCCAATGCTGCAGATCGAATCCTTAAGCTGCTTTCGGCAAGATCGGTTTCTTTTCAAAGACTTAAATGCCAAGGTCCTGCCTGGGCAGGCCTTGCAAATCGTGGGCGAAAACGGTTCCGGTAAGACGACCTTGTTTAAAATTTTGGCCGGGTTGTTTGATGAATATGAAGGCCGGGTGATCTTAGCGGACGCAGGGCGCCCGCTCTATCTGGGGCACCGGTATGCCGTGAATGATCAATTAACGCCAATTGAAAATTTAAATTTTTTGCTCAAACTCAACGATATGCAGCAGGCGGAAGGGCCGCTAACGGCGGCTTTAGCCCGATTTCAGCTGTGCTCTGGGCTGGATCAGCCCTGCGCAGCCCTCTCCGAAGGTCAAAAGAAGCGAGTCGCATTGGCGCGGTTGATGTTAACCTCAGCTCGGATTTGGCTATTGGATGAGGCCTTTAGTGCCCTGGACGCGCCTGGACGGGCTGTTTTGTCCGAGGTCTGTCAGGCGCATCTTGCATCTGGTGGCACTTTGATTTTTAGCAGTCATCAAGGCATTCCAGAGTTTGCTTCCGCGGCACAATTGCATCTGAAGGCCGAGTTATGACGCTGTTATTGCGAGAGCTAAAAATCCTGCTTCGGTCTCCCGCTGGGGCCATTCAGTCATTGATGTTTGCCGTATTGGTTATCGCGCTGTTTCCGTTGGCGATTACCCCAGACCCTGACCAGCTGGCACCCCTGGGCATTGGTTTAATCTGGGTGGTGACCTTGCTGGCGTGCCTGCTGGCTGCGGACAAAAGCCTGGCAAGCGATTATGCAGATGGCAGTCTGGAACAGATGGTCCTGAGCGACTACCCCCTGTGGTGGATGTGCTTGGTCAAAAGTATGGCGCATTGGGTCAGTTGTGCCCTGCCGCTGCTGCTGATGGCCCCCATCCTAGGCGCGATGCTGGCGATGCCTTTAGATCGGATTGTTTGGCTGATGGCTTCGCTGGTCCTTGGATCGCCGATTTTGAGTTTGTTTTGTATGTTGGGCGCCATGCTGACGGTCGGGTTGAATCAAAGCAGTGCCTTGCTGCCGATTTTGATCGCCCCATTTTTGGTGCCAACCTTAATTCTTGGTACGCAGTGGGCGACGACGGGGGGCGAGGCGTTTTATGGCTACATGCTGGCTGCGTTGCTGTGTCTATCAGTTGTAACGCTGCCCTTTGCAACGGCGGTCGTCGCAAAAATAGCGGTGAGCCGGTGAGTCTACGGCGGCAGACCTGTTACAATTATAGCCGAAGTTTTTAAGGTAGATTGATCGTGTGGCGTTGGTTTCATCAATGGGGTAGCCCCAAATTTTTTTACCATCGCAGCGGCGCGCTGTTACCCGTTCTGGCATTGGCGAGCGTTTTGATTTTGGGGTGTGGCGTGGTCTGGGGCTTGTTGATTGCGCCTGCTGACTACCAGCAAGGCGAAAGCGTTCGAATTATGTATGTCCACGTGCCAGCTGCGATTTTGGCGCAATCAAGCTATGCCATGATGGCGATTATGGCGCTCATTTCGCTCATCTGGCGGCTCAAGATCGCCGATGCTGCCGTTCAAACCGTGGCGCCGATTGGTGCTTGCGTGACCCTTTTAGCGTTGGCAACTGGATCGCTTTGGGGAAAACCGATGTGGGGAACCTATTGGGTGTGGGATGCGCGCTTAACGTCGACGCTAATTTTATTTTTTTTGTTCGCTGGGGTGCTCGCGCTCAGAAACGCCGCGGGTCAAAGCCAGAGCGCAGGTCGGGCGGCCTCGGTTTTAGCCGTGATTGGGCTGCTGAACCTTCCGATTATAAAATATAGTGTTGATTGGTGGTTCACGCTGCATCAGCCGGCAAGTTTCACCTTGACTGAGCGGCCCGCAATGCCCTTTTCGATGTGGGGCCCCCTTTTGATGATGGTCGTCGGTTTTTATGCCTGGTTTTTCTTGGCTTGGCTGATTCGTTTGCGTCATGAGCTCGTAAAACGAGAAGTTCGCACCGATTGGGTCCAGCAGATGATCAAACAATGAATTTTGAAACGATAACCGCCTTCTTAGAAATGGGTGGTTACGCAATTTACGTCTTCGCTTCCTATGGCCTCACGGCGCTGACGCTCGGTGGTTTGCTTTTGGCTGAGTCCCGTCGACACCGAGCCTGGTTACGCCGGCAGGGTTCGGTGCAGCGCTCAGAGGAGACTTAAGCTGTGAAATTCGGGGCAATGAAACCGCAACGCCGAAATCGGTTATTGTTAGTGTTAGGCCTGTTAGCGGGCGTCGGTCTGGCACTGACGTTCGTTCTAAAGGCATTGAACAGCAATATTAATTTGTTCTACACGCCGGTGCAGGTTATTGACGGCGAGGTGCCAATTGGTGCCCGCGTCAGGGCTGGCGGCATGGTAGAAGCCGGCTCGATTCGGCGCTCCGAAGGGTCGCTCGAGGTTGCTTTCACCGTTTCAGATTTGGCAGGCGCCGCTTTTGAGATTCGCTATATTGGGATCCTTCCGGATTTGTTCCGGGAAGGCCAAGGAGTTGTCGCAACTGGCGCTCTGAGCCAGGACGGGGTGTTCTTCGCCGAAGAAATTCTCGCCAAGCATGATGAAAAGTATATGCCGCCGGAAGTCGCGATGGCGTTGGACGCGACCAAACTGGAAGCCTTGCAGCCATGATTGTTGAGCTGGGTCATTTTTGCGTTGTGATCGCCTGCCTTTTGGCGTGTTTACAGGTTGTACTGCCAAGCATTGGCTTAAAGCAGAATAACGCCCAGCTTATGGCCTCGGCGTCGAGTCTTGCCTACGGCGTATTTGTGTTTACGCTGCTCGGGTTTCTTGCATTGATTCACGCCTTTGTCACCGACGATTTTTCAGTTGAGTACGTGGCGAATCACTCCAATACGCGATTGCCCCTGCAATTTAAGGTGTCAGCGCTGTGGAGCGCGCACGAAGGGTCATTCCTGTTGTGGACCCTTGTCATGTCGATTTGGACCATGATGGTCGCTCGATTTTCTGCGCCGTTAACCACCGATATGCGCGCGCGAGTTTTAATTTGCCTTGCGGCCTTAGGCGTTGGCTTTTACCTGTTTTTGCTGTTGACCTCGAATCCTTTTGAGCGCGCGTTACCATTTTATCCTGCAGAAGGCGCCGATTTGAATCCGCTGCTTCAGGACTTCGGACTCATCGTGCACCCGCCGCTGCTTTACATGGGGTATGTTGGGCTGTCGGTACCCTTTGCGTTCGCCATCGCCAGCCTCTGGGGTAATACCCTGGATGTCAGCTGGGCGCGCTGGTCGCGGCCCTGGACAAATTTGGCGTGGGCATTTTTGACGATGGGCATAACCCTTGGGAGCTGGTGGGCCTATTACGAATTGGGTTGGGGCGGCTGGTGGTTTTGGGATGCGGTCGAGAATGCCTCCTTTGTGCCCTGGTTGATCGCAACCGCCTTGATCCATTCGCTGGCGGCAACCGAGAAACGCGGCGTGTTCAAGTCCTGGACGGTGTTGCTGGCCATTTTTGGCTTCTCGTTTAGTTTGCTCGGCGCGTTTTTGGTGCGCTCCGGCGTTTTGACATCGGTGCACGCTTTTGCAGTGGACCCGGAACGCGGCGCGGCGATTTTGATGTTTTTGGTGCCAGTGATAGGTGGATCCTTGTTGCTCTATAGTGCGCGGGCCTGGGATTTGCGCAGTCGAGTGACCTTCAAACGCTCAGGACGAGAGAGTTTTATCCTCGGCAACAATGTTTTGCTTACTGTAAGCGCGGCGGTGGTTTTGCTTGGCACGCTTTACCCTTTGGGTTTTGAAGCCCTGACCGGTGGCGACAAAATCTCGATCGGGCCACCGTATTTTAATGCGGTGTTTGTCCCCTTAATGTTGGCACTCATGGCGCTGATGATTTTGAGCCATCGCAGCCGTTGGTGGGCGACAGCGCGATCCCTACTGACTGCGAGCCAAGGCGTTTTCTCAGCAATTGCCCTTGTTGCGGCGGTTGGGCTTTCCCTGGTCATGGGGCCCATTAAGTTTTGGATCCTAGGGGTTGCCTGGCTTGCGGCGATGATCCTGCTGAATCTAGGGTATGAGCTTTATCGACGGGTGCGGCGCAAATCGAACCGCATCAGTCGATTGTTGACCCAACCTCTGGCGGTCTATGCCATGGTTTTGGGACACGCGGGTATCGCGGTGACAGCCCTGGGTATTGTGACAACGGTGATGTTGAGCGAAGAGGCGGATCTATACATGGCGCCGGGTGATCGGGCTCAGGTAGGGGCTTATGAGGTGCGGTTTTATGGAACAAACAGTGTTCAAGGCCCGAATTATGTCGCGGATCAAGGACGGGTTGAGGTGTCCCGCGCCGGCGAGCTGATCACCACCTTATTCCCAGAAAAGCGGCGGTATCTTGCCAGTCAGTCGATTATGACCGAAGCAGATATCCATGTGCGCTCGTTGGGGGATATCTATGTTGCGCTGGGTGAGCCGTTAGAAAATGGTGCCTGGGCGGTGCGGGTGCACATTAAGCCCTTGGTACGATTTATCTGGTTTGGCGGCGTGTTGATCGCGCTCGGCGGCGTGATTTCGATTTTTGATCGCCGTTACCGAGTGCCGCGAGCACGTGCATCGCGAAAAACGTCGCTTGCCCCCCGCTTGGAGCCAGCCAATGGCTAAGCAAAGCGTGCTGATCCCGGTTTTCGTGTTCGCAGGCATCGTGGTGCTGCTGGGGTTTGGTTTCCAATTGTCAGATCCACATCTCTTGCCTCGCAAAAACTCAATGACCGGATGCCCGATTTCGAGTTGCCAAGCCTGATGCAAGCTGACCAAACGCTCACCGCGGCGGATGTAACCGGTGAGGTCTCGTTGCTGAATGTCTGGGCGACTTGGTGCCCGAGTTGTGTCGCAGAACATGGGGAACTCACCCGAATTTTTGAAACAACGGGTCTGCGCATCATCGGGGTAAATTACAATGACGACTCGGCTGCAGCGCGCACCTGGTTAAAGCGTTGGGGCGACCCCTACGCATTTCATATTGTGGATGAGACCGGGACGCTTGCGATCGATCTGGGCGTATACGGGGCGCCAGAAACCTTTGTCGTCGATGCCGACGGCATTATCCGGTATCGGCACGTTGGAGTTGTCACCCAAAAGGTGTTTGAAGAAACCCTCGCGCCGTTGATTCAAGACCTAAAGGATGCCTCATGAGCAGTCGCTGGGTTTTGGCAGGGTGCTTTCTCTGGATTTTAAGTGCCCCGAGTTTAGCCGCGATCGAAGCCCAAGCGTTTCCCGATGAAACGATCAAGGCACGCTACTACGACTTGATCGCGACGCTGCGGTGCCCGCAATGCTTGAACACCAATCTGGCCGGATCGGATGCGATGATCGCCCAAAATTTACGCGCAACGGTGCTGCGCCTACTCATTGAAGGCAAATCCGACGCCGAAGTGGAACAGTTTATGTTCGAGCGTTATGGCGACTTCATCTTGTATGAGCCGCGATGGACTGCAAGAACCTGGCTGCTGTGGCTGGGACCCCTTGGTTTGGCGCTGATTGGCCTAAGTGTTTGGTGGTCGATGGGCGCCTCGTCCCGTAAGGCAAGACAAGGATTGACCGAGGCAGACCGTGCAAGCCTCAAACGGTTGATGGATCGATGATATCGCTTTTTTGGTTGTTAGCCTCTGGGCTCCTGCTGATCGCATCCGTCTTTGTGGTCTTGCCGCTGTGGTGGTCGCTCAAACGTGAGGACGAAGGGGCCCTCGCGCAAGCCGCAGCCAACTTGCAGTTGCATGAAGAACGGTTGCAAGAGTTAGCACAGGCGTTATCCGCCGGGGAAATCACCGAAGCGGAATACTCAGGTCAGGTCGAAGATCAATCTTTGGTGCTCTTGGAAGATGCTGGGCCGCTCCTAGCAGCGGGGAATTCAGTGCAACGAGCCCAAGGCGCAGCGCGCGGATCAAAGCTCGTGTTTGCTATGAGTGTGCTCTTTTTAGGATCGGTGAGCACGCTCTGGTACAGCGACGTTGGTTGGTCTCAAGGTGCGCTCACCGAGCTCACCTTTACCGATAGCCTGCAACAAAATCGAGACACGCCTCGGTCGAAAGCGGATTTGCAAGCAATGGTGCGCGAACTCGACTTGATTCGAGCTTTGTCGCCCGACAACGAACAGGTTGGATTTTACTTGGGGCAATTACAACTCACCCTTGGGGATTTTGATCGTGCGGTTGAAATCTTTACACCGCTTGCCGAGCGGTACCCGGAAGATGGCGATTTGGCGGTTGCGCTGGCAGAGTCGCGTTATCTTCAGCAAGGACGGCAACTAACGCAAGACCTTAGCGTCTTGTTTGAGCGCGCCGTCGAGCTCAAGCCGAATAGCGTGTCTTTGCTCGAAATATTAGGCATGGAAGCTTTTAAGCGCGGAGATACCGCGCGCGCCAAACGGTTTTTTGAACGGGCGCTGACCTTCGCGGATGGGGAGCGGGCAAAACTAATTGCGACGGTTTTAGAAGGATTGCCGGCGGCCGCTGAGGTGGTTGAAACAGATCAGGCACCGGTTGTGAGGCAGGACGAGCCACCGATCTTGAACCCTCGACGCGTCCGAGTCACGGTGACAAAGGATCCCGCGCTGGATGTGGATTCGGCGTTAACCGTCTATGTTTTTGCCAGAGCCGCAACAGGTCCACCCATGCCCCTTGCGGTGGTCAAGCGTACAGTATCCGACCTGCCGTTGCAGGTCGTATTAGATGAGTCGATGGCAATGATGGCGGGATTATCCATTGCGGATTTTGATCAAATCATCGTGACCGCAAAGATCTCAGAGACGGGACTGGCAACACCTAGTTTGACGGATCGTGCCGTCGAATCGGGCGTGATTGAATTCGATGAAAGCGAGGCTGAGGTTGCATTGGTGCTGCGTTAGGCGCGCCGCCCTGAATGCGCGCTTAAAGCTCTGGGTCGGTCGGGGGTTTTTTATTTTCGAGGGACTGCGTGGGCTCGGAATCAGCAGCTTTTGAGGCTTGCCGCTCACGGCGCAGGGGCCGGATGACCAAAAAGAACAAGCCGGTACCCATGATTAAGCCAAATCCTACCCCAAACACAATCAGTCCCACGTTAATCATCCTTGCAAGGCTTTTGTCCTTCGAGTCGATAGTAGCGGTAAACCGTAGCCGATCGCCAGCTTTGACCAAGCAATACGCTAAAAGGCGTCCGCAAGGCGCGCGCGGTGCGCGCAATCAAGGCCGGTTTCAGTGGCCAAAGCTAGGTCTGCAGTTGGTTTTGGCGCTAAGTGCTTTTACGGCGCCTGCCGACGCTCAAAGTGATCGCGCTCAAGGCATTCGAGCAAAGCCGACGCATCCGTTCGAGCCATCCCTTGAAATCTCGATTCAGAGATTTGAAGCCAGGATCCGGGCGCAGGCTCAGGATCTCCCGGGTGCGGCGGCTGTGTTGGTTGTGAAGGGTAACGTCAGGCCGCTGATGCTGTTTGGCTTTCAATCGATGACGGACATTCGTCCAATAACCGCCGAAACCGTTTTCCAATTGGCCAGTTTATCGAAGTCTTTCGCTGCGGCTGCTACTGCACTCGCGGTGCATGATGGGCGTTTGCAATGGGGCACCCCGGTGATGACGCTTTTGCCCGAGCTCAATTGGAGTGATGCGCAGCGCGCCCAAAAGCTCAAGCTATTTCATCTCGCCAATCAGTCTTCGGGGTTGATGCCCCATGCTTACACGAATCTAGTTGAGGATGTCGTGAGTTATAACAACATTCTGAATCGGTTGCAGCGAGTACCGTTTGTGTGTGATCCGGGTGCCTGTTATAGCTACCAGAATGTGGTGTTCAGTCTGCTTGGGGATGTCTTGATGCAAGCAACGGGGATGCCGTACGCCCAGTTTGTCGAGGAAAGGCTCTTTGCGCCGCTGAACATGCAGGCTGCCTCGGTTGGACGGGCCACCTCTCGGCGGGATCAATTGGCCAGTGCACACGTCATGCGTGCGGACCGATGGGTCGTCGTCCCTCGAAACCAACGCTATTATAAGGTTGCGCCGGCGGCGGGCGTGAATGCCAGTATTGTCGATATGCAGCAGTGGCTCTTGGCCCATTTGGGCTTGATTGAGGGGGTTCCTCGCGCGCCTATTATGCAGTTACAAGGTCGCTACATTGCCAATGATCCGCCGGACAATCACTATCCCAATGACCCGAGAATCAGCAAAGCGGGGTATGGTTTGGGTTGGCGCGTCTTTGCCTTTTCAGGCATCGATGGGTTCACGCATCACGGCGGCTATCTCCGCGGTATGCGCAGCGAGATGATCTTTCACCGAGGCGCAAAGTCGGGGCTTGTGTTTTTAACCAACTCTGAGCCGGCGGCCCTGAACCGTTTGAGCCTCGCGTTTGCTGAATGGCTGGTTGCACTTCAGAACGCGGAAACCTTGGCATGGGGCGAGGGTATAAAACAGGCGCCCTCGAGCTCGCCGTTAGGGGACCGTTGAATCACTTGTGGTAAGGCAAAGTGATTCGGTGAGACGCCGTTTGGGCGGATCCGAGTCTGGCTTAAATTCTGCTGCAAATGGGTTCGAATTGGCTCGGGTAGTTCTGCCATTAAGGTTACGAGTTCCGTGCCAGAGACATCGATCCGGCCTTGGTGGGCTGCGTCCTGCACTGTCAGGCCATAGTCGGATAAGAAAATGGCCAGCTGAAACACGCTGGGAAAAATTTTTCGTCCGCCGCAGGCGCCAACCGCAAACCAGTGCCCATCTTGGCTGCGCCCAAGGGTTGGGCACATATTACAAAGCGGCCTGCGGCCGCCTTCAACGCTGTTGCTGCCACCGGGTCTTGGATCAAACCACATCATGCCGTTATTCATCAGGATGCCGGAGTTGGGCAATAAGATTCGGGCGCCAAAAGCCGACATAATGGTCTGGGTCAAACTCACCAGGTTGCCCGCGGAATCTGCCGTACAAATGTGCGTGGTGCTCCCACTTAAATTGCCTTCGCCCAGGTTTTCGAGCCGGTCGGCATAGGTTGCTTGCAGCGCTTGCGCCATCGCAAGGTAGGCGGCCGGATCTGGCGATTCCGCAAGGGCGGGATGCATCTTCTCAAAGGTCTTCAGGGCTTGGATTAAACTGGGGCCGGCCGTGAGCGGTCCCGCACTATAAATGTCATGGCCTCGGTATTGGCTGTGCAAAGGTGCGCTCAGCGCGGCGTCGTATTGCGCAAGGTCTTTCGCGCTGATCTTACTGCCGGCTTCACTGAGGTCCTGGAGAAGTTGCCGCGTCAGAGCGCCTTGGTAGAAGGCGTTGCTGCCCTCGTCTTGAACGGCCTTAAGCGTCTCCGCAAGGTGGGGTAGGGGCAGGTGGGTTATTTGGCCTTCCAGGTCCGCCGCTGGCGGTAAGCCATCCTTGAGATAAACCGATCGGGTGCCCTCGTAAGTTCGCAATCCCCGGGCAAATTGGTTGATTTTCTGACTGGCGAACCAGTCAATGGGTAAGCCGAGAAGGGCTTGCTGGCGCGCCGGCTCGATGAGTGCCTTGAGTGGCAAGGTGCCAAGTTGCCGGGCTGCGAGTTCAATGCCTTTTAGGTAGCCGGGCGTCGCGACGGCCAGTGGGCCATGAATGTTCCGGTCATCAATGACTTTTGGCCAATTGAAGGCATCACTGTTGTTGCTGCCATCCTGAGCGAGCGGGTAATCACGGGCATGACTGGCAAAGGGGGCCCGCATGCCAAACTCAACCTGCACGACTCGGTCTTCGGCCTTGAGATAGGCCAGTAAGTAACCGCCGCCGCCATAGCCGCTCATCCAGGGCTCCACGACGCCAAGCATTAAGCCAGTGGCAATCGCTGCATCAACGGCGTTGCCGCCTTCTTTTAGCGTTGCGAGCCCCACCTCGGTCGCTAAGTAGTGTTGGCTTGCAACCATACCTTTGGCGCCGCGCACCGCGGGTTTTGAGACAGACCAGCTTTCTTGTGTTGTTCGCGCTTGCATGAAGCGTCTCCTAGATTAAACGAGGCTTGTCCCGGTACTGTAGAGGGTTTTCAGGGTCAGCGAAATGGTGGCTGGGATTATCTCGAAGGCGCCGGCATTGTTGGTCTTGACCTTCGCCAATTGGCGCCGTTTTGGGTGCTTTGTGGATCTGCCTCAGGCGCGCTCCTTGGTCGGCAAAGAATCCTGACCCGAGGCGCGCCGGAGACGGTTGATAAGGCGTATACTGCAGTTTGGAATACAAGACCTAATCACCGCTGGAGGCAAGTATGGACGAGGAGAACGCAAGCCCAACCGAATTCGATGTCATTGTATGGGGCGCGACTGGGTTCACTGGAAAGATCGTTGTTGAGTATTTATATCAAACCTATGGCAATCAGACGGATCAGTTGACCTGGGCCATTGCGGGTCGCGATGCGGATAAACTCCAGGCGGTTATCGATGAGGTTGGTTGTGACAAGATTCCGTATTTGTTAGCGGATGGCTCGGATCGAGGGTCCCTTGACGCTTTGGTTGCCTCGACGCGGGTCGTGCTGAGCACGGTGGGGCCTTATGCGCTGTACGGCAGTTTGCTGGTCGGTGCCTGCGCGGCATCCGGTACGCACTACTGCGATCTGACCGGAGAGGTCCAGTGGATGCGGTTAATGATTGATGCGCACCATGATGAGGCGGTTCAAAGTGGCGCAAAAATTGTTCATACCTGCGGTTTTGATAGTATCCCGTCGGATTTAGGGGTTCACTTCTTGCAGGAAGCGCTGCAAACGCGCGGAGGGCCGCCGGCAGAGCAGGTTAAATATCGCTTGGTTAAGGCAGCGGGCGGGGTCAGCGGCGGCACCATTGCGAGCATGCTGAACATGATGGATGAGGTCGCCGAGAATCCGAAATTATTAACGGTTATCGCAGATCCCTATGCCTTGAACCCGCTGAATACGGTAACCGGACAGGATGTCAATGAGGCGGCCACGCCGATCTACGATGATGTCTTGAATCAGTGGGTGGGTCCCTTTGTGATGGCCGGGATCAATACCCGTGTGGTGCGTCGAAGTCATGCTCTGCTTGGGATGCCCTATGGTCCTGGATTCAGCTATGAAGAGGGTACCTTGATCGGCGCGGGTCCAACCGGCTATCTGAAAGCCTTAATGGCCTCGGTCGGTACGCGATTTGGCATGCTGTTGTCAGCAATTGGCCCAACGCGACGTTTGCTCGCACGATTTTTGCCTAAGCCGGGTGAGGGCCCAGAGCGCGCCAAACGCGAAGCAGGCTTTTTTGAGGTGATCCTTCACGGCACGACGGGCACGACGGGTGCAGGGCAGAGTCCGGGGCAAATTCAGGTTCGGGTAACGGGTGATCGAGATCCTGGCTACGGCGGGACAGCTAAAATGATTGCTGAGGCAGCGGTTTGTCTAGCCTTGGATCCGCTGAAAGGATCCGGTGGGGTCTTGACGCCAGCGGTTGCCATGGGACCAGAATTGATTGCCCGGTTAACCCAAAATGCCGGGCTTTCCTTTGAGGTGATCGATTAATTCAACGCAAAACAGCGGCGCTAAGGGGCAAGCATTTTGGTCTGTTGATTTCTCGTATATGATGAAGCTTCCCCGCGCTCACGTTGATTTGATGTCATGACCCAAGCCTTTGTTCATCTACGCGTTCATACAGAATATGCGCTGGTGGATGGAACGGTCCGCATAAAACCTTTAATTGATGCGACGCGGGCCGGCGGCATGCCGGCCGTTGCAACCAGCGATCTCAACAACCTTTTTGGGTTGATCAAGTTCTACAAAGCCGCGACGGCCAGAGGCATCAAGCCGATCATCGCGTGCGATGTTTGGGTCGAAGATCTCGATCCGAACGGCGAGCCCTCGCTGTTAGTCCTGATCGCCCAACGGCAAGCCGGTTACAAAGCGCTCAGCCGCTTGTTGTCGCGCGGTTATTCCGAAAATTACCATAACGGTCGAATGAGTTTAAAGCGTTCTTGGATCCAAGCTGATGCAGAGGGTTTGCTTGCGTTGTCTGCGGCAGCCGACGGCGATGTTGGCAAAGCAATTGTCTCAGGTCAGCTTGATGAGGCGAGGCGGCGCGCTGGGTTCTGGCAAGAACTGTTTCCAGAAGGCTATTACTTGGAAATTCAGCGGCTTGACCGTGCGAATGATGAGCACCATATCGCCGGTGCCGTCCAGTTGTCGGCAGAACTGGGGTTGCCATTGGTTGCCACGAATGACGTTCGTTTTTTAACGGCGGATGAGTTTGAGGCCCATGAGGTTCGCGTTTGTATCCATCAGGGGCGAACGCTTGATGACCCAAGGCGAGAGAAACACTATAGCCAAGCACAGTATTTTAAAAGCGCTGATGAGATGGCGCGGTTGTTTTCGGACCTGCCTGAAGCCGTTGAGAACACGCATCGAATTGCAATGCGCTGCTCTGTGACCCTGCGATTGGGGGAGTCTTTTTTACCGGAGTACCCGGTGCCCGAGGGGCAGACCATGGCCGGTTTCTTGGAAACGGTGACTCGGGCCGGGCTGATGGATCGGTTTGAAAAATTTAGTGAAGCGAAAATGCCTGCCGAGGAACCTTGGCAGCAGCGCTATTTTGATCGCTTGGCATTCGAGTTGAATGTCATCAATAGCATGGGCTTCCCAGGCTATTTTTTAATCGTGATGGAGTTTATCCAGTGGGCGAAAGCCCAAGGTATTCCGGTTGGGCCAGGGCGCGGCTCGGGCGCGGGCTCGTTGGTGGCCTATGCGTTAAAAATTACCGACGTGGACCCCTTGGAATACGACCTGTTGTTCGAACGGTTTTTGAACCCAGAGCGGGTCTCCTTGCCGGATTTTGATATTGATTTCTGTATGGATGGCCGGGATCGCGTGATTCAGCATGTGACAGAACGGTATGGTTATGAGGCGGTGTCACAAATTATTACCTTCGGCACGATGGCGGCAAAAGCGGTAGTGCGAGATGTCGCTCGGGTGCAAGGCAAGTCTTACGGACTTGCGGACAAGCTTTCTAAGCTGATTCCATTTGAGCCGGGGATGACTTTGACCCGGGCGATGGAAGAAGAGCCTTTGTTGGCCGAATTTGTTCGTACCAGCGACGAAGCCGAAGAAATTATGGAAATGGCGTTCAAACTAGAAGGCCTTGCTCGAAATGTTGGGCGCCACGCCGGTGGCGTGGTGATCGCGCCGACGCGTCTGACGGATTTTTCACCAACCTATAGTGACGAATCGGGTGGCGGGTTGATGACCCAGTTTGACATGAATGATGTCGAGCAGGCCGGGTTGGTTAAGTTTGATTTTCTGGGTCTGCGAACCCTGACCATCATCGATAATGCGGTCAAAAGTATCAACCAGAGACTCGCGCTGGCCGGTGAACCCTTAGTTGATATCGACACGTTGTTTTTGGAGGATCCGGCGATTTATCAGGACCTGCAGGCGGCCAAGACCACGGCGGTGTTTCAACTCGAGTCCCGCGGTATGAAGGATCTTATGAAACGGGTAAAGCCCAACCGGTTTGCCGATATTGTGGCGTTGGTTGCGCTGTTTCGACCGGGTCCGCTGCAGCTCGCCGACGATTTTATTCGTCGCAAGCATGGTCTTGATGAGGTTGATTACTTGCATCCTAGTTTAAAAGAGGTGCTGCAAGATACCTACGGCGTCATGTTGTACCAGGAGCAAGTAATGCAGATCGCGCAAATACTAGCGGGCTACTCGCTAGCCGATGCGGACCTGTTGCGACGTGCGATGGGCAAGAAGAAACCGGAAGAAATGGCCAAACAAAGGCAGGCTTTTGTAGATGGGGCCATGAATAACGATGTCTCAGAGCAACAGGCAGGCTATATTTTTGATTTGATGGAGAAATTCGCAGGCTATGGCTTTAATAAACCACACTCGGTTTGCTATGCGCTGGTAGCGTATCAAACCGCTTGGCTAAAGCATTATTATCCTGCCGATTTTATGGCGGCGGTGATGTCCGCTGATATGCAAAACACGGACAAAATTGTGATTAACGTTGAAGAGTGCCGAGAAATGGGGTTGGTTTTAGATCCGCCCAGCGTAAATAGCGGCGCCTTTCGATTTGTCGCACAGTCTAAGACACATTTAGTGTATGGTTTAGGGGCAATTAAAGGACTGGGTGAGGGGCCGATTGAGGCTCTGACACAAGCGCGACGCGCGGAAGCGTTTAAAGATCTGTATGACTTTTGTCATCGGGTCGATGTCAAACGATTGAATCGCCGCGCGCTTGAAGCGCTCATCTATGCTGGCGCTTTAGATGACCTCGCGCCGGATGCGGCCAGTGTGAAAGATGGGATTGATGGCAGTCGCGGCTGGTTGCTGCAACATCAAGAAGAAGCGCTTCAGATCGCAGAGCAAACCGCCCGCAATCAGGAAGCAGGGCATACCGATTTGTTCGGTGAACTCGAGCCGGTTTCAGTTGATCCTGTCTGTATTGATCACATCGATGCCGGAAACGTTTTGACCATGGCGACCCGGTTGGCCCGAGAAAAAGAAGCGCTGGGCTTGTATTTAACCGGTCACCCGATTGATATCTATCGCGATGAACTGAAGTATTTCGCCAGCACCCGAATCAGTGACCTACGTGCCAGCCAAAGCGAACAGCTTTTTGCGGGTTGGGTGATTGGTTTGCGCAGCATGAAAACCCAACGAGGGACAATTGTTTTTGTGACGTTGGACGATCGGACGGCTCGGATCGAAGTTGGGGTTTTTTCCGACCTCTTAGAGTTGACGCGAGATAAAATCAGTAAGGATAATCTACTGGTGATTCGCGGATCGGTCGCGCAAGACGAATTTTCGGGTGGGCTGCGCGTGCGGGCAACGGAGATTTTCTCATTGGTCGAGGCGCGACAGCGGGCGCTACGAGGGCTTACGGTGCGGGTGCACCACGCTGGTTTAGATGATCAGTTTTCAAAGAAGCTGGCCAGCTTGTTAAGTCTTTATCAGGAGCCAAAACAAACCGGCTGTCCTGTGATCATTGATTATTGTACGGACGGCGCGACCGCCGAGTTGCAGTTGGGGGATCAGTGGCGAGTGAAACCGAGCGATGAGTTACTCGACGGGCTTCGGTCGCAGTTCGGGTCGGATCGCGTTGGGCTCGATTATCATCAGCATCGCAGCGGCGGTTAAGCGCAATGTCGCTGCTGCCGGAAACAGCGATTCAGGCCATCACGGCGCCGGATATCGATTGTTTGATTGTCGGCTTGAGTGGTGGATTAGATTCCACAACGTTGTTGCATAGTCTCGCCAAGCTGGTCGATCGACCGCGCCTTAAAGCAATCCACATCAATCATGGTCTACAAGCCGAAGCTGGCGCCTGGCAAGCCCACTGCGAATTCATCTGCGCGGCGCTTGGGGTTAGCTTGATGTGTCAGCAGGTCGAAGTTGCGGCGAACGGGAGTCGCGAAACCAATGCGCGGGTGGCGCGCTATCAAGCTTTTGCCGAGTGCCTTGGGCCACGTGATCGGTTATTGCTCGCGCATCATCAGCAAGATCAAGCTGAAACGGGCCTCTTTCAGGCGTTGCGTGGGCATGGCGCAATGGGCCTATTGGGTATGCCCCAAGCAAGACCCCTTGGTTTGGGGCAGCTTTATCGACCGCTGTTGGACGTGCCGCGGGCTGTCCTTGAAGCCTATGCCGAGACGCACGGTCTAAAGTATGTGTCAGATCCCAGTAACGCTGATCAAACCCATGATCGCAATTTCATTCAGCATGGCATCACGCCTTTGCTCAATGAGCGCTTTCAAGGTTGGTCAGCGCGTCTTGCGCGACAGATCAGCTTTGATGAGACCGCGCGTGCCTTACTCGCGGTTTTAGGTCGGGAGGATTTACTAAAACTGCAGACCCCAGGCGGCTATTCTGTTGCAGGCTTGCAGCAACTTGATCAAGACCGGGCATTGAATATGCTCAAGACCCAATTGATGGATACGGTGGATGCGGCGCCCTCAGCTGGACAACTGCGGGCGTGTCTTACCATGTTGGCATCATCCGGGCAGCAAGAGCCGACCAGCCAAGCTATTTTGGGGTATGAATACCACCGGCATCGCAATGAATTTGTTTTGGTGCCTGCAATTCCTGTGTCAAGGCAAGACTCAAAGGGCTGGTCGTTTGAACCTAACCCAGTCGATTTAGGGGGGGTCATGCTGGCGGCTGACGCGGCGTTAGGTGGTATTGACGCGGCCGTATCGGGACTCGTCTGGACATTGGACAAGCAGGGGCAGAAATATTTAAAGGGTCAAAATACTAGGATTCTTGACCGACTTCGAGCAGCAAAGGTGCCGCCTTGGGTCAGACAAAGGTTGCCGCTGCTGATGTTCAATGGCGAAGTGATTGCGATCCCCGCTCTGCCGGAGTGGGGTTTAAAGCAAGCGGTGGCGGAAGGCTTTGCAGCGGCTAAAAATAGTGCAGGATGGCGGGCGTCTTTGACCCGAGTCTAAATCGGCACGCCGAATTTATATTGAGCCAAAGCGGCGACGGTGTTAGTCTATAAACCCATCTCGGGCGGGTCCTTCCGCCTGATCAACAGAGATGGAAAGTCTATGAGCCGTTTAATATTCGTCACTGGCGGAGTGGTTTCCTCGTTAGGAAAAGGCTTAACCGCAGCCTCTTTGGGCGCGGTGTTAGTGTCTCGCGGCCTCAAAGTGACGATGCAGAAACTGGATCCGTATATTAACGTCGACCCAGGCACCATGAGCCCATTGCAGCATGGTGAGGTGTTTGTCACCGCCGATGGCACCGAGACCGACCTTGACTTAGGTCATTACGAGCGCTTTGTGCAGACCCGAATGACGCGGAAGAATAATTTCACCACGGGGAAAGTCTACGCGGATGTGATTGCGCGCGAGCGTAGGGGTGAATATCTGGGCGCAACCATCCAAGTTATTCCGCATATCACCGATGAGATTAAATCCAGAATACTGCAGGTTGCAGAAGGGTTTGATGTTGCGTTGATCGAAATCGGCGGCACGGTCGGGGATATTGAAAGTCAGCCTTTTTTAGAGGCCGCGCGGCAGCTTCGCTTTGAAATGGGCCCGTCCCGCGCCTTATTGATGCACTTGACGCTGGTGCCCTATATCGCAACCGCGGGTGAAACCAAAACCAAGCCGACGCAACATTCTGTCAAAGAGCTACGGTCGGTGGGCATGCAACCCGACATTCTAATTGTTCGCTCTGATCACGAAATTCCAAAGTCCGCACGCGATAAAATCGCGCTCTTTACCAATGTTGAGCTCGATGCCGTCATTCCGTTGTTGGATGCCAAAAGTATTTATGAAATCCCGGCGCGACTGGCAGAAGAGCGTCTTGACGAAATCGTTGTCAAAAAGCTTGGCTTCGATGTGCCGCCGGCGGATTTATCAGATTGGCAGCGGGTTTTAGAGTTGCAGCAAAACCCAAAGCATCAGATTCATCTCAAAATGGTGGGCAAGTACATGGACTTGTTGGACGCCTACAAGAGCTTGAATGAGGCCTTAGTCCACGCCGGGATTCACTCAGAAACGCAGGTGAACATCGACTTTGTTGATTCGGAACGGGTCGAGGCGGAAGGCGTTGAGATTTTAGCCGGTGCCGATGCCGTTTTAGTGCCGGGTGGGTTCGGTGGTCGGGGTTTTGA
>Ga0115567_10002077_pt1 | contig 19914 bp, 10 predicted proteins | sample COGITO_mtgs_1204_2_FD_88679 | JGI IMG/M metagenome (GOLD analysis project Ga0115567, IMG submission 88679) | Pelagic marine microbial communities from North Sea - COGITO_mtgs_120412 | ecosystem: Environmental > Aquatic > Marine > Epipelagic | place: Germany:Helgoland, sampling site Kabeltonne... | reverse complement strand
TATCGCTGTCGATCCCGGGCTTGACGGGCTCAAGCTGTTCGCCGAGCACCTCGTCGCAGTAAATCTTGCCTTTGCGACCCTTGATGATGGCGCCGCCGCAGTCATTGCGCAGTTCGCATCGCTGCGCAGCTTGAACCTCAGCGAGACTTCGATCACGGACACATTTTTCGCGAATTTTTCAGAACTTGCCGACCTGGAGTTGTTGAACCTCCATGGCACCAAGGTCACACCCGGCTTGGCTGCCCAGCTGGATAAGTTTCCCGGCCTCAAGAGGCTGTACGTCGGGGGAACGGGGATTGGGGCGGAGCAGGCGATCGCGCTTCGAGAGACACTCTCGGAGAACCGCGAGACGCCCGTCGAAGTGATCGGGGATGATGGGCTGCCTACACTCGAATCATTGCCGGTAGCCAATGCATTTCAGGAGACAGTGCGCAGCCAAGAGGCAACCTACGGCACCTTGATTAGCGCCCTTGCCAAGACCACTCTCAGTAGCAAGGACCCAAATCACCATCAGGATGAAGAGTTTAAGAAATTTACGGCCAAAGACGATCATGGCGTGGATTTTGTGTTCCATTCGCTGCCGGAACGCCAGCCCTGGGTGCAGCTGACCTTTGATTCTCCGTATCTAATCAGCGCCTTCGAACTCAAGAATCGAGCGACTTTACCGGAGCGGGCTGAAGGGATCGAGTTGCAGCGGCAGCTTCCGGATGGCAGCTGGAAGGCAGTCTGGCAATCCAAGGGCCCCGAGGTGAGCTGGCAGGTAGATTTGAGTAAAGACCCCGCGCCTACACGGGAAGCCACCGCCTTCCGTTTCGTCGTCAATAAGGAGGAGGAGACCTACTTGCACTTATCCCAAGTTTGGCTCTGGGGGCGGAAGAGCGATCGGCAGCAGACGGCGCCGGGCCGAGCAGCGGTTGCCGTGGCCCACAACAGCTCATCCTGGAGCCCGGGGACAGTCAGCGGACTGGGTTTGTGGTTGGATGGTGCCGACCTGACCTCCCTCACAGCCACGGCTGGAAACGTCTCGCAGTGGAATGACAAAAGCCCCAATCAATATCATGCATACGCGCTCAGCCCCGCCGTGCAGCCGCAAATCGGCACCCTACACGTCAATGGTAAGCATGCCCTGGAGTTCCAGACCGCACGACTGGTTAGCAAAACTCCCAAGCGTGGAAACTGGCAGGACCTCTACATCGTGGCTGACTGGAACGGGGCCGAGAGGTTCGGAAATTACAACGGCTTGTTTACCGGGTTTGGAGAAGGCATTGGTATCGTCGGGAATTCCCAAGACGCTGGCACCAGCTTATGGCTGCAAGGGCGCTGGTGGACGTCCTTGTATGTGAACGGCACTGCTAGCGATGGAGCCAATGTGCTCGGGACCTTGGCCAAGCCGTTTTTGCTATCCTGCTCGGCAGATAGGGCCATTGAGGTCCCCGGCTATTCGATCGGCAACGACCGCAACCATGTGCAGCCGAGCAACAGGCGGCCGTGGGATGGCGCGATCTGCGAGATTGTCGCCTTTGCCCGGAAGCTAACCGAGAGCGAGCGCCATCAACTCGAAGGCTATCTTGCCCATAAGTGGGGGCTGACCGCAGGCCTCCCGACAGACCATCCCTTTAAGGAGAAAGCACCCTGATGCCGCTGAGACGCCCTGTGCCACGCTCGCTCTGTTTGCTCGTCCTCGCGCTTGCTTGGACCGCCCAAGCCGGCGAGAAGATCTCCTACAACGAGCAGATCCGGCCCATCTTTAACACGTCCTGTGTGGGCTGCCACGGCGGCGTCAAAAAGAATGCCGGAGTCTCCTTTATTTATCGAGAAGAGGCGCTGGGAACCTCGGCAAATGGCAACCGCATCATCGTGCCGGGGGAACCCGAGAACTCGGAACTCATCAAGCGGATCTCCTCAGACGACCCGCGTTATGTCATGCCACCTGCCCATGGCGAGCATCACAACGAACCGCTGAGCCCGGCACAAATCAAGCTGCTCAGCGACTGGATTCGCCAGGGAGCGGAATGGCAGGAGCACTGGGCCTACATCAAGCCGGAGCGGCAGGCGGTGCAACCACAGCAGCAAAACTGGATCCGCACGCCGATGGACGCCTACGTCCTTGACCAACTCGAGCAAAAGGCCCTGGCGCCGAGCGCCGAAGCGCCGCGTTCGCAGTGGCTGCGCCGCGTCAGCCTCGACCTTACTGGGCTACCGCCCACGCTTGAAGAGCGCCAGGCATTCCTAGCGGACGAGTCCGACGCGGCCTATGAAGCGGTCGTCGACCGGCTGCTGGCCTCACCACGCTACGGCGAGCGTTGGGCAGCCATGTGGATGGACCTCGCTCGCTACGCCGATACCATCGGCTACGAAAAAGACAAACGCCGGACTATCTGGCCCTACCGCAACTGGCTGATCAACGCCTTCAACGAGGACCTTCCCTTTCCAGAGTTCATCCGCGATCAACTGGCCGGTGATCTAGTAAAGGAGCCCACCACCGAGCAGTTGATCTCGACCGGCTTTCTGCGCCTGACCCAGACCAATACCGAAGGCGGCACCGACGACGAAGAGTTTCGCGTCGCCGCGGTTTTGGATCGGGTGAACACCACCTGGTCCAGCTTCCAGGGCATCACCTTTGGCTGTGTTCAGTGCCATTCACATCCCTATGAGCCGATCCCCCACGAAGATTTCTACCGGTTCATGAGCTTCTTTAACAGCACCGAAGACTGCGACCAGGATAACGACTTTCCGCTTCATGTCGTCGCCCATAAGCCCGAAGAGCGCCAGCAGGCCACCGCTGCCCAGCTCGACCTTATCCGACTGCGTCGCCTGCTAAACCAGCCCGGTAGCCTGGAACTAGAAAAGCCCGAGCCTTGGCTGCAGCCAACCTATTCAGCCCTCAAAATCAGCCGCGGAAAACTCAAACAAAAGGCCGGCGTGTTGTACACCGAGGGGACTCAGCCCGTACACACTACCTACTACGTAACCCTTGAAAGTCCGGAAGCTGGCACGACCGTCACCTCGCTCAAGGTCACGATCCTCCCTGATACCGATAACCCGGCGGATGGCCCCTTTCGCGGTGCCCATCTCTCCCAGCTCACGCTGAAAAAGGTAACAGCGGCGGGCAAGTCCTCGGACGTGCCGTTTTCCTATGTCTACGCCGACAGCGTGGCTGGACCGCTGGGCCAGGATCCCGCTGCCGCGCTTAAGCCGAGTGCTCAGGGCGTAGGCGGCTACCCCAAGTTATTCCGGCAGCGCGACGCAGTGTTTGTGCTCAAGCAGCCGCTGGAGCTGCAGCCTGGTGACACCCTTGCTGCGACCCTATTCTGCAAGGCCGGAACCACAGGTGGCCAAAACACCGCGCTGCGCAGATTTCAGCTGCAGCTCGGCTCATCCCCCGCCTGGCAGCAGTTGGCCGCCAGCGATAGCCAGGCTCAGCTCGTAAAGCAGCTCCGGGAAACGCAAAAGCTTGTCGCTGGTTTCAAGGGCGAAAAAGTGCCCGTTGCGCTCGAACGCTCCAGCGCCAGCGTCCGCGAAAGCCGTGTGTTTATCGGCGGCAATCGTCTAAACAGAGGCGAGGCCCAGAAACCTGGCGTGCCCAAAATTCTGAACCCGTATGGCGCTGAGGCGGGCAATCGTCTGGAGATGGCCGAGTGGCTGGCGCATCCCGACAACAGCCTGACCGCGCGGGTCTTCGTCAACCGCGTGTTCTCCGAGCTCTTTGGTAACGGCATCGTGCAAACCCTCGGCGACTTTGGCAGCAGCGGCCTGCCGCCGACCAATCTCGCCTTGCTTGACCACCTGGCAATCGCCTTTCGCGAGGACGGCCAGTGGCAGCTCAAGTCACTGCTCAAGGAAATGGTCTTGTCGGCCACCTATCGGCAGGATCACAGGAGCACCGTTGAACTCACAGCCCGGGACCCCCAAAACCTGCTGCTGGCTCGTGGCCCGCGTACGCGCTTGAGCGCCGAAATGATCCGAGACCATGCCCTCTCGGCATCCGGGCTGATCGCGCATCGGTTGGGCGGCCCCTCCGTGATGCCGCCTCAGCCGGAAGGTGTTTGGACCACGGTTTACAGCGGCGAAAAGTGGACCGACGCCAAAGGCCCCGATCGCTACCGGCGGGCGCTGTACACCTTTTGGAAACGCACCGCCCCCTACCCAAGCATGATGACCTTCGACGCGGCCTCTCGCGAAGTCTGCAACATCCAGCGCATCTCTACCAATACCCCACTCCAACCGCTGGTGACGCTGAATGATCCGGCCTACCTGGAGTTTGCCCAAAAGCTAGCCAAAAGAATCCAAAACCATCCAGATGCCGGAGCGCGGGCCAAGATAGCCCAGGGCTATCTGCTCACCACCCAGCAAGAAATCCCCACTCCGAGCCTCGACGTACTCGAAAAATTGCATGGCGAACTAGTCGAAGACTATCAGAGCGTCCCCTACGATACGCTTGCTAAAAGTGCCGAAGAAGCCGCTTGGGTCAATATCGCCGGCGTCCTCTTGAATATCGACTCCGCCCTGACCAAGTAAGCCACGATCAACCAGGTGCCACGATGAATGTATACGACCAACTCCGTCACGATTCCGGCCTGCTCAACAGCCGTCGCCAATTTCTGAAATCTTGCGTCGCTGGCGTCGGTGGCGCCTGGCTTTCCAGTCTCGGCTTGCCAGCACTAGCCGAGGACCCGCTTGAGCGAGGCATCCCCCACTTTGCCCCCAAAGCCAAGCGCGTCATTTTTCTGCACATGGCTGGCGCTCCCAGCCAGCTCGAGTTGTTCGACTACAAGCCCGAACTCAACCGGCTCAATGGCCAGGACTGCCCGCGCGAATTCCTGGAAGGCCAGAACTTCGCCTTCATTCAAGGAGTCCCCCAAATGCTGGGCTCGCAGTACGACTTTCATCAGGCCGGGGACAACCGGCAGTGGATCAGCGACCGCTTGCCCTTCACCGAACGCGTCATCGACCAGCTGTGCATCATCCGCTCCATGCATACCGACCAGTTCAACCATGCGCCTGCCCAGTTGCTGATGCACACCGGCCAGACCATTCAGGGTAACCCATCCATTGGTGCCTGGAGCACCTACGGCCTCGGCAGCGAAAGCCAGAACCTGCCCGGCTACATCGTCCTGGCCTCAGGCGGCAAAACCCCCTCTGCCGGAAAATCCGTGTGGGGCAGCGGCTTTCTGCCCTCCGTCTACCAAGGCGTCCAGTGTCGCTCCAAGGGCGACCCGGTCATGTACCTCTCCAGTCCCGACGGCATGCCACGCGAGATTCGTCGCAAGGCCATCGATGCCATTACCGAGATCAACCAGCAGACCCACGAAGACCTGCACGATGCCGAGACGCTCGCCCGTATTTCCCAGTACGAGATGGCCTTTCGGATGCAGATTCACGCCAGCGCTGCCTTCGACATCCAGCAAGAGCCCGAGTACATCCACAAGCTCTACGGCACACAGCCAGGCAAAGAGTCCTTTGCTAACAACTGCCTGTTGGCACGGCGGTTGGCCGAGCGCGGCACTCGCTACATCCAGCTCTTCGACTGGGGCTGGGACTCGCATGGCGCCGGCAAAGCCGAAGCCCTCAATCATGGCTTCACCGACAAATGTCGGCAGATGGACCAGGCGACCTTCGCCCTCCTCACCGATCTCAAGCAACGCGGGCTCCTCGAAGACACCCTTGTGATCTGGGGCGGTGAATTTGGGCGCACGCCGATGCGCGAGAACCGAGGCGGTGGCGAGATGAAATTCATCGGCCGCGATCACAATCCTGGCGCCTTCACCATGTGGATGGCCGGTGCCGGCATCAAGCCGGGCGCCCACGGCGAAACCGACCCGATGGGCTACCGGGCAGTCAAAGACAAAGTCAGCGTCCACGACCTGCAGGCCACCATTCTCAACCGCCTCGGCCTGCACCACAAAAAGCTCAGCTACCCATTCCAGGGTCTTAACCAGACCCTGACTCCGGTCAGTAAACCCGCCCGTGTCCTGCACCAGCTCTTTGCCTGACACCAACTGGGGCGTTGACATGTCAGCCTTCTTCGTCGCTCTTCCAGAGCGTAGTCGTTGGGGGATCTGGACCGCGCTCCGGGGGCGAAGGCGTTGCCATATCGATCCAGGCCCTGACAGAAGCCAAAGGACCGTTCCGCGCGAAGCGCCGGGCTCTCTGCAGAATCGCACGTCTTTGCCTAAACCCACCACTTCGCTTCTCAAACGGGTGCGTCAAGGGATCCGGATGAAGGACGATACGCTGCGACCAATCACGCCCGACGATATGTTTCGCGAACGTATCGTGCGCTCCAGAAGGATGACCCCGAATGAGCGGGGCGCTGCCAGCCTGGATATGTACGATCTAACCTGTGCGATTGTGTTGGACGGTGTCTTCGCCCAGATAAAGGGTGCCTCCGAGCCCTGAGGCGGCCACGCTTGCCGACGGCTGGAAAGACCGGTTGGTTCCCCTGACCAATGCCAATACTCGCGGTGTTACCGGATGGTGCCTGTCACCTATTGATCTACTGCTCAGCAAACTCGCTGCTGGCAGGGCCAAGGCCTTCCGTTTCATTCGCGCTGTTCTGCACCACCGTTTGTTCGGAGAGCTGCGAGGATTACTGACCAACCGGTTCAAGGCTGCATCATTCACTTGTTCTTCGACGGCAATCGCCTACGCCGATTGTGGCAAGCGCGAAAGCACGCCTTTCCCAGCTAAGGAGCGCTGCCCCACGTTGCAAGCGAGCTCATCTTGTGTAGGCTACCCCATGTATCCCCCTTTCCCTGCGATCCAGCCCCTCGGAGGCACGACATGACTGTTCTTAAATCCGTGCTTGGCATCATCCTGCTAATCATTATCGCCGCTTTGGTATGGAATTTTTTCCCGGGGCTGCGCCACGAAGGTAAGCAAGCCTACCGCAAATACGGAGGCTGGACAGATGAAGCACGTTCTTCCGACCCAGTAGGTTTTCTGGAGTATGCTGCCGAGAAGTTGGCCCAAGATCTTGATTCGATGCAAGGCACCCGGCGAAGCCTGCAGAGCGCATGCGACGACCTAGCCGCGCGCCGCACCGAGACCGAGCCGCTACTGGAAGCTGCCGACGCACTGGCCGTCCAGTTTCGTGATGCGTTTCAGCAAGCAGAACGGGACGGTTTTCCGGTGGGCGTATCCGGTCAATCCTACAAGCGGGCAGAACTGATCCAGCAAGTGCAGCTTATCCTCCTGCAACAGGAGGGCTACCAGCAGACGCTTGAGCAGTTCACCGAGGCCACTGCTGGCGCGGAAGCAAAAGCCCTCGAGTTGGCCAGCCAAATTGCCAAGAGTAAGGCGGTCCTGGCGACGTTGCCTGCCAAGATCGAAATTGCCCGTGTCCAAGAACTGACGGCTAGCACCACAGAATTGCTGGATCAGATCCACGACGTTCTCGGGAGCAACCAAAGCGCCTTGGGCGAGACCCCGATTCGCACCGTCGAAGAGCTGATGCAGACGCCTGCGGTTTCCGATCCAGATGGCGACAAGCGTCAAGCGCTGGAGTTTCTGGAAGTCGCACCGTGAGCCTCGGCAGCGCGATTCTGCTCGGACTTGGCGGGTTTCTCTTACTCTACGCCATTTTCAGTTTTATCCGTCCCGGAGACGAGACAGGCACAGGCAAGGCACGGCCTTTGGGATGTGGCTTCACGGTCCTCGCCGGTGTAATCTGGGGCATCGCCCTGGCGGGGTATCTAGGGTGGAGTAGCGGTCTGCGGCTAGGCATTGCTCTGGCCTGCCTGCTGCCAGTTCTGGTCACCCTCTTCCACCCGAAACGTCGCAGCTTGGTGACGGCTCTGGTGCTGCTCTCAATAGCACTCGTTTTAGGCGTTCCCGTGTTGCCCCAACTGGCCGCGCTCTTCGGCCCGTCAGGCGGGACTGCAGGGACTCTGCGCGATCTGGAGCGGAAGTTGGCCGAGCTGGAGCGTCGCCTGGACGCCGGGACGGAGCTACGACGGTCACTTGCTGACCAATCCCGCGCCTTGCACGAGGACATTCGTGCCCTCGGGCATGCCGACTACGAGACGCTTGTCGCACACCCCGAAGCGCACGCCCTGCTCAAGGAGTTGGCCGAAGTTGAGAGTCTTGTAGCAGCGAATGACAAGAATGAGCTGCGCCTGACGCAAGAGAGTGACGCTTTGGCAGCGGCCTTGCGACGCCTGGGCCGTCTGGCCGAAAGCGAGGCTGCCACTGGCGAAACCTTGGCGCCTGCCGACGTCGAGGCGATCCTAGAGGGGGCGCGCAGCAGCGCGCCGGAGGCAGGGCCACGTACCGTGGAAGAACATATGGAGGCAGCCAACATGCGCGAACTCTTCGAGCGGGAATTCGGCGATAAGCGCTAGTCTGGGCGGTGATCCGGGGGGGGCGTGGCCGCTACTTCTGCTCGCTCAGCGGCTCATCCGCACAGGCGAGATCACCAACCGCGTATTGGATGCCACCAAGAATAAACGCGAGTAAAGCAGGCTGGTCAAAGCTTTGGGCATTATGCGAGGGCGAACAGAAGAAGACCCGGCCCTTTTCGTGTCGCTTGATCCAGGCCACATAGCGCGGCAAATCTGGCAGCTTGGCCACTCGCTTGTTGGGCTTTAGCTTGCCTAGGTCCATCTCAAGCAGAGGGTGGAAATTCAGCTTCGGATAGGCTCTATTGAATAGGTATGGCTCGTCGTGATGGGTAAACGGCTTGCCGTCGAAGGGCTTCAGCAGCGGATGCTCTGGGTTCACTGGCTGCAACACGACGTCCTGCTGAGGTGGGTGAAAATGAAAGCTGCCACCAACGATGCCGCTGAATTCATCCGAGTGGTTGAAGCTGGTAATGCCGCCATGCAACAGCACGAGCCCGCCACCCCCAGAGACATAGTCGACCAGGCTGCGATAGAGCAACGTCGCCAGTGCTTCTCGCTCAGGCAGCGGCAGTTCCTTGTACGCAGCCACGAATTCATCGACTTTGTTGATCAGTACATCACGGAATGTATCGCGGTCTTTTCCATGGGGACAGGTGTTGTTCATGATCACCGCGTCGTACTGGGCCAGAGCTTCTGGGCGAAACTGCTCGATGTCCGTGGTGGCCACTGTCTCGAATGCGCCTGACGTTTCGCCGATGACCCGCACTACCGCTTCTGTGTGGGGGATACACCAGTGCTTATACCCAGTTGCCAGCGAGAAAGCCAGCACCTTGCGCGCTTTGGCAGGCGTCGCCGGGGCTTTTTGGGGCGCACGCTTGCGAAGCCTCTGTTCCCACGCGGAGCTTGGCTCGAAGGCTGGTTGCCCAGCGAAGACTGGAAGTGCTAAGGCCAGCAGCAGGGCTGGCAGTGTGAGAGGAAGAGTGACCTTCATGAGAATAGGATCTTGTCGTTCAGGGGGGCTTCGAAGTTTACTACATATTGCGCTTGGAAGCAAGATAGATAATCTTTCGCATTTGTCCAAAGTGATGCCGATACCGGCGCGAAATGATGGCCCCATCCCTGTTGTGGCAGCTGCCTCGTGGACTACTGTGCTTTGTGCTTCCACACACTGCTGCACGCACCGGAATTGGAAAAATCATAGAATGCAACCAAGTACTTTTCAATTCTCTGCCCACGTCACGCGCTTGGCTTTCCTGGCACTTTGTCTCAGCCTGTTCATGAGCGGCTCAGGGCTAGCGAACGAGTCGGTAGAACTGTTTCCTGCTGGGCAGGCGAAGTGGCAGCAGGCCGGACCGGGCAGCTTTAGCATCGAAAACGGCATTGCGACCAGCCAGGGAGGTATGGGGCTGTGGTGGTATGCTGGCAAGGCGTACGCGAACGCCACCTTCGATATCGAATTTCAGCTACCGAACCACAAATGGAACTCGGGGATTTTTATCCGCTTTCCAGACCCCGGAAACGATCCGTGGGTCGCGGTGCGTAAGGGCTACGAGTGCCAGGTCAACGGCGATAAGCCGAGCAAAAGCGCAACTGGCGGGATCTTTAGCATCCAGGCCCCCAGTCATATGTCCTTGAAGAAACCGGGCGACTGGAATCATTATCAGATCACCACCTGGCAAAACAAGATTCTCATTGTCATTAATGATGAATTGGTGAACGTATTTACGACCCAGCCGGGCCGGGGCGATCAGCAGGGCTACATCGGCCTGCAGAATCACGATCCCAAGTCGCAAGTACAGTATCGCCAGATTGCGGTTCGCGAGTGGGCTCAGGATGCGACCTTAGACGAGGTGCAGGCAAGCCTGGGGATCACCCGCGCAGACTGGGCGAACTACCAGGCGCAGCGCAACCCGAGGGCGAAGTGGTATCAAAAAATGGATATTGGCCCGGCGTTTGCCAGCGTGTTTGAGGACCATTATCATGGCGAGCCCCGCTTGGCGGCTCTCAAAGGGCTCTGCCTTGAATTGTCGGCCAGCGATTCTATTCGCGGCCTGTTCGACACGGAGACCCTGCGGATGAGTTCGGCCTTCCAAGGCGGGTTGCACTGGTCAGGTACACCTTGGACAGGTGCCCACGGCGGCATCATCCGCATGGCGAACGACACAGCGCCCATCATGCAGACCTCTCGCAAGCCAGGCTGGGCCGATAAGAATGGCTCATTTGCGGATCCGCGGCCCATCAAGGAGTATGGGAATCTGGCCGAGGATCACGCTCGCTTCAACGGCCATTATCGCCATGGCAGCCGGGTCATTCTCGACTATTCCGTCTTGGGCTCGCGTGTGCTGGAACTGCCCACCGGAAAAGTCGCCGCTGGAGCACCAGCAGTCTTTCGCCAGCTGGACCTGGCAGCTTGTGAGTACGACCGCTTGTTGTTGGTGGCGGACGATACCCAATCGGAGGTTACTCTGGATGGCGCAGGCACGCTGGCAACGATCAGCCAGCCGGAGCATGAGATGGCCGCTGTGCTGCCGCAGGAGGTTGCGGGCGAGGTGAGCGTGGTGACCGACCACACCACGGGGGACTGGGACGAACTTACTATGGGAGCCCCGTCGGACCGCGATGCGGGCGACCGCAACGTCAATAAGAAGACCACCTTTCGGGTGGTCCCCGGCTATCTCCCCACGCATGTGCGGGGTGGTGCCGAGGGCGGAGTTGCTGTGCGCCTGAATGATGGGTTAGCTGCGCGCAATAAGGATGATGTCCCCCGCAGCTTTTTCTTCGCCGACCAGGCCAAGCCGGGCAGGCTAGAGCTGAATCTCGATGGCATCCAAGAACTGCGGCGCATTCATCTGTACTCCCATCACAAAAGTAACCGCGCTCCTCAGAGCGTCGAGATCTATGGGGCTGTGGCTCTTACGGCTGACGCGACACTCGCCATGAAGGAGCTGCCCAACGGGGGCTGGACCCACATTGCTGGTTACAGCACGAGCCACTTCGATGACGGCGGCAAGCACGGGGCCGCGATCCTCGCCCCCGCCGGTGAGGCGTTCGGCGCCTACAGAAAGCTGCTGTTCATCTGCGTACCCGGCAGAAAGAAGTCAAACATGCAGACCTTTTTCTCGGAGATCGACCTTTACGGAAAGGATGCCCCAGCGCTCAAGCCGGTCGGGGGAAGTCGTGATGGCGGGCTGTCCTATATGGCGCATCTGAAGAGTGAAGGGCTGCGCTTCAGCGCTGGCGAAGATGGGGCGCTGCTGCTGCGGATCCCTGCCTCCAAGAAGCCCACCCGCCTTACGATTGGCTATGCTGCTAGCCAACAGCAACCAGCAGATCTCGGTTCCGCCATTGCTGCGCTCAAAGCCGCTACGCCAGCGCCACGCGAGCTCGCCTCACTCACCCACGGCACAGGTCCTGCGCTCTTCCCCGAGACTGTGGAGGCAACAATTGAGCGTGGTACTGATCAGGACACGTGGGCGGTGGACACCATCGGCCTGCCGGTCAACAATCCCTGGTTCTCGATGATCAAGCCCGGCGGTTTGGACCTTTTTACCGATGGCGACTCTGCTGCGATCTGCACCTGGAATGGGGATGTTTGGATCGTTAAAGGCCTCAAGAGCGGTGACGGGACCGTGCATTGGCAGCGCTTCGCCACCGGCTTGTACGAGCCGTTGGGACTAAGGATTGTCGACGACATCGTCTACGTCAACTGCCGTGACCAGATCACCCGCCTTCATGACCAGAATCAGGACGGCGAGGCCGACCGGTATGAGTGCTTCAATAACGACGTCTATATCACCGCAAACTTCCACGAGTTTACCTTTGGCCTGCAGACCGATCAAGACGGAAATTTCTATCTTGCCAAGGGCGCACCCGTACGTGCTGGCGGGCGTGGTTTTGAGCGTATTTTGCCACACAACGGCACCCTGCTGCGCATTGCCAAAGATGGCAAGAAACTCGACGTGATCGCGACGGGGCTGCGCGCGCCTGGCGGGATCGGGGTCGGCCCCAATGGCGAAATCACCACAGGGGAGAATGAAGGCACTTGGCAGCCGTGCTGCAAGCTCAATTACTTTACCCAGCCAGACACCTTCCTCGGCGTCGAGGATGCTGCTCATCAGCTCAAGGGCCAGGCGATGCACCTGCCGCTGTGTTACTTTCCCATGCGTACCGACAACTCCGGCGGCGGCCAGGTGTGGGTGCCGCCCACTGTTGACTGGGGGCTGAAGGCGGGTGAACTCATCCACCTCTCCTACGGCAAGAGCTCCCTGTATCGCGTCCTGCGGCAGGAAGTCGACGGCCTCATGCAGGGAGGCGTCGTGCGCATTCCGGTAACGCTCAACTCCTCGGCCATGCGCGCTCGCTTCCATCAGGATGGCTCCCTCTACGTACTCGGATTTCGCGGCTGGCAGACCAACGCCGCCAAAACTCAGGGCCTGCAGCGCATTCGCTATACCGGACAGCCAGTGACCATCCCCAATCGGCTTGAGGCCACCGAGAAAGGCATCTACATTGGCTTCGAAAAGCAGCTTGATCCGGCCACGGTTGCCGATCCGTTTAATTTTAAGGTTGAGCGTTGGAAGTACATCCGCTGCGGGCAATATGGCTCCGGCGAGTTTTCCATCGACAATCGAGACCTTGAAGCGGAAAAGCAAGCACTGGTCCGGCCCAGTAAAGGTCACCGCAAGCACGACCAGGTGCGGGTCGCCAGGAGTGTACTTTTGCCGGATGGAAAGACCCTCTTTCTGGTCATCCCAAGCATGAAGCCAGCCGAACAGATGAGCATTCGCTACACCTTGACGTTTGCGGATGCCACCAAGGCCCACGGCGAAATCATCCATACCGTGCATCGGCTCGGAAAGCACCTCGACGATGCAATTGCCCAGGTCGCTGAAACCACCGAGGCCACGCGCGAGGACCTCAAACCCGGGCTGCACCAAACCCTCACCGTCGCCGAGAAATCAGACCACCGCGTGGCTCGGCTTCCTGCCCAATACACCGCCGCCACAGACGCCGTCAGCGACATGCTACCAGCTGGCCCGTTTAGCGCCACTTGGTCAGGCTACCTCGTCCTTGAGGAACGGATGTCCCCACGTTTCACGCTAGAAGGTACCGGTGCAGCTGCCCTGATCATCAACGGTGCCACAATTCTTGAGGAAACAGGTACGCTGGGGCGTACCACGTCCGCGCCGTTGCACCTCGACCCGGGCGCCCACTCCTTCCAACTCTCCTACACCGGGGCGAGCGACGGCTCAGGCCATGTTCGAGTCCTCTGGCAGACTGAGACATTCTTTTGCCAAAGTATCCCAGCAGGCTATTTCAAGCACGAACCGAACCCGGCTTTGTCAGAAGCGCTGACCGTTCGGCGTGGGCGCGATCTGCTGGTCCAGCAAAGCTGCCTGAGCTGTCATAGCCCCGGTCCAGATCTTGGCTTGCCTGAGTTGGCTGACAAAGGACCCGACCTGAGCGGCATCGGCTCGCGCGTCAGTCAACAATGGCTCGGCCGCTGGCTCGCCTCGCCCCACAGTCTCAAGCCTGGCACCACCATGCCAGCCACCATAGACGGCAAGACCCAACAAGGCCGCACGGATGCCGCCGATATCGCGGCCTACTTGGTCACGCTCAAAGGCCCGCCAGCCCCTTCCGTAACAGAGCAGGCTGACGACGCCAAGCATGGCGGTGCCCGCTTTCACGCCCTTGGCTGCATTGCCTGCCATAGCCTGCCAGACCAGCCTTATGATGCGACGACCGAGCGCACACCGCTCAACAATGTTCACAGCAAGTACAATCTGGCCTCGCTCAGCGCGTTTCTAAAAAAGCCAGACCGGCACCATCCCTCAATCAAAATGCCCGACTTTCGGCTTACTGATGACGAAGCCCGCCAGCTTGCCGTGTTTCTGCGAACTGCTGCCAAAGGCAAGGCGCTCCGCTTGCACGACGATGTTCCAGTGGCCGGAGATGCCACTCGTGGTAAACAGCTCATCGCTGCCAAAAACTGTGCCGCTTGCCACAGCGGCCTCCCGGCTGCCAGTAGAAAGCCGCGAAACTTTACGGGCATCCTTCGCCGTAACTGGGACGAGCGTGGCTGCGTTGCGGCCCGAGAAGCGGGCGTAACCCCACAACTTAACCTGACACAAGTGGAGCGCGCGGACCTCGAGGCCTTCCGCCGCACCTTCGCCGCAAACGCCCCCCAGGCCCTCTCCAGTACGTCCAGCCACGACTTCGCCCAGCGTCAGGTGCAGGCCCTGAACTGCGCTGCCTGCCATGAGCATGATGATGTGCCCTCACGCCTTGCCTCCCTGCACAGCCAAAGCCAATCACTCAGCGATGGCGTTCCAGCAGACCCTGCGCATGCGGTCGATCAATCTCGTCCTGCACTCACCTACACGGGCGAAATGCTACACAGCGACTACCTGCAAGGCATGCTGGAGGGCAGCACAGAGCCTCGCCCACGGCCTTGGCTGGCCATGCGCATGCCAACATTCCACGGCCGGGCCAAACTTCTCGCGCAGGGGTTGGGCGTCCAACATGGCATGCCGCCCAGCTCCGTGGAGACGACCGAGCTCGATGCAGAACAGGTTTCCATTGGCAAAAAGCTCACCGGCGCTACCGGCGGCTTTGCCTGCACGATCTGCCATGGGGATGGAGACACAGCACCGCTTGCAGCCTTCGAGGTAAAGGGCATCAACTTTGACCAAGTGGCCGTGCGGCTTCGTCCGGGCTACTACCACCAGTGGATGGAAAACCCACACAGCATCACCCCCACTACGAAGATGCCTCGCTACACCCAGAACAACAAATCTCCACTGCCGGACTTTGACCACGATGCCCGCAAGCAATTCGATGCCATGCTCGAGTATCTCAAAAGCATCAGTAAAGACTGATCAGTCCGCTGAGTCGTTCCTACTACTTGACTACGCCCGCCGCCAGCCACGACTTCCAGGGCTGTACGATTCGGCAAGGCTCTTGATAGGGGCGCGCTCGCTTTCGGACTGATCGGTCTTGATCAGACTGATCCGAACGACTATCGGACGATTTTGTCTTCCCAGCTCCCAGCAAGATCTGCTGGCTTGGCCCCTACGGGCCCTACTCCAGGCTCAAGGTGTGGATGGTGTTGTGAATGATGCGGTCTTCGCCATTGGCGAAGGCGCAGCGGACTTCCATGCCCCAGGTGGGGCGCAGGTCGGGGATCGAGAGCCGGAGGGTACGGTCGTCGCTGGAGATAGCGGTAACGGATAGCTGCTGCTCATTCAGGTGCTTGGAGCCGTAGTTCTTGGTGCGCGCGAGGTCCCAGGTGGTCACCGTCACTGCGTCCACCGGAGGAAGCGGGTCGCTGAAGGTGACCGTTAGGGCTCCGGCGCGTGCTTCGAGTTGGACAGGCAGATAGGAGGGCGTAGCAGTAGGGCGCAGGCGATAAAAGCCGCCGTCGGCGTGCTGGCTCCCGGCCCAGGCAAACATTCCGGCGACGTAGAGGTCGTGCGATTTGGGGTGAAAGCGTCCGCGGTGGATACCGGTGGGAAAGCGTTCGACAGGAAAGGCACACATCCCTCCCTGAGCTTGGCCGTCGATGATCTCGTGCGGCACGGTATAGATCATGCCATAGCCATAGCTGAGGTTTAGCAGCGTGCCGCGCAATGTGCCCCAGTTGTCGGCTTCCTCGGGCACCCAGAGCAACTCGGCCGGGGAACGGTCGAAACGGTTTGTGATCCAGCATAGCGGCTGCTCCATGGCGCTATTGGCTTCATCGATGACGTCGTGGTAGCCATACATGTTGCCGTAGAAGCCACCCTCGCGGACGTAGTTGATCCGGTTCTTCGGATTCCAGTGGCCCTCTTGGTCGGTGACGATCCAGGTCCCATCCGGGTTGAGGCAGACGCCGTTGGCGGCGCGGAAGCCGGTGGCCACGATGTCGGTGCGCTGGCCGTCCGGGCTGACACGCAAGAGCGTGCCGTGGTGTGGCACGACGGCCACCTTGGCGTGGCGGGCGGACTTGGCGTAGTAGAAGTTGCCGGCGTCGTCTACCTGCAAGCCCATGGCAAACTCGTGGAAGTGCTCGGTGACCTGATGGTCGCTATTGAAGGCCTCGATGAAGTCGATCTCGTCGTCGCCATTGTAGTCGTGCAACTTGGCGATCTGGTCGCGGCAGGCGACGTAGATGCTGCCGTCGACGATTTTTAGGCCGAGGGGCTGAAACATGCCTGAGCAGATGCGCCGCCAGGTGAGTTGGCTGAGGTCGCCGGCAATGCCATCGACCAGCCAGACATCGCCAGACCAGGTGCAGACGGCGGCTCGATCCGGGTTGTCGGCAAAGAAGTCGAAGCCGCCGAGGCGCATCCACGACTTCCAGGGATTGGTGGCGGTGTCGGGGAGTGTGATGGTGTCGATGGCGAACGGCCCGTCGGCACTGCCAGGTTTGCCTTGCGTCTTCACGACCTGCTGGCCGAAACGCGCCGGGCCGCCGCGGGTTAGCGGGGCCAAATCGACGGCGGCAGGTGTGATCGCTTCCAGCGCGCCTTGCTCTAGGTCGGCGAATGCCAACGTGAGCTTGGCCGGCGTCGCAGCGGCGGGAATGATGAGGTGGATGTCGTCGCCATCCCGCGAGAGTGTCACGCCCGCAGGTCCGTTAAGGGCTACCGCGTGCGTGGCGTTGCTGGGGGCGAGGCGAGTGACCAGGTCGTGGCTGGACGCGCCAATGTTGAGCGTACGCGCAAAGATGGTGACCTCGCCCTGTTCGAGCATACCGGGGCGTTCGAGTATATCGGCATCGCCGACGCTATACTGCAGCAGAACTTGGTCGCCGTGGACATGCATGCCGCGATAGCGCACCCAGTCGTGTGGCAGCGGGCCGTAGCGCCTGCCGTCGCGGCCGACGAGGCGCTTGTCCTCCCAAGTGCCGTCCTTGGGGTAGTGCCAGGCAGGCAGGTCGGGCGTGGTGAATAGCGGGCTGCCAGCGATGCTGGTGTGGGTGCCATGGGAACCGTCGAAGGCGATGCTGCGCCAATCGACGAACGTGCCAGTGTAGGCAACGGCAACGCGCATGGTGTCGGCCTCGTAGACCAGCCAGGCGCGGCCCTTTGAGACGCCGCCGGCTTCCTTATCGAGCCGCACTGCAATGCCTTTGTTGGCGATATTGCGGTCTTGCTGCGAACTGCCGGGGTTAACCTGGTAGGTCCCCATCAGGGCGGGGCCGAAGTCCATGTCGAGATAGGGCTTGGGTTTGGCGGCCTTGCGGCGCTTCTTCGCCCCTGCGAGCTTGCGTGGCGTTCGCATGGGCTGCGGTAGGCTGGCGAGGTAGTCGGCCGGCACCGGCGGGAATTGCTCGGGGTTCTGCGTCTTGAGGAAGCTCTCCCGGATGTACTGAATGACCGCGTACTTCTCGGCGGCGGAGTACTGCGGCTGGGGGACCATCATGCCGTAGCCCCGGGTGAGGGTCTGGTACATGCGGAACGGGTCGACACCGTTCTTGAGCGAATCTTGGTGAAACTTGGTGGCGGTGGGCAGACTGCCTTCTTGTTCAACTGTGCCGTGGCAGGTCACGCAAAGGCTCTGGTAGATCTGCTTACCCTGGGCGAGGGTCTTGTGATTCCAACCAGCAATGAGTGTGGCGTGGGAGATCTTGTCCAGTGGCTGTACCCAGGCGTCCTGGAGGGTGAGGTCGGCGCCTGCCACCAGCTTGAGCTGGGTCGGATAGCCAGGCTGGCCTAGGCCCTTAAAGGTCTCAGTCAGCTCGGGGGATGCCCAATCCAGCGTGGGCGCTGCATTGGCTGGGATGCTGCCGGTACGCAGGCTCGCAAAGTCCGGGCCAGCGATCGCGCGGGGCCAGTACGCCAGGTGGCTGACGGCACCGTTGGTGAGTTCTGTGGCGAAGTTGGACGCTGCGTGACCGATCTTGAAGACATGGCCCTTGATGTCGGGCGCGGTGAAGCGGTCTCTGTGCATCATCAACTTGCCGTCGAGATATACCTCCGCGCGACCTGCCTTGAGCCGAAGCACCACGGTATGTGGCTTGTCATCGTTGACGGTGGGGCCGCCCGTCACGTGCCCGACCCAGCCGATATCATAGACCAACTTCCCGTCGCGGATGAACAGCGCCTTCGCCTTGGGAACCCACTTTCCGTTAGGTAGGCACTTGGAGAAGATTGTCCCGTTTCCCGTGGTCTGAAAGGTCGCAGAGACCGTGTAATCGCGGTCGCAGCGCAAGGCGCCATCGGCAGAGACATAAGTCGACGCCCCTGCTGAACCAGGAATCGGGTGTGCTTCATAGATCGGTTCGCCGTCCAGCCGGGTGCTGACGTAGGCGGCTTGTCCGGCTATGTGCTCATAGGTCAGGTCAAGCGTGCCGGCTCCGGCAGGAAGATCGATCACAAAGTCCTCGCGCAGTTGCAACTTTGCCGCCGAGGTCGCGGTGTACGCGAGGCGCAACCGGAAGTTTGCCAATGGCCGCGACGTATGGCCGTCTTGGAAGACTGGCGTGCGCGTTTGTGCGGCGGTCTTGGAGGTCACCGGGATTGTTTGCGCACCTGCCATTATGGCACTGAGCACAAGCGGCAGTGCGTAAGAAAGGAGTCGTTTCATTGTCACAGGTCAGTAGTCTCGTGTGTGCGGGCTATGTCTGTTGATTTGGTCACCAAATCTCGCCGAAAGTACGACGGGTCTCCGTGCTCGCCCCCACCGGGGGAAGACGCGCACGGAGACGCGTCGTAGCGTCGCGGTAGCAGTTTTAAACCTTCGCAAAGCGTTGCCGGTAGCGGCTGGGGGTGATTTTAAGCTCGGAGCGGAACGAGTGCGTCATACTGGTCTGGTCGAAGAAGCCGGAGTCCCTGGCGATCTCGGCCAGAGAACGATCGCTCTCGCGGATCAACTGGCAGGCCGCGTTGAGCCGGATCTTGCGGACGTACTGGCCGGGCGTGATGCCAAATAGTTTTCGAAAGAGGCGCTCAAGCGTACTGATTGAGATCTTGGCAACTTTGGCCATATCGGCCTTGGTGATGCCGCCTTGGTAGTGAGCCTGCACGTATTCGACGATCGAGTGCATGCCGGGATGGCTCCGGTAGACGGTATCGGAGTCGTTGATTTCGCGGGTCATCCCCACTAGGCCAATGATCTGGCCGTCGTGATCATAGAGGGGAATCTTGGTGGTGCAGCGCCATTGTAGCGTGTCTGGGGTGGGCACCAGTTCCACGCGGTCGAGAATGCGCTCTCCCTTTTCGAGGACGGCTTGGTCATCGGCATGAAAGGATTCCGCGAGGAAGTCCGCCGTAAAGGCCATATCGGTCTTGCCAATCAGATCGTCCAGAGACGCGGCACCAATGAGGCGTAGAAGTGCCGGGTTTCCGGTGACGAAGCGGTACTCATGATCCTTAATGAAAAAGGCAACATCCGGCACTCGGTTCAGTAGCAGGTCCAAGAACTGCTCGGAACGAAGTCGGCTCTTTAGCTCTTCGTATGCGGACGGATTCACGCTCACTTGTCTTCCTGTGGGTCTGACGGTCTACCACAAACAGTAAGCCAAAAAATCGAGCAGGATAGCATATTCTAGAGAAATTATTGACGTCTTAGAACAATTGAGTATTGC
>Ga0115567_10002073_pt1 | contig 19924 bp, 14 predicted proteins | sample COGITO_mtgs_1204_2_FD_88679 | JGI IMG/M metagenome (GOLD analysis project Ga0115567, IMG submission 88679) | Pelagic marine microbial communities from North Sea - COGITO_mtgs_120412 | ecosystem: Environmental > Aquatic > Marine > Epipelagic | place: Germany:Helgoland, sampling site Kabeltonne... | reverse complement strand
TTCACGGCCAATCTCAGCGGATCGCCGTGCCTTCAGTACCACGGTCTTACCTGATCGCAAGTGTCGCGCACGGTACACAACTCCTGTCGCCGAGTGCGCAAGCTCTGTGTCGATTGCAAAGTCTCTTAGGGCGAACTCGTCCGTCCCAAGCGGACTCCGCAGCCCCCGCCCGCCCGGTAGCCCGGCGCTGGAGGCAGGATTCTGGCGCTGGTCTGAAGTACGCGTCGCTACCCGTGCTGCTGACATCTCAATAAGTAATCAGCAGCACAGCGCTACAGACCCCCTGAGGAGCACACTGGAGTCAGGGCTTTGAGGCAGAGGTGGCTTTCATGCCCGTGAGGTAGGAGGAAGGCAGCTGTGAAATTCACGCGGGCTCACGGAAAAGCAGGAACGCAGGTGGGGAGCAGTTGCTGCCCTATGAGTGGCCACGAAAGGGCATGGATGGAGAACAAGCAATACCGGTCGCGATGATGCCTGCACGGATGAACCGCCTTCGCAGTACCTTCGGGAGGGCCAGAGCGGGCTGGGAAGGTAAGGGCGTTGATTCGAGGACAAGAGGCGGGCCTAAACCCTCTTTCCCAAACGTTCCGGCCGGGCTCCAGGCTGAACGGGAGGAGGTTCCCGCAGTGCGGAGTGTTCAGCTCCATCCTGCGGGAACCAAGCAGCGGGAATGGAGTTGCGATCTCGACTCTGCACCACTCCCGAGTTCCTGCTTCCACGCTCCGTGACGGAAGATGACAATCGCGCGATTGGCGATGGCTCAAACATGGTGTTCATCCAGTACCCTACTGACGACGCGAGCAAGCGGCTGACGTACGCGGGTGAAGTCGACGAGCGGGGATGGCGACACGGTTTTGGATTGGTAACATGGACCGACGGCTCAAGATACGCTGGTGAATGGTCCGTGGACAAACCAAGCGGGTATGGCATTCAGACTTACGCGGACGGATCCTTCTACGAGGGCCAGTTCCTGGACGAGCAGCGACAGGGCGCTGGGGCTTTTACGCCTGTGGGCAGTGACGTACAGTTGTGTGGGCACTGGACGTCCGGTGAACTCGAAGAATCAAGACGGTTCCTGTTGTCCAGTTCGCAGGCTGGCGACGGCGAAACTCCCACGCTGCGCAAACAAACTGCAGAAGCTGTCGCACGCGCAAGGAATCGCGCTCAACGTGCGACCGACGCCGCTTGGGCGCTCTCGCTTTCCTCGAGACTTGCGACTGTTTCCCGTACGGAATCATCTGGTGGGTCTCAAGGGCCCATCGATGAAGGGTCGACAGACGGTGGTGCTACTCCGCATGATGATGATGATGCTACATCCAACATCCCTGAGCCGGTCCGACTACCCCCAAAAGATGACGCTGGAGTGCCCGACTCGCCGCCGGATAGATTTCCGCTCGCTCAAGCGAGCGAAGAGCAGGCTGCTCCCGACGCGACGGTCGATGCGGCGCCGATCGGCACATCGAAGGAGGCTAAGGAGGCCCGTTCCCTGCCCAGGCGCGTGCGCGAGCCTGAAACGGCGTCTTTTTTATGGAGGCAGCGGCCTTTCAGTAGTCACAAGTCACTTCAGGCGTGATGGTCCTGATAGCTTGCCCTTCCCCTGATCGCTTGCCCCCTCCTCAGCAGGCTTTTCCTCCCGCGTTGATCTTGGCCGAGCACTCGCGCTCGAGCTTGCAGTCTGAATACGAAGTGGATGACGATCAAGCAACGCCGAGGCTCAATTCATACTTGGCAGACTTACGTCCCCTCACACCTATCGCAAATGGAGGGCGCCGCACCCTGGCATTCGCTTTGTCGACGGACAGACCAGCGTCGCCGCCAGCTGAGGCCCAGGCGAGGCCAAGGACAGCTGCGGCGAAGGAGGAGCCGGCGATGCTGACGGGAAGAGAGGCCAGCAGGCGAGAATCGTTACTAGATCTCTCCAGCTCGGAGGATAGTGGCGCTGAGAGCTTCGTCAGCGGCCATGACAGGGACGACCCGGCAAACGAGGTCCAACAGAGCCCTAGTCCCGCGAACGTTCGGCGAGTTTCACAGCAACAGGAAGCTTTCGTGGCGATGGCTGCGCATGTTTGTGACTAGGTGCGATGGGCAGGAGGGTGAGGGGTCTGCGCGACGGTCTCCCTCCAACATTCGCTCGCTGGGAGCAACGAGCAGGCAGTTCTCTAGGTACCTCGAGGATGTGCGCATGCAAGACCCAGATGACCAAGTCCTCGAGAGCGAGGCGCAGCGCGAGGCGCGCGCACTCCGCGTGCTCATGCAGAAGCGCCGTCGCGTCTGGGACGATTGGATTCAGCTACGCCCTCCCTGCGCTGCTACGGGCCGTCGCGTGTCACGTCCAGGAGTGCGACTCAAGTTCGAGCGCGACCCTTTTGCTTTTGATAACTTTCCAAAGACCAAGCTTCAAGTCGAGACCGTCTTGGTAGATTTCCATCTCCCCCGCACCTTCCATACTGCTCATCTTGCCATGTTGAGAATCTGTATTGACGCGAGCGCGCGAGCAGGCGGCCCTGTTCGACGTTGAGGTCGAGCGGTGCGAAGTGCGACGCGTAGATTGGCCGGGGCTCGGTCAGATGGAGCTACAAGTATTTGTTGACGGGGCAGATGGCATAGCAGCACATCTGGCTGTGCGTAGGCTGAATCAGGCTGTACTTGCGGTGGCACAGGCTGCAGAAGAGCAGGCACGAGAGGCTGGGGAATCGCCGGTGGTGCATGAGGTGTCGCGCGGGAACGTGTTCAAACGCAGCTCGCGCAGTCTTGGAAACGGCAGCGCAGAAGGGTCTGGGTTGGGAGGACAGGGCTCGCCGCTAGCGCCCCGCACAAAAGGCGCTCTCAAGGAGGAAGTGGAGAAGGAAAGCGTCGAAGGCAGCAGCGATGCCAATCAAGCCTTGATTGCAAAGTCAGTCGCGAATGAGGGCCCCGTCCGTGCAGCGCACCACCCGCTGCACAACCCGACACTGGCGCTCGTGCGGGCCGACAGTGACCCAGATCTCTGGGCCGGGCGTTCCATTCTCGGGAGGCATGAGCGTGCTCTCAGGGCGCCGCGAGAGACACCGGCGGACATGGACGAGAAGGCTCTGGCACTCACGGTGCAGACTCTCCTCAAGGGCCTGGCAGAGGCAGCGGTGGACTTCCTCGATGTTCCATTCGAGTTCGTTGAGGAGGAAAAGAGCGGTGTGCACAGAGGTGCGCAAGGTCAGGCGCCGGAGATGATTCCTGAGGAGAGAGCTGGGGATGGCACCGCTGCGGCAACGGCGCCGCAGGAGGATGGAGTGGAGAATGCAGACAGCCAGAATATAGATGTGACGGTGGTGCTTCAGGCAGGGACTTTGGTACGACTCATGACGTCGTCTGCAGAAGGCGATCTTGTCACCGGTTCAAGCTCGGCTGTAGGAATGGTAGTAGGGTTTGGGCGCTCGTCTGGTCGTGCAGGGCAGGAAAGTAGTGTGGGGCAGGAGATGAGAGAGGTTCAGGTCTTTTGGGAGGATACGGGCCTTGTCTCGCGTCACTTGGTGGCAATTCTTCCTAGAAAGGGTGCGACAGAAGGAACTGATGCGCTGCAAGACGGAGGTCAGACGCTAGAGGTCGCCGATTCGTTGGCGGGCGCTTCCCCGGAAGTGGTAAGATGCCGCCCAAAGTCCCTACCTATCCGGTGCAACTTTTTGAAATGTATTTTCCTGATTTCAATGTTGAGCAAGTATCGATTCGAAATGAATACTCTGCGCGAGTTTGTCAGTTGGACTGGGTGGTTGCGGTTGGCGCCGGAGCAGCAGAAAGTTCGAGCGCAGTGGGAGATCATCTGACGGGTCTGAGCGGCGCCGCGCTGGCGCCCTTTGAGTGGGTGCTCGGGATTCATGTCCAGGCTGAAGTGGGCCAGCTTGTGGTGCGTCGCGAGGTAGCAGCTCATGCTACTGGCAAGCACGCGGCGGAAGCGATCCGTCGTGGAGAATCCCAGCGCTCGGTGCAACCCTCTTCTGCCATTGATACTCACCGAAGTTTTCCAACGCGAGTGCCAAAATGCCTGCAAGCAGCGCGGAAACGTTGCCTTTGGTGGCGAAGGGTGGTGACCCAGCAGTAAGCCGCAGCTTTGTTTCCTACAGTCGTGACTAAGGCGAGCATATGTGCAGGGTGTGGTCGTAGATGTGCAGGCCCCGCGGCCAGGACAACGAAATGTAGCTCGCTGTCTCGTGGTCTGGTCTTCCACTTCTGCACGTGGACTCCCGTTGGGAGAGAACAACAGGGTTGAGGGGGAGGGAATTACTGGAGAGCAGTTTTTATCGAGGGTCCAACAAGAAATGCAGGTTGCCTCAAAAGGAGAAGGCCATGAAGACAAGGTAGAGAAGAGGGAAGGTCCTGGTCTGTTGCAGCGCGCATCGTCGAGCTTTCGCTCTTTGTTTGGCAGAGGCAACAGTAAGTCGGGCAGCAGGGCGGGCAGCAGGGCGGGCAGCAGGATGGGAAGTTCCGCGCTACAGGACACCGATCAGAGGCAGAGCGAGGCCGAGGATCGTGTGGTAGAATCGGCAGATAAAGATATTGGGGGTGAGGGTAACAAGGACTCGAGCGGCGCCAACGAAGACTCGACAGGATTACGAGTGGCGTTTTTGGGTACACAAACGCCATCAACGACTGCAGGTCCAACGGATCATCCGCGGGGCTTTTCTCGTGGCAGCGAGCCTCGTCTTTCGACGAGTGCGAGTGTAGAGAAGAAGCTCAGGCCAACTTCTGGGGCAGAAGGCCTCCGAGAGTATCAAGAGAGCAGTGAAGGGCGAGCTTCTTCCTCATCTCTCGAAGCTGCAGTGTCGCAGGAGTGGGTTGCTGCCGACGAGCTCATGGCTATGAGACCGGCGCATCCGCGAGGCGGGGCGCTTGCGCGGGCATGGGTTCACCTCTCCACGCAAAGCTCGACGGGGGCTAGAGCGCCTACCAGTGCAGACGCCCGGTTGGTTGTTGGGGACCGCGTGTGGGTCGAGCACTGGGTCTATGCGTCGCCGCAGCACTGGTGGATTGTGGCGGTGTCGGGAGACGGTCCGGGTGTGGTGGTGCAGGTGGATGATGCAGAAGAGGAAGGGGCCGAGGCTCACAAGGTCGAGGATGCAGGCGACGGGGCGCGGAGTGTTGCCGTGAACAAGGGTGCGGCGACGGAAGTGGTCTGGCAGCGAACGGGCGCGAGAGTGTGGTTTGATCGGAGTCTGCTGCGGCTGGAGCAGGCAGCGACGGTGCCGGCGCGAGGTGCACGAGGTGTGCTGAACGCGATGCAGGCGAGCATGGCACGGCGCGAAGTGGGGGCGAGGGTACGGCCGTCAGGATGGGCCATTGCGCGGGCCCCAAAAGTGTTGCGTGACTCAGGAGGCGGGCCCGGCACGGTGACGTGGGTGGACGCGACGAGAGGATCGCGGCTGGTGGAGGTGGTGTGGGACTGGACGGGGACGCGAGACATCTACACTGGCGGAGAGGGGAAGGACGCGGAGCTCAGGGGACTCGATGCGGCGGCCGAGGAGGTGGTGGTGGGAGAGGACGTGGATCCGCTGGTCGGGCAGCGCGTGAGTCTCCGCAAGCACGCGCGTGTGCTGTTTCCCCGCCTGACCCGCGGGCTGGAGTCCCTCTGGTTCTCGGGCGTGATTTCCGCCGTCATGGACCTCGACTCGTCCCCCCGCGCTCGTTTCCTCGTCTTGAATTCGCTCCTTGCGGTTCCCGCCCCGCCCCGCACATCCTCCGCCGCGTAGCGTCACATAGCACCAAACAGCACCCCCTTTCTGCTGTCGCTGAACTTGATTGTCTGTGGTGCACTCGATTGGCAGCGGCGGGCTTCTACTGCGATTGAGCAGCTCGTTGGTGTGCAATCTTTTTTGGCGGAGGCTGGCATGCGCGTGTGCCTTTCGCGGGAAGTGCTGGCGAGGCGACCAGCCGCGCACGCGCTCCGGCGTGGAACGGTCGTTTCGACTTCTGCACAAGGCGCTGGAGTGTGCACCGTCCTCTGGGACGATGTGCTGCGGCCCATGGAGATGTTGATCGGGCGAGACGCCAAGTTCGAGCTTGCGCGAGTGGATGACGAAGTGCTACTGGGAAGCAAGCATTGTCGACCGCAGGTTGGAATGCGCGTGGCTCCTGCTCGGCGAATGCATGTGCTTCGGGACCCGCGGCTCAAGGATGTTGTGGGCGATCGACCGGGTCGCGTAATCGATGTCTCATTGCGGAAGATGACGGGGGAGGAAGAGCGCCTCTGGCGAATCGACCAACGGTCCGTGATGCCCGAACCAGTCCTCATCAAATAACAATTCCTCATCTGAGTGCTCTTCTGACAATTGAAACCGTGCGATCCGCAACTGGTCGCATGCGTAGCTGGCTGCTCGCGAGCTCAGCCACATGTGTTTAGAACTGTGCAGCACTCCTGCGGTTCCTCGCAGACAGTTTGTTTGTCATGCGGCTCACTTGGTGCGGCGGAACAGGAAACGAGTCGAAAGAGCGGCAAGTCGTCGAGGGTTGATGACCGGTATGACGGAGCGGATGGGGGAGAGCGAAACGCGCGCGTGGGTCACAGTTCACTGGGAGGCGACAGGTACGGATGCAGTGTACGATTGCGGGCATGATCGTGAGTATCAACTCGCGTGGTGGGTGGAAGCTGGTGGCAAAGGACTGATCTGCGAGGTAGCTTGGGATGGAGTGGCTTGCAGCGCACAGGGACCGGATGACGCAGGGCCACAGACGCTTTTCGAGATTGAGCGCCCGCTTCGCTACGCGCGGACAATCGACGGCGTTTCATCAGCTTCAGTGCCTCGCGTGCAGCCGCTGCAGCTTGCGTTCGAGTTCCCTGACGTGGCCGGGATTGTCGAAGAGCTGGTGGCGAGCGCGGTGGAGCAGTCGGAAGAGGACAAGCAGCGGGTGCTGAGCGCGGTCCAGCTTATGCAGACGCTCATGCGGCGCATTTGGGGACGTCGGGCTGCGGCGCGGGCCATCCGCGATCGAGCACTGCTCAACGTGGTGGAGTGCCACCGGCGCGGGGAACCCGTCTCAAAGCTACTGGACGCCGATGAGGCTCGCGCGCTCGCTCGCACGAATTCTCGCCTGAGCCCCGACACGCGCTTCCGCCGCCTTGCCCGCGCTGGCTCACAGCGCACTCTGGGCTCTCCTGCTGCAGGCTCAGCTCGTCGTCCTCCCACAACCCTGCTGCTCCAGCGAGCAAACAGCTCTCAAGGTCGTGGCTTTGTTTCGCGCGCTCGCTCACTTGCGCCCGATGACTCAAGCGGCCCGCAGTGCCCGCCTCCCTCGGCACCGGTCGGTCTAAGAGTGATGTCACCTTTGGATGCGCTGCGCGCCGCAGCGCCGCACTCTCCATTGGCTTCGGCTGACCGCAGCCAGCACTCCCCTCGTGTGCAAGGGCCGCGTGGTGCGTTGAGCGAGATGCTTGAAAGAGACGGGATGAGAGAGGAGGCTTCCTTCAGGCGGACAAGTGGATCACAGAAATTGGAGGCCGGAAGCATAGCGCCAGGCGGCAGAGGATGGCAGGTGGCGAGGCGGCTGGTGATGGCGAGGGCAGCGACGGCTGTGATGGCGCAAGCTATTGCCTCGCCCTGCACACCACGCCCGGGAGAAGAGGAGCGGAAGTTGATCGGGAAGCGGGAGCTTGAGCGCTCTTTTTCTGAAGGAAGCCTCCAAAGGCGCGTGCTTGAGCTATTTTCGAGGCTGCAGGCTCACTCTCTGCGACGACAAGAGAAGCGTGGTCGGATGAAAAACGTCGGCAGCTCCAAGGATGAGTTGCAGGCAAGTGACGAAGAGGAGTGGTTTGACGAGAATCTGCCTGTCGCAGGGGAGGGCGATGCGGATTTGGAGCTCGGACATGGAGACTTGCGTCGAATTCCTGCAGGTGCACGGGCGCGCGTAATGGGAGCCATATCAACCCTTCGTTCGGCGCGAGCAACGCCTTGGGATAAGACCCGAGCTTGTGAGGATGTGGCACAGCTGTGCCGCCTAGGTGACGAAGAGCAGCGTGGGGTATGCCAAGACGAGTTGCACAGACACGACGGCGTATGGTTTCTCGTGCTTTCGCTCATTGGACAGGCCTACGAAGGGCACGAGGACGTCTCTGAGGCGCTGCGGGAAGCAATCGACGCCTTTCTTCCCGCCAACAAGCGCAAGATCGACTGGACAAACGCCCGCAACTCGCTCGTGTACCGGGAGGCATGGTCACGCCGCATGCGTCGCTCGGCGGTATCTGCGCTTGCGGCGCTTACGCTTCGCAACCGCGCCACGTCTGCGACGTTTGTTCGGTGCGGAGGAGTGCAGATTGCTGCTGCCCTGCTGAGTCACGAGGATGAGGACATCGACGCGAGCCAGCTCACGCGCACCGAGTTTGCCAAGGGCCTCTACTGTCTCCTCAACAATGTCGCCTGTTCCTATCCGCCAACCGCACGAATCGTGGCTCAAACCGCACCTTCACTCCTCACCGCAGCCCTCTCCGCGTTTCCAAAACCTCAGCGCTCACCCCACCAGAATCTCCAGAGTCCAAACGTGCAAAGCCGGAGCGCCCAGGGAAGGTCGGAAGTGCAGTCGCCGCAGGGCTCGCGCGATGGGGGCCCATCGCGACGCTCGCAAGTGGGCTCTCCCCTGCCCTCACGCTCACAGGGGCGGCGCGACAGCCCAAGGGTCATCTCGGGGCAGCTCTGTGGCGAAGACGAGGCGGGACCTGAAGTGGCGCGTGGCAAGCGCGAGGCTGATGCGCAAGAACTCTCACGGCTGCATACGCTCATGGGAGCAGCCGCGCTCGCGCTCGCCTCGACTCTGGCTCAGATGCACCCCCACGCGAGAGCAGTGCTCCAACGCCTTTCTGCGATCGACAGACTCTGGCCGGGCGTAGTCGGCAGCTGGGAGATGGCAGGGGCAATGGACGTAGCCCAACCTGGGGACCCACATAGTCCCATGGTGCAGATGGCTGCAGTCTGCGCGAGCCTTGCGCTGCCCTGGCCCGCAGAGATCAATGAAAGCTTTCCCGACATTAACGCTGGGATAAGTCCCTGGGAAGCGGAAGGAGAGGAAATCGAGGCTGGATATAAGACGAGGGGCGAGGACGAGAACGATGAAGAGCAGGACCCCGAGCAGGTGGCGGCACGCGAGTTTGAGCTTGAGCAGGCCGAGCAGGTGCGGCGGTGGCGGACCATGAACGGCCAGGATAAGCGGGTAGAGGTTGTGGCAGAGGTGTTGCTTGCTTCGCTTGCAGGCGAGGTTGAGGCCGCACATACTGCGGAGGCTGGTGACTGGGTGGAGAGGCTAGAGGAGCTTGGAGGCATGTCGGCAGATCGCGACATCGCAACTCCAGGGTCCATGCGGCGGGCACTACGGCGCAGCGTCAGCCGAGGACTTACAGAGGCACGTCTCGGGGAGTTTGTTGGCGAGCTGCGGCCGCTGACAACTGCGACTGACCTCTCTAGATCGATACTGTCTTACACGGGACGGGGCGGCCGACGCACCGCAAAATACTCCTCTCCAGAGAGTAAGTTGCACGATGGATCGCTCAGAGCGGAGCCAGGGCAGCGCGTCTTGACTGCCTCGCGAGTTAGAGGAACAGGCCAATCCAAGGAAGAAGCGCCAGCCTCCGAGGAGCTGATCGATCATCTTGACCGCGGGTGGCAGCTCGCAGCGGCCCTGCGGCGAATGGCGGCGCACTCGGGCGCACGGCATACCATGAGCACGCCACAAAGCCTAGCGTTGCTTGCGAGCGTGATTCGAGAAGGGCTGCTCGGTTGGGGGGCGACAAGGGAGCTAGTGGAGACTCTCTGGCTGCTGGTGCTGCGCAAAGACATCCCGCCTCTCACGTCAGTGGCGCGAAGGATGGAGGCGCCAGCGACGGCCGCTGCCACGGCCGGGTCGGGGCGGGCTACGGTTGGATGGCGCTCAGTTCTGGACCTGCGAGTGGCGCGCGCGATAGCGGCCTCAGGGGACTCTGGGGTGGACGCAGCGCTCGAGGCGTTGGTGGCCGGGGAGATGCCGGCGTACGTCGAGCCGCACTGCCTCGAGAGCTGGAAGAGCTGCGGCCGCGTCGCCACGGCCCCAGACCGCCAGGTCTTCTCGCCGGGCGCGCCGCAATCGCCGCTCGCCCAAGATGGCCTGGGCAGCGGCGTGCCGCCGCAGAGTGCTGGCGAGGGCGGGAGGCAGTCGTCTCGGGGGGGGCGGCTGCGGCGGGCAGCGCAGGCGGTGGCGAACGTGGCGGGGATCAGCAAGTCGTTCCGGCACGACGACTCACGGCAGGCCTTGCGACACTCGGGCACGGGCGACCACCATGGAGCACGGGCGACCATGGAGCGCGCCGAGCAGCAGGAGCTCATGCGCCAGGCCGCAACGCGCGAGCTGGCCCCGGCGCTGCGCCGTCGCGAGGCCGCCTGGCCCCTCTGGGAGATGGCGCGCGCCCTGCGCTGGCAGGTTGGCCTCGTCACTGCCGGCGCCGCCAGCTTCGCCGACGCGATGCGGCGCGTGGAGGGCGACGAGGGCCACATCTTCGTGGTCGGTCAGGCGCCGCTGCTCCGTGTGGCCAAGCGCTCAGTCCTCGACGAGCTCGCCGACGCCAACTACCGCTTCTGGGCGCCGCCGCCGCCCCTGCGCCCGGGTCTGCGCCTCGGCACTGCGTCCTACGACACGGCGGGCCAGCCGGTCATCGAGAGCGCGCGCGAACGCGCTGAGCGAAACCGCGGAGTGCCCCCGCTGGACGAGCGCCAGCACGTGATCCCACTGCCCGAGACTGTGTGGTCGGGAGCCGCGCGCTGCGCGGCGGCGGTGGTTGTGTGGACGCCTGGGGCGTGGGAGGAGGTGCTTGTTGCCGTGCAGCTCGCGTACCTACGGCTGCTCCGCAAAGAGGTTCTCTTCGTCGTCCCGCGCCTCAGCCAGAGCGTAGCCCTCTGTGCCGTCAAGGGCCCGGCAGAGGGCGCGCCTGAGCGCTTGCCCTCGGGTCTTCCCTGGGAACCGCGTGCGCGCGCGCGCGCCGCGACGTTGCCTCTGGCAGCGGAGGTGGGTGCTCACACGCTGTTGGCGTGCTCGGGGCTGGTGCGCCCCCCGGCAGCTTTGCTGGCAGAGGCGGCTCGGCCGCGCCTGTGCCTCGACTGGGCGATCGAGGCGGCAGAGGCGGGTGCGGTCACCTACCTGGGCGCCGGGCAGATGAACGTCCGGGACGAACTGTGGGCGCTGCCCGGGTCGCTGGGTCGCGAGGCCGGGGGGCGCAAGGGCGAGGGTGCGGATCGAGAGGTGGCGGAGGGACTGGTGGGGCGGCTTGGCGCGGTTGGGCAGCTGGCGGTGCCGGTGGTGCTGCACATGGATGCGAACCAGGCGCGCGAACGGGGGCTCATGGAGGGCTCCGGGGCGGAGTCGGGCGCTGCGGGGCGCGCGCTCGAAGCGGCGCTGGCGGAGGCGACGGAGCTCGCCCGCGAGGAAATCACGCTGCTCTGGGTGTCGCCGCAGCCGGGCGGGCGTGTCGCCGCGCCGCCGCAGGTGGCGCTGGCATTTGCGTTTGTCGAAGTCTACGGCGGCCGGTGGGGGCGAGCGGTGGAGGCGATCAGGGAGCAGCTGGGCGAGGAGCAGCGGGGCGGGGCGCTCAACGGCTGGGGCCTCTCCGATCTCGTTCTCGAGTACAGCGTCAGCGACCCCGAGACCGTCCGGATCAGGGCACTCGCAGACGCGGCGGAGCAGCGGCGCGAAGAGGCGTGGGTGGCTCGGGTGCGCGGTATGGCCGGTGAGATCGCCGCTGCAACCGTCACGCACGTTGCAATCAGGGCCCAGGAGGCCGCCTGCCACCGCGCAGGCATCCGCTGGCGCCTGCCGGGGCCACCTCGCGTGGTCCTCAAAGTCTCCTGCCCTCCATTTGCCGGCTCCAACCAGGTAGACCCGAGGCAGGCCCAAGAACCAGTGGCGCCGCCCGAGCCTTCCATCACAGCTGCGGCCGTCGGCGGCAGCGCCTACGAGGAGCAGCAGGCGGAGTGCTGGGTGGCGCTGCCCACGGCCGCCGGGCCGCGGCCTGGGACCAGCGCTGCCTCGGGGCGCGGCACCCGAGGGGCAGCGGGGCGCGACACGCGTGCGGGTGGCGCGGGAGAGCGGATTCTGCAGATCGACATCGACCACGAGGCGTTCGGGTGGGAGGTGCTCCAGCGGGAGCTGCTGCGCGTCTGCGGCGAGGGCGGCGCGCTCACCTACCAGTTCCACGCGGGGGAAATCAGGCTCCTGGGCGCTGCCAGCGACGTGCCCGCTTTCATGGAGGCTGTGACCAAGAACCGATTGGTGGGCGCCAACGACCCGACTGAGATCGACTCGCTCGCCGAGGTGCGGCTGGAGCGTGTGGAGCGCCTCGACGGCCCGCTGCATCCCCCGCCGCACCCCGACGAGGTGCCCGACGCCCCAGCGGATCGTGCCGGCATCATGTACGAGGACGCCTTGGACGCCGCCGAGCCCCCCCCGCTCGCGCTGGCAGCTGCACAGGTGCACAATGATGAAGCGCTGGACGATGAGATTTCAAGAGGCGAGGAGGGTGAGGAGGAGGCGTTTGCAGCGGCGACGGAGCACGGGCGGCTGGGGGAGGTCGAGGAGGACGCTTGGGAGGGAGACCTCGAGCGGCACCTCCGCGCGGACTGGCTGTCGTCGGGTCTGGGGCTCGCGGGGGCGCTCCAAGACAGCGGCGTGCCCGCCTTGTCGGCGGCGAGGCAGGCGATCGTGCGGGAGGAGGCGGGGCTCTTCGGAAACGTGCTCCTTGACCGGGCCCTAGTCGCGGAGTGCAAGGCCTCGTCGACCGAGGACGCCAGCACGCACCCGGCCAACGTGCTTGACCCGAGCCCCGCGTCACGCTGGGCCTCCGCGCGCGGCGATACGGTCGGTGCATGGCTCGAGGTGCATCTGAAGCGGCCCGTGACCCTGTCGGTCGTGCGCCTGACGCAGTCGCTCGAGTCCGCTGGCGGCGGAGTGCATGAGAACGCCTCGCTGGTCTGGGTGGGGTTTTCCGACGGGTCGGGGCAGGAGGTTGCGCTCAACCCCGAGACTGACGCGCCGACCGAGGTGCACCTCGCGCCGGTGCGGACATCGTGGGTGCGCCTGCAGGTGCGTGCCTCCTTCGGGGGACGCGCGGCCGCCCTCACCTTTGTCGAGCTGCTCGGCTTGGACTCCAAGAGCCGCTCGGTGCTGGTCCGTCCGGGCCGCGCGGAGCAAGGCGAGACGGTGGCCCTCGCTGCCATGGGGGTCGCGCCCGGAGGCACCATCTGGCTGGACCGCGGGACGTACCGCGAGCACGTGGAGGCGCGGCAGCCGCTCACGCTGCGCGCTTTGATTGCAGCTCGGGCGATCTTGTGTGGGCCGAGCCCCGAAGTCCCCGCCCTGACGATTGCTGCGCCGGGCGTCCGGCTCATCGGCCTGCAGGTTCTGCAGGCGGGCCTTGCAGGCTCGGGGTCGCAGGCTCCGGAAAACTTCAAGCTCGACCGTCTGGCGCCGGGGCTGCTGGGCGCGCACTGGACGCACGCGCGCGTGGTCGAGACGCCCTTGGGCAGCTACACGCAGCAGGTCTCGCTCCCGGGTGACGAGGGCGGCCAGGTGCCGACCCCGGAGCGCACCAAGGCGAAACGGCGCCGGCCGCGCGCAGTGGGCGAAGAGCCTGACTGGGCGGCAGATACGGTCACCATGGCAAAGCGCTTGCCTGGGCTGATTGCAGAGCGCATGCGCATCTTCAAGATTCTAGTGACAGCGAATGAGGACCTGGAAGCGCGGCGGAGAGAGCTGCAGGCGGTCCAGGAGAAGAAGTCGGAGCTCGGGCGCCAAGCATTTGCCCGGGGCGGGGACAAGGCGCAGGCACGGGAAGTGGCGCAGGCAGAAGAGGAGAAGCTGCTCGCGGAGGTGCTGGGTCTCGAGGAGGGGCTCGTGGGCGTCGAGGAGCGCTACCGCGCGGCGCTCGCAGATGCGGTGGCGCGGGAGCAGGAGCTCGTGGCGGAGGAGCGCCGCGAGGAGGACGAGGCGAGCGACCGCCGCAAGGAGCTTGAAAAGGTGGAGGCACATTTCAAAGAGCTGATGGAGCTGGAGAGTAACAAACACGCGCGAGAAGTTGCCGAGCTCGAGCAGGAGCGTGCAGCGGTCACCTTCGCGAAGCTCAAAGAGGTCGAAAACGCATTCGAGGAGATATTGGAATCGAAGCGCACAGAAGAGGTTGCAGCGAAGGCTGCGGAGCAGGCGAAAGCCGAAGAGGAGGCCAAAGCGAGAGCGGAGGTCGAGGCGGCACAGGAGGAGCAATGGGAGGACCAGGAGGGAGATGATGTGGCTGCGATTATCGAAAAGGCACGACACAGGGACGAGCAGCGCCTTGCTGCCGAAGCAGAAATTGCAGCTGCGGTAGAGGCAGCCGCAGCTGCAGCCGCAGCAGAAGCAGAAGCGGCGGCATTGGTGGAGGGGGAAGAGGGGGCGGTGGGTGATTTTGACGAGCTAAGCGACGAGGCTATTCTAACGGAGGAAAAGCGGATCGCCAAGGACAAGGTGTCGGCGCAATATGCGCCGCGCTTTGCAGCGCTGGAGGCTGATGCAAAGAAGCGGCGCAACGTGCTGGAGCTGGATCTGCGAGACCAGCGGCATGACATCACGGCCCGTGGGGATCAGGCGGCTGAAGCCGCTTCTCGTCGCATCGCGGAGGCGCAGCGGCGGTGCAGCGAAACGCACGAATGCGTGGACGGATTACGGGCAGAAGTGCGGCAGGGGCGGCGAGTGGCGGGCCACGCCATGGCAGCCGCGACGCTGGTGCGGCTACTGGCAGAAACGGACGCGCGGTGGCACGATGAAGAAATTGAGGCGGCTCAGGAGAGAGTTGTTGAGGCAGGGGCGGAGGAAGCGGAGGCGGAAGCGCGAATGCGAGAGGTGCTGGAGGCGTTCCGGGAGGCGGAGATGGAGGAGGGCGACGCGCAGGCAGCCGTTGAGTCGGCGCAGCGGGAGCTGGAGGTCGGGACGGTGCGCGTGGCGAGCGCCGGCGAGCTCGCCTTGCTCCACTGCAGGGTGCAGAGCGCCGAGGGCTGCGGAGTGACTGTCGGGCCGGGCGCTCTAGCAATCCTGGTGCACTGCGAAGTGCAGGATTGCCTGGGGCACGGCATGATGGTGCACAACGGCGGAGCCGTTGTGGTGTCGCGCTCTGAGGTGCGGCGCTGCGGCCTCCACGGCCTGCTGGTTCTGGAGGACGGCTCGAGCACCCCGACAGTCGAGCTGACCCGCGCGCAGCTGCAGGGCAGCACACTCAGACGCTGCGGACGGGCCACGGCACTTGTTGACCACTCATCTCTGGTCAGCAACGGCTCGTGCGCCTGCTCCGTCCATGGGGGAGCTCGACTGGACGTGCGTGGCGGGGCGCTGCTGGCGAACAAGGGAGATGGCGTGTGGCTCACGGGGCGCGGGACGGAGGTGAGGGTCCATGGCACGACGCTGGCGAACAATTCGGGGTACGGTATAAGCGTGGCGGAGGCGGCAAAGGCGAAGCTGACGGGCTGCACGCTGCTTGGCTGCGGACGCGCAGGGGTGAAGGTCACGGGGCGGACGAGTCTGGTGGAAGTCTTGGCGGGGAGCATCAGCCGCTGCAGGGCCGAGGGGATGCAGGTGGTTGGTGGGGCGGAGGCCCTCCTCACGGAGGCCTGCACCGTCGAGAGCAATGGCCTGGGCGCTGCCGCCGACTCGGGCGCTGCCGCCGACTCGGGCGGCGGCGCCCTCCGGCCGGCCGGCCTGGAGGCGGCGGCGGCGCGTCCGGCGCAGGCGAGCGTCACGGGCCCGGGCTCGCTCATCCGGGTGGTGAATGCGGTGGTGGGAGACCCGAGCGAGCCGCTTAAGGCGGACGTGGCGTGCGTGGACGGCGGCGAGGCGGAGGTACACCACGCCGCGCTCGAGCTGCCATACACCGGCAACTCGCACGAGATCGGACGCGTCCGCGACGGCGGGCTCCGGGCGCACGGCGTGCTCGTGATGCGGCGCGACCAGCTGCACGTGCGGCTCTCGGAGCGCGGCACCAAGCTGCTCGGCCCCTCCGGCGCGCACAAGATCGTCGTCAAGGTCCACGCCGCGCCTGAGCTCGACTCTCCGGTCGCGCAGGAGGTGGTGTGGCGACCGCTCCCCGCCGAGTGCACCACCAAGGCCCTCGTGCTCTGGCTCCGTGCGCTGCTGCCGCGCCCGCGGCCGCCTGCCCGCTCGCGGCTGCTGCAGCCGCGAGCGGAGTACGAGGCCGGGGACCGGCGGGTGTGGAAGGTGATGGGCACGGAGCGGGCGAGCGCGGATGAGACGAGCGGGCACGAGGGAGACCTGCTGGGGCCCCTCGAGGGCGCGGAGCTGCTGGATCGCCACGCGCTGCTCGTCGCCGTCCACGCCTTCCCCGACGACAGCGGCACCCGCAAGGAGCAGCGCCGCGCCACCGCCGAGGCCGCCGCGCTCACGCTTCGCGTCCGCACTGCGGCAGCGCAGCGGGTGCGGGAGCGGCGCGTGCACCTGGCGGCGCTCGACGAGGAGCAGCGGCGGAAACGTCTTGTGGAGGCGCAGGACGAGGCGGCGCGGCATGCGCGGCACGTCAAGTTCATGGCACGCCTCCGGGCCGAGACCGCCGCCAAGTGGCGAGGCCCTGAGGCTCCAGTCGGGCAGGGCCTGTCTGCGGGCGCGAGCGCGGCGCCATCGACAGCGTTGTTTGAGGGGAGGACGCCGCGAGGAGGCAAGGTGGAGGGGAAGGCCGGGCCTCGGGCACGGGCGCGCGGGTGGCTCGCCATGATGGAGGAGCACTCGCGAGACGTGTTCTACTGGAACTCGGAGAGCAACGAGCTTGCGTGGGCCACGCCGCCCGAGTCGCCGCGGGTCGAGAGCTCGCCGACGCACGAAGACGTTGTGCTTGCCGAGTCGCGCGCGCGCTCTGCCTCAGCGCTCGGGCGCGTGGCCACGGCCATGACCGACACCTCTGATACTGCAGACCTCGAAGCTGCCGTGCGCGAGCTCCGCGCTGCCAAGCACGCGGCCGCCAGGCTCATCGCGAGCAGGAGCAAAAGCCGTGGCTGACAGCTTCCGCCTGAGCTGCACTGCAAGAGAGAAAGATACGCTTGATGCAAGCTTTCTTGCCCGAGGCGGCTGGGCTGGTAGGCAGCTGAAGGAGAGGCAGATACGTTTAATGACAAACAGTCACAAATCGCAGAGCGAAAAACTGGCGGCGGGCGGGGGCCGGGAGACCGCAGCAAAGAAGCCGCATAACAAAAAGGTCCCAGGCCCACACCACTAACGGGACGCGAGCACGTGGGCGGCGGGAGCCGGGGCAAAAGCCCCGAGCCCACACCGGGCCAGTGCGCGGGATCGCGGTATTAGTGAGGAGGCAAAGGGCGCAGCCCAGTACTTCCCAGTGAGCCGTGTAGCTGAGGTCCGGAGGCTGTACAGCTGAATTAAATGGAGGCACATGGCGTAGCTCAGTGCCCCCTAGTCGTGGTAGTCGTCGTAGTGTCCGGGCTCCTGCGGGGTGCGGTCCAAGTCTTGCAGTGCTGCTACAGCACCCAGATTGTCTGGGCAAGAGGAAGATATCTTCGTTTAAGTGCGCCTGGGGTATCTCACCCTTGCTGGACGTGGATGAATCGGGCGCATATGCACTATGCATTCGTTGCCAAAAGTCGAACAAGACTTGTGAGCGATCCGAAGGGTGGTGCGACACCGTGGACTCTGCATATCTACATTTGTATCACTGGAATTCACAACATATGCTCGAGTCAAATGTAGTTGAGTGTGCGCCGGGAAAGAGCACTTGCCAGAAAAAATCACAATTAGGATCTATTCGCGTTGGCAGGTTGACCCACACCAGGGCGGAAAAATTACAGGAGTCATTTCAGAGGAGGCGCTAGCCATCCTCCACAAAGGCGTTTTTGTGACCCACCTCACCCGCAATAGCTCAGCGAGGTTCTCACAGCGGGTGCCAGTCGGTGACCCGACCACTTGGGCCTCCCGTCAGGCAGCACCGCCACAGCCTACTCCGTCGCCGGGACCCAGAAGCGACGGTTCACCAGCAAAGGCAGCTTACTGAAGCTTGAGCGACACGCCGATCTTGCGGGAATCGAAGTTGTTGGTGTCCATCTCGAGGCCCGCCGACAGCTCCGAGCCGGCCGTGAGCGAACGCTTGTACCCCACGTTGAGCATGCCGTCAGAGTCGAGCTTGGCGCGGCATGCCGAGTCGCCGTCGATCTTGTACGAGGCGCCGACCGCAAACTTGTTGCCAGAGGTGGAGAAGGTGCCCGCCACCGAAAGGTCGTCGCTGACCTTCTGGTCGTAGGTGGCCGCGATGTCGTCGCCCTTGAGGCCCTTGAGCACAGCGCCGATGCCGAAGCCAGCGCCGTTGTACTTGGCCGCGACGGTCGGGTCGGCGACAGAGCCGTCAGTGGAGTCGTACGAAGTCGAAACGCCCACCGAGATGTCCCCAGCCTCGTACACAGCGGTCGCCGCGAGCGACGAGCCCTCTACGCTGGCCGTCGCCATGATGTCCCCGGTGCCGTACTCGGCCGAGATGGTCGGCGCCGCCATGTCCGAGGCCTTCTGCCCGCCCGCGAGCTTGCCGTTGACAGTGAGCTTGAGACCCGGCATGAGGTCGGCCATTGATGCCTTGGCATTGATGTCGCCTGCGCGCACCATATCGCGTCAGCACACAAACGAATCACGGGCGGCCCCGATGGGGGCCACAGGCGGGAAGTATCGAGAAGTGAGTCATTTCTCAGGGGGATGTGCACGGGGCTGTGGTGGGGCTGTGTGGGGCTATGGTGGGGGTAGAGAAAGTGCCCAGAAGCAATCAAAAAATTTGGGCGATGAGCGGAGAAAGTGCTCACCGCCGCCGTTGACGTCAGCCTCGATGTCGACGCCCTGGGTATTGGTGGTGGCCTTGAGCGTGCTGGTCACCGACGAGGCGGAGGCGCGGTTGAAAATAGCCTTGAGGCCAGTGCCGCCGTTAAGGTCCGACTTGGTGTTGATCTCGAGCTTGGAGGCAGTCGAGTAGCCGTCATTGAGCACGCCTGTGGGGGCCAAGCACCGGTTAAAAGTGTGCAACTGCTAACAGCAGGCGCCTTCCAAGCTCTGGCAGCACCATTCAGTGGCGGCCCAGCTGAGCAAAGGCTAGCACGTTGGTTCTATGATCACGCGAAGTAGCAACGCGCTGGCCCATGGTGGCCAGCGGAGGTTGGGCAAAGGGGGCCGTGATGCCCCCATGTTTCGAACGGAGGCAGAACAGGGCGCACCTGGAGCTTCCGTGAGCTTCGAGAAGGTGGCGGCGCCGCCGCGGAGGCGCATCGGCTGGGCAGGAGTGGCGGCAGCGGCAGCGGTGCCGGCGAGGGCGACAGCGAGCGTGGTCTTGAGCATGCTAGTGAGGGGGGCGAATGCGATTGGAGCGAGGATCCTCGGCGGAGGATGTTTTTGTACTTCCTGGTCAGTATTGGCCCGCTGGGCACACTCCTTTCGCCACGCTTCGCGGAAAAATTCCGAAAACTCGACGGTCCGGCGACCCACCCCAGTCCCCTTTGAGCCAGCAACAGTCCGGCCTCTCATTTTCGGGGTTTCGAAGCGATTTCCACCCCAAATTCGGCAGGTCGCGTCCCTCATTCGCCCCCATTGCGTGTGTGTTTTCCAGCCTGCTTAACGGCAAATTGGCATGTGTGAAACAAAAACCGCAGCGATCCGGAATTGCGCCTCTCGGAGTGTTCAGACGCCCCCCGATCTTCGGGACTTATTTCCGCGCCCGCCACGACCGACGTTGTACCTGCGCTGTCCCCGTCGCGGGCATTTGCCGCAGCAAGTTGAGTACCGCGCATAGTACCGCGAGTTTGAAAGAAGAACTTGTCACAAATCCGGACGCATATCGGGGGGGGGGGGGGGGGGGCTTTGCGCGCACGGTCTCGAAACCACGGAGATTCGTTTGGAAGTGTCTGCGGTTTTGCTAAACTTTTACGCGAAACACTAG
>Ga0115567_10002069_pt1 | contig 19951 bp, 18 predicted proteins | sample COGITO_mtgs_1204_2_FD_88679 | JGI IMG/M metagenome (GOLD analysis project Ga0115567, IMG submission 88679) | Pelagic marine microbial communities from North Sea - COGITO_mtgs_120412 | ecosystem: Environmental > Aquatic > Marine > Epipelagic | place: Germany:Helgoland, sampling site Kabeltonne... | reverse complement strand
CGTCACGCACAGCTGACTTTACAAGTGAGAGGTCAGGAATTTTTTTTGCATCAACTGGAGTCGGTACGCAAATTATAACAATGTCGCTATTCTCTGTAGCTTCAAAACTATCTGTGAACACTACATTCGTTTTATGGATTTGCTGTTTGACTAAAGAGTCATCGATCGAACTCTCCTTATTATTAAGCTGGGCTAGCTTTGTCTTCGAAACCTCTATACCCACCACATCAAAACCTTTTGACTCGGCAAGGAGGGCTAATGGTAGGCCAACATAACCTAATCCAACCACTGCAACACTACATTTCGCTTCACTCTTCATTACTGTATTATAACCCCTTAAACTGCTAAAATGGAAACAATAAAGATTGGAGTAAGTAATGAAGCTGGTAGTTTTTTCTATATGTATGAACGAGGAAGAGACTATCGCAGAGGTTATCAAAGGTGTTCCAAAAAAGATTAAAAACATATCCAGCACTGAATTTGTTGTTATTGATGATGGCAGTTCTGACAAAACTGTTCGGGTAGCAGAATCAGCCGGAGCGAAAGTGTGTAGTGACGGAGTCAATAAGAAGTTGGCGCTTCGGTTCAAAGAGGCGCTAGACATTGCTCTAGACATGGGGGCAGACATCATGGTTAACATCGATGGTGACATGCAGTTTAATCCAGCCGATATACCTGCTCTCGTTAAGCCGATCACTACTGGTCAAGCGGACTTCGTTGCAGCCGATAGGTTCACTGACAATAACGGCAGAAAGCACAGGCCCGAGAATATGCCAGCAGGTAAATACCACGGTAATCTTATAGGTGCCAAAATTGTCAGCGGTCTTAGCAAGCAAAAGTTCAACGATGTTACATGCGGATTCCGTGCATACAATAAAAAAGCCATTAGAGCCCTCAACATCAACGGAACTAAAACGTACACCCAAGAGTCATTCCAGGTTCTGGCAATGAAGAAGATGAGAATAGCCACTATTCCGACCGATGTAAAATACTACCCGGGAAGAAAATCTAGGGTAGTCACTAGCATTCCATCTTATGTATTGACCAGTGCAGTAAATATATTACGTTCGTATCGAGACTTTGCCCCTCTCAGATTCTTTGGCTGGCTAGGCGCTTTACCCATGCTGCTGGGGTTGGTTTCAGGCGGCTTCTTCTTTATACATTGGCTCATCACAGGCAGCTTAAGTCCCTATAAGTTCATGGGTTTTGTAGGCATGTATTTCGTAACCCTAGGAGTTATACTCTGGTCGCTAGGCCTCGTAGCGGACATGCTTAGCCGCATGCTCAACAATCAGGAAAAGCTTATAGAAGAAGTCAAAGACATAAAGTACAAAAAAGGCGCAAGATGATACACTTTATCATTGGTACAAGAGCTCAACTATTTAAGATGGCACCGATCATGCTTGAGTGCGAAAAGGCTGGTCTAAATTGGCGATGGGTATATGCTGCACAACACAGAGAGACTATGCAAGAGACTCTTGACACGTTCGGCCTACCAAAGCCAGATTACACTATCGTCCAATGGGATACCGAAGCAAAAACAATGGGTAAAATCTGGAAGTGGTTTATACGGATGCTTCTCGCAATACCTCGGAGCAAAAAGATTCTAGCAGGATACACTGGCCCAGACAGTATTGTACTGACTCACGGAGATACTTTGACGACCTGGATCGGGGCACTGTACGGTAAAGTTACACGAACCAAAGTTATGCACGTAGAGTCTGGTCTGCGTAGTTTTAATATGTGGAAGCCATTCCCCGAGGAGATTAACCGCCTCATAACTTTTAGACTTTCAGACTACTTTGCTGCACCTGGAGACTGGGCTGTTGAAAATCTCAAGAAGTATAAAGGCATCAAGATTAACACAAAGATGAATACCCAAGTAGATACAATTAAGTTTGGTCTTGAAAACTGTGACCAGGCGAAGGCAAAGATACCAAAAAATAAATATGTGGTCGCGAGTATTCACAGATACGAGAATATATTTAAGCCAGAGAGATTCGTTGAGATAATTGAGAGGATTGAAGAGATTGCCGAAAAGTTTCAAGTACTTTTTGTGCAACACCCGGCAACTTTCGTACAACTTGATAAGCTCGATCTGAGAAAGCGACTTGAGAATAATCCCAAAATTACGCTACTTCCCCGACTCGAGTATTTGCCATTTGTAAAAACCGTGAAACATAGTGAGTTTGTTGTTACTGATGGCGGGGGCAACCAGGAGGAGTTGTACCATATGGGTAAACCAACTTTAATCTTTCGAAATGAAACTGAGCGAAATGAGGGTATTGGAAAAACCGCGGTAATCTCTAAACTAGATAAAGACACTATTAAAAAGTTTGTCACAGATTATCCTCACTATAAGCAGCCCCCGGTTTTTCCAAAAAAATCACCTTCAGAAATTATCATAAAACGGCTGAAAAGAGATGGCTATGGAGAGATCTAGACCTACAACGCCCATCACTGTAGTCATACCCACGTTCACAGGAGAAGATACTATTGACGAAACGCTTAATAGTATCCTCCTGCAGGGCTATGACCATCAAAAGATCGAAGTAGTTGTTGTTATTGATGGGCCCAATAAACAAATTAAGAAACTGGTTGAAGCGTATAAGTTAAAGTTTAATAAAGATGATATTGAACACTACCGTGTTCATCAGTTTAAAGTCAACAGGGGTAGATTTACGGCAAGGATGGAGGGAGCAAAACTTGCTTCCAATAAAACATTAATATTCGTTGACGATAGAGTTATACTACCACCTACTTTTTTAAGTAGAATAATGGGCCACGAAGACTTGGTTGTTGTACCTACAATAACAGAAACTGGTTCAAACAATTCTATAAGTTACTTCATGAAGGCACTCAGGTGTCTGATCTATAAAAATAGCGGTCAGACATATCAAATCACAAGTAAAAACTTCGACGCTTCTGCCAAGGGCACGACCTGTCTAAGAGTGGACAAGGAGCTCTTCTTAAGTAGTTGCAGAACTATGGCGGCAGAGTATTCCGAGGTTGAGTTAAAAAATAGTAGCGACGATACGAGGTTACTGCATCTTCTTGTACGTTCGAATGGTTCTATCTTAAAAAGTGAGATAACAGCTACATATACACCAAGATTTGGGCTGGTCAGTGAATTGCGCCATACATTTTACCGTGGTCCTAAGTTTGTAGACTATTATTTTAGACCTGGCACAAGATATTTTAAATACCTAGTATTATATTTTTTACTTTTGTTAATTATACCAGTATCCGCTATTTTTTATCCAATATTTATATTGTCAGGAGCTGTTTTAAGTTTAGTTATGTTCATATTTCTTGTCGCCTACATGTCGAAGCCTATTACTTTGCTTCCGACAATTCTGGTTGGCGCATCTCTGACAATTATATCTTTTGGTGCTGGGCTAATTAAAGGTCTTGTTGCGAAAGTAGTATGAGATACTTAAAGAACAGGTGGGCAATAACCGCCATGAATCTACTTGCATTACTCGCGATTATTTACTACTTCTTTAATAACTCAGGTGATTTCGAACATCTGGGAGACATAGGTATTCTTGTGTTATTTGCGACTCTAGTCATCCAGATGGGCAGCCTTTTTGTGACCGGACTGTTCATTCGGCTAAGCGTATTGCCTCTCGGTATAAATGTGCCATTAAAAGATGGCTTTAGCGCAGCAATCCTATCTGCGCTAGGTAACTTTTTTATGCCCGCGGGTAGTGGTACATCACTAAGAGCTGTGTATTTAAAAAAGCTACATAATTTAGACTACTCTAGTTTTATGTCCACGCTATATGGAAACTACATCATAGTATTTTTTGTAAATGCCCTTGCCGGTGGAGTTGCACTTGTATTTCTCGGAGGATATTCTAAACATTTTAGATACTGGGTGATAGCTAGTGTTCTGCTAGGTTTTTTCGTAGGCTCACTTTTTTTTATGAGCAAAAAAATTAATCGCTACATTGTAATGGTATCAAAATTAAAATTCATGCCTCAGAAGATCTCAAAGTATACAGTAGTAATGATTGAGGGGTGGAGGACAATCGTGGCTAGTAAAGAGCTTGGTCCAACGATACTGCTTGCTGCAGTCAATACGCTGCTTCAGGTTATGGTTCTTTATCTTGTATCGTTATCAGTAGCACCAGATGTCAATCTGTCCGGCGTAGTTCTGCTCAGTAGCCTTAGCGCATTTAGTATCATAATCAATATAACCCCCGGATCAATAGGTATCAGAGAAACGATATTTGCATTCTCGGCCTTTGCAATGAATGCGTCGGTAACGGAAGTAGTACTCATATCGTTGATAGAACGACTGACAAGATTCATCGCCATGCTATTTGGGTGGCTGATTACTTACCGGTATCGTACTAAACAGATTTCTCAAATTTGATCAGTAACTCAAAGTTATCATCAGTCACAGCAAACGGCGTTATGTAGCAGATGTCAAAAGATCCAAAAGTTTGATATATCAAATCAAATATCTCTGAATGTGTAAAATCCTTCTCTCGGGCTGTACCCGATACTTCTACAAAAAGGTAGTCAGTAGTTACCCCCGAAAGGTGATCTATGACGTTGCGCTCAAAGCCCTCCACATCGATCTTTATGAGATCGTAATTTTTTCTTTTCGTAAACTTCCGAATATTATCGGTGACATCTATTGTGATTGAGTTGAGTTCTTTTGGATCGCCAGTAGCATTGTCTTTGAACATTGAGCCAGTAGCCGACTTGCCACTCACAAAGTTCAACTTTGTGTTCTGTACTTCCCTTCCTACTGCAAGATTGTATGTTTTAACTCCTTCAAGTTCTGAAGTGTTGCTTACTAGTGAGTCGTAGATTGTGGGATTTGGTTCAAATATATCAATAACGGCATTAGGTAAACTCCGCTTAAGGGTAATTGAAAATTGACCAAGATTTCCACCAATGTCCAGTATGTATTTTGGCTTTCTCGACATATTACTTAGGACTGCATCAATTTCTGGAGGGTACGCTTGTATCGACACGGGCGTAGCATAGTTGTCGTATTGAAATTTTCTACCAAGATACTTAAGACTTCTGGAGTTAAAGAGCAACGCAAAGAGCGCAGCGGGGTAGTGTGTTAATTTATCGTGTAAAGATATGCTACTGCTTAGCCATTGGCGATTTCTTGATATAAGGTGTAGCTTTTTTATACTAATCATAATGCTACATTAACTTTTTAAGGTATTTACCATAGCCGCTTTTTACGAGAGGTTCGGCGATTGCTTTGAGTTGATCGTTTGAGATCCAGCCGTTGCGCCAAGCGATCTCCTCGGGGCAACCAAGTTTGAGGCCAGTTCGTTTCTCAATAACACGAATGTACTCACTGGCGTCGTTCATGCTCTCAAAGGTGCCAGTGTCGAGCCAAGCTGATCCACGATCCATGATTTGAACCCTCAACTTACCGCGCTTGAGGTACTCCTCATTTACTGTTGTAATTTCGAGTTCACCACGATCACTCGGTTTAATGTTTTTAGCAATCTCAACGACATCATTATCGTAGTAGTAGAGTCCAACAACAGCGTAGTTGGATTTTGGCTTATCGGGCTTCTCCTCAACCGAGATGGCTGTCATGTTCTCATCAAAATCAACAACACCATATCGCTCTGGGTCTGAGACTTGATAGGCAAAGACGATGCCGCCGTCTGGATCGGTGCACTCTTGAAGCGATTCACCTAAGTCGCTGCCGTGGAAGATATTATCGCCGAGTACGAGGGCAACTTTATCGTCGCCAATAAACTCTTCACCAATAATAAATGCCTGCGCGAGCCCGCCTGGTGACGGTTGTACTTTGTACGTGAGGTTAATGCCCCAGTCAGAGCCATCACCAAGTAACCGCTGAAATTGTTCCTGGTCATGGGGAGTTGTGATAATCAGAATATCTTTGATGCCCGACATCATCAGTGTTGTGAGCGGATAATAAATCATCGGTTTGTCGTAGATTGGCATCAATTGCTTCGATATGCCCTTGGTGATTGGGTAGAGGCGTGAGCCAGATCCACCCGCGAGTATTATTCCCTTCATGATTGCGTCTCCTTATCAATATAGCGTTTTAGATCATCCTGCCAGTCAGTCGACTCAAAGCCGAGCTGGTGAATTTTTCCGAGCTCAAGTGTACTTTGCAATGGGCGGGGGGCAATGCCATCCTTACCCTCGTAGTACTTCTCGGTTGTGGTGTCGGTTACAGTAAGGTCATTGTGGCCTGAGAGTTCAAACGTAGCACGTGTTATGTCGGCCCAGCTTGCGGGCTTACCACTGTTGCTCACATTGTATGTTCCAAAGGGGGCTGATTTCTGCAAGACAAAATCAATGGCCTTAACGAGCTCAGATGTAAAGGTTGGCCGTCCAATTTGATCAGCCACCACTGTTGGGCTTACACCTTTTTCCGCAAGACCAAGCATAGTCCGAACAAAGTTCTTGCCTTCTCCAATGACCCAGCTAGTGCGCATGATGTAGTGCTTGGGCGTAGAGGCGGCCGCAACATCCCCGTCGGCCTTGCTCTCGCCGTAGACACTGAGTGGTGAGAACGGCTCATCCTCTTTATGTGCCACTTTTGAGCCGTCGAACACGTAATCAGTCGAGGTGTGCACAAGTGTGGCGTTCTGTGCAGTCGCGACTTTTGCCAAGTTGGCCACGGCACTGGCATTGACCGCCCACGCAGCAACACGGCCTTCATCAGACTCTGCGCCATCAACGTTTGTGTAGGCGGCTGCATTTATAATGACCGAGTAGGGGCTCCAATCGAATGTATCGACACTCGATGCATCTGTGATATCGAGTGTTTCGACATCGGCTGATCCGGCCTCTGGATACTTCTGCCTCAGCGCCGTACCCAGCTGTCCACCAGCACCAACAATAAAAATCTGCTCAGGATTTATCATGTGAGAACCTCTGCGAGCATCGGGTTGGCTTGATCCTTGTCGGAGATTATCATACCTTCACCCTCCTTGATTGGCCAGTCAATACCAAGTGCTGGGTCAAGTGGGTTGCAAGCGAGGCCTGGCATGCTGGGGCTCCACTCTTTCTCAAAGTAATAAAGATAGGTCGATGGCTTATCGCTAACGGATTGGAATGAGTTACCAAGACCACTCGAGATAAATAAGCCTTGTCCTCGGTTGAGTGTAAATCCTTGCCACTCGCCTGCAGTAGGAGAGTCTTTTCTTAGATCTAAAATAACGGCGTAAATAACTCCACTCGCCACAGAGACCAGCTTGTGGGCAAACTCAGCATGTATCCCTCGGACTGCTCCCCGAACGGTTTCGGGCGCGTTGACCTGGGGTCTATCTCCGAGCGACGGAAGACCCGCGGCTACAAAATCAGATTCTCGGTAAAACTCCATGACTGAGCCACGATCATCCTCGAACACCTTGTATTCAACCGTATAAAGGCCCTTAATGTCAGTTTCTTTTGTAGTAAAGTTGGGATTTGTCATTATCTTCCGAGCTCCTTGTACTTAGCTTCAGTGGCCTCTTTTTGGGGTTTCCACCAGTCCTCATTTTTAGTGTACCAGTCTATGGTAGCCTTGAGGCCCTCCTCAAAGTTTGTATATTTTGGCTCCCAGCCAAGCTCCTTACGGAGTTTAGTGGCGTCAATTGCGTAGCGCATATCGTGACCCGGACGATCGTTGACATGCTCGAGATATGAATCGTCTTTGCCCATATCATCAAGTATCATATGGAACACCTCTTTATTGTTCTTTTCGCCGTCGGCACCAATCATGTAGGTGTCACCAACTGTGCCGCCCTCCAAAATAGCCAGTACAGCAGAACTGTGGTCCTCGGTATGAATCCAATCACGGACGTTCTCACCAGCACCATACAACTTAAGCTTTTCACCAGACAACAGATTGGTGATCTGGCGGGGAATCATCTTCTCAACATGTTGATATGGGCCGTAGTTATTGGAGCAGTTTGAGATTGTTGCCTGCACATCAAATGAGCGAACCCAGGCACGGACGAGTAGGTCTGACCCCGCTTTAGTACTCGAGTATGGACTTGAGGGATTGTACGGAGTCTCTTCGGTAAACTTTGCGGGGTCATCAAGCTCAAGATCTCCGTATACCTCGTCGGTAGAGATGTGATGAAGTCGTTTGCCGTGTTTACGCACAGCTTCAAGAATGGTGTAGGTGCCAATAATATTGGTATCCAAGAATGGGCGAGGGTCATCAAGCGAGTTGTCGTTGTGTGACTCTGCGGCAAAGTGAATCACTGCATCGTTGTTCTCAACTAGCGAGTTAACGAGCTTCTCATCACAAATGTTGCCAACGACAAGCTTGACTCGAGATTCATCAAGCCCTGCTAAATTTGCTTTGTTACCTGCATACGTTAATGCATCAAGTACTGTAATTTGCCAATCGGGTCGCTCTTTGTACACATAATGGACAAAGTTAGAACCAATAAATCCTGCACCACCGGTAACAACTATCTTCATGATCTCTCCTTACTGTGACCATCCCATCATACCATCTGTTCGATGACACAATCTAGTATCCGTCTAGAAGACTGCACCGTGATAGAATAATAGGTAATGGAACAGATAAAAGGGTTGATTAAATGGCTGCTTTCGATCGGACCGATTCGTGCGGTCTATAACTTTGTCATGCGCAGCCTTGCCAAGATCGGCGCGTCCAATCGTTTAACAAGTACGATGTATTACATTCCGTCGTTTTTAACCTTTAATCGAGAACAATTTGCGGTGCTACGTGGCCGCCGAGGATATTATAATAACCTTAAGAAAGCACGGGATAGTCGGGTAGAGTTGCGCAGAAACATTCATCGGCTCGAGAAGGGGTTACTGATGCGTCCTCGCCGAGATGTTTTTGCCAAAGATTACATTGGTGAGACTGTTGAATTCTACAAAGCCGCCACGGATGATTTGGCGGGTCGGATCGACGATAGTGAGATTATTTGGGCGCAGAACGTACTCAGTGCTTACTTCACAGCTATAACCTTGCAGGACAAAGTAGTTGATAAAGCTCGAACGGTGTTTGAGGAGACTTTATTTAAGCCTGACGTCTCGGATAAAATACCATACGAGCGAGGCTCGCCTGAATCCAGCGTTAGTTACGATGACTTTTTGCGGCTATCTGAGCAGCGTCGCTCAGTCAGGTGGTTTAAGCAAAAAAAGGTACCGCGGAAGTTGGTCGATCAGGCACTTATGGTAGCTCGTCAGTCGCCATCTGCCTGCAACCGCCTACCGTACGAGTACAAGATCTTTGATGATCCTGAGATGGTCAAAAGAGTAGCAGGACTACCTTTTGGGGCCGCTGGTTACCGAGAGAATATACCGATGATTGCAGTGGTGGTCGGTAAGCTCGATAGTTACTTTAGTCCGCGCGATCGGCATAATATCTATATAGACGCTTCGCTCTCCGCCATGTCTTTTATGTACGCCTTGGAGACATTGGGACTAGCATCGAGCGTGATTAACTGGCCAGATTTTGAACCACTGGAGCGTAAGATGCAAAAGACACTCAAGCTTAAAACACACGAACGACCAATTATGCTATTGGCGATTGGGTTTGCGGATCCAAAAGGCAAGGTAGCCTACTCGCAGAAGAAGGATCTCAAAGTGCTACGATCTTATAACTCTATCAACGGGTGGAGACCATGAGATCGAGCAAACTTGTGCTGCGTCGTAGTGTCGCCATTCTAGTAGTATCAATAGCCGTCTACTTTTTTGCGAAAAGCTTGGGACGCAACTGGGTAGAGGTGCAGTCCATCTCTCTGCGACCAGATATCTACAGCGTACTCGGTGTACTGTGTTTTATGTCTTCAGTACTACTCTCTAGCATCCTGTGGAGCCACGTTATGAAGAAGATCATGCCTAGCAAGCCGGTCTCAGTGAAGGATGCTGTGCGCGTTCATACTGCCTCTTGGCTACTTAAGTATGTACCAGGCCAGGCCGGCTCGTATGTAAATAAGGTATCTTGGGGTTCACGTAACGGCTACAGTAAAAAGGCAATTACTAACAGTTTTATCTACGAGAATGCACTCCTGCTGTTTGGATCGCTGATTTTATCAGTGCCGGTTATTATCACTGTACTCAGTGGCCGCTTCTCTCAGAACCTGGCACTGTTTGTACCGCTACTCGTGGTTGTACCGTTGGTACTGGTTTTACACCAAGGAGTTTTTTATAAGATCACCAATACGATTTTTCAAAAACTACGTGGTCAGACGATTGCTAAAGATTTGTTCCTCAGGACCGAGCAGATTGCCCTTTTACAACTTGAGTTTCTGCTCCCGCGAATTTTAATCGGTGTTGGTTTTGTGCTGATCGCTCGCTCGCTCGTACCGTTTGGGGTTGAAGCCTATATCCCATTGGCAGCCATCTATATACTGGCGGGTGTAATTGGTCTACTGGCGATCTTTGTTCCGAGTGGGCTTGGTGTACGCGAGGCCGTAATTGTACTACTCGCTAGTGCGTACATGAGTCCAGCCGAGGCAGTGGTGGTGTCGGTAGCGGCGCGCTTTTACGCAACGATCGCTGATGTCGGCCTAGCTGCAATTTACGGACTGCTCGCGCCAAACAGTTCTCGGGCAAACTCTAAGGAGGCACAGGCATGAAGTACGCCGTAATAGCCTCAACTTTTACTGGCAACTTGGGTGGCGCCTCGATGCTTGAGGCATCGATTCAAACGATTATAAAAAAAGACCCTAAGGCCACGTTTGCAGTCTATAGTGTTTATCCTAAACGAGACCGCGAAGCTCATCAGTATACCAATGTGACAGTATACGATGCGCGACCACTGGTACTAGCCCTATGGATTAACCCGCTGGCATTACTCTACCGAATACTTCCACCACTTCGTAAACTGCTGCTAAAGAGCAAGCTACTGCGTCCACTGATTGAGGCCGACGTGCTACTTGATCAGGGTGGAGTGACTTTTGTAAAAGATCGAACTGTCTTTTTGATCTACAACGTAGCCACGGTGTTGCCAGCTTTGTTGGTCCGTACACCAGTCGTAAAGTGTTCGCAGGCACTCGGCGCCTTCACGAGCTGGATTAATATACGACTAGCTCACATCTTTTTACCGCGTATGAAGCAGATCTTTGCTCGCGGTGATATGACAAGATCGTACCTTGAAAAAATAAAGCTCAGCAACGTTCAGTCGGCAGCCGATTATGCTTTTTTACTGAGTGTTTCTGTTGAGAATAACCACTTTATCGGTAATCTATTTAACTCCATGGTTATTGAGCAAAAGGGCAAGATTGTCTGTATTGTACCGAGCAAGTTGGTCAGAAAAAAAGTTGATCGAGCGGGTGGCGACTACGTACTACTTTGGCGAGAGTTTATTACGCAGCTCGTTCGTGACGGTCATGACGTAGTGTTGTTACCGCACAGTACACGGTTTCATACCAACAAGACACACAATAACGATGTGCCAGTCTGTCGCGAGATCGCTGCTGGTGTGCAGTCTCACAAGTTTCATTTTATGAACAAGCCGCTCAATGCACAGCAAGTACGAGCCGTGATCGCCCGCTCAGATATATTGATCACCTCACGTTTTCACGGCATGGTCTCAGGCCTGGCTAGCACCGTACCAACCTTGGTGGTTGGCTGGAGTCATAAATATCAAGAGGTGATGGATCAATTTGACTTGTCTGGTCACGCTCTAAGTACCAAGGACCTCTCGATTGAGCGACTGAGCAGCGAGTTCGCGAGTCTTATCAAGCACAAAAAGAAGATCAGCAAGCAGATTACAGAGAAGCTACCCGAGGTTATTAAAAGTGCTCAGAGGCAAGTTGAGTATATTGTCGGGCCGGGCAAGAAGTAGCTAGTCTTTTAACGCAGTTTCTGTATCTCGTTTTTTGAAAAAGTAACAAATGCATCGTTACTTTTGATGCAAAAGTAACAAAACTATCAGCTAGGTGCATACTCTCGAGACGCCAGCAGCCCGATGTCTCGGTAGTCTGCGGGAATCCCCGCGCCGCCAGGCGGGGTCAGACACGTCCTCGACTTCCGGGCCATCGAACGCTTACCGTATCGGGCCTATGCGTAGCTGAAAAGACACCCATACAGCTAACAGGCAGTCGGAGAAAACTTTATGAACATACTCGGGTTTTAGTTGAATGGCTGAGTTGAGCCAGAAGCAGTTTTGGACACGTCCTCGAACTCAGGGAGATGTGTATAGCTCCTGCTTCAGACTGCTACAATACTGTGAAAAGACTAGACTCATCCATCACCGTGGGTGGACACGAGTTAAATTGAATTAAAATAAGATTTAAATCTTATTTTGCCGTGAAATGATCTGTTATTTACTGTCGGGGTGTCGGTTGGCCTGGCGGCGGGTGGCCTCAAGCTGAGCCTCGAGCAATGTTCGGTTGATTCTGATCAGGTCTGCCAGTACACCGAGTGCGAGGGACAAAAAGCTTCCAGTCAGCAGGACTGCTCCAAGTAATAGCGACTGCAAGTTGTTGCCCTGTTGGTTTGCAATGAACAGGAGTAAATAGCGTACAAACGGGATTAGTCCAGCGAGGCCAAGCAGCACACTGAGGCTCATGAAGAGCATGTAAGGTTTGTACATGAGGTAGACTCTGACAATCGCGGCGGTTGACTTAAACATGTGCTGCCAGATACTACTAAATAATCTTGACTCGCGAGTTTTTGGGTTTGTTTGGATTGGAATACTGGTGATTGAGATTTTTTTATTACCGGCCTGGATGATTGTCTCCATACAGTAACTAAATTTGGTGATAACGGTCAGGCGGTAGAGCGCCTCACGGCTATAGGCTCTAAATCCACTAGCAGCATCAGGTAGCTCGGTATCAGCTGCAATGTTGACTACTTTACTGCCAACAGCTTGCATGAGCTTTTTAAATGGGGAGAAGTGCTCGATGGTTTGAGTCTGGCGATCGCCGACTACAATGTCTGCTTGTTCATCAAGGATTGGCTGTATAAGCTCGGGAATTTTAGCCTGCGGGTACTGATTGTCGCCGTCTGTGTTCACCACTATGTCTGCACCATGTGCCAGCGCATAGTTTACTCCGTCTTGAAACGAGCGAGCCAGTCCCATCCATTGTTTATGAATAACAAAATGCTTTACGCCGTGCTTTTTAGCAATGGCTACCGTGTTATCGGTTGAGCCATCATCAATAATAAGTACTTCAATTTCGACGCCAGGAATCTTTTTTGGAATAGACTTAAGCACTGACGGCAACGTGGCTGCCTCATTTAAACACGGTATCTGTACAAATAACTTGGTCATGTTCACTAGTATAAACGGATGAGTGGCGATAGTGAAGCGTAGTCTCGTTAAGCCACTTATTCTCCGAAGAGTAATAAAAAATGTACTTCACTTTTGATGCAAATACCTACCTACTTTTGGCGCAAAAGTAGCAAAAACGTACAGCATAATGCACCAGCTCGATGCTACACTGACACACATTTCTCTGGGTTCTGCGGGACTCCCACCGCCGATGGCGGGGTCAAACACGTCCTCGAACTCAGGGAAATGTGTATCGCTCCTGCTTCGGGTTGTCGCAATGCTGTGGACAGACGAGGGACCAACGAGCGGCCTATTATTCACTACCAACTAACTTCTAACCAATGAAGATGTATACTGGGTTAATATATGCAAAAAGTATTACAGCGCTTGTATGCGCAGACCTACAGAGTTGTCTCGAAGTCATGGTTTTTTACCGCTACACTAACGCTGTTTGTATTTAACTCACTCTGGTTAGTGCTCAGCTCCAATTTGTTACCGTACGATGAGTATTACCATGTAGGAATCATCCGATTTTACGCCCAGCAGTGGTCACCGTTTATCAATCAACAGCCACCCGAGATGAGTCTGTACGGTGATATAACACGGTTGTCTGCCTATCTTTATCATTATCTAATGAGTTTTCCGTACCGATTTTTTGATCTGTTTACTGATAGCGAATCACTCATCATCATCGGCATGCGATTACTCAACGTGGCAATGGTCGTCATGGGAATACTTTTGTTTAGACGATTGTTTATGCAGGCTAAAGTATCAAAACCGATCATCAATGTGGTGACGCTGATGTTTATAGCTACACCAATCGTACCGGTTCTGGCTGCTCAAAATAACTACGACAATGCTATGTTTATGTTAACACCGGTTGTACTACTGCTCGCTTATCGCTCCATTACCAATAAGGTAAGTGCCCGAACGTTGCTGTACCTTGGTACGGTTGGAATGATCACCACTCTCGTTAAATTTAACTTTATCGTGATTTTTGGTGCGGTGGCTGGGTATGTTGGCTTTGTTTTATTATATCGAGACGGACTCAGAGTGTTCACTGCACTCAAAAATAGCTTTGTTTTGAGCAAACGAGCAAGTATCATCGCATTGGTTGCGTTCGTATTCGTTCTAGGGCTGTTTTTTGAGCGGACAGGAGTAAATCTGATCCGCTATAAACAGGTGAAGGTAGACTGCGCAAAGGTGCAGTCAGTTGAAGTTTGTAGCCAGTATAGTCCGTGGCGTCGTAACCAGAATGCACTGACAAAAATGCCTGATGAGCCGCTCTATGGCGGTGCTGTCACATTTACACATCACTGGGCTACGACCATTATGAGAGGTTACTTTGCGATTTTTGCTAATATTGTCCCCGATGATGCAAACGTACCAGATCCATATGGTCACTATGTATTTAAGAAGCTATTACCGCTACCAATAATAATTGGCTACGTACTTTTACTTGCTGGTCTTGGTGCTCTGGCATTTAGATTCAAAAAACAGTGGGAAGGTAGTCTGTTAACGCGGCTGACCCTCGCCACGAGCATTGTTCTTATCACCTCGCTTTGGGTCTTTAACTACACGTTTTATCTCAAGTACGGTCGAGCCTATGCGATACAAGCACGGTACATCATACCGTTGGTGATGCCACTGATGGTGCTCCTTACCTCATCTCTAGTTAGAGTAACACGAGATACAAACTTGCGATGGGCACGATATCTACTACTGAGTCTCGGTATGCTATATGTTGTGTCTGGTGGTGTAGTGGGATGGATTATAAAATCAAATGATAATTGGTACTGGGATAACCAAGTTGTTTTACAAGTGAACCGTACAGCAAAGTCTGTGCTCAAAACTATTATTCCTCATTAGTACCACTAGGCCTCGACCAGTGCTATACTGGTTATGATTAGTGACTCACTATGAAACAAAAATACACTATATATAAACTTATCCTTGCAGTCCTAGCACTCGTTGTAGTTTTTGGTGCACCTCGCATCGCACATACCCCTGGTTATCAAGCAAATTCAGATACACCAGAGGCAATAATCGAGCAGCCCGGTAGTCCGCTACCCAATCCGGTGTCATCCGTGAATCGGCACGTACCAGCTCAAGCTAAGCAGACATATGCCAAAGATAAGCTCCGTGATAGCGGAGATCAGAAACGATACTATCTGCTTAATACGCCAAATGACTACAACTCAGGATCAGACTGGTGGCTCAATGTGATCGATGCTCCGGCGGCATGGAGTATAACAACAGGCAGCACCAACGTAGTGGTGGCTGATATTGACTCTGGTTTTGCGCTTGATCATCAAGACCTCGTCGATAATTGGTACTATAACGCGGCGGAGTATGGTGCAGGCAAAGAGAGTGATGGTATTGATAATGATAATAACGGACTGATTGATGACTATAGGGGATGGGATTTCTTCACGGGGGACAATGATCCTCAAGCGGGTGTACTGAATCCAGCGGGAGACGGTATCGGTCATGGCAGTGAAACTGCTGGCCTGGTTGGATCTGTTGGAGACAACAGCCTTGGCGGTACGGCGGTGAGTCAGCGCGTGTCAATCATGCCGCTACAAGTAATTAATGACAATAACTCAGGCTATAGCGATGACGTAGCAAGCGCTATCTACTACGCGGTTGATCAGGGTGCTGACGTGATTAATATGAGCCTTGGAACATCCGGCGACGATCCAACGGTTGGTGCGGCAGTGGATTATGCATTTGCTAACAACGTTGTCGTGGTAGCGGCCGCAGGTAATTGTGGTAACGCTGGGGCTGATGGCCCGTGCTCCGGGCAGTCACAAGGGTACGTCACGTTTCCAGCCCGTTACGACCGGGTGATCGCAGTTGGTGCAACAAGTATTAACAATACGAGAGCAAGTTTCAGTAGCTACGGTGAAAGACTCGACGTTGTGGCTCCCGGTTCTGGCTCGATAAGTTCGCCAACGTGGACAAACGGGAACAGCACCTCGGCGTATAAAAGCTCACTTTATGGCACGTCGTACGCCTCACCTATAGTGTCGAGCACAGTAGCCCTGATACGCTCGATTCGACCCAGCTCATCGGTTGACGATATTCGCGCACTTATTATGGCCAGTGCAAACAAGGTAAGCGGTCTTGACGGCGCAGTCTACACAGCCTCTTACGGTCACGGTCTGCTCGATGTCAGTAAGGCTATAAAAATCGGTAACGATTTACAAAATGACGGCGAGGTAGTACCGGAGTTACTGCAGGCGGGTGGCGCAGCGTCTGAGGGTAGCTATGCTTCATCAGAGCCGATTGGCAGTGGATGCGTTGGTGCAAACGGATCATGGTGCTCCGTGTGGCTGCGCAATGACGCCAGTAGCTACGAGCGTTTTCTGCCGTATGCCAAAATTGGCGCGAGCGGCAAGGCTGGCTGGAGCTTCAATAGCGCAGCACTTAACCGTGGGAGCTGGGAGATTAGGGCTAGAAGCGGTAGCACAGTGTCGGATACGCCGTATTATTTGTTTAGAAAATAAACGCCTCACTACGATTGAGGCGTTTACGGCCCTACTATTTGCAGGAGGTCACTGGAGATAGTAGCAATCTTTCTGTCTCCGTCAAGTATGACGTCAACTAGACCCTCGCCCTTAAGTTCTTCAAAGTTTAATAACTGTCCTTCAAACCACTCAGAAACATCATCATAACCCTCTTCACTCATCCTTCTTCTGTTGCGCCGCCGAAGCTCTTCTATGGGGAGATCAAGGAGGGTGATTGAGAATCCTTTGCTCTTTGCGTCTTGTAACAAATTGGTTGGTATATAACTTGCGAAATAAATGACCTCCGGTCTTGAGATTATTTCTTTCGTAGTCTGTAACACAAGAACGTTTTTCTTCAATTCATCATCGGGCCATACGTTATTGTTTGCTTTCATCACTTCTTCATCAGTCTCGGCTATTTGCAGGTCAGTATGATCACGCAAGTAACGCATTAGCGATGATTTTCCGCCACAAGATGGAGCTAAGACAATTATTTTGTAACTCATATAGTGATTATAACAGAGGGTAAAATCAACTATACTGTGCGGTTTGAGACAAAGTTCTCGATGTCTTTGTGGAAGCGGGAGGGGGCAAACTTTTTGATAGAGTCTCGCATCTTGGATTGATCAAATTTTGAGGTATCAAGAGTATTAATAGCTTTGGATAGGGCTGGGATGGTTTGTGAATTAAAGAATGTACCAGTTTCATCTTCAATAACGTAATCGAGTGCACCGCCAGACTTGTAGGCAATAACCGGTAGGCCGGCGGCGATAGCCTCTACCGGAGCAATACCAAAATCTTCTTCACCGGGGAACAAAAATGCTTTGGCCTCGTAGGCTGCTGTATGTAAATCGTCATCGGAGAGTCTGCCGGCAAAGGTGATGGTCGGTCCGGCCATTTTTTTGAGATTTTCAGTTTCAGGACCCTCGCCAACAACCGTTAGATCTACACCCAGCTGCGTGCAAGCGATAACCGCAAGATCAAACCGTTTGTAGGGGACATGACGCCCCCAGATAATAAAGCCACTGCGTATCTCTGGAGCATCTTTTGGCGGCTTACTGTAGTGTGATACATCAACGGCTGGGTAAATAACAGTGCTATCACGTTTGTAGTACTTGGTAATGCGTCGCTTCACCTCGTGACTATTGGCAATAAAGTAATCAACACCAGTCACCGCGCTTAGATCGAGTTTACGCATCCACCAGACAAACGGACGAATGACCGGCTTAATAAATACAGTCAAGAATCCAAAGTTAAAGCTATTCTTAAACTCTTCGTAGTGGCTCCAGTAATAGCGAGTTGGCGTGTTGCAGTAACTAATGTGTGTGGCATCGGGTCGCTTCTTCACGGCTTTTGCCTCAGCTGTTGAGCTGGAGATAATGAGATCGTACTTCTGCATATCAAGACGACGAAAGGCATGTGCTCTTAGCACCGGCCATAACACATGCTTGTAACGGATGAATTTTGGCAGCACCCTCTCTAAATACGTGGTTCGAACATCGCAGTCGGCGAAGGCCTTCATACGATCTTTGTCATAGACTGACGTATAAATTGGTGCCTCGGGATACATTTTATGTAACTCTAAAACTTGGGCCTCGGCACCACCCATCGATGTCAGCCAGTCATGCACAATTGCTACCTTTACCTTTGGTGTCTCACTTGGCATTACTGGGCTCCTGAACGCCTCAGCACCACACCCAGAGTCTTTACAAGAATTTTTATATCCATGATAAAACTCCAGTTTTGTACATAATAAAGCTCGAGTTGAATACGCTGCTCGTCGGTGACATCGCTTCGGCCAGAAACCTGCCATAATCCCGTTAGTCCACTGCGCACACTGAGTAGCGAGGCGCCACGCTGTTTGGAGTATTTGGCGTCAAGCTCACTTGGGATGAGTGGTCGAGGACCAACTAAGCTCAGATCTCCCCTGAGAATATTAATGAGTTGCGGTAGCTCGTCGAGCGATGACCTGCGCAAAAAGTTACCAAAAGGTGTGATGCGTGGATCGTTCTCTACTTTGTAGTTCTTCTCATACTCTTTGGCGAGATCTTCACGGCCCATAGCTCTAAATTCATCACTAGCTAGTGCGTTCTCATATCCTTTTTTGCGTTTCATGGATCTAAACTTATAGACATTAAAATGCCGCCCTTTTTTAGTAACACGTTCATGCGGGTAGATTATCTTGCCGGGGTTAAAGATTTTTTGCAGAATAATCAAAACTATAAAGATCGGGCTCAATACAATGATCATTAACAGACTGACGCAAATATCAAATACTCGCTTGACCACCTCTCCCCAGCCAAGGAGTGGTGTTTGTGATACAGAAATTATCGGATATCCACCAAGTACATCCGCAACGTTGCTACCAGAGTAAAACTCGACCTCTCCCGGGATAAAACTATAACCGACATGGCTACACACTGCAGTCTCAAAAACAAGACGATTTTGCGTAACCTCATCAAACATCTCAGTTTGAATAATAGTGTCAATATCAAGCTCCTCAAGTGAGTCGAGTGCATTCTGGAGATTAGTGAACTTACGTGCTTTGGGGTGTGATGCACCAGTGCCACAGATTGCCACGATGTTATACCCAGAGTTCTCGGTGTCACGTAAGTTACGAATAATGTCCTGCGCTGCCGTACCGCTGCCAACGATCATGACCCGTTGAATACCGCGACCGTACCTAAAAGCAATCGAGCGTGCTTGACGCAGCACCTCTCTCCCAGCTATGAGTAGTATAAACACCAAGATCGCGGCGTAGACTGCCACTAGTCGTGCAGGAAACACGGGCATATCGGTTAAAAACGAGAACCCAAGTACAAGCAAAATACCCAAGAATGAGCCGACAAAGACTTTGCCTATCTCGGTTAAACGCTTTTGGTAGACACGAGGAGCATACATATCAAGCGATACAAATGTTAAAAGCCAAAAAGGAGTAAGAATGATAAAGATTCTAAAAAATTCATAGGAGCTAATACTGCTGATAAGCGGTCGATTATCAAGTTGCACGCGGAGTATATAGGCTGCGGTGAAGGCGAGTAGGATAGCAAAGATGTCACTGAGCACGAGCGCTAACGTGTAGAGTCGAACGGTTTTTGTGGGCATGTATGTATTGTATCATTACTGTAGTGAAGAATTTATACGCACAGGTGCGTCGAGCACCGTTGTTGGTTCAGGTTATAGCCGTAGGGTGGCTAGCAATTATGCTGTTGCTGCCGTTCCACGGTTT
>Ga0115567_10002063_pt1 | contig 19980 bp, 18 predicted proteins | sample COGITO_mtgs_1204_2_FD_88679 | JGI IMG/M metagenome (GOLD analysis project Ga0115567, IMG submission 88679) | Pelagic marine microbial communities from North Sea - COGITO_mtgs_120412 | ecosystem: Environmental > Aquatic > Marine > Epipelagic | place: Germany:Helgoland, sampling site Kabeltonne... | reverse complement strand
GGTGAATTTATGCAGCAGGACGGCTATTAAAGTCTTAAAACCCATCACTGGGTTTAATGTTTTTACGGAAGAAGACCTGTATAAAAAAGTATACGACATTAAATGGGAAAATTACATGAGTGCAAAGGGCAGTCTTGCCGTAGATGCTACTGTTTTTTCAGAACAATTTACACATTCTCAATACATCGCTTTAAAAACGAAAGATGCTATCGTGGATCGTTTTAGAGACCAAGAAGGGGTTAGACCCGATGTGGATCTAGACCATCCAACCTTGCGTATTAATGTGCATATCGATAGAAATATTTGTACCATCTCCTTAGATAGTTCTGGACAGTCGCTACATAAGCGTGGCTACAAAGTAGAAAACACCATAGCCCCTATAAATGAAGTCTTGGCAGCTGGAATGATCATGCTTACAGGTTGGACCGGGCAATGTGATTTTATGGACCCTATGTGTGGTGGCGGAACTATTTTAACCGAAGCCGCTATGATTGCCTGCAATATCCCGCCTAATCTGAATAGAGAGGAATTCGGATTTGAGACCTGGCCGGATTTTGATGTGGATTTATATGAAGTTATTGAGGAAGCCGCGTTAAAAAAAATAAAGGATTTTCATTTTAAAATCTACGGAAGCGATAGCGACAAATACGTGCTTGATAAGGCCAAAGAAAATGTGAAAAGTGCCAACCTTTCCGAGTTTATTGAACTGAAACATCAAGATTTTTTCACTTCAGAAAAACAAACAGAAAAACCTTTATATATGGTGTTTAACCCACCGTATGACGAGCGTATTTCTATAGATAATATCGAAAAATTTTACGGAAACATTGGCAACACCTTAAAACGAGGGTATCCTGGAACACAGGCATGGATGATTACATCAAACATGGAAGCTCTAAAATACGTAGGCTTGAAGCCTTCAAAAAAGATTAAGCTCTATAACGGAAAGCTGGAAAGCAGATTGGCCCGTTATGAAATCTATGAAGGAAGCCGTAAAGCGAGTAAGCAGTAAGTTTAGTAGCCAGTTTTAGTACGCAGTAATCAGTAGCAGTTTGCAATAGCGCCTTTACTTTTGGAACAAGGGGATTAAATAGGATATTGAATATCCATAACCAGCACCAAACTCGCTAAAATCATTGGTGCTATTAAAACCGGGGATAAAGATATTATCAAAATTATCCAATTCACTTTCACTCAATTTTCTTTTTAACTGAACATTTATCGAAAGATAAAGATTGTTTAAAACTTCGGTTTTAACGCCTAAGACTAACTCTACCCAATGGGCTGTAAGGCCATTAAATTCTCTGGGTTCAATCCTAACAGAAGGAGGAAAAACAGTATTATTAGTGTAAATAGAATACGCGAGCAATTCTTGCTTGAAGCTTGAAAATCCGTAGCGCAACCCGCCAAATATGGCATTATTGAGACCTAACCAGTTATTATGGGCATTTAGATCGACACCAATTTTAGCATAACTACCAGATGTGGTTGCGTTCAAGTTTGGTTCAAAAAAATCTTTTTGTTCATTACCAACCTCGGCAGCAGCATAGAACTTTTCAGTAAGGCGGAAATCAGCCACCACCTCAAAACCTGTATAGTCATCTTCAAGAAGGGAACGTAGCGGCTTCGAAATATCTGCACCAATTCTCAGGCCATATTTCGTTTTTTTCGAAAGCGTATCAGTTGCTACTTCTTCTTGGCTTTGAGCGAAGGCAGTTACGAAAAAGAGACTAATGAAAAAAAGTAAGGTGTGCTTGTGTCTCATCTTCTATGGTTTGATTATTTACTTCAACTCTAAAAATCCAATCGGCTGTTCCATCCCCTGCGGCAGTAAGGTTTGTATACGTTGTTTTAAAGGCACAGGCTCTATTTACGTAAACATCTTCCCGCACATAGGTAAAGGTGTAAAAGTCTGAAACAGGTTCTGAATTGGTACTTCTAATAAATCTGTATTCCGTTATATCTGCTCCGGTAGGTAAGGGTATCGCGATTGAGTCGGTTGATGAAGCATTCACGACATTTTGATTATTAATGGTCGCTCTTACCGTAAGCCCTGGAACTGTTTTGCGCTGCGTAGGATTATTTATATCATTAAACGTAATGATTAAAAGGGGCGTGGTTGGGGTGTCTTGTGAGCATATATCATCCTTTGAGCACCCAGCAGTGATTAAGATGAAGAAAGCAGCTAGACCAGCAATTTTTTTAAGCATTTGTTTCTTTTAAATTCTTTCTTTTTTCCAAAAGTACAACATTTTCAACATGGTGTGTTTGTGGAAACATATCCACAGGTTGCACCTTTGCCACGTGATATTGTGAGTCGAGTAGTGCAAGATCCCTGGCTTGGGTAGCACTATTACAACTCACGTAAACGATCTTTGGCGCAGCGAGTTCAAACAATTGCTGAACTACATCTTTATGCATACCATCCCTTGGTGGATCTGTTATTACAACGTCTGGAGTTCCATGTTGTTTTATAAAATCTTTATTAAAAACTTTCTTCATGTCTCCCACGTAAAATTCAACGTTTTCAATACCGTTTAATTTTGCATTTTGTTTTGCCGCTTCTATGGCGTCAGGTACCGCTTCAACTCCTATGACTTTCTTAGCTTTATTGGCCACAAATTGTGCAATAGTACCTGTTCCTGTATAGAGATCATACACCACTTCATCTCCAGTAAGTCCCGCAAAATCACGTGTGACTTTATACAGTTCATAGGCTTGCGCACTGTTGGTTTGATAAAAGGACTTTGCGTTTATTTTAAACTTAAGCCCTTCCATTTCTTCAAAAATATGATCTTCGCCGCTATGGCAAATCACTTCCTGATCATAAAGGGTATCATTTCCTTTTGAATTTATAACATACAATAAAGAAGTAATCTCAGGAAATTGTAAAGCAATCGCATCTAGGAGTGCTTTTCTATTCTTCACATCTTCATGAAAATACTGAAGAAGCACCATAACATCTCCAGTAGAAGAAGTACGTAGCATCAAGGTACGCAAAAAACCTTCTTGATCCCGCGTATTGAAAAATGCAAGATCGAGCTCTTGTGCCTTTTCTTTTACAAAATCCCTAATAGCATTGCTCGGGTCCTTTTGTAAATAGCACTTTTCTAGATCCAGAATTTTATCCCACATCCCAGGAATATGAAAACCTAACGCATTTTTGTTTTCAATAACTTCATCACTCTTAATTTGGTCTAAGGTCAACCATTTATTATTACTGAAGGAAAACTCCATTTTATTTCTATAAAAATACTGTTCTGCACTACCAAGAATAGGAAGGAGTGCTGGTATTTCAATTTTCCCTAATCGTTTGAGATTATTTTCAATTTCTTTTTGTTTATAAAACAACTGGTGCTCATAGCCTAAATCCTGCCATTTACAACCACCACACGTCCCAAAATGTTGACATCTAGGTTCAACTCGTTTATCAGAAAGTTTTGAAAAAGAGATGGCTTTTCCTTCGTAATAGGACTTTCGTTTTTTTGTAGTTTGAACGGTTGCCACATCACCTGGTACCGCATTATCTATAAAGACGACACGACCATCGGCTGCTTTTGCAACGGCTTTGCCCTTAGCTCCTGCATCAAAAACTTCTAAATCCTCAAGAATGACCCTATTTGTACGTTTTCTTCCCATAGGCGCAAAAATAGAATAAAATACGCGTTTAATTTGGTCCCTCGCTTCAAAATATTGTAGCTATAAATTTGTAATTTTGTAAATCAAGGGTGATTTCTCTCCTCCGCTGAATTTTCGAGTTCTCGAAAAAATAAAGGTATAGAAGGAATTTTATATTTTATCATTTTAAAAACTTAACGATATGTCAGTTACAGAAAAAACAGCTTCGCAAAAAGCGATCGATTTAGAGAACAAGTACGGTGCTCATAATTACCATCCATTACCCGTAGTTCTAAACAAAGGAGAGGGCGTTTATGTGTGGGATGTTGAAGGAAAAAAATATTACGATTTTCTTTCTGCCTATTCTGCGGTAAACCAAGGGCATTGTCATCCAGCAATTGTAGATGCGATGTCGGAGCAGGCGAGAACGCTATCGCTAACTTCTAGAGCATTTCATAACGATATTTTAGGTAAGTATGAAAAATACGCTGCCGACTATTTTAATTTTGACAAATTATTACCCATGAATACGGGCGCAGAGGCTGTGGAGACGGCGCTTAAAATCTGTCGTAAATGGGCGTATGAGAAAAAAGGACTTCATGAAAATGAAGCTGAAATCATTGTTTGTGAAAATAATTTCCACGGAAGAACAACCACCATCATTTCCTTTTCTAACGATGCTGTTGCCCGAAAAAACTTTGGACCTTACACAGAAGGTTTCATTAAAATTGAATACGACAATATTGCTGCCTTAAAGGAAGTTCTGGAGCGCAATAAAAACATTGCAGGCTTTTTAGTAGAGCCTATTCAAGGAGAAGCTGGAGTATTTGTTCCTTCTGAAAATTATTTAAGCGAGGCAAAAGCACTCTGTGAAAAACATAATGTATTGTTTATAGCGGATGAAGTACAGACGGGGATTGCGCGAACAGGAAGATTATTAGCCACCTGTGGATCTTGTTCTTGTACCGATAAGTTATGTAGTGGGACACCAGATGTAAAACCAGATATTTTAATTTTAGGAAAAGCTTTAAGTGGTGGTGCGTACCCTGTGTCTGCCGTTTTGGCGAATGATGACATTATGAATGTCATCCAACCAGGAACCCATGGTTCTACTTTTGGTGGTAATCCTATAGCAGCAGCAGTCGCAATGGCCGCTTTAAAAGTGGTTAAAGACGAGGATTTAGCTGAAAATGCTGATAAATTGGGTCGTATTTTTAGATCAGAACTAAATAAATATATTGAAACGACCGATACCGTAGTATTAGTTAGAGGAAAAGGCCTTTTAAACGCTATTGTAATAAATGATGATGAAGACAGTGACACGGCATGGAATATTTGTTTGCGTTTACGGGATAATGGTCTTTTAGCAAAGCCTACGCATGGCAATATCATTCGTTTTGCGCCACCACTCGTAATGACTGAAGCACAACTAAGAGAATGTATTGCAATCATTATAAAAACGCTAAAAGAGTTTGAGTAAACAGAAATAGCATTAAATCAAAAACCCCATAATGTTTCATTATGGGGTTTTTGATTTTAAAACATATTGTTCTTAAGGTGTTAATACCACTCTAAACCGAGCTTTGTTATTCATCATTTTTTCATAAGCCTCTTTGACATCCTCTAATTTGTAAATTTCTATCATCGGCTTTGTGTTGGTTAGTGCACTAAAGTTTAGTGTATCCTCACTATCGATAGCAGTACCACTTGGCCAGCCGCTAATCGACTTTCTCGCTTGTAATAATTGCATGGGAGACACTTCTATTGCATCACCAGTAGCTCCAATACAAATTAGTTGACCATCAATTCCAAGACCATCAATAACAGCTGTAATGGCATCTGCGTGAGGGGCTGTGGCTACAATAAGATCTGCACCTCCCAGTTTTTGAAGTTCTTTAACGGCATCTTCATCCTTCGTATTTATAAAATGATGGGCGCCTAATTCTTTAGCGAGCTCTTTTTTATCATTAGAATGCGAAAGTGCCACCGTTTTCATGCCCATTTTATTTGCATATTGAATAGCTAAATGCCCCAGACCGCCAATTCCTTGGACGGCAACTACATCTCCAGAACGTATATGGCTGTTTCGCATGGCATTATATACAGTAATTCCTGCGCATAGTAATGGTGCAGCTTCTTCACTAGATAATTCATCTGGGATTGTGGCTACAGCTTCTTGCGGAGCTGTCATAAATTCGGCATAACCGCCATTATAAGATATCCCACAAACCTTAGCATTCTCGCAGTTAATAAACATGCCTCTTCGGCATGGTTCGCAGGTAAAACAGTGGCCACCGTGCCATCCGACACCAACACGCTGCCCTTTTTTCCATTTTGTAACTTTGTCACCAATGCTTTCGATTATCCCTACAACCTCATGGCCTGGCGTTCGGGGATATTCTAATCCTGGAAAGCCACCTTGTTTAACAAAATTATCACTGTGGCAAATGCCGCACGCTTCTACTTTTATTAATACTTCATTTTCTTTTGGGGTAGGTTTATCTATTTCTACAAGATGAAAATCTCCACCGGCTTCTTTTATTTGTGCTGCTTTCATAGTTTGAGTTTTTTTAACCTTCTTAAGATACAAAGAACCATATCCTATTTATTGTAAAGGAACGTTAAAGTAGCCTTCGTGAAAAATATAGTTATTCTAAGCGTTTGTCTGTGTTTTTACTACTTTTTTTCAGTAAAAAAAGACACGATACCTTATTAAAAGGTTCCGTGTCTTTTGTTGTCAAAAGAGCAATGAATCTACCTATTTCTTGGACGCTGTAAGCATCGCACCATCTCTTAAAGCAAATGGCATGGTATCGTAGTAGTGTCCTAAAAAAGATAGTTTTCCACCATTGATAAGGGCTACAACATGATAACTTGCCATCGCTGTTTTTTTGGTAGCTTTATTGGTAGATTTTACAGTTCCCCAACTAAAGCCATATTCACCAGGAGCTACTGCTGCATTCTCATCTGTTTTTACAGCTAGATAAACATCTCCTGTAATAGCAAGCGTATTCTCTTTAAAATTCGCGGTATAATTGTCTAAATGTTGTTTTTTTGAAATGGTATCCAATGTGCCATTTAATCCTACTATAATAGCATCCTCGTTAAAAAGAGCATTTAATTTTGCTGCATCCCCAGCATTCATGTGTGTGACGTATTCCTTCAATAGGTCCACGTTTGAAGCATAGGAATCAAAGTCAAGGGAGACTCCTTTATTTTGTGCGGTTACAGAAAGGCAAAGCGTACATACTAAAAAGCATAAAATTGTTTTTAAAGTTTTCATGGTTAATTGGTTTTAAGTTAGTTATAAATATAGTGTTTATATGTGTCTGATTTTCAAAAGTTTAAGATTTTTAAAAAGTTAGTAAGCTCAATATTGATATCGAATCACTGATTTTTTCAAAAATCTGCCAGCATGTCAGTCATTTTCTCTTGGCACATTCCTTGACTTATAGAGAGTGTAAATAAAAATTCAGTTTAAAAATATAACACTAATAATATGAGTAAAATAATTGGAATTGACTTAGGTACAACCAACTCCTGCGTTGCCGTAATGGAAGGTAGCGAGCCAACGGTTATTCCTAACGCCGAAGGAAAAAGAACAACACCTTCAGTAATAGCATTTGTTGAAGGCGGAGAGATCAAAGTAGGAGATCCTGCTAAGAGACAAGCCGTAACAAACCCTACAAAAACGGTTGCTTCGATCAAGCGTTTTATGGGTAATAAATATTCAGAATCTACTAAAGAAGCCAATCGTGCTGCCTATAAAGTAGTAAAAGGTGATAATGACACGGCTCGTGTCGATATCGATGGTAGAATGTATACGCCTCAAGAATTGAGTGCAATGATTCTTCAGAAAATGAAGAAAACTGCCGAAGACTACTTGGGACAAGAAGTAACACGTGCAGTAATTACTGTACCAGCATACTTTAATGACAGTCAACGTCACGCCACTAAAGAAGCGGGTGAGATCGCTGGATTAAAAGTAGAACGTATCATTAATGAGCCAACTGCGGCTGCATTAGCGTACGGTCTTGATAAAAAAGATACAGATCAAAAAATCGTAGTATTTGATTTTGGTGGTGGAACACATGATGTTTCTATCCTAGAATTGGGTGATGGTGTTTTTGAAGTATTATCTACCGATGGTGACACACACTTAGGTGGTGATGATGTAGATGAAAAAATAATCGATTGGTTGGCAGACGAGTTTCAGGCGGCTGAAGACATGGATCTTAGAAAAGACCCAATGGCTTTACAACGTCTTAAAGAAGCTGCAGAGAAAGCGAAGATAGAACTATCTTCTTCTGCACAGACCGAAATTAACTTGCCGTACGTAACCGCTACTGCTAGTGGACCTAAGCACTTAGTTAAAACACTAACGCGTGCTAAGTTTGAGCAATTAATTGACGATTTGATAAAAAGAACAATAAAGCCTTGCGAAAAAGCTTTAAAAGCGGCAGGTCTTTCTAAAAGTGATATTGACGAGATCATCTTAGTAGGTGGTTCTACACGTATTCCTGCAGTACAGGAAGCAGTAGAAAAATTCTTCGGAAAAGCGCCTAGTAAAGGAGTTAATCCTGATGAAGTTGTAGCCGTTGGAGCCGCAATTCAAGGGGGTGTATTAACGGGAGATGTAAAAGATGTACTGCTACTTGATGTTACACCATTGTCTCTAGGTATTGAAACTATGGGAAGTGTGATGACAAAGTTGATTGAGGCGAACACGACTATTCCTACAAAGAAAAGTCAGGTGTTCTCAACAGCGGCAGATAATCAACCTTCTGTAGAGATCCACGTATTGCAAGGAGAGCGTCCTATGGCAAACGACAATAAGACAATTGGTCGTTTTCACCTAGACGGAATTCCACCATCGCAACGCGGAGTGCCACAAATTGAGGTAATCTTTGATATTGATGCCAATGGTATCATTAAAGTAAGCGCTGAGGATAAAGCAACTGGTAAGAAGCAAGATATTAGAATTGAAGCTTCTTCTGGATTAACCGAAGAGGAAATCAAAAAGATGAAGCAGGAAGCTGAAGCTAATGCGGATGCCGATAAAGCTGTGAAAGAAAAGGTTGATAAAATCAATGAAGCAGATGCTATGGTTTTTCAAACTGAAAAGCAACTGAAAGAATTTGGTGATAAATTATCTGATGATAAGAAAAAACCAATCGAAGATGCTTTAGAAGAATTGAAGAAAGCTTACGAAACCAAGGAAGTTGAAAACATTCAACCAGCGTTGGATAAAATTAACGAAGCTTGGAAAGTAGCTTCCGAAGAAATGTACAAAGCACAGGCCGATGGTCAAGGAGGAGATCCTACAGGAGGTGCTGAAGCGCAACAAGATGCTACTGAAGGTTCTTCAGAAGAAAGCAGCGATGTTGAAGATGTAGATTTCGAAGAGGTGAAGTAAGCAGACCGTTGGTTGAGCTAAAAGCGAAACTTTACGTATCGCTTATCCCGAAATCACGGAAATATATAAAATCCCAATCGGTTACGATTGGGATTTTTTGATTCCTACTATTGACGGATTAAAAATAATTCTCTTTTTGCACGTACTTTCAATTTGGTTGTTATAGATTCGAAGATTGCTTACCAACTAATTTTAGTCATCTATGGATTCTCTTTCTACCATCATCCTTGCCGGCGCGCTCGTTATTATCATGCTCGGTATGGGACTAAGCTTGCAAACAACAGATTTTAAAAGGATCTTTTTATACCCAAAAGCCATTTTTGTAGGCTTAACCAATCAGTTGATAATACTGCCGCTCGTTGGACTGGGTATTGCCCTGGTTTTTCCCATGCAACCCGAAATTGCAATCGGTATTATGATCTTGGCTGCCTGTCCTGGTGGACCTACTTCCAATTTAATTTCACATTTGGCCAAGGCAGATTTAGCATTATCTGTCACGCTTACGGCATTGAGCAGCTTGATTACCATTTTAACGATTCCCTTTATTGTAAATTTTGCTATGGAAAAATTTTTAGGGGCGGGCGAGTTCATCGAGTTGAATGTACTGTCCACCATTGCTCAGATTTTTATCATCGTCGTGATCCCTATAGTTATTGGTATGCTCGTTAGAAAATTTCGCCCTCTCTTTGCAGATAAGATGGGTAAACCTGTGCGTATTGCTTCAGGTGTAGTATTGGGGTTGATTATTATAGGTTTGGTGGTAAAGGAACGTGCTAATTTTGTTGTTTATTTTGAGCAAGCGGGAATCGCAACGTTACTGCTTAATGTGATTACAATGGGCGTAGGTTATTTTTCTGCGAAACTCTTCGGACTAAAAAGTAAAGCGTCACGCTCTATTGCCATTGAGTCGGGTATTCAAAATGGTACCTTGGCCATTACAATAGCCGTTGTACTATTAGAAAACACAACATTTGCGATTGCACCAGCAGTTTATAGTCTCCTAATGTTTGTAACGGGTGGCGTTCTTATTTACTGGTTTAATAAGCAAGGCGAAGCTGCATAACTGCGTGCATTTCATTTCCTATTTTCAAAAACTAAGAATGGATAAAGTATTACTCTACTAAGAGTTTTAAAGGCAACGAACCAAACTCATCTGTAATGTTCAAGATGTAGGTTCCTGTAGTAAATGAATGTGAGATGACTATTTCTTGATTTGGGTTTTTAATCGTTTGTTGAATGATTTCTTGCCCAAGCAAATTGAATACCCTCAACTGAGTTTCAGTATATAGTTGAGATGGGTCAAGGCGAACTGTAATGCTTGAAGAAACGGGGTTTTGTGATAGTAAATATCTACTCTGAATTATTTCAGAAGCAACACCTAACGTGCCATTTCTAATTTCATCCAAAGCAAATTGTGCACTCGCTGCTGTGACCGAAACATGCCGCTCGTTTTCTGAAGGGATAAAAACATTTACAAAAGGGGAGGAGTGCGTACCGCCAATATCTGGCGTTACATACCAATCCTCTTCATTTTCTAGTGCCAATGCGCTTATGGTGGGTATAAAAGAGAATGCATCCTGATCCAATGCGTCTACGAAGTCTTGAATAACAGGGTTGCCACTGCCGTCTCCCAATGCGTTCGAAATATTGGAGGTGCCGCCAGGCGCGGCATCAATTCCATCAACCTCGGGAAGGGATTGTGCGTCTGCCATAAAAGTATCGACCGATATCCCTGCGACAAAGGTTTCAAAAAAGCTTACTTCTATGGTTTCATCGGCCATGGGAGCAAAGTTTAAACGTACATCGCCAGTAACACCAGATGTTATATCGAGTGTCGTGTCAATAATTTGCATGTCTGGCGTCCCCGTGGTGGTCCCATTACCACTACCATTGATCATGGCAACATTGCGAACGTTTTGTGGAAAACCAAGGGCATCCAATTCTGCTTGAAACGCATCCCTAAAATCGGGAGCTCCAACGGGCAATAGTTTGGTTGGGTCTTGATCTACAAGCGATCCTTGCGCGAGATGCCCCAATAAATGATCGTATAACATTTCTTTTGCTGCTGAAGAATTTAAAACTTGATCTACGATGGCCATTGCTTCAGCATTGTCAAATTGTTGAGCCAGGTAATTAATTAAATATTGAAGACTTATGGGAATATTTGCACCGCGATGTGGTGAGTCAAAAGAGATGTACAAACGTGTTTCGTGCGGCATGTTGTTTTGTTCCATAAAGGCGAGACCGTAACGGGCGATGAGGCCACCCATGCTTGGACCTAAAATGACCAACTCTTCTTCTCCTTCTTTCTGCTCATTAATAAAATCGATCAAAGTGATAAGTACCATGGCATTCCGCTGAATATAATCGGCACCGCCATCTATGTCTAGTCCTTCTGTAGTGTATTGAGGCGCATTGAGGATTACGATATCAAATCCTTCATCACGTACAATGTCTGCTATATTATCGCCATCAAAAGATAGGCTTTGATACAGTCCCGTAACATCTCTTTGATCACCTGGGTCAAAACCATCCAAAATAATAATCGGTTTATCCAGAACCCCGTTTACATTGTCTAGGAAAATTTCATATTCACCTTGCCCAAAATAAGCCTGTGTCTCGTCATATCCTTGATATGATATACTAGCTGTTATTGGAGTAGGGGCTTGACTGGTACTTTTCAACTGTGCATTTCCTTTATAAGGGGTGGCCAATAAAACCAGAATAAAACTTAAGTATAGGAGGTATTGCTTTTTCATTAGAGCAGAAATTTAGTTATAAAGGGGTAAGATACAAATATGTATGAGTACTACCAATAATAGATATGGATCTAAAACAAAAAGCGGCTTTCATAAAATGAAAGCCGCTTTTAAAACATCAATAAAAAATTAATCTAATTTTCGTCGTCGTTTGTTTCTATTGCAATGACTGTTCTACCTTGTGGTGTTACACCAGATCTTTTAAATTTTGAATAACCCTCTTCATTCTTGAACATCAAAATACCAGTGTATTTTTCGGTTCTCTCAATATTATTTTCAGCAATGATAAGTTGTTTTAAGTTTGAATTTAAAATTAACTCAGCCGGTATAATTCCTTCGAGATTATTATCAAAAACATTTAAAACTTCCAATTTACTAAGATTTCCTAAGGATTTTGGAAGCTCACCTTCTAAGTTGTTACTGCTTAAGTGTAAGGCTTCTAAAGATTTTAAAGTGCCCAAAAATTCTGGGATACTTCCTGTTAGGTTGTTTCCATTAAAAGCAATCAATCGGAGGTCTTTGAGGTTCGCTAGTTCTTTGGGAATTTCTCCAGAGATATTATTAAAAGATAATTCTATTTTTTCTAAGTGTACGAGTTGCCCAAAACTTTGAGGAATTTCTCCTTCCAAATTATTGAACAATAAACTTATGACTGTAACTTTATTATCTATGACTGTAACACCGTGCCAATTTTCAACAGGTGTGTTTAAGTCCCAAGTGTTGTTCCAATTTTCACCTTGTGTCGCTACGTATAAGTCTACGAGTGCTTGTTTTTCAAGCGTGCTTACTTGCGCTATGGAAACAGCACAAAATAAAAGTAATGCGGAAGTGATAAGTATGTTTTTCATCGGTTAGGGGCTAAGATTTTTCTTACATTATAGATCAAATAAACTAAATTATACTGTATAATGCAAAAATATTCGATGAACTACATAAAATAATTTTTATTCTTCTGAAAATTTCTTTAAAAATTCAGTGTTAACCTCATGTACACCTTTAAAAACTTGAACTTCTAATCGATCTCCAAAAAGTTTGTCCCCTTTTAAGTGCTCTTCGGTTTTACGAGCTTCTGTAATGTAAGGGTCCTGATCACCATAAAGGTAGGTCACTTTTGTGCTATTACTTAAATACTGAAAATCAGTCGGCTTTAATTCTACAGGAATTCCACCAGAATGAAGTATTAAATGATCGCATTGTATCTCTCTGCTTGAAAGCCACCGTGCAGCCACTGAAACTCCTTGTGAATAGCCTAAAACGATTAACTTGTTTTTATCATTATGTGCTTCTTTGTCCCAAACTGAATCGATATAGGCTAATACATTTTCAGTTTCCTGAATAGTGTTTTCTTTAGTTAGCCAAGAAGCGCCCACGTGCTTAAAATCGGTTCCTTGATAATACTTAGAAGGAGCCTGTAGTGCGATGATATAATTTTCTTCAGCGTTCAGTCCAGAAAAATAACGAATAAAATAACGGCTCAAATACCCAAGACCATGAAAAACCAGCCAAACATTCTTGGTGTCTTTTGAGAAAGTATTGAGTGTTGAATACGTATTTGTAGTTCTGTAGGAAACTGTTTTTTCTTCAGCCATTAAGCATCTCTTTTGTATTTTTACAAATGTAATTTAAAGATATGAAGAACACTAAAGAAGAAATGTTAGAAGGTTGCCGTAAAATGTGCAAAAACACATTAATGGAAACATTAGAAATTGAATTTATCGACATTACAGAAGATTCGGTTGTTGCCAAAATGCCTGTAACGCCACGGGTGCACCAGCCAGATGGTGTTTTGCATGGAGGCGCATCGGTGGCACTTGCTGAGAGCGTGGGAAGTGCTGGAGCTTTTATATTTTTAAATGATAAAAATGTAGCCATTCGGGGTATAGAGATTTCCGCAAATCACGTAAAAAGTGTAAGGGAAGGCTATGTTTTTGCGACTGCTAAAATAATCCATAAAGGGCGCACCATGCAGTTATGGCAAATAGCGATCACAAATGAAGAAAATCAATTAGTGTCCATGGTAAAACTAACAACGCTTACTTTACGTATATAATGGTATGAAAACCAACCTTCCTCAGCTTATAGATCGCATAAAAGAGCAACATACTAATGAGCTCCCTTTTATGCTCTATGCTTCTCCTCATGCCAGCGAGATTACTACCTATCTTCAAAAAGATTTAAGTAACTATAAAAATGTCGATTTCTGTCATCATGGCGTTATCATGGCACCTTTTATTTATGATGATAATGAGTTCTGTATTCCAAAAGAATATTCAGAAATCCTGAACACGTCTTTTCCTGCGGACTTAAACATCGAAAAGGCTGCTGTTGAAATTCCTGAAGACCAAAATGAAAAAGCAACATACATAGCGCTTGTTTCTGCTGCTATAAAAGAAACTGAAAATCCCAAAACTGAAAAAATAGTCACCTCTAGAAAAAAAGAGATCACACTATCTAAGATAGATCTTTCGGCCATAATTCATCGTGTCTTAGGGCTTTATCCCGATGCGTTTAGGTATTTGTGGTACCACCCTTCAACGGGAATTTGGTGTGGCGCAACCCCAGAGATTCTATTGGTTACAAAAGGAACATCGTTTAAAACGATGGCGTTGGCGGGTACTCAAAAAATTATAGGGAATAGAAATCCAATTTGGAGTTATAAAGAAAAAAGGGAGCAAACAATCGTCACCAATGCAATTGCCGAAAGTCTTGAAAAGATAACACAAGTAGTAAAAATTTCTAAACCGTACTCGCATCAAGCAGGTACGTTAGTGCACATAAGAACTGATATTGAGGGGGTTGTTAAAAAGAGTAAGGCAACGCTGAAAGACATCGCAATAGCTTTGCACCCCACTCCAGCGGTCTGTGGTACGCCTGAGTATATCGCCAAAAATTTCATTAAAACAAATGAAGGTTATAATAGGGAGTTTTATACTGGGTTTATTGGTGTCATTGATACTGAAAATAATACCGGAGACCTTTATGTAAACTTACGTTGCATGAAGATTGAAGAAAATAAAGCAACTTTATACGTAGGTGGCGGAATTACTTCAGATTCCAAAGCAGAATCAGAATGGGAAGAAACCCATAATAAACTACAAACAATGCTGCAAGTACTTCGCCCCATGCTTTAAAAATAGCGGGTTAGTTTGTACCTTTGCAGTGCATGAATTTCTCTTCAAAAATTTTGTCCCAGACCATAACACAGTTGTGTTTAGCCAAAGATATAGAGCATATTGTGATTTCCCCCGGAAGTCGTAATGCCCCTTTAATTATTGACTTTACGTCAAATCCATCCTTTAAAAATTTTAGTATTGTGGACGAACGGTGTGCTGCATTCTTTGCTTTGGGTATGGCACAACAATTACAAAAACCAGTGGCACTTGTCTGTACTTCTGGTTCGGCATTGCTCAATTACTACCCTGCGGTAGCCGAAGCCTATTATAGCGATATTCCATTAGTGGTTTTATCGGCAGATAGACCCGAAAAATTGCTTGAAATTGGAGACGGACAAACAATAAAGCAGGAGAATGTGTATGCGAATCATATTTTATATAGCGCTAATTTAACTGAAGGTGAGACGCATCAAGTAGAAAACGAAACCCTGATCAATATTGCGCTAAATACCGCGATCGAGCTTTCTGGTCCCGTACACATAAATATTCCTTTTTCTGAACCTTTATATCAAACTGTAAATGATCTGCAGATTAGACCGCAGCATGTACCTGCGCGACATCGGGAATTAATTCCTTTTGAAAAACTTTCAAAAAAATTACATGCGTATGCTGAAATTTGGAATGCGTCCAAAAGGAAAATGGTATTAGTAGGTACTTTAAAACCGAATAGTGTTGAAACTGAATTTTTAAAAATACTTTCGGCAGATGAGAGTGTTTTGGTTTTAACAGAAACAACGTCAAACTTAAAAAATGTCCACTTCATTTCCTCTATAGATCAACTAATAGCTCCTTTGGATACCGAAGGTTTTGCATTGCTAAAACCAGAACTAGTACTCACTTTTGGAGGCATGGTGGTTTCAAAAAAAATAAAAGCATTTTTACGTACCTATGCTCCAGAGAATCATTGGCATGTAGACGAGAAGAAGGCTTATGATACTTATTTTTCACTTTCTGAACATTTTAAGGTAAGTCCTAATGAGTTTTTAGGAGCGTTCCTACCGCAGGTTAGACCAGTATCAAGTGACTACCAGTCGTATTGGTTAAAATTGAAACAGCATCGCCTGGCGCAACATAACACCTATTTTGAAACGATCCCTTTTTCAGATTTTCAAGTATTTCATTATTTAATACAAAGTTTTCCATCGCAAATAAATCTTCAATTAAGTAATAGCACAGCGATACGGTATTCGCAACTTTTTGATCTTGATAAAGTAACACATGTGTTTTGTAATCGTGGTACTAGTGGTATTGATGGCAGTACAAGTACGGCAATAGGGGCGAGTTATATCTCAAAACGGCAGACCGTTTTTATTACGGGTGATTTGAGTTTTTTTTATGATAGCAATGCGCTATGGAATAATTATATACCTAACAACTTTAGGGCTATCGTCTTTAATAATAAAGGAGGTGGAATTTTTAGGATTTTACCCGATGCAAAAAAAGTAGAAAAATTTGAAACCTTTTTTGAAACCAAACATGAGTTGACGGCAGCCCATCTTTGTAAGATGTTCGATTTTGAATATACCGAAGCTTCTTCAGAAGAAATACTTAAGGAAGCTTTGCTGGGATTTTACGATGCTTCAGAAAGACCTAAATTGTTAGAGATTTTTACGCCTTCAGAAATTAATGACACTGTTTTGATGGATTATTTTAAGACCATCCGTTAATTATTTTCTAAGATTGATTGAGTCCAACTAACGGCATCATCTAGATTTTCAAAGGTTTTAAAGGGCTTCTTAAAAAAGTTAGACTCTAATACGGCACTTTTATACGAGGCATCCCTATGGCACACAATGGCTATTCCTTTTAAATTGGGCACCTTGTTTAGGTGTTCATAATCTACAGGTTCGATGGCGTACGAATGTTCCCGATCTGAGATAAGAAAGAAAGGTTTTGCGCCAACTTTACTTAAAACTTTGAGGAGCAATGAGATGCCATTTTTGTAATTTATAGTGATCCCTTCCTTCATTTTCATAATAACAAAATGATCATAAAAATACAGGGTTCCGAGGGACGCTTGCAATACGTCATTAGGTGATGAAAACGGAGGAAGAAGCTGGGGATAGGTTTCTTTCATTGATGTGAAATTAGACATTTTATTTCAGTTTGGGAAACTTACTTTAATTGAATTTACAACAGGCTTAAAATAGTATCTTTGCATTTATGATTAAGATAGGAGAATACAATACATTACAAATTTTAAGAGATACAGAGCCTGGAATATATTTAGGTGACGAAGAGGAGAACGTTGTCTTATTACCCCACAGGTATAAGCCAGAAACTTGGGAAATTGATGACATGCTAGAGGTATTTGTCTATCTTGATTATGACGAAAGGCCCGTAGCAACCACATTAACGCCGTATGTGTTTTTAAATGATTTTGGGTTTTTACATTGTAGTGATGTAAATGAATTTGGGGCATTCATGGATTGGGGCGTTCAGAAGCAATTATTTGTGCCTTTTAAAGAACAAGCGCGTCCTATGAAAGTAGGAAGTTGGTACATAATTTACATGTACCTTGATGAGCAAACGCAGCGTCTGGTTGGTTCAAGTAAGACTAATAAATATGTGAGTAACGATACCGTAACGGTCGAGCAATTTGATGAAGTTGATATTCTAGTAACCCATATTACTGAAAAGGGAGCGAATGCTATTGTAAATGGGCTGCACCATGGACTTATATACATAGATGATATTTTTGAAGACATCCGCACGGGTGACCGTATCAAGGCTTATGTGAAAAAAGTACGGGATGATAACAAAATTGATCTAGTGTTACAACCTCCCGGTTACCGAAGTATCGAGCCCAACGCTAACTTTGTGCTAGATGAATTAAAAGCGGCAGGTGGTTTTTTGGCACTTCATGATAAAAGTGATCCTGAAGCAATTAAGAACCAACTGGGGATGAGTAAAAAAAGTTTTAAGAAAGCCATTGGAAGTCTCTATAAAGACAAACAGATTTTATTAAAAGAGGACGGTATTGAACTTATTTCTTAATATTTATTCCTGAATAGAATAGAGGTCCAAAGGCGAATAATAGTAACGAGAATTCAACTGGTTATAAACGTTATTATGCACTCTAAAATTTGAATTTCTATTAACGCCATTGTTGTAATAATCATCATTATTTACCCGCACTGAAAATTCTAGGGCTCTATCTTTTTTTACTTTCTTATTTCCTTCCCATTCTTTTTCGATATAACTTTCTCTATTGGCTAATGCAGCCATCATATCTACGGGCTCTTGATAATTTTTAGTGTTCATTCTAAAAGTTTTTAATTCAGAAAAAAGGGTTGGAGCTTTATCTAAACTAAAAGAGGATTCTATTTCAGGCACTTCTGGTAATGAAGCTGCATTTATGGTAAAGTAACGTGTTTCAAAATCACGCTGTGCAATCGCCAAGCAGGGTAGGAGAGCTAATAAGAAAACTATTTTTTTCATAATTTTAATCAATCAAATACCGCACCAACTTACAAACTCAACTTGGATGCTGTCGTTTTAGGCAATGCATCTTTATGAACCATCACGCTTATTGCTTTTAACCGCATAAATGCTTCACTAAAATAAACATAGCCACCATTTGCATTTCTTTTTTCGTCGGTTCCCCAACTATTTTTTACTTTGTAATACTTTGTTCCGCTTTGGTCCACTAAGGTTCCTGTGATATGCATTAGATGGTCATCGGTAGTATTAAAGTTTTCAAATTCATCTTGCCGATATTGTTGTGTGATTTTCATTTCAGGATAAACACCTTGTAACGCTTTAATATTATTATCAGGATTTTCTGGTACAACCGCAACGCCATCTTTACTGGAAAAAGTGCTTTCGCTTACATCACAGTCCAATTCTACCGTAAATCCTTTATTTAAGGCGTTGTCTACCGTGTTTATCATCTCATCCAATGGGACATTATACATGCTACCGTAACTCCAGTTGTCTGGAATATTCAATATAAATTGGTCATAAAAAGGGGCTTGCGAAAAAGAGGTGATGGTAACGTAATCCGCTGGATTTATTTTTGTCATTTTCAAAAAGGACTGCGGTGTATATTGTTTCCCTTCATAGGTAAAGTTATCAACGTTTTTACCCAAATATACATCTAGAACAGCGTCCATAGCCTGGCGCCATTTTTTACTCAAACTACGTCCCGGGTTATCTACATAGGTTTCTGCCATTGCAGTGAGCACAGCCACCAATTCTGCGTGGTTGTGTCCTTCTGCTTCAATATCTAATCCGCTAAAGGCTTCATTAGGTACAAGGCCGTATTCTTTAACCGAGTTAATGACATCATGGGCCAAGCCACCTTCGCTAAACTGCGCTTTTCCTTGTCGCATCACAAAATTCTCCGCTTTTTTAGGATAGGTATTGCGTACCGTGTACATTTCAGAAAGATCGATTTCTTTTCCTGTAAGTCGCATGATTTCAGATTCCAGAAACGAGGTGCTCGAAAAGCTCCAACACGTTCCCGTACGACCCTGACTTATTACTGGTGTGGCTTCAAGGTCTATAACAGGAGTAAATTCATAGGCATCTTGAGCTGAGGCGAAAAACGTACAGCAAAACAACACAGACAGAACAATAAAGGAGTGCTTTATGTTTTTTTGGAATTTAGAATTTTTCATTTAGAATTTTTATAAAGTATCTTTGAAGTAAAAATAAGAATTATGTTGACACCCGACTGGAAAACAGCCAAAGAATATACAGATATCACCTATAAAAAAAGTCATAATGTCGCACGTATCGCTTTTAACAGGCCCGATGTGCGCAATGCCTTTAGACCTAAAACAACTGCAGAGTTGCTGGATGCGTTGCATGATGCACAAGAAGACATCACGATAGGCGTTGTTTTATTATCTGCAGAAGGACCTTCTAGTAAAGACGGTATTTATAGTTTTTGTAGTGGAGGTGATCAAAAGGCTCGAGGCCATCAAGGATATGTAGGAGATGATGGGTACCACAGGTTAAATATTCTGGACGCACAACGAATGATCCGTTTTATGCCAAAAGCTGTAAT
>Ga0115567_10002057_pt1 | contig 20005 bp, 15 predicted proteins | sample COGITO_mtgs_1204_2_FD_88679 | JGI IMG/M metagenome (GOLD analysis project Ga0115567, IMG submission 88679) | Pelagic marine microbial communities from North Sea - COGITO_mtgs_120412 | ecosystem: Environmental > Aquatic > Marine > Epipelagic | place: Germany:Helgoland, sampling site Kabeltonne... | reverse complement strand
GTACATGAGGTTTTGCATCATGTCCCGCTCAAGTGCTTCCAGCTGATCTTGTACAAGTATGTCAGCCAGTGGCACTTCGCTTTTCTCGGCTAGTTCGCTAAGCAGTGCGTCTTTAAATACATCGGCGGCGCTACGCTCTTTTTGGGCGGTTAGCTCGCGCTTGACATCGTCTTTGAGGTCTTTGGCTGATTCAAATGGGCCGGCTTTTTTGGCAAATTCGTCATCGATTTTGGGCAACGTAACCGCTTGGACCTTTTTCATGGTAATCGTAAAGGTAACATCAGCATCACGAAGGTGTTCGGCATGGTAGTCACTAGGAAATTTGACGGTTATATCAAATGTTTCGTCTGCTTTGTGGCCGATGAGTTGCTCTTCAAATCCCGGAATGAATGTGTCGCTACCGAGTTTGAGCGTATAGTCGTTGCCTTGCGCGCCTTCGATTGCTTCACCTTCATCATCTTTGCCGGCAAAATCAATGATTACTTCATCGTCTTTTTTCGCAGCACGAGTGACGTCTTTTTTCTCGGCAAAGCCTTGCTGCATACGCTCCATCACTTCATCTATTTCAGATTGCTCAATTTTAACAGGTTCAGATTTAGCTTTTAGTTTTTTGTAGTCACCGAGTTTGATTTCAGGTAGAACTTCCATTTCAGCTTCAAATTCAGCGCTGGTAAATGGTTCAAATTTCGTGACATCGATGGATGGACGATCAAGTACGCGGATGTCGTCTTTTTCGACTGCTTCGCCAAGGGCACGGTTAACCGCAAACTCGAGCGTTTCGTTCGCTAGTTTCATCGGGTCAATATTTTTCTCAGCAACTGCCGCTGGGACATTGCCTTTGCGGAAGCCCTGTACGCTGACTTCTTTTGAGAGGATTTTAACTGCATGCGTTTTTGCGGCAGTTAGTTCAGCCTCGTCAAGCGTTACGGTTAGTTTTTTCTTGGTCTTTGATAGGTCTTCGGATGTATAGTTCATAACTAATTAGTCTATCAGAGACCGATGCTAGATGCGAATTAGTAAGCACTCCCGAATCTGCTAGTTTTGTTAGTACTCAAATTCTTCGACTTCAGGCTTCTGGGCGCGTTTTTGCTTGCGCCGACGATCTTTGACGGTCGTGACAACCCGTTCAAACCCAAGAGTTTCTTCATGTTCACTCTTCACATCTTTAAGCCGGTAGACCTGGTCTTTGAGTTCATTTTCACCGACAAAAAGTAGATAGTTTACACGTTGCTTAACAGCAGATTTGATCTGTTTATCTATCTTACGAGCAGTTGTGTCTACTGCGACGCGAACGTCTTCTTCGCGTAGTCGGTCAGCAAGTGTCAAAGCTCCACGCTGGGCTTCACCGAGCACGACCATATAGACGTCGGTCGTGGAGGCAAATTTTGGCATGAGTTCATGGGCTTCAAGGAAAAGCTGCATCGTGGTGAGCCCTGGCGCGAATCCTACGGTTGGTACGGGCTCAGCGCCGAATAGCCCAACGAGGCCATCATAGCGTCCGCCACCAAACATTGCCCGGTTGTTATCTGGGTGAGTATCAAACACTTCGAACACCATGCCGGTGTAGTAATCAAATCCACGCATCAGGCTAATATCAAACGTGGCGTTGACGACACCAGCTTCGGATAAATAAGTAAATAACTCTTGGACTTCTTGCACAACTTCGCTATCAAGTAGTTCTTTCGGTAGCTGAGCCATGGTTGTAGCGTTGATTAATTTATCAATCTTGTTCATACCATCGTAATGAGTATCTTTGCCAAAGATTTCTGCAGCTTGGGATTTGAAATCTTCTGGCTCGAGCTTATCTTTGCGATCAAATAGCTTAATCATCATTTGTGATTGGATAACGTCAAGTCCGAGGTACTCTGCCATCATTAAATTGATCATTTTACGGTTATTTACTTTTATCGTGTACATTTTCTTAGTTGCACCGAATGATTTCATCAGCCGATCAGCCATGGTGATGATTTCTGCATCAGCAGAGATATCGCCCACACCGAATATATCAGCGTTGAGCTGCCAGAACTCGCGCTCACGACCGCGCTGTGGGCGCTCGTAGCGCATAAACTGAGCAAGATTGTACCAGCGAACCGGATAACCGAGCTCTTGACGTTTAGCGGCGACCATACGACTAACTGATGGTGTCATTTCAGGACGGATGGCGACGCTTCTGCCGCCGCGATCAGTGAACTGATAGGTTTGCTCATTTACGATTTCTTGGCCTGTTTTTGCCGTGTAAACCTCTAGTGGCTCTAGTAGGGGTGCGTCGTAGGCTTCGTAACCGAAACTTTCAATCGTTTTTTTCCAAGTACTAAATATGTAGTTGCGGACACGCATGTCCTCTGGGTACCAGTCTTTGGCACCTTTGTAGGGTTGTGATGATAAGTTACTCATTGGTGTGGAGTATGACATAAACAGAGGTGAAGTGCAAGCATGAGGCTTATGAAAGGAGTTGCAGCTCAGGTACTAGGAACCAAGAGGCTATACATTTATTGACATCTTGGATTCCTACTTAGCTATTCCTAGCACCTAACTAGCTTTGCTGCCTAGCCCATTCATAGAGAGCGATACCAGAAGCAACTCCTACATTCATTGACCGAGTAGATCCTTTTTGAGGGATATGTAGCGTCTTGAGTGCAATGTTTCTTAGTTCATCGGATAGACCAGGGCCTTCTTGGCCAAACAGCATTACTATTTTTTCAGGCAGCTCTATCTCCGTAATAGACTCTGATATACAATTATTATCAATTGCAAAAATAGGTATATCATTTGTTTTCATTTCAGTTTGAAATGATTCGGTATCTACATAATATTTCATATGTAAATATTTGTCTGTCATCATTGCACCGCGTTTGTTCCATTGTTTGCGACCGATTACGTGAACTGTACGTACCCCAAACGCATTAGCATTACGGACAATAGTTCCCATGTTGTAGTCGCGTAGGGTGTTCTCGATGGCAATTTCTAGCTGAACGCCGTTTTTATCAAGCTGACTTACGATTTCAGCCTCGCTCATTCCTTTGAATTCGTCTTGTAGATTACGATTATCCATCATAGATGAAGTATAACACCGCTACTCTAATTGAATATTTGGTCAAGGTAGCATCTCTATATTGCGTCTATATTCCTCACTACCAGCGTTTAGCCATGAGTATAAACCGAGCGCCACAGAACCTAGCCGTGAGCCAGTGCTGTCGACCGATACATCTAGCTCATGCGCATAGAACATATTTGCATCAGGGTAACCCATAGCAAAAATACTAAATGGTTTCTGGTTTTCGATGTCCGTTCTCACCACTTCACCAGACGCAATTTGCGTACCGCCAGGCATAGTATTATATTGGCCCATGAGTGGTTGAGTAACTGTAAATAGTCGTTTTTCTAGGTAATGTATTGGTAATTTCTCTTTAGAATTGCCGACTGGAAGCAAGGGTGATTGGCGTGTTTTTTCTGCTCGATCAATACTATTTTTGATTTCTTCAAGTGAATTATAGCGCTCTGGCAAGATGCAAATCTCGTCAGACTTTCCAACCATGATTATCGATAAACCAGCGCCGCACATCCGAGATCCGATAAATCCCCTTGGTTTGGTCGGACCGTTACAACGCTCTATTGCTTCCGGTAATACTTTACTCATCACGATATGACCCATGCCATCTGAATATCTGACATTACTAGACCAGGTGTCTATCTCCTGTATGCGTGCGAGATTTAGCTTCTCAAGTTTTGAGCGTGATGAGCATGTTTGACATAATTGGTCGTAGTTTTCCATAGATTGTCATGTACTATACCCTTCAGATACGACGATGTACAGTTATGCTAGATCTATAGCCTGGTCATTAACACGCTCATAGTGTTTCGCTGTCGTTGAAATAGTATCACCTATTACTCTATCGACAATTTGTTTGCCACTATCTGATAGTATCGCATCATGTGTTGGGATGGCGAGCTGGGGATTTACTAGGTTAAGAAAATCTATTGACTGGGATAGTTTCATCCAAGGAGCTGATACTGGCAGCAGCAGTGTATGTACCGGACGTTCAGGATTAGTAAATGAATCGCCTGGATAATACACTTTGTTGTCTATCAACACCCCAAGATTATTTATCTGCGGAATTGATGAATGGATCGTAGCGTGTTTGGTACCGAAAAATTCTAGCGTAAACTCATTCGCTTTAATGACATCGCCTGATTTTACGAGCTGAACTGGGAGATTTCTAGGTAGTTTAGCCGCAACATCTTTGTGTGTATAGATTGTTAGCTGTGGGTTATCCATTACGAGTCTTTTGATTAATTCTGGGTCGCAATGGTCAGGATGTTCATGGGTAATGACTACGACTTTGATGTTTTCTAATTTTGGAAGATCAGTTGTGAAATTACCTGGGTCAACTGGCAGTAGCTTGTTATCTTTTTCTATCGCGAAGCAGGCGTGCTGGTATTTAGTGAGTTGCATATTTAAGCACTATAGTTATCCAACAATACACTATCCCACGTTAAGCATTCTTTAAATGCTCGTAACGTATAGTCTCTTACTGTCAACACCGTGCTTGAATCATCCAATTGTTCAACTTCATCATAGGTAAGCCATCTCAAATCAGATGACTCACCTTCACCCACTTGATTTTCAGGATACGAGTCAGTACTAAATATATATGTCATATCTGTATGAAAATGATCTGTATCTCCAATCTCATGAGTATTAACGCAAAAAGGAATTGGATGCGATATAGCACCTGAGAGTGAACTGATAGCCCAAGGAGGCTGATATATCTTCAGCTGATGGGCAGCGTAACCGGTTTCTTCTTCAAGTTCATGCAGTATAGCCTGCCATGGGTTTTCGTTTAACTCAACATGACCGCCGGGGTTCATTAATTTATTCTGCTTCTTGTGCATGTGAAACAAAACTTTAGGGACATCTGAGTCAATCTTGAAAACTAATGCGCTAGTCGTTAGATCATGCATCCCAGGACCAGTATGTATATGAGGCATAGTAACTAGTATAGCAGTCTCAATTAGTAAATTTATCTCAATTAGAATTTCTAGCCAGTAGTAATAAACTTCGTATAGTTATCCGATGAGCTTACCCAAAATCAAAACCAAATGAAAATACGGACCAGCCGATCCGTATTTTCATTTGGTGCGGATGAAAGGACTTGAACCTTCACGCTCGAAAGCACATGCTCCTAAGGCATGCGTGTCTACCAATTCCACCACATCCGCGTAAATTTTCGTTAAACCTAATTTTATCTCACCTATATAGCTAATCGATGGACACGCGTGTCTACACATATTTGCGTTTCACGCAGCCGCCACATCAGTAAGCTTATAGATTATTTTAAGTTTAACAGTTATATAAGGTGCACGTAACTCTGCCATAGAATGGCGACTAAATTATTATATCAGATAGAGCTAAGAAGTCTGTAGTGATGTGGCGCGGATTTTGTAGTGAGCGGCTATGACTAGTGGCGTGAGGATTGCCATCATCAAGCAGCTTCGACCTAGAGTAGACGGAACCATGATGAATAGTCCGACACCTGACATAATTGTAGCTCCGTAGCCGACCCAGAGTGCGCTGAGCTTATCAGACATAACTTTTGGCGCGGCCAGGCTGAATGCAGCAAGTGTAGTGCTTGCGAAAGCGACTGCGATGTGTGCAATAAGGAGTGTTAAAAATAAGTTCATATAATTCCTAAACGTGTTTACTCGACATAGCTACTGTATCATTTTCAGTATCAAGATGGTAGAACGCCAGTGCCGCGTCTCCGTAACTACGTTTGTCCACCACAACAACTCCATTAACGGTCGGCACTGACTCCCTACCTGGATATGATAATACCATAAGCCCGTTTGGTAATACATATTTGGATAGCCGATTCACTGTGGATAACTGCAAATCGTGATACGGCGGATCTATAAATATATAATCAAACTTTTTACGATTCGTTTCACTCGTCGTCTGGTCCCAACCGGCCACACTGGCATTAATAATAGATACTCTATGACTAACGCCAAGTAGTTTTGCATTCTCAGCGATAATCTTACTGGCAACGCGGTCTTTTTCTATAAATGTTGCATGAGTAGCTCCCCTACTAAGCGCCTCCAGGCCCATACTACCCGAGCCAGCAAAAGCATCTAGTACGCGTGCGCCGGATAGATCACCGAGGATGTTAAACAGTGAACTACGTATGCGGTCACCCATCGGATGCGTTTTGCTCGAATCTGGCGTAGCTATAATTCGACTACCAAATTGTCCGCCAGTAATACGGAGACTCATAAGTTCACCTGCTTACTGGCTGCTTGTACGGCTCCATACCATGCTAGGGTTATAGTTTCGGTAATCACTGGCGCTAAGGTCTTTTTCGTCTGCGAGGCGAGCTTACGCGTCCAGCCACGTTTGTAGTATTCTTCATACATATTGAGATCATATATTCTCTGTAGCTGCGTCATAAACAAGTTATCTATGCCTGTATCTTCGATATTTTTAAGCTGGATCTTAGTTGGCTCAAACACTGACAGTTTCATAGAAGCAATGTGAGATGCAACACCCCATTCAAACATAATGTGTGATACGAAAACACCTCGTGAACCCCAATATTGCCAGTTTTTAGAAACGCGTTCTTTGACAGTGCCATTTGTAATAACATTTTTGGCAAATATGGTTGTCCGATCTTCTTTCGGCTTACCCCAAAGCTCCTGGATTTTATCGCTGAGTGGATAATGGTGAGCAGGAGTCAGACCATCAGTCAGCGCATGTGCTAGCCAAGCTGCCTCATAGGCTGATCGAACTTCGTCCTTTGCCGCCAATGCGTCTATGAGATTCTGATAATGATCTTTGATGTGGGTTCTGAGTTCCATGTCATCAGGCTTTTTCGGATCAATGTAATGCCACGGCTCGTCAACCGATGGACTTTTGGATTTGATACCATCAGGTCCGTGCTTTCCTTCGAAATGTAATATTTCTAATATGGTTGGGAAAAAAGTATTGTGTGGCAGTAATCCAGTGAGGATTTTGCGCGCAGAGCGGTCAAATTTTTGATGAGCACCAACAACCCGGCCTGATTTGATGCGAAAGGTAGTTCCTGAATACATATTAGTTGAGTGTCGTCACTTGTCGACGATGGTTAATGCGCTGTTTCATGCTTTCATAGTGTAACAAATCTATGTTGTTGTCGGCTGCATATTTGATAGCTTCTTGAATCGTGTAAAGCAACTGCGTGTCGCCGATGCTCGCCACCTGTAGATTGAGCGCGCCACTCTGAGCCCTGCCATAAATCTCTCCAGGGCCACGAAGCTCTAAATCTTTTTCAGCCAGATAAAAGCCGTCGTTGCTTCGTTCCAGCTCACGCAAACGTTGTGATGGACTCTTCGCCTCGGTTGGAATCAAATAACAGTAACTTTGATATTCACCACGCCCAACCCTACCACGAAGCTGGTGAAGCTGAGCCAGGCCAAACCGTTCGGCACCTTCAATAATCATAACTGTCGCATTGGGCACATCGACGCCTACCTCAATGACAGTCGTCGAGACTAGTATATCGAGCGACCCAGCAGTAAACTGCTCCATGACCTTTTGTTTGTCCTCGGCGGCAAGTTTGCCATGAAGCAGACCAAGTCTACGGTGCGAAAAAGCTGTTTTTTTGAGTATCTCAAGCTCTGCCTCCACGCTTTTGATCTCGTTGTCTGGCCCCTCGTCAATTAACGGGCATACGATATAGACTTGTCTACCAGCTGCAATCTGCTGATCAATGTCTTTATAGAGTCGAGTTCGACCGATAGGAGACTGAATCTCAGTAATGATTGGTTTTCGGCCGGTTGGACGTTGCTTGATAAGTGAGATGCTCAGCTCGCCGTAGACGGTCAGCTGAAGACTGCGCGGAATAGGCGTGGCGGTCATTGAGAGCATATGTGGCATTTTAGATGACTTTTCGAGCAGTCGCTGACGCTGTTTGACGCCAAACCGATGCTGTTCGTCGATGATCACAAATCCCAGTTTATGAAACTGTACGTCATCCTGAATCAAAGCGTGCGTACCGATAGTTAACGCTATCGCGCCGGCTTCAATCTGCTGTTTCAAAGCTATTTTCGCTGATTTTTTAACTGAACCTGTTAATAAGCCGACTGAAATACCGAGTGGTTTCAGGGTCTTTTCTAACGTCACAGCGTGCTGTCGTGCTAGAAGCTCAGTCGGTGCCATGAATACCGTCTGAAATCCGCGCTGCGCTGCCATAAATGCCGCCATACCAGCCACGACTGTCTTGCCTGCTCCGACATCACCCTGGAGCATCCTATTCATTGGGACATCTTTTTCGATATCTTGTAGTATTTCCCAGGCTGATTTTTTTTGAGCTGGCGTGAGCTCAAATGGCAGCGCACCCAAGAATTTCACGGCATCGTCCTTATTAAACCCGATAGACCAAGCATCAAGTCGCATGGTGTCTTGTTTATTTAACTCAGCCGCATAGAGTAGCTCTAATATCTCTTGAAACGCAATGCGTTTACGACCCGACTCTAGATGAGCTCTATCGGTTGGAAAATGTAGTGCAAGCATTGCATCGGCATAGCTACTCAGCTGATATTTTTTCAGGATAGCCGCTGGCAGTAGCTCCGGTAACATCGTGATAAGTGGTCTGATCTGCTCAACGATGGCTTTGAGCTGAGCCGTCTTGAGACCTGCTACTTGTCGGTACACTGGCACAAGCTGGCTACCTTCATCAATAATCTCTTGATCGCTGCGAACGCTCGGATTGAGTAACTGATATTTGTTCTTTGTAAAACTAAATTCACCTGACATAACCCATTTTTGATTTGAGGCTAAATGTTTAGCCCGATACGGCTGGTTAAACCAAGCTACTGAGATACTGGCTGAATCATCACTGAGCGTCGCAGTAGTGATGTTGAGGCCACGTCGTACATATTTACTAGCTATGGCGCTGACCCGACCGGTCACGACGACATTACCTGGCTTTATGTCACTAAGTTGCGTTAACTGAGAGTAGTCCTCGTATTTGCGAGGTAAAAAATGAATTACCTCATCGGCGGTGTAAATACCAGCATGATGAAGCTTTTCAGCGGTTTTCTCGCCAACACCTTTGATATCTGCGACGAGTAGCTGTCTGGAGTTTGACATCTCAGTAGCTCCTTGGTGTACCTTTTATCGTACGAGTATAAATGTGTTTTTACCTTTTTTAAGTATAGTTAATGACTCAAGTACTATATCTTCAAACACTTTTTGACCTTCAATTGATATGGCACCTGATAAAATCAGCTGACGTGCCTGACTTTTACTTGCAGTCGCCCCTGAATCAACTAAAATTTGGCTCAGATTTCCTGATTCAGCAGTTGGTAGCTCATCTGAAAGCATGTCAAAATCATCTATGGTTAATTTAGAAGAGCTAACATTAGTGAATATATGCTTCGTAACCCTTTCAGCAGTCTGGGCACGTCTTTCGCCATGCACGATCGCTGTCACCTCATATGCCAGTCTTTTCTGAGCAATGCGAGCAGATGGATCAGACTGAGACTCATTTTCTATGTGCTCAATCTCTCCTTTCGAGAGTAACGTATATACCTTTAGATAATCTACGACGCCAGCATCATCGACATTGAGCCAGAATTGATAGAACCTATAGACGCTGGTGAGGTTTTCATCAAGCCAGATAGCGCCGTCTTCGCTTTTGCCGAATTTGACACCAGTGGTTTTATTGACGATAAGCGGCGTCGAGTAGACATGAGCTTCGGCTGACTCAAGCTTTCTAATCATCTCTACACCAGCCAAGCTATTGCCCCACTGATCAGCACCGCAGACTTGCAGCGTCACACCAAACTCACGATAAAGATGCAAGAAATCGTAGCCCTGAATCATAGAATAGCTGAATTCAGCATAGCTAATCCCACTACCACCCTCACCAATACGGCTTTTGACAAAGTCTCTATCCAGTAGCTGAGTCATAGAGAGGTTTTTACCAACGTCACGTAAGAAATCGAGATAGTTGATGTCTTTGAACCAATCGTAATTGTTTACGATCGAGAAGTCCTTGCCAGCAAAAACGGTTTTGTACTGGTCTGAAATACCAGCTACATTTGCGTTGATCTCATCTAGCGTTTTGAGATCTCGCTCCGCTTTCTTACCGTCTGGATCACCGATCATGCCTGTAGCACCACCAACAAGGAGGTTAGCCTTATGTCCATAGTCGATAAAATGTCGCACCATCATAGCCGCCGCAAGATTACCGACCTGCATACTACGAGCGCTCGGATCGACACCCCAGTAAAAGCTGATCGGATCGCCATCAAGCTCAGTAATATCTTTGTAGGTCATTTGGTTTACAAAACCGCGCCAGGTCAGCTCTTCAGATAGGGTCATCAGGATATCTTTCTTTAATGTTACTACTGTAGATAGTAGCAAATAATGAAAGTATCGACTAGCGCATAGAATGAACCCATTTCATACCTCTCCGCAGCTGCAAACCCACCTGGTGGCACCAGCCACTTGTTTTGTTCGTCACCGTATCTACTGGTATGCTTCCTCACAAGAACAAATTGACGGTATCCACCAGGGTGGATTTTCGCTACTGCTTAGAGATATGAAACGGATTCATTGTGCGTTATACTGAATCATAAGTTATATCCTAAAAGGAGTGTGTATCAGTGGCTAAGTCCAAAAAGCGATCATCAAGGTCATCTAAAGGTTTGAATGTGTATTCTAACCTCAATAATCGACGCAAATCAAACAAAGATTCGCGTAAACGTCGTAAAGCTGAATACTTAGCGACGCTACCGAAGCACCCTGTTAAACGGATCATGTATCGTCTTCATCCTAAGCGATTTTTTGCTTACTGGTTTAGTCGCGAAGGTCTATTTATGGGTCTCAAAATCGCTGGAGTCGGAGTCCTACTTATCACAGCTTTTATTGGCCTATTGTTTGCCTATTATCGCCAAGAAATCGCCGCCATCCGCCCGAGTGAGCTAAGTGGAAGGGTTCAAACGACTGTATCGAGATATTACGATCGTAACGATAAGCTGATCTGGGAAGATAAAGGTTCAGGTGACTACAAACTTGTTATTAAATCAGAAGATATATCCGAGACAATGAAAGAAGCCACGATCGCTATCGAAGATAAAGATTTCTATAAACATGGTGGATTTAGTCCTACAGGCATCATGCGTGCCGCGATTAACAATGCCCGTGGTGGCGACACCCAAGGTGCTTCCACACTCACGCAACAGCTGGTTAAACAAGTATTTTTTGCAGATGAAGCCGGCGATCGCTCACTGGGTGGTATTCCTCGTAAAATAAAAGAAACTATCCTTGCGATCGAAGTTGAACGGGCGTACAACAAAGACCAGATTCTGACACTATACTTAAACGAATCATCATATGGTGGACGGCGCAATGGCGTACAGTCTGCTTCTAAAACCTATTTCAACAAAGATGCCAAAGAATTAAATCTAGCTGAATCGTCGTTCCTCGCAAGTATTCCACAGCAACCTGGTCGTTTCAACCCGTACACAGCCATGGAAAATCCAGATTCCAAAAAAGCACTCCTTAACCGTCAGAAAACGACACTTAATTACATGGTAGAGCAAGGTTACGCAACCGAGAGCGAGGCAGATAATGCACGAGAAGTATCTATATTAGATGAAGTTCGACCAGAGTCAGATCAGTACAAAGACACTACTGCACCCCACTTCGTGCAAATGGTCAAGTCAGATCTAGAGGCTGAGCTTGGTAAAGCAACTGTTGGTGCTGGTGGTCTCAATATTAAAACAACACTCGATATAAGAGCCCAAAAAATTGTTGATAAAGCGATTGTTGATTTGTTTAACTCAGATCAACCGGCGATTGCAAATTTTGATAATGGCGCCTCAACCGTTATTGATGTTAAAACCGGACAAATACTTGCCATGCGCGGATCACGAGACTATACCTACGCTGACTATGGTGCAGTCAATGCTGCAACCTCTTGGATTCAGCCCGGGTCGAGCATAAAACCATTTGTCTACGCTAACCTTATGAAAGAGCGTGAAGGTTTAAACTATGGCACGGGTTCTATCCTTCCCGATAACCCAATTCCGCAAAGTATCTATCGTACGGATGACGGTAGCTCAGTCGCTAACTTCGATAATAAATTTAAAGGACCAATGAAAATTCGGAATGCCCTCGCCGAGTCCCGCAACATACCTGCGATATTAGCTATGCGTATATCTGGTGTTGACTCGACACTCGACACTATCCGTTCTATGGGCGACAAGAGTTACTGTACCGACGGTGTCGATGCAACCGTCGGTCTCGCCGCCTCAATAGGTGGTTGTGGCCTTAAGCAAGATGAACACACCAACACGTTTGCCACCGTTGCTCGTATGGGGGTCCACAAACCAGTCACTAGTGTACTGTCAGTTAAAAATGCTGATGGACAAACAATTAAAAAATGGAAGGATGAGGGTAAACAAGTCATCGACCCACAAATTACCTACATGCTGGCTGACATGCTCAGCGACGATGGCGCACGATCTCCGTCCTTTGGTCCTGGTGCTTCTGGCTTAAATGTTCCTGGTGTTAAAACATTTACAAAGACTGGTACCTCGAACGCTGGGGAAATTTCTAAAGACCTTTGGATGATGAGTACAAGTCCAGATGTGGCATTAAGTGTATGGGTTGGCAACCACGACACACAACCAATGAGTCAGGCACTTTCATCCACAATCGGTCCTACAATCAGCCAAATCATGGAACCGCTCCATAAAGAAGTACTTGCAAAAGACAATGCTTGGAGTCCTGGAGACTGGTTCTCTCGACCTGATGGACTACAAACTATCGGAGGTGAGCTATTCCCATCATGGTATTCACGCAACCAGGCTGTTCAAACAGACAAAATTGAGTTTGATCGTGTCTCAAAACGAAAAGCTACTGACTGTACACCTGACTCAGCTAAAATAACTATTGATGTCCAAAAATACAAAGACCCAGTGTCTGAGCGAACTATCTATATTCCACCATTTGAATACGACGTAAACGAAGATGACAACGTACATAAATGTGACGATGTCAAACCATTCGTAACAAGCGTATCCTACAAAGGGAACAAGATAAACGCTAACGTCAGCAAAGGCACGCACGCACTAAAAACTATCGAGTTTTTCGTTAACGGCAACAGCATTAAATCGCTAAGTGGTGCTGGCAGTAGTACCTACAGCGTTAGCTATAAAATCAAAGATGACGCTAACGTAACCGTAAAAGTTACCGACTCAGCTCTCTACGAAGGACGTGCTTCTAAAAAACTATCTGATTAAACGCTCTTAGTCTATAAAACAATCCTCCGCTGCATACATGTGCAATGGAGGATTGTTTACAGCAATATAGCTACTATTCGTTAGCTAATGCAACTAAATCATCTTCTGGAGATTTCCTTGATTTGCCCTGTTTGCGATACGTTTTTCTGTTGTTTTTCACGTTTTGAGTAGTGTTGACGACTTGTTTAGCCTCACTGCTGTCGGTGGACTTTTGCATTTTTGCAAACACCATACGGCCTGCTTCAGTCTGAAGCATACGGGTGACTTCAATGGGGACGGTTTTACCAACCGAGCCTTTGGCATTATCGATAACAACCATCGTACCATCATCTAGATAGCCAACTCCTTGATTGCGCCCCTGTCCTTTATCTGTCACTAGCACATCAAAATGCTCGCCCGGTAGATGAACAGTACGTATGGCATGAGCTAACTCGTTGACGTTTACGACGATAATACTCTCAGCAACCGCTACTTTGTTAAGGTTGTAGTCGGTGGTGCAAAGCCTGGCTTTATATTGTTTAGCTACCGTAATGAGTTGCTCATCGACGCCAGCTGGATCTATTTCACCATCGTCAAGTATCACGACTGAAATGTGGGTAATTTCCTGCAACTGCTTGACGACGTCGAGACCGTATCGAGCTCGTTCTCTTTTGTCATGATCTGCTTTATCAGCCATGTACTGAAGCTCCCTTAGGACACTTTTGGTTACTATCAGCTGCTCGGACAAGAATCCAGACTGAGCTACCGAAACGATGCGACCATCGATAAGTGCACTTGTGTCACAAACGATTGATGAGCGCTCAACTTCTTTATTAAGTTTAATAGTCCGACCTTTGTAAATTATATAGCTAGCCTCAAGTAAGATAATGCTAACGATAAGTAATGTAAGTGTTTCCATTCATTCATTCTTTCTTTTAGATAAATTGTTTATGAAGATTTGTTTGTAAGATGTTTTTGGAGCGCGGTCCGTAGATCACCGACTGGGGTGACAAACTTGTCCGAAGTGCCGCCCGGAGCAAGCGCGCTGGTAAAACCAAGTTTTTTGGCCTCGTTGATGCGTTTATCAGCACCGAACGAAGACCGAATCTCACCACCAAGGCCCACCTCGCCGTAGACAACTATATCTTCACCGAGACGTCGCTCAGCGGCGGCGCTAGAAATAGCCATACAAACAGCAAGATCAGCTGCGGGATCGCGTAATCGAAGTCCGCCGACTACATTTATAAAGACATCTTTGTCAGCTAAAGTAAGCTTAGTGCGTTTTTCAATAACCGCGATGAGTAACGTTAACCTGTTTAGGTCAAAACCGCTCGCTGTGCGTTTAGGATAGCCGAAATTACTAGGAGTGACAAGTGCTTGTATCTCAACCAACAGCGCTCGATTGCCTTCCATTGTCGCTAAAATCACTGATCCATCCGCTTCAGAGCGCTCAGCGAGTAAGTGTGCCGATGGGTTGGAAACAGGCATAAGTCCTGTCTGCTCCATTTCAAATATCGCCAGCTCTGCAGTCGAGCCATAACGGTTTTTAATTGCTCGAACCATCTTAAATCCACCGTAACGATCGCCTTCAAACTGCAATACAACATCGACAAGATGCTCCATAGTCTTCGGACCAGCGATACTACCTTCTTTTGTGACATGCCCAACCATGATAACCGCAGTACCACTTTGTTTAGCTGCCCGGATGATGATATTTGTGGCATTGGTAATCTGACTAACCGTGCCCGGCGCACTCGCAACTTCATTGACCGTCAACGTTTGCATGGAGTCTACAATCACTAAATCGTACTCACCTGTCGAGACAGTGGCGGCAATATCATCGGCTTGGGTTGAACTAACCAACGATAAATACGTGGCTTTTTCCTTGGTGAGACGCAGCGCGCGAGATTTTATCTGCGCGGCTGATTCCTCGCCAGTGATATAAACTACTTTTTGCGCTTTGGAGATGTGGGTTGCGACTTGCAGCAGTAGCGTACTTTTGCCAATCCCTGGTTGACCAGCAAGAAGTACGACTCCTCCGGCAACAAAACCTCCACCCAGTACAGCATCGAGGTCAGTCATACCGCTCTTGATGCGTGAGCTGTCGATAGTGTCAGCGATGCTATCAAGCAGCTGTGGAGATAAGGCTTTACCCTGAGAACGGCTAACGATAGATTTACCCGCATCAGCTGGCGCGGCTTCCTCAACGAGACTATTCCAAGCACCACAATTCTCACATCTGCCCATCCATTTGCGATAGCTGGCCGCACACTGCTGACATATGTATGTCGTTGTACTACGCGCCATTAGAGAGAAGGAGTTTCTGGTAAGTTTGCATTTATTGATCTGTACAGACCATCAACCACCGTAGACAACTCTCCGAGCTGGCTCCGTTTATCTTCATAGGTATCGATGTCAGATTGAATACTTGATCGCCGAGCATCTAACTCAGCCTGACGACTAGCTAGTGAGGCTCTTTCGGTATTGAATTCAGACTGGGAGTTAAAATCGCCAGCCTTAGCTCTAGTATTGAAACTATCAATGCTAGCAGAAAGTGATGCAATCGATTGGTTATATGATTTTGTGGCCGACTCTATGTTGCTCGCGAGTGAATTAAGCGAGTCAACTAATACCGTCTGCTTGGCTTGCACTTCAGCAAATGTCTTGTCATATTCATTATACAAGCCAACAACCACTGATCTATCGTCAAAATACTCGGTATAGACTTTCTCAAGCTCCTCAGGAAGGTCAGCATATTCGGTACCTAGCAGTGCAAAAAGTTCATTAGCACGCTCACCGGGCTCAGCCTCAGCATAGTACTCGAGTAGGCCGTCTAGACGGTCGTCGCTAGCCGATTCATAGGCTTTTTCCACTAGCCCATCGACTGTTTTACGTTCACTATCTGACATCCGCTCGTAGACGCCATGAAGCATCTCATGAGCGGCGGTTACTTCTTGGATACCATCGAGTCTCTCATCAGTAACATCAAAGACATATATTTCTTGAGCCACATAACAACCTAAAATTGCAGTTTGTTCACTGGTAGATTTACACTTGTCAATAAAGCTATCTCTGCCTAGAATTTCCGGAGTCGACGCATAGAAAACAAATGCGCCACGGTCGCTCATATCACTTCGCTCGGCTAGTTTTTGGACGGCAGCTGATGGCTCAGACCGCCAAACAGTTATCTGATCGGTCACTAGTTGACGGTTTAGTAGCACCCAGGCTGCGCTACCTAAAATTACGAGGCTAACAACAAGCCTAATAATCCAGCTATGCGAAGTCCGGCCGGCTGACTGAATCATGCAACACCAACTGTTTCTTCATGACGTGGCTTCATGGTTAGTGAACCGTTTTTAGTACCAATTTCGACTATTGTGCCGGTTTCGACTTTTTCAGCCAGCAGCATTTCTGCAATAGCGTGCTCAATTTCATTTTGAATAACTCTGCGAAGTGGACGGGCGCCATTATTCAGGTCGTAACCCTTCTCAACGAGTAGTTTCTTTCCGGCTGTCGTTGTAGTAAGACCGATGCCTTTACGGGACAAGCGTCCACGAAGTTCCTCGAGCTGAATTTCAGCAATTTTTGCGACTTGCGGTTTCGTCAGCGCCTCAAACACCACCACATCGTCAAACCTATTGATGAGTTCCGGTCGCATCATATCTTCGAGTGCTTTGCGAGCTGACTTTTCGTTACGCTCATGCAATGACTTAATGTGATCAGTATCTTTTTTACTGACTGCTCCAAAACCTAACTCGGCTTCTTTTCGCATAGACTCAGCGCCTAGATTACTCGTGAGAATGACGATAGTGTTGCTAAAGTCGACTTGGCGACCTTTGGCATCGGTCAGCGTACCATCTTCGAGTAGCTGGAGGAGTAGATGAAAGATATCTGGATGGGCTTTTTCAATCTCATCAAGTAGTAGTACGCTATACGGCTGACGACGGACCTTGTCAGTTAGCTGGCCACCATCTTCATAACCGACATAACCTGCTGGCGCCCCGACTAATCTTGCACTGGTGTGGCGTTCGCTAAATTCACTCATATCAATCTTAATCAGCGCATCGTCACTGCCAAAGACTTCTCGAGCGAGGACTTTAGCTAGCTCACTTTTACCAACTCCCGTCGGACCCATAAAAATAAATGAGCCAATTGGACGGCGCGGATGTGACACGCCAGAACGTGAACGTCGGATAGCTTTAGCTATCGTGGTCAAGGCCTGTTTCTGACCAATAATGTGTTTACCGAGGTGATACTCGAGTCGCCGCAACATAGCCGCTTCAGATCGTCGGAGCTGCTTGACGGGAATACCTGTGATAGCAGCGATCGCATCTGCGATATACTCGTGTGTTAATTCAACTGGTTTTCGGCCTTTTGACTCTTCGTTCGATAGATTTTCACGCAAACGACTCATCCGCATCTTATATAGCGCAGCTCGTTCGTAATCTTCAGCTTGGGCTGCCTCTTCCATTTTGGTCTCAAGGTGTCTGATATCTTTAAGTGCCTCTCTGGTTTTTGATGGTTGTTTGCTTTGTTTAACTCTCGTTAGCGCGGAAGCCTCGTCAAGCACATCAAGCGCTTTATCAGGCATATTACGCTCTGAGACATAGCGATCCGCCATGTAAACTGCGTTTTCAATTATTTCATCACTCAGCTTAACGCTGTGGTGTGATTCGTATTTATCTTTTAGGCCATGAACAATTGCCACAGTGTCGGCATAGCTCGGTTCTTTGACCGTAATTGGCTGGAAGCGTCGCTCCAAAGCAGCATCTTTTTCAATATGCTTTTTGAATTCATCCATAGTTGTTGCGCCAATCATTTTGATCTGGCCACGAGCTAGTGCAGGCTTGAGCATATTAGCTGCATCCATCGAGCCTTCAGCTGCTCCCGCACCGACCAGTAGATGCATCTCATCGATGAACACAATTGTGTGATCATCGCTACTCAGCTCATCGACGACTTTTTTCAGTCGCTCTTCGAATTCACCGCGGTATTTGGTGCCTGCTACCATGCCAGACAGGTCGAGTAGTAGCACTCGTTTATCAAGCAGATGCTCGGGGACATTTTCGGTGGCGATGCGCTGAGCCAGACCTTCGACAATAGCGGTTTTACCAACGCCTGGTTCACCGATAAGGATCGGATTATTTTTAGTTCGTCGACTAAGAATGGTAATCATACGAGTTATCTCTTTGTCACGGCCGATGACAGGGTCGAGTTCTTGTTTTTGGGCCTGTATAGTCAGATCTATAGAAAATTTCTGTAACGCCGGTTGATGCGAGCGTCGACGAGCGCTACTATGAGAAGTATCGCTAGCGTCTAACTGCTGCTTATTAAGGTAACTCTCGGTTTCCCCGATAAGCTCATCGACGTTTATATGCATATCACGAAGTAGCACCGTAGCCCTGGCATTTTTCTGACTGAGAATACTGAAGAGGATGTGTTCGGTTCCGCAGTAATCTTGACGGAATTCTTGGGCAACTTCCCAGCTCATGCGAAGCGTTAATTTAGCCGTTTCGCTGAGGCCTTTTGCACCAGCACTAACTACTAATGCCCTTGGAGTTTGGTTAAGTGACTGTCGAGCACGCTCTAGTGTAATACCAACGTCGGCCAGTAACTTTGCAGCGACCGACTCTTCTTGAGCAAGCACACCAAGCAATAGATGTTCGGTGCCAACATAAGGACTACCAACTGAACGAGCAGCGACCTCAGCTTGCTGTAAACTGCCACGAGCGTTGTCGGTCAAATGATCGACAAAATCTGCGAAATTTTCTGGCATAGACCTTCCTTTTGCGCTATACGTTTATCTGTAGTTACAGTATAGCAAAGTTAGCACTCTACGTGCAAGAGTGCTAGATACTTAGGCTTCGTCGCTTCCGTCAATTGCACTGAGTAGATCATCTTCAACATTTTTGCGAGGTTTTTTATCAGCTGTCGGCTCAGTCTTAGCAACCTGTACTTGCTCAATGTCGAGCTCATAACCGGTCAATCGACTGGCGAGACGGACGTTTTGTCCGCCACGACCAATCGCAAGTGATTGCTGGTCTTCTTGGACCATAACAGCAGCGCGTTTACCTTCTTCATCGAGTTTGATGTCACTAATTTCAGCAGGACTGAGGGCGTTAGAGATAAATGTTTTAATATCTTCGTCATAAGTGATGATGTCGATTTTTTCCTGATCGCCGATTTCGTTCATGACGGCATTGACACGAGTTCCATGTCCACCGACAAACGTACCAACAGGATCAACTCCAGGAACGGTAGAAGCAACCGCAAGTTTAGTGCGCTTACCAGCTTCACGAGCGATAGCTTTAATTTCAACTGCTCCGGTATCAAGCTCAGGAACTTCCTGGCCAAACAGATATTCGATAAATGCTTCGTTGGAACGGCTCAAGATAAGCTGCGGCCCTCGAGCTTCTCGATCAATCGTTTTGAGGTACACTTTGATCCGTGATCCGACACTATAAAATTCACCCGGAATCTGCTCGCTCGCAGGGATGATACCGATAGCTTTGCCGATCTCAACTCGAACCACTCGGGCTTCGACGCGCTGTACGGTACCGACAAGAACAGTCTCAACCTTGTCTTCAAATTCTTCCATGACCACATCACGCTCAGCTTCACGAAGTTTCTGTAAAACGACTTGTTTAGCTGTTTGCGCTGCAACGCGACCGAAAGAAGTTGCTTCGAAGTGCTCTTCGACGATGCCACCAAGTTCAGCATTTTTATCAAGCTTTTT
>Ga0115567_10002056_pt1 | contig 20007 bp, 13 predicted proteins | sample COGITO_mtgs_1204_2_FD_88679 | JGI IMG/M metagenome (GOLD analysis project Ga0115567, IMG submission 88679) | Pelagic marine microbial communities from North Sea - COGITO_mtgs_120412 | ecosystem: Environmental > Aquatic > Marine > Epipelagic | place: Germany:Helgoland, sampling site Kabeltonne... | reverse complement strand
TGCAGGAACCGTTATTCTTGCTACATCGTTAGCCTCTTTATAAAAATAAGAGCCCCAAACATTCAGGTCTTTGCTAATAATAGCAGTCCATTCTTTTTCACCAGGAATGGTGTAAAAAGTATAGGTTCCTGCCTCGATGGTTTTACCGTCTAATTTCATATCGGTATATAGGGTTAGCTCTGCCGCTTCATTTGCGCCTGTTCTCCACACTTCCCCATTAGGAGCTAATTTGTCTAACGTACGCCCTTTTAATTGTGGTCTGCTATAGCTTATTTTAATGAGCTTGTTCGCATCTTTATAATCGGTAGGAAAAGACGCTACGTCCATAGGGCTTTTGTCTAAATCACTAAATTCTTGCGCAGTTGCGTTCATGCTAATGAGCAGTACGAATGCGAAAGATAAAATGGTTACAATGTTTGTTTTTTTCATGGTGTTTGTTTTAAAGATTATTCTTTAGTATTTATTGTTGTTTGTTTAAAAGGCACTTCGATATAAGTTGTGTCCCAACCTATCATTAGGGTCGTGCCATCATTTTCGGGTCTAAAGACCATAGAAAGTGATTCGGTGGGCGCGGGCGCTATTCTTCGTGGAACGCTAATTCGTACAATGTCTTTTTCTAGCTTGTAGCTGAAAGAGCCCCAAACATTTGTGTCGCCGTTAATGATAACTTCCCACTTGTCAGGACCTGGAACTGTGTATAATGTGTAGGTGCCAGCAGGTAGTTTTCTGCCGCCTATTAGCATAGGGACATACAAGGTGAGTTCTGTAGCTTCGTTTGCTCCCGTTCTCCACACATCTCCATAAGGTACTAATTCACCAAAGACTTCACGTCCTTTTTTTTGTGGACGGCTATAAATTACCCTCGCCAACGGTGGGGTGTTTCTATCGGGTCTTGCCATAGCTAAATCCATAGGGCTCGCATCCATTTTAGGGAATTGTTGCGCATGTAGAATTTCAGCTGAAAATAATAGCATGACACTTAAAAAAATAGGGGCAATTATGTTTTTCATATAAAGGGTTTAAAAGTAAATCGGTGGCGTTTTCAGTTGTAATAAGTAGCTGATGAGTCGCAAAATTGTTTCATTTCTTACACATGTAAACGTGACTCCTACAAATATCATATATTCTGAATTATTTTTTCACAATAATTTGTTAATAACTTAGGGGTTCCAAAGGCTCGAAACACCATATTTTATAAGGGGTTTTCTTATATTTGTTCGTTATTGAAATTTAGATAAACAATTCATTTATGAGCGACGAAAAAGAGATTAAAGTATATGGTGCAGATAGCATCCAGGCGTTAGAGGGAATGGAGCATGTACGCATGCGCCCTTCCATGTATATTGGTGATGTAGGCGTGCGTGGGTTACACCATTTAGTATATGAAGTCATAGATAACTCAATCGATGAGGCGATGGGTGGATACTGTGATACCATTAATGTTTGGATCAATGAGGATAATAGTGTCACCGTTAAGGATAATGGTCGTGGTATTCCCGTAGATATGCATAAAAAAGAAGGTGTTTCTGCTTTAGAGGTAGTAATGACCAAGATTGGTGCTGGAGGAAAATTTGACAAGGACAGTTATAAAGTTTCAGGTGGATTGCACGGTGTTGGTGTTTCTGTTGTAAATGCGCTTTCTGGGCATTTAAAAGCGGTTGTACATCGTGATGGTAAAATATATGAGCAAGAATACGAGCGCGGAAAAACGATGTATCCTGTTAAGGCTGTTGGTGAAACAGACTACCGCGGTACCATTGTGACATTTAAGCCAGACGAGCAGATCTTTCAGCAAACATTAGAATATAATTACGATACCCTTGCAAGTAGGTTGCGTGAACTTTCTTTTCTGAACAAAGGAATAACAGTCACCTTACAAGACATGCGTACTGCAGATGATAATGGTGAGTTTCCAACCGAAACCTTTCACAGTGACGAAGGGTTAAAAGAGTTTATCCGTTTTCTGGATAGTAATCGTGAAATGTTGATTAGTGATGTAATCTCTATGGAGGGTGAAAAAAATGACATCCCAGTAGAAGTTGCGATGGTTTACAATACGTCGTACAACGAAAATTTACACTCGTACGTAAACAATATCAATACCCATGAAGGAGGAACCCACTTATCTGGTTTTCGTCGTGGATTAACGCATACACTAAAGAAGTATGCAGATGCTTCGGGAATGTTGGACAAGTTGAAGTTTGAAATTTCTGGTGATGACTTTAGAGAAGGACTAACGGCGATTGTTTCAGTAAAAGTGGCCGAACCTCAATTTGAAGGACAAACAAAGACAAAACTTGGTAACAGGGATGTAACATCGGCGGTGAGTCAGGCAGTTTCAGAAATGCTTGAAAACTATCTTGAGGAAAACCCCAATGACGCCAAAATCATTGTTCAAAAAGTAATTTTAGCCGCAACTGCACGTCATGCAGCACGTAAAGCCCGCGAAATGGTGCAGCGTAAAACCGTCATGAGCGGTGGTGGATTGCCTGGTAAATTATCAGATTGTTCTGAACAGGACCCAGAAAAATGTGAAGTATTTCTTGTCGAGGGAGACTCGGCGGGTGGTACGGCAAAGCAAGGACGTGATCGTAACTTTCAAGCTATTTTGCCTCTTAGAGGTAAGATTTTGAACGTGGAAAAAGCGATGCAGCACAAGGTTTTTGAAAACGAAGAAATTAGAAATATCTATACCGCCTTAGGCGTAACAATTGGTACCGAAGAAGACAGCAAGGCATTAAACATGGATAAGCTGAGGTATCATAAAGTGGTTATTATGTGTGATGCCGATGTAGATGGTAGTCACATTTCGACCTTGATATTGACGTTCTTTTTCCGTTATATGAAAGAATTGGTAGAGGCGGGTTATGTGTATATTGCCACTCCACCTTTATATTTGGTTAAAAAAGGCGCTAAAAAAGAGTACGCATGGAGCGATAAAGCCCGTGACGAACTTAATGAACAATTTGGGGGTAGTGCTACCATCCAGCGTTATAAGGGTCTAGGTGAAATGAACGCCAGCCAATTATGGGATACTACGATGAACCCAGAATTTAGAACCTTACGTCAAGTTGCCATTGATAATGGAACCGAAGCAGATAGAATTTTCTCTATGCTTATGGGCGATGAAGTACCGCCACGTAGAGAGTTTATTGAGAAGAATGCGAAATACGCAAATATTGATGTATAAACGATAACGTTAGTTAAATTTATATAAAAACCTGTGTTGCGAAACGCAGGTTTTTTACATTTAAAAAAAAATATCATGAAAAAACTACCTATTATTATGTTATTGGCTTCATGTCCGTTGCTTGCGCAAGAAAATTTAGAAGACTTGTTAGCAGCCGGAATTGAAGATGCACAACTATTTGCAACTTCCTATATCACTCCTGCGACCGAAGCGATGATCTACAACACCTCAAATGGATGGGTGCAGTCTGCAAATGTGAAAAAACCTTTAAGGTTTGAGATTTCTTTAATTGGAAATGCCACGTTCGTTAGTGATGAGAATAAATCGTTTACCTTAAATACAGCAGATTATAACAACTTACAGTTCCGAGATGGTAGCACCAGTAAACAAGTGGCAACCGCCTTTGGAGAAAATGACCCTGACATTACTGTGTTTGCTGAAGTACAAAACGGTGTTTTTACTGAAGAAGTAGAATTTGTTCTGCCACAAGGGTTGGCTTCTGCAAATGTAAATTTTGTGCAATCAGTTTTTTTGCAAGCGCGATTGGGACTTTTTAAAGGGTTTGAAGTTAAAGCACGTTATTTTCCTAAAGTCGAGCAGGAAGATGTGAAAGTCGGTTTAATAGGTGCTGGTGTTCAGTATGAATTTACCGAACTTTTACCCGCCGACAACATTTTTCCGGTTGCAATCGCTGGCGTTGTTGGGTATACAAACCTAACAGGAAATTATGATTTTACCGATGATACCGTAATTGAGGGTGAAAATCAGCAGTTTGATTTAAGGCAGAATAGTTGGTTGTTTCAATTACAGGCTTCTACAAAACTCCCTGTTTTTAATGTGTACGGAGGGTTGGGCTATGTAACAGGAACTTCAGACTTTGATGTTTTAGGGACGTATCGAGTGCGTGGTGGAATCCCCTTGTTTGAAACAACTAACGAATTTAAGGATCCCTTTACGGTGCGAACCAAAGTTTCTGGGGTTCGTGGAACTATTGGAGCAAAACTTCAGTTAGGGTTCTTTGGTATTCATGCAGATTATAACTTGGCGGAATACAGTAATATATCTGCCGGATTGCACTTCGGAATTTAAGATTATTTTGTTAAAATTTCGTTCAGTTAATTGTATTTTTACCTCGATTTTCAGAAAAGTTCTTTTTCAGAAAAAATATATAATCATTAAAAATAGAAATAGATGAAAGTAACAGTTGTTGGAGCAGGTGCTGTAGGCGCGAGTTGTGCAGAGTACATTGCCATTAAGAATTTTGCAAGCGAAGTAGTTTTATTAGACATTAAAGAAGGATTTGCCGAAGGAAAGGCTATGGATTTAATGCAAACCGCTTCTTTAAACGGATTTGATACAAAGATCACAGGATCTACTAACGATTATTCTAAAACAGCAGATAGTGATATCTGTGTCATCACCAGCGGTATTCCTAGGAAACCAGGGATGACGCGTGAAGAATTAATTGGTATCAATGCAGGCATTGTTAAAACTGTTGCCAAAAGTCTGGTAGAAAAATCTCCAAATACGGTATTGATTGTTGTGAGTAATCCAATGGATACAATGACCTATTTGGCACATAAAGTGACTGGCTTACCAAAAGAAAAAATTATTGGAATGGGTGGTGCGCTAGACAGTGCACGCTTTAAATACCGTCTTGCCGAAGCACTTGGTGCTCCTATTAGTGATGTAGATGGTATGGTGATTGGCGGTCATAGTGATACAGGTATGGTGCCTTTAACGCGTTTGGCAACACGTAATAGTGTACCGGTAACGGCTTTCATTTCTGAAGAACGCCTAGAACAAGTAAAAGAAGATACAAAGGTAGGTGGAGCTACCCTTACAGGTCTTTTAGGTACTTCTGCATGGTATGCTCCTGGAGCGGCTGTGTCAGGATTGGTACAGGCAATTGCTTGTGATCAAAAGAAAATTTTCCCTTGTTCAACGATGCTTGATGGCGAATATGGCTTAAGTGATTTATGTATAGGAGTGCCGGTTGTGTTAGGTCGCAACGGTATCGAAAAAATTGTTGAGATTGATCTTACAGACGCCGAAAAAGCACACATGAAAGAAAGTGCAGAAGGCGTAAGTAAAACAAACGCATTGCTAGACGTTTAAGTCGCTGATTTTTAAAAATTTGATATTTAAGTAAAGACTGTAGAAATACAGTCTTTATTTTTTATATTTGCCGCATGCAAACAAAATGGCTTTTAAGTTCTTTTATCATAATCCTAGCGATCGTTGGGATTAGTTTAGAACAAATTGCTGTACCTAATCAGGAGATTGTTGTTCAATTTACGCATGAGGACGTAACGTTTAGTGAGACTCAAGATGCGATCGCCATTGTAAAAGAACAACTGCAGGCCATTGGCGTACATAATATACAGGTACAAGAGCCGGTCAATGGGCAATTAAAAATCACGTATCACAGTGACGTAGATGTACTGTCGATAAAAAGAATACTTTCTCAAGAAAATACGTTCGATCTCGGATATGCTTCTTTTAATGCACCCAACGAACCAACAGAATTCCCTTCAGAAAAAAACACTAAGAACTACGAACTCAATGTCTATGAAATCCAGAACGGAACAGATTTCGAAACTGATTTCAATGGCTATGTGTTAGAAATTGAAACAAAGACCAATCGTTTCTTTGTACCAGATTATTATGCAGCTTCCAATGTACTATCGGTTTCCGAAAAGAATAAGACCGATAAATTAGCGTATACTACTCATAAAAACGTTGCGCTTGCAATAGACAATACTTCTTATGTTATACCAGAAGTCCGAGCAGGGCCCATGGTCTAAGGAATAAAGATTATTCCAACTTCCAATTAGTAGAAGCTTTCAGTTCTTTGAGAGCTTATTTCAAGATTTAATTATTAAAAAATCATTGTCAGATCGTACGGTTAATTCTATATTCGCCCGTTCAAAAAATTTGACCATAAAAAAACTTAAAAATGCAAAATAAAGGACTTATTACAGTGTTTGCGGTACTTTTTGGGTTGGTTAGTTTATACCAACTTTCATTTACGTACATCGCAAATCAAGTAGAAGATGACGCAAAGGTATTTGCCAAGAGTAAATTTACTGAAGATCAACATTCAGAAAGAGCCGATGCAGAAGCTGCTTACTTAGATTCAGTAGGAACCAATACCGTAATGCTCGGTGTTGATTACAACACGGCAAAAGACAAAGAATTAAACAAAGGACTGGATTTAAAGGGTGGTATCAACGTAATCTTACAGGTTTCGGTAAAAGATATCCTTTCTGGTTTGGCGAACAATACAAAAGATCCCGCTTTTAGACAGGCGTTGGCTGATGCGGCTGAACTTCAGAAGAATTCGCAAGAAACGTATTTAGAGTCGTTTTTCACTGCTTTTGAAGCATTGCCAGGTGATAATAGACTAGCCTCTCCAAGTATTTTCTTCAATAAGAATTTAGAAGAAGAGATCAATGGTTCTATGACGAATGATGAGGTTAGACCAATTCTTCAGAAGAAAATTGACGAATCGATCACTTCTGCTTTTGAGGTATTGCGTAAGCGTATTGATAAATTTGGTGTGACACAACCTAACATTCAGCGTTTAGGAAATTCTGCACGTATCTTAGTTGAATTGCCTGGGGCAAGAGACATAGAACGTGTTACAAAATTAGTGACCAGTACAGCCCAATTAGAGTTTTGGGATGTTTATAAGAGTGAGAATATCGCTGGCTTTTTATCACAAGCGGATGCGAAAGTAAAAGAATTAAAGGGAAATACTTCAGCAACTACAGAGGATGCTAACGAAAACGCTCAGGATTCGACTGCAACAGAAGAAAATGTAACTGAAGTAGCTCAGGACTCAACAAAAACCGAAGAAGACGTTATCAATGATCTTTTAGAAGGGGAGGATATTGAGGAAGCGTCACAAGATGCAGCGCAAGCGAACCCAATCTTAGGATTAATTGTTTCTCCAGGATTTCAAGGGTCACCGGTGCTTGCAAGATTTGCAATACAGGATACGGCAACAGTAGGTGACTATTTGCGTATGCCACAAGTACGTTCTTTGCTTCCAGCAGAGCAACGTTTTACAAAATTTGTTTGGGGAATTCCAGAGGATACTCAAGTTAGTGAAGATGGCGAGACGATAGTTACTTCTGGCTTATATGCCTTAAAAGTAGATCGTTCAGGTAAACCACCTATGGCTGGCGCTGTAGTAGTAGGTGCAGAGCAAACATATGATCAAGTAGGTCGTGTGGCTGTAGACATGCAGATGAATGGTCAAGGCGCAAAGAAATGGGAAGAAATGACGGGTAATGCCTATACCAACCAAAGTCAGATTGCTATTGTACTTGACAATGTTGTGTATTCTGCTCCTGGAGTAACTTCGGGACCAATTGCAGGGGGTCGTAGCCAGATTACTGGAGACTTTACCATTGCACAAGGTCAGGATTTAGCAAACGTATTGCGTGCAGGTAAACTACCTGCTTCTGCAGACATTATTCAAGCTGAGGTCGTAGGGCCAACGTTAGGACAGGAAGCAATTGATAGTGGTATTCTTTCTTTTGCAATTGCATTAGGTTTTGTATTGGTATGGATGATTTTTTACTACGGAAAAGCAGGGATCTTTGCGGATGTTGCCTTGGTGGTAAACATCTTGTTTATTTTTGGAATTCTTGCAGGACTAGGAGCTGTGTTAACGTTACCCGGTATTGCCGGTATTGTATTAACGATCGGTATTTCGGTAGATGCAAACGTACTTATCTTTGAGAGGATCCGGGAGGAGCTTGCCAAAGGGAAAGCACAAAAAGATGCTATTAAGGATGGATTTAGCAATGCCTTGTCTTCCATTCTGGATGCAAACATTACGACGGGTCTTACTGGTTTAATATTATTGGTGTTTGGTACAGGTCCTATTCAAGGATTTGCAACTACCTTATTAATTGGTATCGCAACGTCATTGTTTACAGCAATTTTTATCACAAGATTGTTTATAGATGGCTACACTAAAAACGGAAAACCATTACCATGTTCTACAGGACTGACTAAGAATTTATTCAAGAATGTAAACATCAATTTCTTGCAAAAAAGAAAAGTGGCTTACATCATCTCTGGGATATTGATCCTTATTAGTCTTGGTTCTTTATTCACCAATGGTCTTAACCAAGGGGTAGATTTTGTTGGAGGACGTACCTATACAGTTCGTTTTGATAAAGAAGTAAGTGCTACTAAGGTAACGGAAGATCTTACAGCTGTATTTGGTAGTGTAGAAGCTAAAACATACGGAAGTAACAGTCAATTAAAGATTACGACCAAGTATAAAGTAGATGAAACAGGAGAAGCCGTAGACGGCGAAATTGAGCAAATGCTTTATGAAGGGCTTAAAACTGAATTACCTTCAGGAATGACCTACGATGATTTCAAGGAAGACGACGAGAATAAGGTGGCAGGTAGAATGGAATACTATAAAGTAAGTCCTACAATTGCAGATGATATTAAGAAAGACTCGTTTTGGGCGGTTTTAGGATCGTTGATCGTTGTTTTCTTATACATCTTATTGCGTTTTAGAAGATGGCAATTTAGTTTGGGTGCTGTAGCTGCAGTATTTCACGATGTATTAATTGTACTTGGAGTATTCTCATTAACGTATAAGTTCATGCCATTTAGTATGGAGATTGACCAATCGTTTATCGCTGCAATCTTAACCGTAATTGGATACTCGCTGAATGATACCGTGGTTGTTTTTGACCGTATTAGAGAGTTCTTTAATGAGCATCCAAAATGGCGTATGGACAATATTATCAACAGTGCTTTGAATACCACATTGAGCCGTACTTTAAATACCTCTGTAACGACATTGATCGTTTTGTTGAGTATTTTCTTTATTGGAGCAGAATCAATTAGAGGATTAATCTTCGCATTGATTGTAGGTGTAATTGTAGGTACCTATTCATCACTCTTTATTGCAACACCAGTATTCTTTGATACGGTGAAGAAAAAAGGGATAGATCTTTCTGAAAAGAAAGAAGAAGAGGAAGATGTATTAATTGAGACTAAAAAGAAGAAGTAACATACTTGCTTCGGAAGAATAAAAAAGCCGCTTTCTCGTATGAGGAAGCGGCTTTTTTAATTATATTTTTTTGTCAGTAAAAGGGTAAGTGGTATAAGTTTAATTTTTTGAATAAACAACGATCGCTTTACCAATCAACTTTATCACCAGCTTCTAATCCCCAGGTATCGCTTAAGCCTCCATTAACTTCCAGAACATATTTTGCTGGGGCTTCAGAAGGCAACGAAGTAGGATCCATTGGTTTTGCATTTTTTTGGATATTTACCACTTTTTTGTCACCGCTGATGTAGATGATATCGAGCGGAAACTCTGTGTTTTTCATATAAAAAGAGCGGGTAAGTTCATCCTCAAAAACAAATAGCATCGCTTGTTTGTTAGCCATTGAGGTACGGTACATCAAACCTGTTTGTGTTTCATATTCATCATCTGCTAGCTCAATATCTAAATTGGCAATAATAGAATCGTTTTTGGCTTTTTTTATTGTTAAGCTACCCTCTTTAGCAAACTTAACCTCCTTAGTGAGTACTTTTTCTTCCGTTTTTTCTTTGCAGCTTTGGGTGGTAAAGAGCAAACCAACTAAGGTTGCGGCAATTATTATTTTTTTCATTTTACGATAATATTAAAAGACGATGTAATTCTGTAAGTGAATTTTATAGCTTTCAGATTTTAGGATACTTTTTCACCCTCATATTTCTTTTTACTAGAGGCAGCTATCAAATAAATTCCTAAGAGGATAAAAGGAATACTAAGCCATTGCCCTGTGTTTAAAACCCAGTTGGCGCGTTCTCCTACTTGGGCTTCTTTTACAAACTCTACCAAGAAACGTACCAGCCACAATAGTATTAAGAACACTCCAAAAATATACCCAAGATATTTCTTTTTGTCTGTTTTCCAGTAGAGATACCAAACGACCAAGAATACAATGACATAACCGGCAGATTCATACAATTGCGCAGGATGCCTAGGAAAATCTTCTCCCAGTTTTTTAAAAATAACACCAAAGTCGCTACCCGTAGGTTTCCCAATAATTTCTGAATTGATAAAATTACCAATACGCACAAAAATAGCACCGCACGCCACGGTAATGACAACTCGATCCAATATCCATAACACAGGTCTTTTGATGACCTTTTTACTGTACATAAACATAGCAATTATAATGGCAATAGCAGCTCCGTGGCTTGCGAGCCCTTGAAATCCTGTAAAATTAAATTCAGGTTGCGTCTCAATTGGTAAAATTACGGCAAGCGGATCTTGCCAGATCAATTCGGTTTGATAAAAAATTACATGACCTAAACGTGCGCCCAATAATGTGGCAACAACCATGTAGATAAAAAGGCTGTCTAAGTTTTTTTCGGATTCTCCGTCATTTTTGTAAATAGCTTTTATGATAAACCAACCTATTGTAAAGGCAACTACAAACATTAAACTATAGTAGCGTATCAAGAAAAAGCCAAGATCGATGCCTTGTGATGGATCCCAAACAAAACTTAAAAAATGTGTCATGAATTTCAATTTATGGTATAAAGATAGTAAAACTACGCGGCAAGCATAAACAAATTAAGGCGCATTTATTTTTCCTTTTCTGGCACAGGATCATAGCCGTCGCCTCCCCACGGGTGACAGCTTCCTATGCGCTTAATAGCGAGCCAACCCCCTCTTATAAGGCCGTGTTTTTGCAAGGCTTCTACCGCATAATAAGAACAAGTAGGCGCATACCGGCATGTAGAAGGAGTTAAAGGCGATATAAAACGCTGATAAAACCTAATGAATAAGATAAACGGATATATTAAAATTTTCTTCAAAATAGGATATAAGGAATGGCTCAGATTTTCAAAAAAGGAACTACTTGTTGCTTAGTTTAATGAAAATGTAGTGCCTTCTTTTCCGTCTTTTAATTGAATGCCAACTTCCAGCAACTGATCCCGTATGCGATCGCTTGTCGCAAAATCCTTATCAGCTCTTGCCTTATCGCGTAATTCGATCAATAATTCAATGGAGCCTGTTAATTTATCACCATTAAGATTTTGTAATGTTGTGGTGTCGACCAAACCTAATACATCAAATATAAAATCGGTGAAGGTTTGTTGTAAAAGCTCGAGATCCTTTTCGGAAATAGTGGCGTTCCCTTCTTTTATTTCATTTATATATTTAACACCTTCAAACAATTGAGCAATGAGTATTGGGCTATTAAAATCATCATTCATAGCATCATAACAAGACTGTTGCCAGGCTGCTATGTCGTGTGTGCTTTTTTCTGAAATAGTAAGATTTTCTAGGTTTCTATTCGCATCCATCAATTTATTAAATCCTTTTTCTGAAGCAACTAGCGCATCATTAGAAAAGTCTAAAATACTTCGGTATTGCGCCTGAAACATAAAAAACTTGGCTACAGAAGCTGAAAATGGTTTTTCTAAGATATCGTTGTCGCCAGAAATAAGTTCATTTGGTAAAATATTATTACCCGTAGATTTTGACATTTTTCGACCATTTAAGGTAAGCATATTTGCATGCATCCAGTAGTTTACAGGAGATTCGTTATTGCAAGCCTCTGCCTGAGCGATTTCACATTCGTGATGTGGAAATTTCAGGTCCATCCCGCCGCCGTGGATATCAAATGTTTTTCCTAGGTATTTTGTGCTCATTACGGTACATTCTAGATGCCATCCTGGGAAGCCATCACTCCATGGCGATGGCCACCTCATAATGTGTTGTGCTTCGGCTTTCTTCCAAAGTGCAAAATCCTGAGGGTTGTTTTTTTCACTTTGGGCAGCAAGTTCGCGGGTATTGGTAATCATATCTTCAAGATTCCTACCACTCAATTTTCCGTATTTGTGATCCTCGTTAAATTTAATGACATTAAAATAAACCGAGCCGTTTTTTTCGTAAGCGTACCCTTGCTGAATTATTTTTTCGATCACTTCAATTTGTTCAATAATATGGCCGGTGGCGGTAGGTTCGATGCTTGGAGGGTGTGCATTAAACTTAGCCATCGTTTCATGAAAATCAACCGTATATTTCTGAACCACTTCCATAGGTTCCAGCTGCTCTAACCTGGCTTTTTTTAAGATAGGATCATCACCGCTCTCCCCATCATTTTCTAAATGACCGGCATCTGTAATATTGCGCACATAGCGCACTTTATACCCAAGGTGTTTAAGGTATCTAAAAACAAGGTCAAAGGATAAAAACGTACGACAGTTTCCCAAATGTACATTGCTATAAACGGTAGGACCACATACATACATCCCCACTGCACCTTCATGAATTGGAGTAAATTTTTCTTTGCTTTTAGTAAGCGAATTATAAATATGTATTTGTTGCTTTTTGTATAATTCCATGTCTGTTTGCAATGTACAGGTATCCCCTGTCAAGTTTTTTTTATAAATTTTAAAAGGCAGTATCGAGTTTTATATAATCTAAAAATTCTCTTCGTGTTTCTGTGTTTTTGAAGACACCTCCAAATTCACTTGTAACAGTGCTACTATCTATATCTCTAATTCCCCTAGAATTTACGCATAAATGTTTTGCGTCTATGACACAGGCAACGTCCTCGGTGTTTAAAACGCCTTGTAGTTCTTTTACAATTTGAATTGTTAAGCGTTCTTGTACTTGTGGTCGTTTAGCAAAATAATCAACAATACGGTTCATTTTACTTAATCCTACAACAGTGCCTGAAGAGATATAGGCAATATGCGCTTTACCCACAATAGGTAATAAATGATGCTCGCAAGTAGAGTAGAGGGTGATATTCTTTTCTACGAGCATTTCGCCATATTTATACTTGTTTTCAAAAGTCGATGCTTTGGGTTTTCTGTCAGGATGCAATCCAGCAAATATTTCCTGTACAAACATTTTAGCAACACGTGATGGCGTTCCTTTAAGGCTGTCATCGGTAAGATCTAAGCCTAAAGTATCCATTATGTTTTTAACATCTTCTTTTATAGATGCTATTTTTTCGATATCACTTTTATCAAATGCATCCGCTCGCAATGGGGTATCTGTCGCACCTGCGATATGATTGTCGCCCATTTCTTCTAACGCTTTGAGTTGTTTCTCTATATCCATAAATTTTGTAAAATAATTCTTTTACTAAGAATGAGGTGCAAAGATACGGAATACCACCAAGCTAGGGAGAACCTAGTGATTACAATTTTTTATAGTATAAAAGTTAAAATTTCATAAAAAAATCTTAAATTCACTCTTCAATCATATAAAAATGAGGGGCTTATTTTTTAAAATACTATTCTTAGGGATACTTAGTTGCTGTGGCATTACTCAGTTAAAAGCACAAACATCTTGTGCTATTCTGGATGCTGGCCCCGATGTTACTGTAGATTGTTCTAATCCATGCACAAATTTGTCTGCAGAATTTATTGGAATTCCCAACACAAATACCTCAAGTTATACCATAGGTGAACCTAGTTGTACATTGCCACCTATTTCTGGAGGGACTCCTTCTAATTTAATAACTGACAATGAATGGAGCGAAGTGATCAACATCCCTTTTAACTTCAATTTTTTTCAGAATAATTATAGTCAGTTGGTCATATGTGCCAATGGACAAATTAGTTTTGATACTTCGCTAGCAGGAACCGATAACGGCTATACCATAGGGCCAAGCGAGTTATTGCCCACTACATCCCGAACATTTACGTTGAACACTATTTATGGAGCTTATCATGACCTGAATCCTTCCCTGAGCCCAGACCCTTCTCAAATTAATTATTTAGTATCTGGAACAGCACCCTTTAGAACTTTTATTATTAATTTCTTTGAAGTAGAGCATTCGGTGTGTGCTAGTTTAAAAACGACACAACAAGTTATTTTATATGAAAGTTCAAACGTCATTGAAGTAAACCTTATTAATAAACCCATCTGTACTAGCTGGAATGGAGGTCGTGCCACATTGGGTATCCAAGGAAATGACCTAACCGAATTTGCAGTGCCTCCAGGAAGAAATACAGGTGTTTGGAGCGCATCCAATGAGAATTATAGATTTATTCCCGATGGGCCTCAAGACCCTAATACTGCAATTGTTTGGACAGATCCTTCAGGCATCGTGGTTGGGACTGGAGCACAAATTAATGTTTGTCCGCCGTTTGGTACAACTACGTATACGGCAACTTTAACTTTTGATCTTCCCAATGGCACTACATCAAGTGTTACAGATGATGTCGACGTGACCAGTACCGCTATGCTGGTAACCCCAGAGTTTACGCAAATAGATCCTATTTGTGCTGGTGAACCATTGGGGCCTTTTCCTACCACCTCAAATAATGGTATTACGGGAAATTGGGCACCCTCCCCAGACAATACAGTTACGACCCCTTATGTCTTTACACCCGATAATGGGCAGTGCGCTGTCTCTGTAGAAATGACAGTTGCTGTCATTCCGCTACAAAATCCAACCTTTAATCAAGTGCCTCCCATCTGTTCGGGTGATCCACTGGACCCGCTTCCCACAACATCCCTTAATGGATACACAGGTACTTGGTCACCTGCTATAAATAACACGGCGCCAACGCTGTATACATTCACCCCAGATACAGGCGAGTGTGCCACAACGGCTCAAATGTTCATTGATGTTGAGCCGATAAGAACACCGACCTTTGCCCAAGTACCGCCCATCTGTTCGGGTGATCCACTGGACCCGCTTCCCACAACATCCCTTAATGGAATTACAGGTGCTTGGTCACCTGCTTTAAACAATACGGCAACAACGCTATATACATTCACCCCAGATACAGGAGAGTGTGCCTCAACGGCCCAAATGTTCATTAATGTTGAGCCAATAAGAAACCCGACCTTTGACCAGGTGCCACCCGTCTGTTCGGGCGAACCACTGGACCCGCTTCCCACAACATCCCTTAATGGATTTACAGGTACTTGGTCACCTGCTATAAATAACACGGCGCCAACGCTGTATACGTTTACTCCTGACACAGGGGAGTGTGCCACAACGGCCCAGATGTTCATTGATGTGGTGCCGATAGAAACCCCGACCTTTGACCAGGTGCCTCCCATCTGTTCGGGTGATTCACTGGACCCGCTTCCCACAACATCACTTAATGGATTAATAGGGACTTGGTCACCTTCTATAAATAACACAATGACAACTACCTATACATTTACACCAGATGCTGGACAATGTGCTATTTTAGTGATGATGACTATTGTGGTCAACGATCTTATTTTACCCACCTTTACTCAAGTGACACCTATTTGCAACGGCGACCCATTAGAACCATTGCCCACAATCTCACTTAATGGAATCGAAGGCGCCTGGTCGCCCTCCCTTGACAATACAACCACAAATACCTATACTTTTACACCAAATGATGATGAATGTGCCGTCATTGCACAGATGACTATAGAGGTTAATGAAAATATAACTCCTACTTTTAATCAGGTACTTCCTATTTGTGAAGGCGATATATTAAATCCATTGCCGACAACGTCACTCAATGGAATAGAAGGTACTTGGTCACCCGCATTGGACAATACGATGGAAACTACCTATACCTTTACACCGCTTCCTGAAGAGTGCGCTGTTGAGACTACCATGACAATTGAAGTGCTTGATGTACCCAGAGCAAATGCTCCCACGGACACTTTTACCATTTGTGATAATGAAGGAGCGATAGATGATGGTCGGGCAATCTTTGATTTTAATGATTTGAGTAATCCAGACGTGGTTGCCTTGCGGAAAGCGATTCTTGCGGGACAAAACGAGCCAGATTTCAATCTAAGCTTTTATGAAACGCTTGAATCTTCTGAAGATGGAACACCTGCAATCAATTTCCCATATTTAAGCAGGCAGAGCCCACAAACGCTGTTTGCCCGCGTAGAAAATCTGATGACGGGTTGTTATGCTGTGGCTGAAGTCACTATTGCGGTGAATTCACTCCCTGCTATTGACTTAGAAGATACCTATAGAATTTGTGTAGACGATACTGATGCTATCATAACTGAACAAAGTGGAGGGCCTTCCCCACCTGTTTTAGATACAGGTCTAAATACCCAGGATTATACGTTTGTTTGGGAGCAAGATGGAACGGTTTTGTTAACTGAAACAGGCGCTTCTATTATAGCTATAGAGATTGGTGTATATAAAGTCACTGTTGTAGATAAGCGCACTGGATGTGAAAATAGCTCAGAAACTCAAGTGGTTTTTTCTTCGCCACCTTTTACCTGGAATGTAAAAGTGACTACCGCAGCTTTTTCCGATAATCCCACGATAGAAGCCGAAGCGACTGGTTTGGGGAATTATAAATTTCAACTTGATTCAGGGCCTTTTCAGGATGAAGGTGTTTTTGAAAATGTTCAGAGAGGAATTCATATTGTAACCATAACCGATGCCAACGGCTGTGGTAGTGTAAGTATTGAGGTGAATGTCATCGATTTTCCTCGATTTATTACCCCGAATGAAGACGGCTACCATGATACCTGGAATATTTCGTCATTGTCTGAAAGTGATCCAAATGCAAAAATTTATATATATGACCGCTACGGAAAATTACTAACGTTAATAACCCCTTCAACAAATGGTTGGGATGGAACTTTTAATGGTACTCCATTGCCTTCAAACGATTATTGGTTTTCAGCAGAATATATGCTGGATGGAAAACAAAAAGTATTTAAGGGGCACTTCTCATTAAAGCGATAAGGGGGTCAAACTGTTTTAAAATATAAAAGCTAGCAACGATTTAAGTTGCTAGCTTTTATTTATTTATTCTTACTTATAATGAAAAACCAAGTGTTAAGACCACATTGGTATAAACAGTATTGATGGACGCTGTATCTGTCAAGCCTATATTATAAAGTTGTTGATCTCTGTCCTGTTCACTTCTTGAATATGCGAGATCAAGACTATAGCTACCCAAATTATACCCTAAACCTAATGAAAACCCCGAGAGATCACCAACGGTTTGTTCATTTTCATAGGGGCTCTCCTCATAATGGTATCCTCCCCGTAAACTTAACTTGTCAATTCGATATTCACCTCCCAAGCGATAGGTGCTGGTTGCTTTTAATGTGTTATCGATCGAATTATTTAGTGCTGAAAAAGATGGGTCTCTAGTAGGGCTAAATTCGATATTTGAATAATCTTTATAGCTATAATCAAAGCTAAGTAAACCTTGGGTTCCAAAAATATAGGCAGCACTGGCAGCGATTTTACCTGGAGTTTGAAGATCATATTCATTAAAAACATTGATTACCCTAGGGTTTATCGTTTCAATAATAGATTGGTCATTTTCAATTCTTCTGGTTTCTAACGATTGTGTGGTTTCTTCTGAAATATTATACCATGTAGGAGTGTCATATGCAAAGCCTAAGCGTAACGCATCAAGCTTGACAATTGCCCCTACTTGTGCAGAAAAACCAGCTCCTAGCACAGAAAGGTTGTTTTGAAAACCAACTTGATTAACTGTGCTGTTGGCGTTATTGTTAGTCTCGAAAAGGAAAGTACTTCTTTCATAATCGATTGTATGTGAGTTTAGATTAATTCCGAAGTAAAAATTTTGACCATATTGAGTAGCAGCATTAAAAGTGAATTTGCCACTGTTCCCTTGCGTGAAATAGGAATATTCCTGATTAAAATTTGAACCAGCGATATTCGAAATATATTGCGTGTTATTAGGGTCATTGTCTAGAGGATCTATGATAAATCCTTGAAAGCCTAAAAAAGCATTTTGAGCCGCAACACCTTGAGTTTCGCCCAAGAATGAATATAAATCACTAATGCTTTCACCATTTCTAAGTTGTAAAAGATCTAATGGAATGCCTTGTGCCTGTGTTAAAAAGAACTGACTTATGGAGGTATTTCCAGTGCCTGTAATAAACAAATCACCATCGTAGTTATTCGTATTATCGTAATTAATGCCCAATGAAAGTTTTTTCCAAGGTGATTCTTCGTTTGCATTATTGAAAACAAAAACGGCTCCAGCTTGATTTATACTTAGATCTGTATCTGAACTTTCAGAGATAGTATTAAAATAATTAGCTTCATTATCGGTATTGTCAACAGCAAAGGAAACCGTGGCTGAGTTCTTCAGAAAAATAGCGCTACCAGCGGGGTTGATCGCCGTTGCAGAAAGGTCGCCACCCAAAGCTCCAAACGCACCGCTCATAGCTCTAAACCTAGCGCTACCATTGGTTTTATCTGTTGCATACCTAAGACCATCTGTGATATCTTGTGCATAGGTTGTAACCGTTGCCATAATTGCTATGGCAAAAAGAAATACTCTTTTCATATAAAATATGTGAAAATTAAATTTGAATTTTATCCGCGTCCTCCACCTCTACGAGAAGAACCACCTCTTGATGATCCACTTGATCTTGAGCTACCGCTAGAGCTTCTAACAGAACCTGAACTTCTAGAAGGTGAACTGCTTCTTCTTATTGTATTGTTGGATCTAGTGCTACGAGTAGGGGAGGCTGCCCGTGTATTTCTTGTTGTTGTATTAGACCTTTGGGTTCTTACATTCCTTGTATTGACTCTAGAATTACCACGGGTATTTGTTCTTACATTATTAGAAGATCGTCTAATATTGCTACCAACGTTAGATCTTCTTACATTTTCAGATCTAGAATAAGAAGATCTTCCTCTTGAAGAAGTATTTGCATTTGCTCTACTGCTATTTCCTCGGGATCTATTGTAATCTGTGTTTCTTCTGCCTCTGTTGTAAGCATAACCGTTATAGCCGTAATTACCGCCATAGTATCCATTATAAGGTATGCCATAACCATAGTATCCTCCATAATAAGGGTAGCCAAATCCATAATATCCACCATAGAAAGGATAATTAAACCCGAAGCCATAATATCCTCCATAATTAGGGTAGCCGTACCCCCAAAAGGAGTTGTAAAATCCAAAATAGCCATAAGGTCTTGCCCAATAATTGTTAAAACCATAACCGCCATTGTTATAGATATTTACAGTCACTTCTTCGCTATTGGTTCCCCATTGTCCGTATCCATCTTCATATTCTTTCTCTTCTACATATATATAACCTTCATCATCAATCGTTTCAGTGGTAGAGTAAGCTTCTATATCAGTAAATATTGCATTTTCCCCTTCTATGTCCTCAAAATCTTTATCTTTCGATTCGAAATATTGTTTATAATAATTCGCTTTCGAATCATCAGCATCTTCAGTAACAGAAACTGACGTCTCAGAAGTGTAAATTCCATCTTGATCATCATAAGCCCTATTATTATACGTACCACAGGATGTTACTATGAAAGCCAAAAGCCCTAAAAAGACTAAGGGGTTGAAATTATTTTTTAGTATATATATTAATCGCATAACAGCATTTTTTAATTGTTGGACATTATAAAAATAAGTAATTTTGCTAACAACTACTAATAGTTAACTAAGTCACAACATTTGTGCCAAAACCCCTTATATGGCTAAGAATTTAACAACACGAGAAGAGGATTATTCAAAATGGTACAATGAGTTGGTTATCAAGGCAGACCTTGCTGAAAACTCAGGAGTAAGAGGCTGTATGGTAATCAAACCATACGGGTACGCAATATGGGAACGCATGCAAGCTGAATTAGATCGTATGTTTAAGGAAACAGGCCATGTGAATGCCTATTTTCCACTATTTATACCAAAATCATATTTCAGTAAAGAAGCCAGTCATGTAGATGGTTTTGCTAAAGAATGCGCCGTAGTAACACACTATCGATTAAAAAATGCTGAAGATGGAAGTGGCGTTGTGGTGGATGAAGATGCTAAATTGGAGGAAGAATT
>Ga0115567_10002055_pt1 | contig 20009 bp, 12 predicted proteins | sample COGITO_mtgs_1204_2_FD_88679 | JGI IMG/M metagenome (GOLD analysis project Ga0115567, IMG submission 88679) | Pelagic marine microbial communities from North Sea - COGITO_mtgs_120412 | ecosystem: Environmental > Aquatic > Marine > Epipelagic | place: Germany:Helgoland, sampling site Kabeltonne... | reverse complement strand
GCCCGATAGCACTGACCCGACAATGGCTGGATCTGTCTCAAATACAAACCGGCGCCTTATTTCCAAGTACAAAACAAGGCCAGACAGATAGAACCATTGTCATGACCAAAAGTGGTCTCAACAGTGTGCTGAAGACCATTGCCAAGGCGTGCGGCTGGACTCAACCACAAGCCTATTCCAGTCATAGCCTGCGACGAGGCCTTGCCACCAGCGCCAGCGCTGCAGGGGCTAGCGTCAAATCGATTATGAAACAAGGTCGGTGGCAAAGTGAAAAAACGGTACTGCAATATGTGGAAGAGGGGCAGGCTTTTGATGACAATGCCGTTAATGTCTTTTTTAAGAAGTGAGATCGAGATTGGGGAAGGCAAGTCATCAACAAGCTAGCGCTTCTTTTTAAAATCTTAGTTTCAGCTGATGTTGCACTTGGATAGTTAACGGGGCGTGCTTGTTGGTTTATAGCTTGGTGTTGAATAAGGTCTTTCATGCTGGGCATTGTAGTATTGATAACCCATGTTATCAATACTAACTGAGCTCTACAAAAGGATTTTGTTGTAAACAATACCAGTAGCTAAGTAAAACCAAGGCGAAGTACTTAGATTTTTAAAGGGGCCTGTAATGCTTATTACAAACTTAAATCTTGATGCCAAATACATTCGCAAATAGCACGATAGAGTTGTTGTCGAGTATCTACATCTTGTTTTTTGAAAAATTCGTGAGCCTTAAAAGGCAATTTCAACTCTTGATTTAATCGAGTGAAGTTTGGATTGTTGTCATAAGCCAATGGGCAAAGAGACTTTACTAATAAGTTTTCTTTGATGTAATGCGGATGTTTCAGATTGTATGGTAAATCTCCGTAGGACTGGTTAGTACCTTTTGGTAACAATACCAAGCCACCAATACGGTTGCGATAGTTATTGAATTCATGCTCTTGCTCAAACTCATCTTTAAGACGCTCAAATTTATTTGCCCAAATATGTTCTACCTCAAAAGGCTTACCCGTTTCAGGATAGTAATAGGTGGTAAAGCTGGTACTCATTCCTGTCTGTTGCTCAATCCATGCAGTCATACGCGAGAGTAAGAATTTTACAAACCGATAATTCTGGCCATGTAGACGGAACTCTCCCATGCCTTCAAAACTTTCCAGCATTTCTGTTAATTTTTTTGACAAAATTAGCTTAAGTTCAGCCAAGTTTTTACCTCGAATTTCCTTTACCAAGCTATACATAGTGTAACGAATAGAGCTAGCGGAGAATTTCCGGAAGTTAATCGAACGCCGCACTACAAATGTCTCAATGTAGCGGGCAACCGTATTAATTTTTTCGTAGATGGTTTCATCACTGTCACTGACATTAAGCGGTGCTAGCATTAATGGTAAACTTAAAGTCGGTGCTATGCCCCAGCAGTGAATATAGTATACATGCTCCATATGTGGCGTTAACGATTGTTCAGCACTAAGAATTTTAATATAAGCTTTTAGGTAAAACTGAAATTCGTTTTGAATAAATCTTTCAAAAGTGGAGCCGTCATTTGGATCCAGGCCGACTTTCTCCAAGTTATCACGCACCCAGCTATGGAAGCGAGTACCAATTTTTTCAAAGTCTTCGTTTTTAGAACCAGCCTTACCAGGACGAATAGTATCTGCAAATTGAGACCTTAACCAGGATTGAAAAAAACGCTGGTCTTCATCTTTTTCAAAACATTTCAACTTCATCATGGACATTTTCCAGATGTTATTTGCCTTTTGGCGCTTATCAGCATGATCAAAACGTGATAAAATAAACCCCTTAAGCATCTCTGGTGAGCTAAGGTTCAAACCTCGATCGTTCATGGTTTCAAAAATAGTGTAGGCATTCTCATCAGAGTAGGCGATTATTTCAACCATAACTACGTTGTATTTAAGCCAATCAATAAAGTATGGAAATGCCTCATTTTTTAATTCTTCTGGGAAGGCTCCGACAATATCTTGATATCTTTCAGCCATATTTACAGTGGATTCATCATCTATATCAGCCGGAATATAACTACCTTGATTAAATAAAGCTTCCAAGCAAGGAATACGCTCTTCAACTGTAATGTTAAAAGACTTACTACCACGCAGTTCAGAAAAAATCATCGGTTCAATTTTCTCATTTTTTTCAAGTTCTTTTTGTAGATTGTGTAGGTAAATTAACAATAGCGTTAATGAAGTCAAACGTTGTTGACCATCAATAATACTGCGCTTACCATCTTTACTGCTAACCACAAAAGGGCCAAGGTAGTAATTATTGTAGTTTTCACCTTGTTCGCGCTTATCGCCAAGGGTGAACTCATTAAGGAAGGCTGAAGTTAAATCTGTCACCAGTTGTTCAATATGTTTCTCGCCCCAGCTGTATTCACGTTGAAAATAGTCCACAGCGTATTTTTGTTCATTCAATACGTCGAACAAGTTACGGTGCCGTGCTTCAATCTTATTTTCTAGTTTGCTCATAATATGGCCTTTATATACGCTATAAAATAATTTGTTCCAATGCCAGAAAAGCTGGCTTGAGCTTTTGCCCCCGTTAACAATCTAAGTGCAAAGTCTTATTGATGACACCGTTACTGCATCACGTCAAAACAAATCGACTAGCTACCTTGCGGTTTCCTCTATTTTCTCATATTCTCTCTAGAGTTTAGAGGGTAATCAGTCACATGAATGATGAAATATTGACCTTAAAAGAAGTAGCCGTCTACTTAAAGCTTGCTGAAAAAACAGCCTACAAGCTAGCTGCGGCGGGTAAACTGCCGGGCTTTAAAGTTGGCGGCAGTTGGCGATTTAAACGTGAAGACATCAATTTGTGGATTGATAAAAATAAGGTCTCTATTACCTGTGAGACTTTTTGTCATAAATCCTAATCGCTTGAAAATTAATAAGTCTTATGGATTAGAAATTGTTTTTAAACATAGATGAATTGAAAAAATTGACCAACTGGGGAACAAATAATGATCAAAACAGTCAGGCAGGCATGTCAATTTAATCCTGTTATTCAAAATTACAGGATGAGCCAAGGCATTGAGAACCTTTCTGATTTGATTAGCGATGAGGGCGATGGTAGATCGTTCTTTGCCAGAAATTATGTCACTAGTGGAATGGAACAACTCTTTCGTGAAGGTATGCTCCGGCTGTCAGGAAAGTCGGATCAAGCTGTTTTCGAGTTAACCCAAGCCATGGGTGGTGGTAAAACTCATTTGATGATTGCGCTCGGGCTTTTGGCTAAACATAGCCATCTTCGTCCAGATTTTCTACCAAACGAACTCAATGATCGTGTAGATTTTGGAAATGCTAAGATAGCGGCTTTCAACGGCCGCAATAATCCAGATAATTATATTTGGGGTGAGATTGCCTCTCAGCTAGGTGCAAAAGAGCGTATAAAAGAGTATTGGGTTAGCGGGCCTAAAGCTGTTGACCAACAAACATGGAAAGAAATCATTGGGGATCATCCAACCCTCATTTTAATGGATGAATTGCCCCCCTATCTTGACTACGCAAGTACACAAGTTTTTGGGCAAGGCACTTTAGCAAACATGGTCGTTTATAGTATCAGCGCCCTAATGACAGCAGCACTTGAGCTTCCTAACTGCTGTATTGTCATCGCCAACCTCTCTGGTAGCTACACATCACAAACTAAGGCCCTCACTGAGTCTATCTCGAATCTTCAGCAAGAAACAAAACGTCAATCCATGACCATTACCCCTGTACAGCTGTCGGGGAATGAAATCTATGAAATTCTTAAAAAACGGCTTATCGATAAACTGCCAGAAGAGCATGTGGTTACGGAGATCGCTGAAGAATACGCACAACAAATTAAAAAGGCTGAGGATGGGGGCTACATTATAGCGGCTAGTATTGAGCAAATTGCCGAACAGGTGAGGCAAACCTATCCATTCCATCCTTCATTTAAACATTTAGTCGCACTATTTAAAGAAAATGAAGGGTTTAGACAAACACGTGGCTTGATGCAGTTTACGGCTCGACTGCTCAAGAGCGTTGATCAACGTGTGGACGATGATGTTTTCCTTATCGGCACTCAACACTTAGATTTAAATGATAACCAGGTTAAAGATGAAATAGAACGCATTGCAAACAAACTCATTCCAGCGGTGACCAGAGATATTGCAGATAATGGCAATGCAATTTCTGAAAAAATAGACGATGAGTTTGGTAGTGATGCAGCTCAGCAATCAATGACGTTATTGCTGGTATCTTCGCTCTCACGTGCATTAGGTGGACGTATTGGTCTATCTGACAGTGAGGTCATTGAGTTTCTTGCAGCACCTAACCGTAAGCCAGATGAATTTTTGAACGCACTGCAAAAGCTACGTGAGCAGGCCTGGTATTTGCACCGAGAAGACAAACGATTTTTCATTAAGGAAACCGAGAACCTCTCACGGCAAATAGAGCGTAATGCACGAGAAATACCGCAACCAAAGATAGATCAAGCGCTCATAAATCATTTGCAAGGCATTCTTTCACCTCGGCGAAAGAACGCTTACCAAGAAGTATATATTCTTCCGAAGCTCGATGAAATTAAGCTCTCTGGTCCTAGAGTATTATTGGTCATTAAACCTGACGGTAAAGTGCCGCCTGTTGAAATACATAATTTCTTCGATTATCAGCAGGAAAAGAACAATCTGCTGATACTCACTGGGCAGGATAGCTTACTCGCTGAAGCTGTTGAAGATCGCCTTCGAGAACTCTATGCCATTGAGCAAATTCATAAGCGCCAAAAGTCTGGCGACACCCTATTCGAAGATGCACGAGACCGTTTAGAAGAAGCTGAAGGTCGATTTGGAAAAGCACTTTCCGCTGCTTACAATTGCATTAACTTTCCTATTCAATGCAATATTGATGGTCAGTACACGCTTGGAAAAGTGACTATTGATAATGGCCTACAAGCAGGTGAGGGTGAGCAGTCTGCTGAAGCCCAAATTGAAAAATTGCTGGCCAGTCCTCGAGCCAACTATAAATTGGCGCTTGATTTTCAAGAAAATTTTACAGAATCTTTTGCCATGGCTGAACAATTTCTTTGGCCTGGCGGCAAAGACAATCGCCGAACACCTTGGAAGGATGTCACCAATCGAGCAAAATGCAATCCTGAGTGGCCTTGGATACCAGGTGCAAGCGGCATGGATACATTGAAATCTGAAGCCTTGAAGCAAGGGCGCTGGCGAGTTGGTGAAGATGGGTATGTTGAGAAAGGCCCTTTCCCTAAAGAAAAAGCAACTCTGAATGTGACCAATCTTGGAGTACAAATAGACACTGGCGAGAGCTTATTAAGCCTAACGCCTCGGCATGCTGGAGAAAGCCCATTAATCTATTATTCAACACAACCGAATGTTTCGGAAAGCGATGAAAAAGTCGAAGACTTCGAGCGCTTCAGCACTAAAGCAGGTACTTTGTATTTTCAGGTGAAAGATACTAATGGTCAATATGAAAGTGATGCAGCCTATCGATGGTTGGCAGATTTAAAAATACGCCATAAAATATCCCCTGCCGCTGATAAACGTCTAGTGACGCTAGACTCTACCCCTGCAGCGGAACTCAAATATACGCTGGATGGCGCCAACCCTAAAGACGGGCACACATACGAAGCTCCTTTTGAAGTAGGGCCTCAGGCTGCTCGATTGCTGGTGTATGCAATTTCGGGGGAAGCGAACAAAACAGCGGATTTTCAAATTCCGTCCAGTGGTGACAAGAGTGTACAAATCAATGATGCCAAACCTGCGCAGCTCGTGAATGATAAGCGAATTTCGCTTGATACAACGGATAAAGTTTTTGGTGTAATTAATCATTTCAAAGGGCAATCAGAAACACGCTTTAAGGGTGTTCGCATAGAGATTGGTGAAGGTGAAAAAACAGTAAGTGTTCGTTTTGAAGCTCGGCAAATAACAGCGGCTATTATTGAAGCCACAGTCAATAGCTTGCGCGATATCCTGAAAGAAGATCAATCGCCCATATTTATTACTATTCGCGATGGTATTGATTTTCAATCAGGCTTCGATGCGAAAAAATTTGCTGAAATTGCCGGTGTTGAATTACGACCTGGTGACATAGTGCAGGAGGGATAACTTCATATGGTAACCACGACTATGAAAAAACCGATGCAGCGCAAGCCAGTGGAAAAAAAAGCAGCCGCTACGCAAACCCTAGGCTTTGGTGTGCCTGCGACCAGTGATCCCCATCATTTCAAGGTGATTATTCCTAAGGGAAACAGCGCATCAATTGAAATACAAGAATATCTTGGTTTACAAGCCATGAGTGATGAGTTTTCTGTTATTGATCGAGTAAAACTTGAAAGACCTCGCTGGACAGCCATCCGTAGTGAAGTGCAGCGAGCCTTTAATGCCAGACTTAAAAGCCACCAAATGAAAACATCGGCTTGGAAAGTGGGTGATAATCCTGTGGATCGGTTGCTTGGCAAAGAGCTCTGTATATTGGCCTGGGCTGTAGAACACATGGATATGGATAATATACCCATCGCAGTTCGTAACTGGTTAGCGCTTCAACCTGAAGAGCGATGGTGGTTATTTGGTGTCACAGCTATGAGTACCGGCAGCTTGTTAGATGGTCAAGGTGGCTGGCGTAGAGCTCTACGTCATGCGCTGGGCGATGTAGCTCAAAGCGATTTATTACGGGCACGGGGTCGCAAAGCCGATAATCAATTTGAAGCACAAACGAGCTTCGATTTACCGCTTTTTACGAATAGTCAGGAGTAAGCTTTGAATGAATTAATTCCTCATAGTTTGAAAGGTGCGCCTGCACTAATTGAAGCTGTATTTCCAGCTCAGAAGGTTTCTTTTGAAGCGCAGCGTGAACGTAAAGCTGGTCCAGGTCAAACCTTAACATCGTTAGGCTCTTACTGGAAAGGTCGCAAACCACTAATCCTCGTTCGATCTATTGTGCTTGGTAGCCTGCTCCCACAAACAGATGATCGAGAAAAAGATCTTGAGACTTTTGAATTATTGATGGGGTTTGATCAATTAAGCCTCGCCAAACGAGCTATGATGCAAAATATTATCAAGCCTAAAGATATCGCAGCAAACATTGAACTACCAAATCCTTGGGATTTTTTTAGTCATAATATAAAGCCAGAAAACGAACAATTCCCTGCTATAGCAGAGTGGACCTTGCCCATAGATGCCAAGAGTGAAGGCGTGACTTTGCGTTGGCAACGAAATATTGAAGAGGCTGATAAACTTCACCTTATTGGATTATATCTCGAAACGAAAGTGGGCTATGAGGCCAAGGCCGAATTTTGTAAAAGGCCAGAAGAGCTAGATCAAGCTTGGCTCTACGAGCATGTTTGGCCGCTTGTGAACAAGCATTATGCATATTTAGGTATTAAAGCAGAATCCCATCAGGAATTAGTCGACCAGCTTGGCTTGCTGCGTTACGGACATCGCCCACGAGTTGGCGACACCTTCTGTGGCGGCGGCTCTATCCCCTTTGAAGCGGCACGGCTTGGCTGCGATGTCTATGCTTCTGATTTAAATCCAATTGCCTGTATGCTCACCTGGGGTGCGCTTAATATCATCGGTGCGACAAAAGAACGTCGTGAGGAAATTGAAGCAGCTCAGAAGGAGATTGCTCGAAAAGTTGACGAAGAAATAACTCAACTTGGTATTGAACATGATGCTCAAGGTAACCGAGCAAAAGCCTATCTTTACTGCCTTGAAACTCGATGTCCGCAGACTGGCTGGTTGGTTCCATTGTCTTCGTCCTGGGTTGTTTCACCACGGCAGAACACAGTAGCTAAACTAATCCCTGACTATGAGAAAAAGTCTTTTAACATAGAAATTACTAGTGGTGTTACGAACGAAGCTGTTTCAAAGGCAAAAGAAGGTACACTTCAAGATGGTTCATTAGTCTATGAGATAGATGGCAAAACTTACAGAACCTCAATTAAAACTATCCGAGGGGATTATAAAGACCAAGACGGTTCAAATAAAAATCGGCTAAGACGCTGGGGAAAACTCGACTTTAAACCCCGAAAAGACGACATATTTCAAGAGCGACTTTACGCCATACATTGGATTACTAGGGAAACGTTGGGCCAGAGTCGTCAGGAAACTTTCTTTACAGGTGTTTCTATAGAAGACATGGTGCACGTAAAGCAGGTTGAGCAAATTGTTGCTGATAATATTGAGCAGTGGCAGGAAGATGGACTGATCCCTGATATGGAAATTGAGCCGGGGGATAAAACAGACGAACCAATAAGAACAAGGGGCTGGACGCATTGGCATCATTTATTTAGTGCGCGTGATTTGATTAAATTAGCATTGATGAGGAAGGCAAGCACAGCTCCTTATCTTTTTCCAGAATTATGTGGAACATTAGATTTTTGCTCGAAGCTATCTAGATGGATAGTCAGATTTTCTTCAGGAGGTGGAAGTGACTTCACATCAAACGTTTTCTCAAATCAAGCATTAAATACGCTGTATAACTGGGCCGAAAGATCATTTATAGACCATGATTATTTACAAAATTATCAAAATATTCCAATTAACTCAGAAGCGAAAGTTTTTTCAGCTACAGCGAATAAAATTAACGAAGTTCTTGATTTATACATCACTGACCCTCCATATGCGGATGCCGTTCATTATCATGAAATTACCGAATTCTTTATTGCATGGCTCCGTAAAAATCCACCAAAACCTTTCGATGAATGGGTCTGGGATTCCCGCCGTGCCTTAGCCATCAAAGGCTCAGGTGACGACTTCCGAAAAGGCATGATCGATGCCTACACTGCCATGGCTAACCACATGCCGGATAACGGCATGCAGTGCGTGATGTTTACACATCAAGATACAAGTGTTTGGTCTGATATGGTCGGCATATTTTGGGCGGCTGGGCTACAAGTTGTCGCCGCTTGGTATATCGCAACTGAGACTACTTCGGAGCTTAAAAAAGGCGGTTACGTTCAAGGCACTGTCACCTTAATGCTACGAAAACGTCCCCCTGGCGATAACGTGGGCTTTAAATCACGGATACTACCTGCGGTCAGAACTGAAGTACAACGCCAAATTGAATCTATGATGCATCTCAATGACGATGTAAAAGACAAAATGGGCGAGCCAGTCTTTAATGATTCTGACTTGCAAATGGCGGGTTATGCCGCCGCCTTGAAGGTTCTGACCGCCTATACAGAAATTGGTGGTGAGGACGTCACAGCCTTTGCCTTGAAACCTCGTATTAAAGGTGAAGTCACCGTTGTTGATGAAATCGTGCAGCAGGCTGCTGAAGCTGCGAATAGTCTTCTTATCCCTGAAGGCTTAAAGGCTGTGACTTGGCAAAAGCTCAGCGGTATCCAGCGTTTTTATCTGCGTATGATGGATATAGAAACTACCGGTGCTTAGAAACTGGACAACTACCAAAATTTTGCTAAAGCGTTCCGCGTCGATGATTACACGCGGGTCATGGGGAGTATCAAAGCAAACGGTGCTCACCTGACGCCTATTGCCAAGTTTGAATCACGAGACTTAACTGACAGCACTGAAATTGGAGCAACTTGGCTTGGCCAGCTGGCGATCGGGCTTCAACAGCTCTTGAGCGATGTCGACCCCCAGCAAGTCATTCGCTTTTTACAAGAAGAACTGCCTGACTTTATGGAAGCGCGGCCTTGCTTGATAGATATACTCAACTTCATTGAGAAAAGATCCCTCGAACCGCAAGTGAGAGCAGTAGCGGAAACGCTTGGAGCACGCCTTAAAAATATGAGAGCTTTAGGGCAATAAGTCACCTGCAAAGAGATGTCATTAAATGAGCTCAATAATAGATATGGACATTGATCAGCTTATCCAGCAGCCGGAGGGTAAGCAGCTTGAGTTCAAACGAGATATCTCGTCACCAAAATCACTGATTAAGGCTTTAGTTGCATTCGCAAATACTGCTGGTGGACAACTGATTATTGGGATCGAAGATAATGGTGATATTGTCGGTGTGGATGATCCACTTCTCGAAGAAGAACGTTTATCCAACTTAATCTCAGACAGTATTGCACCTCGTTTAGTCCCCAGCATTGAAATCTTAACACTTTCCAACAAAACCCTATTAAAGGTTGAAGTTTTTCTCAGCAGCTCGAGGCCCCATTATTTGAGTTCCAAAGGTTCTGAAAATGGCGTATTGGTGCGTGTTGGTTCCAGTAATCGACAAGCGGATGTACAACTCATTGCAGAGTTACAACGCCATGCGGCCGGTCAAACCTTTGATGGAATGCCAATGCCAGAACTTAGTTTGGATGATCTTGACATAGTTACCATGCAACGAGCCTTTGGTGAAAACGTTAAGATAGACGAACAAAAATTAATGACACTCAAACTACTGGTGCGCGACCAAAATCGATTAGTACCAAGTCAAGGTGCTGTCTTATTATTCGGCAAGCAACGGTTGCAATACTTTGATGATGCTTGGATTCAGTGTGGTCGTTTTAGAGGCACAGACAAGGTGGATATTTTCGATCAAACCGAAATTCACGATCACCTGCCCCTAGCCGTCGATAGTATCGAACTCTTTCTCAAAAAGCATGCATTTAAGAGCGCTGAGTTTGCAGGCATGCGCCGTATGGATCATTGGAGCATTCCTCTGAAAATACTTCGAGAAGCCATAATCAATGCATTGGTCCATAGTGACTATTCGCAAAGAGGATCTCCCATTCGTATTGCTTTTTTTGATGATCGAATTGAAATTGAAAGCCCTGGCATGCTTATGCCAGGTATGACTGTAGAAGACATGAGACGTGGTATTTCTATGATTCGAAATCCTGTGATTGCCCGAGTGTTCCGAGAACTTAATTTAATCGAGCAATGGGGCAGTGGGGTTCAACGGATTTTTGCAGAAGCAGCGTCGCAAGGCTTGCCAGAACCGCAAATTGAAGAGATTGCTAACCGTGTGCGTCTTATCGTGCGACTAGGTCAAGCCCAGTCAGTGACCCAGTCAGTGACCCAGTCAGTGACCCAGTCAGTGACCCAGTCAGTGACCCAGTCAGTGACCCAGTCAGTGACCCAGTCAGTGACCCAGTCGAATAGCCAACCAGAGAGTATAATCCAACTGCTCCTAGCCCTAGAGCAAGGCCCCTTGTCTTCAGGCGAACTACGCGATTGCTTGGATCTTAAACATCGCGCTCATTTCAGAACACACTACCTCACACCCGCGCTTCAAGCCGAATTAATTGAACTCACTTTGCCAGATAAACCCACCAGTCGATTACAAAAATATCGCTTAACTCAAAAAGGCTTGCAAAGCTTGCAGGAGTCTAAAGCCTTATGACTATAAAACGTTTCTCTTCTCGTACGCACAGGTTGGACCGCAATTTTTTATTGGAACACCTTAAAGGCGCTCTCTCCTATAAGCGAATCGCGGGCTACTTTACAAGCTCACTGTTTGAAGTTGCCAATGAGCTCTTAGAAGATATTCCAGAAGTAAAAATTGTATGTAACGTGGACATTCATCCTAACGACCTTAAAGTGGCCAAACTTCGTGAATCTAAAATGATTAGTCGATGGAATGAACGGCCTGTGGAAACTGATGCACTTTTGAATCGAGATCGTTACCGTCGTCTCGATAGCTTTCTAGCCAAACATGGGCAAGTTATTCGGGTCGCCTCGGACGATGTTTGTGGCTTTTTGCACGGCAAGGCAGGTGTTATTAAGCTTGAAAATGGTCGTAAGCTTGGCTTTATTGGTTCTATGAATGAAACCAGTAGTGGTTGGCAACGACATTATGAAATTCTTTGGGAAGATTCATCACCAGAAGGTGTTGCCTGGATTGAGGAAGAGTTTAATTATTTATGGAATGCTGCACGCCAATTACCAGAAGCGGTTATTAAAGAGGTCAAGCGTCGTGGTCATCGCCAGGAAGTCTCTTTTGAAGATATCGAATCTGAAGAAGATTTAACGCCTGCTGCGCTTATTGAATCGCCTTTGTATAAACAAGGCTTTTCATTGCAACCATGGCAGCAAGGTTTCGTCAGTGAATGTGTGCGACATTACCGCCTACACGGCATTGTTCGCTTATTGATTGCTGATGAAGTGGGGCTTGGAAAAACCCTTTCCATGGGTACTGCAGCACTGACCCTTTGTTTGCTCAGTGATAAAATCACCAACCGTCGTCGTAAGCCAGTAATTATCTTGGCCCCGTCAACGCTTTGCGAGCAATGGCAAACGGAGATGATCGATAAACTTGGTATCCCATGCGCTCGCTGGCACACGACAAAAAAAGCCTGGCTTGATACTGAAGCCCGGATTATCTCCCCGAATGGTCAAGACCAGGTTGCTAAGTGCCCCTTAAGAATTGGCATTGTGTCTACTGGATTAATGATGCGGGACTCACTGGAAAAACAGCACTTACTTGGTTTACGCTTTGGTATTGTCATCCTTGATGAAGCCCATAAAGCGAGGAGTCGCCAAGGCTTTGGCAAAAATGCGGATACACCCAATGAATTACTGGCATTTATTCGCGAAGTCGCAGCTCGCTCAGACCACGTTATCCTTGGTACAGCAACACCAATTCAAACGAAGCCTGAAGACTTGTGGGATTTAGTGCGCGTACTCCATCAAGGTGAAGGGCAATTTGTACTTGGTCATGATTTTGCACCATGGCATTATCCTGACAAGGTTCTTCCTCTACTATCCGGAGAGCAAAGGATTACAGAACCATCCCAGGCTTGGGAGCTTATAAGATCACCTTTGCCTATGATGGATTCCACCAACGAAAAGCGCGTAAAACTCCTCTATTATAATATTCGGCAAGATCTGAATGAATTGACTGCTCATGAAATCTCAAATCCTATTACCGATTTATCCGATGATACGCGGGAACTTATTGAAGATGAGCTTGATCGAGATATAGCTGGCGCTTCTTTTTTCCAGCGGGAAAATCCCTTTATTAGACATGTAGTTTTGCGTAAGCGAGTCTCACTTGAGGATGCAAAACTACTGCCTAAAATTGGCGTTGATCTTCACCCAGCCGTAGAATTAACACGAGAAGTTCACTTCTATAATACTCTTTTCGAAAACAAAGCACTGAGGACAAGTGAAGACTTTCGCGAAGCGTACGAAGAAGCAAGAAATTTTGGTAAAGTCCTGTCCAAGGGGGGCAAAGGTGCTGGCTTTATGAAAAACCTGATGGAACAGCGAATTTGCTCCAGTATTATTGCAGGCATCAATACCGCAAACAAGCTATTAGAAGGCCGCACAGTCTCAGAAGAAACTGACGAGTTGACGCTTGAACTCGAAGCTAAAAGCCCTGAGGAAATCGCGGTATTGCAAAGGTTAATTGATCGATTAAAGAACATCAAAGAAGATCCAAAGTTGGAAGCAGTTATCCACTATCTTGACAAAGAACAATGGCTATCTCTTGGAGTTATTATTTTTAGCCAATACTACGACACCGCAAAGTGGATGGCAGATTCTCTAGCTGCGCACTATCCTAGCGAAGTAGTTGGTCTCTATGCTGGTGCAGGCAAAAGTCGTCTTTACCAGAGCGGCGATAGCGTTAATATTGAACGTGAAGCCTTAAAACGAATGGTTGCCGAGCATGAGTTGAAAATCATGGTTGCCACGGATGCCGCTTGCGAAGGTTTAAACTTGCAGACGCTCGGCACACTGATTAATATCGATCTCCCTTGGAACCCAACCCGTTTAGAACAACGAATAGGTCGTATCAAGCGTTTTGGTCAAACCCGTGAAAAAGTAGATATGCTTAATTTAGTCAATGAACAAACTGTTGATGAAAAAGTGTACGACCGACTATCTGAGCGAATGCGCGACCGATATGATCTGTTCGGTTCATTACCAGATACAATCAAAGATGAATGGATTGATGACATCGAAACACTTGGCGAAAAGATGGATGAGTATATTGATGCTCAGAAAAAAGCAAATGGGTTTGACCTGCGCTATACCGAAACCATGACTCCCAGCGATCAAGATTGGCGTGACTGCTCACAAGTTCTATCTAGGCAAGACTTTGCTAAATTGATGATCGCGGGTTGGAATTAGTTCAACTACGACGTATTTATTACTATATTTACTATTGATAATGTATTTTATCAATACTAAATGGAAGGGGATGAAAGACCTTATGCAGAACCCAAATCAGTCCCAATTCGAACTTCAGCGCCAAGCATTTAAGCGCCTGCAAGATGTGCCGCCTGAAGTTGAATGGTTTGCCAACATTCGCAACAAACACACTAAACGTGTAGTTTGAAAAACGACTGGATTTTAAAAGTACTACAGCCTACACGGGCTCACCTGTATGAAGATGTGTCACTGAGTATTGAACTCTTGGCTTAGAGCGGCAGCCATCAGGCTGTTTTAAAAAAGTGTCCGGTTTTACTTAACCAGAACACTCTTGCGTCAGTAGTGCCAACCAAACAAAGTTGTCTTACGAACGGTTTAGGATCAGTCCATCTAGAACTTGGTATTTTGTTTATTATCGGTTATATATTGATCACCCTAGTCATTACTGACTCTCTGGCACTCATTAAATTTTAAAAAAGAGATCAAAACAGCACACGCTTTATCGACAGCTTTTTTTTGAAATTCCTAAACATTAAATTATATTCTTAAGCTTCGCTAAGCCATAACAAGCGACTGTACATGAACTGCGAATATTGCCCTCTGTAATTTTTTGTTCAAAATCTTTCAGAGGTAATCTTATAAGCTCGAGATCCTCTTCCTCTGGATCCAGATCGGTGCCTACAAATGTTAAATCTGTAGCGAAAAAAACATGGCAACCTTCATTTGAGCTGTCATTGCTTACGTGAAGAAAGCCAATTTTTTCAATACTACCTGCTTGGTATCCAGTTTCTTCTTTCAGTTCACCAAGGGCTAATAGTTTCGGGTCCACATTGGGTTGACTCTGCCATGCTCCCATTGGTATCTCGAGGCTTCGGCTCTTAATAGGGTATCGGTATTGTTCCACCAAATATATATAACCGTCTTGAATCGCCAAGATAGCCACAAAATCTATCTTATCAACAAAGCCATAAATACCTTGAGCACCACTTGGCCTTTCAATAATGTCTTCATACACTGTCATCCAGCGATTCTTATATTTAATCGAAGAGGATATAGTTTTGATCATAAATTTTCAAACTCTATTGTAGTAGTTAAATTTTAGGTTATCACAAAAAGTTACTTTTCGGCTAAAATAATTCCTTGCTTTATCTGGTGATGATTTTTAGGGAATATTATCGGTATTTCGACAGCCCGATTAAATAGCGTAATTCTCTCGCACCTTAAATCAAAACTTTAATCAAGAAATTTTGGCAGATCAGTGATGGCTACGATACAGTTTATCAAATTCTAAATCTTCTCGATTTACCTGACCCAAAGCTACAAGCTCGTGCAATGCTTTCGAGATATGGAAGTTTTCACCTTTATTCTCAGTACTATAAACTTTCGGCTCAATTGAAGATACCCACATTCCAGCATATTCATTAGCACCAGGGTCCATTGCTTTTTCAGTATTGAAAATAGTTCGAGCAATAGCTTTATCCGCTTTATCATCAATAAAGTTTCTAGGGAAAATAACGAGACGAGCATAGCTAGTGCTATCTGGTCTATTTGGCAATATAGTCATATTGTACAAACATCGATACTGAGTCTTCGCTTGCATAGTATCAGACTCCAACTGTTTAGGGCTACTCAAGTGTTTAACAATTTTTTCTACTTGAGCAGTGATAAATGATCTATCACCCTCCACTAAAATACACTGAAAGTAATGCAGAGTATTTCCATTAGATCCAAGAACATTCTCTCCGGTTTCCATATCTTTGAGAGGATCACTTGTAATCCACCTAACTTTATTTAAGCCTTCATTTACTAAATGATCGAATGAATCATGATTATCGAGATAAAATTCTATAGCAGACTTGAGACTAACCAGATGCCAGTGCTGGTGCTTTTGACTGTTTCCAACCCTTCCAGAATAATACCCCGTCATCGACAATAAATCATTTTCTTTTGTCCGAAGATGGCTCTCGTGCACATGATCCATAGTTGTTTGGAATACATCCACATTAAATTCTTGAGTTTTATGTTCGAGCGTTGAAACCAAAATATGTGGCTCTACTGTATAAGGCTTACTGTTCGGTGTGTATAGTATCGATGGGTTCTTTGAGTCGACTACGTAAGGGGTTGCATTTTTCCAGTCACACAGAAAACAAGTTTGCTGCAAGGCTGTAGATCTGGTTCCGCTGCGACCAGGGATATATTTGAATATAATATTATTATCAAGCTGTATTATTTTATGGCCCTTATAGAATTTGGCCAGAGCACCTGATCTAGGCTCATAATTTGGAATAACTCTACTCAACGATACTTGATGCATTCCAGGAGATCTTGATCTCATATCCTGTGAATCTTGTACTGTGATAGCTCCATACTCACTTAATTCAGACAATCTCATGAGTACACCAGTATCCCCAAAAATATTGTTACTTTGGACTGCAAAAAGATTGGTTGAAGGTCTATTTTTATCTTGTTCTCCCACATGTTGATACTCTAATATAGTAAATCTTCCAGTTTGAGCAGGTTCATTTGATACATGTGATTCACTAGCACTGTTAGCGTCAGAAATAGCCGATAAAAGAGGTTGGCTGTATTGTGTGCTAGGAAAACTAATTCTAGGATTAACTGCTTGATTTGTAGCAGTTAACTCTTTACTTAAAGCCAATAGAGATTTGCGTGCCTCTTGAGTATCTGCATAGCCATCCACTTTGGAGCAAGCCACATCATTATTAACGTAATGTACTATTGGTCGAGTTGAATGAAAATCAAACATAATGCTTCCCCTATGCGTCAGCCTAGTTGCCCCATCTGATAGATCTATAAATTAAAATATAGGGCGGTAAGTGAAAAAACCTCATGGCCAAGTATTCGAAGGAATTCAAGCAGGCCATGATAGCCCAAATGATGCCTACAAACTAAAAAAACTGTGAACCAAATCCATACAGAAGCTGGCATATCCACTCCCAAGCTGTACAATTAGCGTAGGCAAACGCACGCAGGCAGTCTGCTCGAAATAAAAAACATAGACAATATTATTATTTAATAAATAATGACAATTTTCTATAGCATCCAATTTCGTTGAGAATAGTTACAAGAGATTTAATACTGATACTTACATCTGTTTTATTAACTTTATTGGTAATATTTTCGAACTCTTTTTTAAATGAATTTTTAGATTTTTTGTTAAATAAAAATCTAAATTCACCGATACTTGCAACATCAGTTCCGAGACCAAGTTTATTATTACTAGAAAATAAACATAGAATTTTATTAGGGTTAATTAATTTATAGGTATCTATCAATTCTTTCTGCTTATTAAAACTACAACTAGTGATATCAACTATAATAATATCTTCTTTACTTGTAAAAACTTTAACTGGATCATAATCTACTGAACTATTAATTTCAGCTGGCGAAGGATCCAGCAATCTAATGCTTAGTAAATTTTCTTTATTTTTGTAATCTTTATATTTTTCGCTATAAATATTTACTATATTCCCAGTTTGATAATAAACATTTGAGTCAAATGAAATATCTAAATATTTTGAAGGGAAAGATTGTGAGATTATACCCAATAACTTGTTTAGGCTTGCTAGACCTGATTCACCATATCCACCAACATAAGATATTTCATTAATAGTAATAAGGCCCTCTAGATTTGAAGGAACTCTTTTAAGTCTAGGTGGCTCTCCATGATGTATACACTGTATTATCTGATCAATTCGAAGTGCCCTTATTGAATTTTCAATATTTCTAACTGATGAAGAATAATTATCATTTTTCACATCCGTTAAATCAGAAAAAATATATTTCATTATAGGTCTATCGCTGAAATTATTGATAATATTTTTAATAGCTAAATAAAGAAAAGGCACCTCACTATTATCGTATATTTTTTTTCTAAAATCGTAATTATTAAGCATGGCTTCAACTTCATTTTCCGATAAATCGTCAGGCAAAGAAGCAAGAACTCCTTCTATAGCAAGATCTATAGGTTTCCCTAAAGTTATTAGCTCAGATAATCTAAGTACCAACTCATTTGTATATATTTTTTCATCATCTTTAATAGTCATTTTATGTTTTGAAAATAGATTAAATATTAGCTTTGAATTAATATTAAATAGCTCAACCCCTTTCTCAATGCAATCAGCGTAAGATAATGGGCTAAGGCCAGGGCTAATTCTAATATATGGCCCCGCATCAATAATACTAGGTCTTATAAAGCCAAAACCTTGGACAGGTTGCATATAGACCATGTTGTCTATCCCGTATTTTTCCATACTACATTGATTAATTAATCCTGATAATACACCAGACATTAATTGTGAAAAACATTTAAATGTCGGATCAAAGGAAGGTATTAAAATACATGGATAGCCTGCAATTGGTACTACGTTCTCATATATATATTTACTAGAGTCTAAGCTAGATAGTTTTGCTGCTTTAACATTTCTGTTTTTAATTATGCTTATAATTTGATCTCTATGTTCGAATGAACTTTCATAAATATCTATAGTATTACTTTTTTCATAAAAATGTTCGGATTTATATTTAGGTAAATGTTTATCTAGCTTAATATCACTAGATTTATTATCTTTTGAAATAAATACTAATAAATCATCAATTATAAATTTAAGTTCATTTTCGTCACAACCACTCATCAATTCTTCTACGAAATGATCTGGTACGCATTTATAAGATCCAGTTGTTCTATCTTTACCGTTGTAATTCATAGCTTGATCAAGCTCTATGATGATGTCATTTCTTATATTTCTACTCAAAAATGATTTCTTTAAAAATGGGTAGATAAGCCTTGAAATATGTGTATCGTCAGAACGAGTATAGCCCCCAATCCTTGCTTTCATGGAACCAGTTTCTCGTCCAATATTATACTTACCCAAAACAAAACGTCCGCGTTCACTAACGTTATGACCAAGCGTTAACAATGAACAAACTAATGCCCCTATAGCTCTTTTTTTATAATTTGATAATGGCTGATCTAGAATGCTACGAACTTTGTTAACTTCGCCTATGAAAAAAAGTGTAAAATTATCTTCTTCTTTAAGATCTTTTACAGTTATCTCAGATAATCTTTTTAGATCTGAAGAATTTTTTAGTAAACTACTATGCTGAGTATTCAGCGCTTGAATTGGAGCCGTTTGACTATGGTTCGTTATGGTTTCAACATCCGAATGCGAAACATTTGTAATAATTGGTCTATAAGGAATTAAATGTAAATCTGTTGTTCCCAATTTTTTATACTCTTTTTGCCAGTCAATATAATATCGCAACAATATTACTATAATAGATAGCAAATCAAATTATTCTGTTACAAATAAAAACTGACGTTGCCCCGTTAATAATCTAAGTGCAACACCTGCTCCGATACAGAGCCTAGCGAGATATACTGGGCCAGTATCTGAGAAAGGAGCACAAGATGGGCGACAAAGACCTGAGCGACGAAGAGCGTTTCTACATTGGGGATTTGGACAGGAACCGACACATTGCACATACTGTTCATCACTTTAGTATCATCTGTACCCCGTAGGGGTACATTTGCATCTTGATGCACTAGTTTTGAGGAAAATAGATCCCTAAGTCAAATACCGAAAAGGCTAATTAATCACCAAACACCGCTAAAAAATAGCACTTTGATGCACAGTATGTGCAATGTGTCGGTTCCTGGTGAACCCCCCAATATAGAGCCTGGTGGCAAGTATTTTCGCTTAGTGGCTGACGTACAACTTGATGGCACATCTCTGGCAGATGAGTTGATCGTAAGCTTACGCCCACATTGCGTGACAACCATCACAACCTGTGAATCGGCAAGTTTTATCAGACCTACCCCTTATTCCCAAGCTCGTTCAATTTGAAGCACCAAGGGAGATATGCGGCTGGATTCTCTTTAAGAGCTACTCGATTTTGCTGTATCCAGATCAAATATTTATAGGCATTCACATCATTATGTGCACAGGTGG
>Ga0115567_10002054_pt1 | contig 20020 bp, 17 predicted proteins | sample COGITO_mtgs_1204_2_FD_88679 | JGI IMG/M metagenome (GOLD analysis project Ga0115567, IMG submission 88679) | Pelagic marine microbial communities from North Sea - COGITO_mtgs_120412 | ecosystem: Environmental > Aquatic > Marine > Epipelagic | place: Germany:Helgoland, sampling site Kabeltonne... | reverse complement strand
TACCAAGCAGAGGTTTTCTCTGGGATGGCGCACCTACCCAGATTGACCGCGCTCTGCCGGCCATAGGCGCCGACACGGTTTTGGCGACTAAACGACCTGCTTGTTAAAACCGGTTGCAAGACAGCCCGGTTAGATCGAGGGACAGTACCGCCGCTGCACAGGCATGATCAGGAGCCTATATGAACGATCAGCAGCAACAACAATGGGCGCAGGCCATCGAAAACGCGCGGACGCAAGGGCAGCCCAAGCCCAGTTGCCCACAAGACTGGGGCGCGACCCTAAAGGATGCCTACATTGTGCAAGGATTGGGTTTGCCGCAGCGGCCTGATGATGCCGTTATCGGTTTTAAGGGCGCTTTAACGAACCAACGGGTCCAGGAGACCTTTGGCGCGACCGAGCCTGCGCTTGGATTACTCTTTGCCTCGGGTGCTCGGCCTGCGCGCGTTATTCAATCTGCAGATTTCACGAAAGGCATGATCGAAACAGAGCTCGGGTTTGTGCTGTCACGCCGAATCACGACGCCAATAGAATCGGTCAAGGCGCTTCAGGCTTGCTTTGATGGCGTTTGTTTGATGGTCGAGTTGGTCGATTTGAATTTCAGTGAGTTCCCGCCCAGCCTGCCGGATTTGATTATGCACAATGCGGCAGCGGCACAATTTTTACAGGGCGCGGTGAGTCCGGTCATGGATCCGGACAGCCTGACTTTGACCCTTATGTCGGACGGTGAGACGCTTCACCATGGCGCCGCGCTAGACGTTTTGGGCGGGCAATGGAAGGCCTTGCAATGGATGGTGAATCAGGCGCTTGCCCTCGGGCATACCTTGCTGCCGGGTCAGGTGCTGATGACCGGTTCGGTGGGCAAGGTGCAGCCTTTAAAACCAGGTGATTATGAGCTCAAAGGCTGTGATCTGGCGCCTTTAATCTTTCGCATCGTGTGATGTTTTCTCGGTCAATGGGTGTGTTAGGGTGTTTGGGTCGCATAACAGGGGGTACCAAAGGCGCTGTTCTGGCGCCACCTGGGGGGATGGAAAAAGGCTAAGCGATTGAAACGTATTGGATAGACGCCCCGTTTAAAGATACTTGTTTTGTCATGCTCAGGACTAAGACAGTCAATAGAACAACGAATTTAACAAGCAAGCAGGAGTAGGTTATGGATTTCGATATCCCAAAGGATCTTCAGGATTATTTATCGGTGTTGGATGCCTTCATTGAGGCTGAGATTAAACCGCTTGAAAACGAGAACGACAATATTCGGTTCTTTGATCATCGACGTGAAGATGCTCGAACCGATTGGGATCGCGGCGGCTTGCCGAGCGAAGAATGGGAAGCCTTGCTTGGCGAAGCGCGACGGCGCGCGGATGCAGCCGGTCACTATCGCTATCCCATTCCAGCAGCCTATGGCGGGCAGGATGGTTCAAACCTCGGGATGGCAGTGATCCGCGAGCACTTCGCCGCCAAGGGATTGGGTCTGCACAATGATCTGCAAAACGAGCACTCAATTGTTGCCAACAATGTGGGATTACTCCTGATGCTGGCTTACGGCACTGAATCTCAGAAGGCGGAGTGGATTCCCTTATTGCTTGAAGGCAAGCGAGGGTTCGCTTTTGGCATTACCGAGCCCGATCATGGTTCTGATGCGACCCATATGGAGACCTCTGCGGTACGCGATGGTGATGGCTGGCGGATAAACGGTGCTAAAACTTGGAACACTGGCATCCACAAGGCGCAATACGACATGATCCTTGCTCGAACGAGCGGTAAACCTGGCGATGGTGACGGTATCACGGCGTTCTTGACGCCGACCAATGCCCAAGGTTTTAAGGTCGAGGAAATGCTTTGGACCTTTAATATGCCAACGGATCACGGCCGAATTTCACTGGATAATGTTTATGTCGATGACTCGGCGATTTTCGGGGGTGAAGGTCGGGGCCTTGGGGTGGTACAACATTTTTTCAATGAAAACCGAATCCGACAAGCCGCGTCGAGTTTGGGTGCGGCCCAATTTTGTATTAACGAGTCGGTTCGGTATGCAATGGAGCGTAAACCCTTTGGTAAAGCCCTATCGACCAATCAGGCAATCCAATTCCCCTTGGCGGAACTGCAAACTCGATGCGAGATGTTGCGAGCGCTGATTCATAAAACTGCTTGGATGATGGACACCTATGGCAATTTCACGGTCTCGGATAAGGTGTCGATGTGTAACTATCAAGCGAACCGGTTGTGCTGCGAAGCCGCCGATCAAGCGATGCAGGTTCACGGTGGGCTAGGATATTCCCGGCACAAGCCGTTTGAGCATATTTATCGACATCACCGTCGGTATCGCATCACAGAAGGCGCAGAGGAAATTCAAATTCGGCGGATCGCCGGCTATATGTTTGGTTATATGAAGCAGCAAGCGCCGAAGGGCGTTCGGATCGATTAGTCAGCGCTGCTGGGAGCTGTTGATAGACTCAATCGATTCGTTGGGAAGGGGTTATGCCGACTTTTGAAACGCGACTCGCAAGCGTCGTTGTAAAAAACATTACTGGCTGCACCGAGTTGCTCGAAGTCGAGCGCTTGTCGGGAGGTGCCAGCCAAGAAACCTATCGGTTAAAGGTTGTGCTCAATGGCATGGCAACGCCGCTTGCGATGCGGCGAACGCCGGGTGGTGAATACGTGGAAGCCTTGCCATCCCACCCTGGCCTCGATGTTGAAGCCCTGTTGATGCAGTCGGCTAAGGCTGTCGGTGTGCCTGAGCCTGAGGTGTACCACGTCTTGACCCGTGAAGATGATCTCGGTGACGGCTTTATAATGGAGTGGATCGAAGGCGAAGCGCTTGGCGCTCGGATAACACGAGACCCGCAATTCGCATCGGTTCGACCGACGCTTGCCAAGGCCTGTGGAAAAATTTTGGCGCGAATTCATAGTATCGATCTGGATCAAAGTGGTTTGCGAAAACGGTTAGCTGAGTTACCGCCAAAACAATTCTTGGATCAAATGCTGGCGCGATATCAGGCGTATAATGTGCCGCAACCGATGATTGACTACACCGGTCGGTGGCTTCTAGAAAATTTACCGAAAACGGATCGGCTGACGCTGGTCCACAATGATTTCAGGGCTGGTAACTTTATGCTGACGCCCGATGGTATCTCAGCCGTGCTCGATTGGGAGGTTGCCCACATCGGAGACCCGATGCGAGATCTGGGCTGGATCTGTACGAATTCTTGGCGGTTTGGTAGTCAATTGCCGGTCGGCGGATTTGGGACCTATGAAGACCTGTTTGCCGGCTACGAAGCTGAAAGTGGGGTCAAGATAGATCCCGCCCATGTTAAGTATTGGGAGGTTTTTGGCTCATTTTGGTGGGCGATTGGATGCATGGGCATGGCCGAGCACTATCGCTCTGGCCCGGATCAATCGGTGGAACGTCCAGCGATCGGGCGCAGAACCTCAGAATGCCAAGTCGATTGCGTCAATCTCTTAATTCCAGGACCTGTTGATCGACTTGAGCCGGCCGTGGCGCTCGGGCTTGATATGCCCAGTCAGCAGGAACTGATTCAGAGTGTTCGCGATTATTTACGAGACGACGCAATGCAAAACCTGCAAGGTCGCTCGCAATTCCTTGCGCGCGTTGCGAGCAATTCACTGGACGTCGTCTTACGCGAATTGGCGCTGGGCGGACAACATCAGGCCTTGGAAACAGCGCGGTTAAGGCAGTACTACGACGACGCGACGGCCCCGTTAGAAGTGCTTCGCGCGAGGCTGTCTGGAGATCTACGTACGGGTCAGGTGCCCTTATCAGATGAAACGATTCAACAGCATTTGCGGGCAACCGTTGTGAATCAAATTGCAATCGATCAACCCAATTACTCAGGTTTCAAGCGAGCGCTTGCGGGTGGTGCTCTTGATTTTAGCGGATGAGCCGGGCCGCAAAACAGTTTGTGACATGAGGTAGACCGGGGTATCTAAATTTTTTGGCGAACCTGCTGCTCGAGCAGAATCGGTACAAGCGGTCCTGAAAGAACAGTTTTAAAAGAACAGCTTTAAGAGAAAAGCTTTGAAAGAACAGCTATGAGAGAACGCCTTTAAAAAAGCGTCGTTGAAAAAACACTTCTGCCAGATCAATTCGCTCGACATCACGGTCTTTTGAAGATTGCGGTTGTCAAAAAAAGCGACAAGGTTGGGTTAAGGGCGCGTCAAGGCTTAGCAAGAACGATTCATCTGATGATTGAGTGTCCTTACAATAGGAGATCGGCACAGGGCAAACTTGGCCTTCGTAAGGTGAGCCTTTTTAAACCCGGCCTTTGTTAACCAGGCCCTTATAGAAAGAGGAAAGCACATGGAACAGTTTTCATTAGCGGGCAAGACCGCGTTGGTTACCGGCGCCTCGTCGGGTTTTGGGCATCATTTTGCAGGGGTTTTGGCAGAACATGGAGCGCGGGTTGTATTGGGCGCCCGGCGGTTAGATAAAATTCAAGCGCGGGTGGATGCGTTAACCGCTGCGGGCCATGAGGTCTTGGGGTTGCCTTTGGATGTTCGTGATCCGGCCTCGGCCCAAAACTTTTTGTCTGAATCGGCTAAAGCGTTTGGTGATATTGATATCTTGATTAATAACGCAGGGGTTGAGGCCGGTGCGAAAACGTACACGATGATTGACGATGAGGATTGGGACTACGTTTTTGACACCAATCTCAAAGCTGCTTGGCGATTATCAAAGTTTTTTACGCAGTGGGTCTCTGACCACGGGACCACGGGCAGTATCGTGAATATTGCATCGATTACCGCGTTCCGAACCATTAAAGGGCAGTTTCCCTATGCTGTCTCTAAAGCGGCGTTGGTCAAGGCAACCGAAATCATGGCTTTGGAGGGTGCGCGCTACGGCGTCAGAGTCAATGCCTTAGCACCGGGGTACATCCTAACCGATGTCTCTCGAGTGTTGCTTGAGAGCGAGCGTTCGGAACAATTCGTGAAAGGCATTCCAATGCGCCGTTATGGGGAATTCGCCGATCTTGATGGGCCTCTGCTGTTGTTAGCCTCTGATGCTTCGCGCTATATGACCGGGTCTGTGGTGGTCGTGGATGGCGGACACATCTGTGCGGAGCTGTAATCAAGGAGCTCTAATCAAGTGGTGCCAAGGAAAGCATTGCCTTTTGGGGTGTGAATGATAATAATTCGCATTTAGATTAACGCGTGGCTTAAACACGCCTGGATGCAAATTATGAAGATGGCCAATATGGCGATGGGGGCAATCGGACGGATCGCGTCGGCGGAATCAGTTTCCGTTGAACTTCAATCCAAGTTGTATGCTTTGGGGATATTTCCGGGTGTGAAAATCAAAGTATTGCGTCAAGCACCTCTCGGGGATCCCTTGCAGGTTCGTGTTGGTCCCTCCCTTTTAAGTATCCGAAAGCGAGACGCTGCTTTCATTGACGTCGATATGGTGCCTTAGGGGAAGAGGCGGGCAATCGTGACCCTAAAAACCATTGGTTTACTCGGCAATCCTAATTGCGGTAAGAGCACCCTATTCAATCGTTTAACCGGAGCGAATCAGCGGGTCGGGAATTGGCCAGGCGTAACCGTTGAGCGTAAGACTGGATCGTTAACCCATTGGGGGGAGCGTTTCGAGATTGTCGATTTGCCGGGCATCTATTCGTTAGAGCAGTCTGCAGGCGGCATGGACGAGGCCGTTGCTCGCGACTATATCGCCGCTGGCGACTGTGACCTTGTAATCAACATCGTTGATGCGAGTAATTTGCAACGTCATTTGATACTGACGCAACAGTTACTCGAGTCAGGTCTGCCCGTTGTGATCGCCTTAAACATGCTTGATGTCGCAGAGCGCGCGGGCTTGAGTTTAGATCCCTTGGCCTTGTCGGATGCCCTCAAAGTGCCTGTCGTGCCGATGGTTGCATCGCGGAATGTCGGGGTTCAGGATCTCTTGGCTGTTATTGCGTCGTCTGTGAACCAGCCCGCAGCGGCCATCGAATCAAAACGACTGCGTGCAACCGGTGTTTCGTCGATCGAAACCCTTGCTGCCGCCGAGCGTCGTTATCACAAGGCAGTCGCAATTGGTGAAACCGTGACTCGGGTTTCGAGTGTCCGGCACCCGCCGAGCGAAGCCATTGATCGAATTGTTCTGAATCGGTGGTTGGGCATTCCGATCTTTCTCGCTGCGATGTATTTAATGTTCACGGTTGCAATTAATTTAGGCGCCGTATTTATTGATTTTTTCGATATCCTGTTTGGCGCGGTCTTTGTCACGGCCAGCGAACAGCTGTTGTCTTCGTTTGGCCTCCCGGCGTGGTTGGTTGTTTTGTTAAGCCAAGGGTTGGGCGGCGGCATTCAATTGGTTGCAACCTTTATCCCGGTCATTGCATTTTTATTTTTATGTCTTTCGGTGATGGAAGACTCTGGCTACATGGCCAGAGCCGCGTTTGTGATTGATCGGCTGATGATCGGGATTGGTTTACCGGGCAGTGCCTTCGTCCCGCTCATTGTTGGATTCGGATGTAATGTGCCTGCTGTGATGGCCACCCGGGCGCTATCGAAAGAAGATGATCGCCTTATGACCATCGCTATGGCGCCTTTTATGTCCTGTGGCGCGCGTTTGACCGTTTACGCGCTGTTTGCTGCGGCCTTCTTTAAAGGCCAAGGTCAAAATATTGTGTTCTTGTTATATTTAACAGGCATTCTGATGGCCATCTTTACCGGCTGGATTTTTAGAAAGCAGATCTTTCAAGGCCAAATGTCAGCATCTTATGCTGAGATGCCGGTCTATCATGTCCCGGTCATTAAAAACCTGCTGTTGACGACTTGGTTTCGCCTTCGCAGTTTCGTGCTGCGTGCGGGAAGGACAATTGTTCTGGTGGTCGTTGCGTTGAGCTTTTTAAATTCGATTGGAACCGACGGTAGCTTTGGAAACGAAGATACCGAAACGTCGGTTTTATCTGTGATTGGGAAGTCGATCACGCCAGCGTTTTATCCGATGGGGTTGACGGATGAAAATTGGCCGGCAACCGTTGGGCTCTTCACGGGGTTGTTTGCTAAAGAGGCAGTTGTCGGCACCTTGAACGCGCTCTACAGCGGTCAAGTCGAGGCCGAGCCGATGACGCTGTTGCAGTCCGGGGAAGCCGCAGTCATGAGTGTTTATGACAATGCGAGCGCACTCGGAGGGGCGCTGTTGGACCCGCTCGGCCTAGATCTGAGTGATGATGTGACGGGCGACAGCGCACAGGACGCGGCCCTTGCGAATATGGCGGCCTATTTTGGGAGCGATCTTGCTGCGTTCAGCTATCTCATCTTTATTTTATTGTATGCGCCTTGCGTTGCCGTGATCGCAGCGATGCACAAAGAATCTGGTCTAAAGTGGGCTGGGTTGGTCTTTGGTTGGACCACTTTGGTTGGCTACATCACGGCAACCATGATTTATCAAGTCGGAAGTTTTTCAAACCATCCACAGTTTTCAGCGGCTTGGATTAGTGGCCTGGTTGCTGTTTTGGCATTGGCGATTGTTTCTCTGAAACGGGTCGGTCGCAAGGCCGTCCCCAGCCAGCTTATTCCAACGGTTCAGCTGCCGTAGTGCCCGCTTTTGGTTCTGGTGTTCCACCAATGCAATCGTTAGACTTGGCGCAGACGGGGCGTTTATCGGGCTAGCACGACCGCCATTTAGACGTCAGGGATGGGCATTAGCAAAATCTTGAGGTTGCTGAAAAGGCAGTCGTCCATCTGCAAAGCCTTCCAATAAATAGCGGCTGCGAGTTACTCACCAGTGTTTGATTTTGTAATTTATCTCGAACTGATCTTTGGCTTTATTTTGCTCATGTTTGGTGGGGATTTCCTGGTTCGCGGGGCGCTGGATTTTGGTGCCAAACGCGGCATCTCGCCCCTGATCGTTGGGGTAACCGTGGTTGCAATGGGCACTTCGGCGCCTGAACTCGTTATTTCGATTATGTCCGCGCTGTCGGGGCATCCTCAGATTGCGCTCGGCAATGTTATTGGCAGCAATATTGCCAATGTGTTTTTGGTGCTTGGCTTACCGGTGTTAATACATCCTATTATGACGCAACAAGATGGGCTCAAGATCCAAGTCCACTGGATGCTGGCGGTGACCATTGGTTTTATTTTATTGTGCTTTTTTGGCGAGTTAAGTCTCCCTGCGGGCATTGGGATGGTGCTCATTCTCGCGCTCTTTTTGTTCTTGAGTGTCAAGGGCAGCGTGCCGTTTGCGGCCCTAAATGAGTTAACCCAAAACCAAGAGGCAAGTCCTGCACATAAGGGCTCGTATTGGCGGATCGCTGGGTTGATTGGGCTTGGTATGGTCGCATTACCGGTAGGTGCTGATTTTGTGGTGACAGCAGGAACGAGCCTTGCGTTGAATTTAGGTGTTTCCGAAAGCGTGATTGGCGCGAGTTTGGTGGCGCTGGGCACATCGCTTCCCGAACTGAGCGCAACTTTGGTGGCGGCTTATTATAGAAACAGTGATGTTGCATTAGGCAATGTTGTGGGCAGTAACCTGTTTAATATCCTTGCAGTGCTGGGCGTCACGTTAATGTTTGCCGATATTCCCATCGATCCGGTGTTTTTAAAGTTTGATATCTGGGTCATGCTGAGCGCGGCAGTGGTGCTTTGGCTTTTTGCACTGTTTGGCGCGAAGATCGGTCGGCTAGCTGGGATAGCATTTTTGTGCGGATACGGAGGCTATATATGGAGCTTGTTCTCAGGTTAGACGAGCGATCTTTTGGCTGCCTCTGAATCAGCCAAAAAGTTTGACCAAAAAACTGCGATTGCGATCGTCGTCGCCAATATGGTGGGCACGGGCGTTTTTACCAGTTTAGGGTTTCAATTACTCGACATTCAATCCGTCAGTATGATCCTGTCGCTGTGGATTATTGGCGGGATTGCTGCGCTCTGTGGGGCGTTGACGTATGCCGAGCTCGGCGCGCAATTGCCGCGGTCTGGCGGCGAATACAATTTTCTTGGCCGTCTATATCATCCGTCTTTCGGTTTCGTCTCCGGTTGGGTGTCAATAACCGTTGGATTTGCCGCGCCGATTGCGCTCGCGGCGATGACCTTTGGGGCCTACCTCGGCGCTGTGCTACCGGAGATAAACCAGACGCTTTCGGCGTCGCTCCTGGTGATTTCGCTGGGTTTAATGCACTGCTATTCTCGAACTGTCAGTGGTAAAACCCAGTTGATCTTCACCTTGCTAAAGGTGATCCTGATTCTGATTTTTAGTGTTGCCGCTCTGACTTTTTCTGATCATGAAATGAGTCTGCCAAACCTTCCCGTGGCCAGTGACCTAGCAAGCTTGTCCTCTGGCGCCTTTGCGGTGGCGCTCATTTACGTTAATTACGCCTATACCGGCTGGAACGCGGCCACGTATTTGATTGACGAAATTGATCAGCCCGCAAAGCGTCTTCCGGCCATCTTAATGATTGGCACGATGATGGTGATGGGCTTTTACGTGCTGTTGAATTACGTGTTCTTGGCGGTTGCGCCAATTGAAGCCTTGCAAGGGAAAGTTGAGGTGGGTGTGATTGCTGCTGAATATGCTTTTGGTCATCGGGGCGGGCAGTTAATGGGGCTCATGTTATCGCTGTTACTCATTTCAACCGTGAGCGCGATGTTGATGGCGGGCCCCAGAGTGCTGCAAGTGATTGGGCAAGATTTTTCGATATTTAACCGGTTGGCGAAAACCAACGATGATGACTTACCTCAAATTGCAATCCTCACCGTGGTTGCGCTGTCAGTTGCGTTTGTCTTGACCTCTAGTTTTGAGTCGGTCCTGGTGTTTAGCGGCTTTGTTCTGAGCTTGAATACCCTCTTTACCGTTGGCGGCGTTTTCAGGTTGCGCGCCAAAGGGTTACTCAAAGAGGGTATCTATCAGACCTGGGGTTACCCCATCACACCACTGGTCTTTCTAGGTTTGACGCTCTGGACTTTGATTTATATTTTAATTCAAAGGCCAGAGGAGGCCCTTGCGGGTCTCCTCGTCGTCGCCGTTGGTTTCGGCTTTTACTGGGTATCGAGTCGTATCAAACATTAGGTTTTACGTAACTTCGGGAGTTCGACGAACTGACCGGGGCGTTTTTCAGCGTTGGCCGTCATCGCTTCTTGAATTTCCTCAAGCTTAAAGTGTGAGGCGTTCCAGATCGCGATATAGTCCAATCCGTCTGCGGTATTATGGTCTCGCGCGTAGGTAATCATTTTCTTGCAGCCATAGACCGCAAGCGGCGCTTTGCTTGCAATCTCCGCAGCGATTGCCATAACCGCTTCCAGCATTTGTGCTTGATCGTCAAAGACGCGATTGATCAACCCCATGGCGGCGGCCTCGTGCGCTGGAACGCGGCGTCCGGTATAAGCCATTTCTCGAACAAACCCTTCCGGGATAAGTTTTACCAGCCGTGGGAAGGTGCCAACGTCGGCTGTCATGCCAATGTTCGTTTCAAAAATTGTTAAAAAGGCATCGCTCGTGGCGTATCGAATATCACAAGCCGTGACGAGATCAACCCCACCGCCAATGCAGCCGCCTTGGATGGCTGCAAGCACCGGAATCCGGCAAGCCTCGATCGCGTTGAAGGCACTTTGCATGACCAAGACATTGTCGTAAAAAGCGGCGCCGGCAGTGAGTTTTCGTTGCTTTTGATCGCCATCAGAAGCCTGGCCAACGCCAGAAAAGGAAGACACATCCAAACCGGACGTAAAGTGCGGGCCGGTCGAGGAAATAACGATTACCCGGGCTTGCGCCTCTGCGTCGATCTCCTGAATAATGGCAGGCAGTTCAATCCAGAATTGCGGAATCATGCTGTTGCGTTTCTCAGGACGGCTTAATTGAATATGGGCAATGTTATTTTCGATCATCACATCGAAGCATTCGTGGGTCATAGTGTTTCCTCCTCGTTTTGAACCGGGCCGCTGGCGGCTGACCGTCCTCGGTGATCCGATGCCCGCTGTCAAGCAGATTAAAACTGTCTGGCGAACAAAGCCCGGCAGCACTAACGAATGCTGCCGCGCTGTCGCCACCGGCACTGGGCCCCGCGTTGATCAGACAATCCGTGAAGCATTCGAGCGCGCCGGCGCAGGCGCTAGCATCTAGTTTAGTTGCAGCTTAACACCAAACCGGACGGTTCGGCCCGACCGCTGATATCCAAAGACTTCTTCAAATTGGGTGTCAAGGAGGTTGTCGATCGCAGCGAACGCCTCAACGTTTTTGTTGATAAACACCTTTGAAGTCACCGCAACCAACGTAAACGCATCCATTTGAACGCGTTCCAAATAGGGCGGGACCGGCGGATAAAAAATATCAGCGCTGTCGCCTGTATAGGCGGCAGAAAGTTGGTGATGCCAGTTTTGCGCGCGATAGCTTACCGCCAAGAGGCCTGAGGATCGTGGTCGCCTGATTTCGTTGAGGTTGTTGCCATCGGTTGCTTTAAGCCTTCCGTAAAACGCCTCAACCGTCAGGGCCTCGACGGGTTGCCAATTGATTTTAGCGTCGTAGCCCCGCTGTTTACTGCGGTTTTGGTCATTGTTTGCGGTGTAAACGAAATTAATCGGATCGAAAACAAAGCCGTTGATTTCGTTTTTAAGATGCGCAGCGTAGCCCTGCAGTGTCATGGTCAGGGGTAGGGCTGAAAAACGGTGGGAGATGCCAAAGTCTGAGGCGAGGCTGTGTTCGGGCTTGAGCGCATCATTGCCTTTGAAGTTTGTGTAGTAGCCAAATCGCTCAGTAAATGTTGGGTTTTTGATCGAGCGCCCGATTGCGGCGAAAATTTTAGTGCGCTCGGTCAGGAAATACGCCGCGTTGCCGCGCACGCTATGCCCTGCACCAAAGTCTGAATTGTGCTCGAGCCTTGCGCTCAGGGATCCGGTCCAATTGTCTTGATCAAGGCGGTATTCTCCGCCGAGCGCCAGTTGTGTCAACGTGTGATCTTGGTTGGGGTCGCCGAAAAAGCTGCTCGGACCGCGCTGCTCAAAACTAAGGGACTCATATTCTGCGAGTCCGATCCAAGTTGCTGTGTTGACGGCCTTGCTAATCTGATAGTTGAACTGCTGTTTTTCACTATCGGTTTTCGTCGCCGCATTAGGGATCGTTTGGTTGGCATTTTTATCCCGGCTAAAGTTTAAGGACAGGGTTTGTTGAAAATTCTCATGATCCGATGCCAAGCGTACGCCGGCAATCCAGTTTTGATGGGCAGTGGTAAAGGCGGCATCTGTGGGCAGTCCCGTCACTGCGTAGTCCACATCGTCAAAGTCGTTCTGGCTTTGCTGCAGACGAAAAACGGTGCCAAGGCGCCAATGCGCTGACAGCGGCGACAACGTGCGCAGGGACGCAGCGCGCTGCTGGGATCCATCGCGTTCATTGCCTTGGCGCGATACATTAAAACCTTGCGTTTTGAAATGGCTGACGCCGAATGCAACCTGAGTCTCGCCAAAGCCCGTCGCGCTGTCGATCGCAATATTTTCGGTTTGATGGCTGCCGCCGCTGATTAAAAAATTTGTGCTGGGCTGGCTTTCGGGGGAGCGGGTCATGATGTGAATCACACCCGCGATCGCATCGCTGCCCCAAATAGCACTTTCTGCACCGTGCACAATCTCGATACGCTCGATTTGTTGCACGGGAAATTGGCTGAAATTAAACTCGCTGCCCTGGCCGATATCGTTGGCCTCGACGCCATCGACGAGGACCAAGACGTGATTGGCTTCTCGTCCTCGCATTCGAACTTGGGTCAGGCCGCCCAGACCGCTTTGTTGACTAACGCTGATGCCCGGTTGGCCACGCAGTAAATCCGGCAGTGAGTTTGGGTTTCGAAGATCAATATCGGCTTTGGTGATGATGGTGACCTGGCTACCCGTTCGGAGACTGTCCATTGGCACTCGAGAGGCGGTCACCGTGATGGTGTCGTCCATGGGTTGCGCCGAAAGGCTCGCGCTGCTTGAAAAGACCATGAACGCTAGAAGTGCGCGGATCAAGGCAGTTTGCCTGGCCCGAGTCTGGATTGAGGTTGCTTGATAAAACAAAGGCATACTGAAACATCTCCTGCTCCCGCCGAGCAATTGGATTGGGTTGTCGCGCGCAGGAGCAGTCAATGGTCATGACCCGCCCGCCGCAGTTCATTGCCGCATTGTTGTCAGGCCGGTCTCCGGGCTTACGAGCGTCGTGCGAACACGTTTGCGCTGCGACCTTCCCATGCTTTTGAGCACAGTGGTAAAAAGCAGCGCACCTCGCTTACCGTTGCGGGGGCAGCACCGGAATTGAAAGAATTCTCACCGGTTTCCCGTTTCATTTTAGGGTTTTGAGCTAAAACACCTGACGAAATGAAGTGAGCTAAGGTTATCCGTTTGCTTGTGGTGGCGTCAAGAATTGATCAATAATCTTGCTCGAAATGGGGGCCGCGATCAAAGCGGATCGCCGAAGAAAAAGATACGGAAAAGGGATTGTCTTGTGCTGAAACGCGCCTTCATTTGGGCCTTTTGTTTACCTTTGTTGCCGGTCTGTTGGCTTCAGCTAAAGCGGATTCGACGGCAACCTCCGAAAATGAATACGGCAACCTTGCCGGTCGCAGGGGCGCGTTTTGCGTCAACGTCGAGCGCAGCTCGTCGCGTGTTGGGCCTGGGTGATCAAGGTATTTTAGGGGCAGGCGACCCAGACTCAGACCTAGACCCAGGGCCGGGCCTTGCGGGGTATTGCGCAGAAGCTTTGATGCGCCAGAGCGATGATGACACCAGTTGGCAAGTAGCAGAACAAGGCGGTGCCACCGTTAGCGATCTGCTTGCGAGATGCCGAGAGATGGATCACTTAAATGTCGACCTAATACTGATCTGTGTTGGCATCAACGATGTAACAGGGTTGACCTCGTTGATGCGCTGGCAGGCTGGGATTTTTGACCTAATTTTTTTGATAAGACAAAAAGGCGCGGCCAAGATTATTTTTCTGGGGCTTCCGCCAATGGCGCGTTTTGAACCGCTGCCGCAGCCTTTGCGAGCGGTCTGTGGTGTTCGGGCGGGTCTTTTAGACGCGGTTCTAAAACGATCGGTGAGTCCGCTCGGCTTTGCGGCGCATCTTGATTTTGAGACAATTAAGCCCTTGGGCATCCTTACCGATGACGGTTACCATCTAACAGCGCCGGTTCAAAAGGGTCTTGGGGCGGCGGCGGCAAGCTTGGGGTTGCGGCTGATGGAAACTTGATCAAGTAGGCAGGGTGTTCAAAATGGCTTGATGTCGGAGCGATTGCTGCGAAGGTGTCGGCATTATGGAGGGCGATTGGTATTCACCCTTAAGTAATTAACTCAGGTCTCATTTGGACAACTGGCCGAGCTACGGCAGGGGGCTGGCGGCGGTATCAACTTGGTTTAAAAATGGATCGAGCAATAACGATGTTAATAAAACAATCACGATTTCAAAGAAGAGGATCACGCAATGCAATCGGAGCTGATTGACTATTACGACGGTGACATTTTATTAGAAGGCTGCTTGGTTCAGACTGAGGATGACCGACCCAAACCCTTGGTCTTGGTTGCCCATGATTGGACAGGTCGGCGCCAATACGCAATTGATAAAGCGCATGAGATTGCGGCGCTAGGGTATGCCGCATTTGCGATTGATATGTACGGTAAAGGCGTCTTTGGCGCCGATGGTGATGTGGCCTTAAATACCGCGCTCATGACGCCCTTTGCCGCCGATCGTGGCTTGTTGCGGCAACGGATAAACGCAGCACTGCACGCCGCGAGCGCGCGATCCGAGGTCGATGCAACGCGCATAGCCGGCGTAGGCTACTGCTTTGGCGGAATGTGTGTGCTTGAGTTGGCGAGAATGGGCGCCCCGGTTCTGGGTGTTGCCAGCGTTCATGGTATTTTTAGCCCAGGCAACGCCGCTAATGCGTCGATTACCGCCAAAGTGCTGTGTTTACATGGCCACGATGACCCCATGGTTCCCCCTGAGCAAGTGCTTGCGTTTGAGCAAGAAATGAGCGCGGCAGGCGTAGACTGGCAGATGCACGTCTACGGTGGCACAACCCATGCCTTCACCAACCCAGGTGCCAACAATCCAGATTTTGGAACGGTGTATTCCACAACTGCGAACGCACGTGCCAGTCGGTCAATTGAGACGTTTTTGGGAGAGCTGTTTCGGGCTGAGGGTTAATCAGGGCGAGCCCAAAGTCTGGCTAAAACGAAACGGCAATCGATTCGATGTGATGGTCGACCAGGCGCTCGCCGTCGAAGTAAAACCAGCCGCGGATCGGCTCATTCTGAAGAATTTGGGGCAGCCAAAATTGATCATCTGCCCACATTTGATCCAGCGGTAGATCCTGTATTGGACACCAAAGCGGGGCTGCTTCGCGCGTCTCGGTCGGCGTGCCCGTGAAATGATCTGTGACATACACGTAAACTTTTATTTTTGGGTGAGCCAAATCGTGAAAAAACAATTCGGCCATCGGTTGGAGATCGTGGGGGGTAATCTTTAGCTCTTCCTCGGTTTCTCGTATGGCGCAGGCAAGCGGCGTCTCAAGCGGTTCGAGCTTGCCACCGGGGCCCAGTATTTTGCCAGCGCCAAGACCGGTTTTTTTGTGGATCAAAAGGACTTGTTGTTGCCGCCGGATAAACACAAGTGTCGTGAGTAGGTCGGGGCGCCAAAGGGTCCAGTCGATGCTCGAGATGGTGACAGCCGGTTTGATCATAGGGTCTTTAGTGGTTCTCAGTCATTTAAGCACCTGATAAATCAATAAATTATTTATAGGGTATCTTTTATCTTGGCGCATTGCGTACGTTGATTGAAAAAAACTGAAGTTGGGACTTGAATATTACCAACTTACCCTTAGATAGGTCTTGTATCGAGAAAACCGACACCGGTGGAGGTGTTTGATGGAATTGGCCCTGAAAACGCAAATGATTCCCGTTTTGAGCGGGCAGTCGCTATACGCTTATCTGGACGCGGTGCATCGTATCCCAAAATTGTCCCGTGAAGAAGAAGCCGCCTTGTTTGAACAGTTCAAAGATGGCGACAATGTCAGCGCCGCCCGGGCATTGGTCCTGGCCCATCTTCGCTATGTTGTGTATATCGCCAAGCAATATTCAGGTTATGGATTACCGCTTGAAGATCTGATCCAACAGGGGAATGTCGGACTTATGCAATCGGTTAAGAAGTTTGATCCCGAGCGTAAGTTACGACTGTTGACCTTTGCTGTGCACTGGATCAAAGCCGAAATACATGACTATATTTTAAAGAATTGGAAGCTGGTGAAGGTTGCAACCACCAAGGCGCAGCGAAAATTGTTTTTTAATCTGCGCAAAAATAAGCAGGCTTCTGGTCTGGTTGATGGCCCCGAAGCCAAGCGCATTGCGACCTTGCTCGATGTCTCTGAGGCCGATGTCATCGAGATGGATCAGCGTCTGAGTCGGCCCGATCAATCCTTTGAAAAACGCGATGATGAGGACTACGCAGCGCCCGAAATGTATTTACAAAGCGATAGTTTAGATCCTTTAGAGATTGTGTCGGACTTAGAGGCAGAGGTAACGGATGCCGGTGATCTAAGGCAGGCCCTAAAGCAGTTGGACGATCGCTCGCGCCAGATTGTTCAGGGCCGCTGGTTGGGTGACGAAAAGTTAGGACTTAAAGTATTTGCGGAACGCTTTGGGATCTCGATTGAACGGGTTCGACAATTAGAATCTCAGGCGCTTAAAAAGCTCAAGCACAATATGGTGGCTTAAGCGCTTTTCGTGCTTGGCAAAGTCGCGGTAAGGTGTCGCTATAGCCTAAGGACGCGCATGCCATGACAGATCAACTCATTTCCTCTGACCTGATATTCGACGGTGCGGCCGTCGTTGCAGATCTCAATCGGTTACTCAGGCTACGAACCACGCCCATCGGCATGAAACTCTTTCCGAGCCGAGCTGAAATGGAAGCGATTCCTAGAATCAGACGACCCAAGGATATCCACACCACGGACCAAATTGTTGGGCAAGCTAGCCGTAATGGTTGGACGGTTGGTATTACCATGGACGACTTGGTTGGCGCGCAATGCGGCACGGTGATCGGATTGCATCCTCGCGATGAGCGCTGGTTATCGGGCGATAAAATGGCAGGGGTTTGGTTTAAGGATCAAGCCGAGGCAGCGAAGCACCAAGCCAGCATGGATGTTGTTGCCTTCGGGCAGTTTGAGGCCATGGCGGTGTCACCCCTGGCTTCGGGCCGGCTGGATCCACCCGACATTTGTCTGATCTATGCAACGCCCGCCCAAATGATTCTGTTTATAAATGGTTTGCAGTGGACGGGCTATAAAAAATTAGATTGGGGCTGTGTCGGCGAGTCCGCTTGCGCCGACTCCTGGGGTCGCGCCTTGAAAACAGGTGAACCGAGTCTTTCGATCCCGTGCTTTGCAGAGAGACGCTATGGCGGCGTGATGGAGGATGAGTTGCTGATGGCAATACCGCCAAGCTATCTGCCAAAAGTTGTTGCGGGGCTTGAGGCTTTATCCAAAAATGGTCTGCGCTACCCGATCCCGCAATATGGTGTGAACAATGATGTCCGAGCAGGAATGGGCATGAGTTATTCAGACGTCTGAGGGTTGAGAGATGGCCAAACTGATCTGCTGGCAGTGCCAAAGAGACTTAAGCGATGAACCAAGACCGATCTCGAGGCAGGCTGTTTGTCAGGGGTGTTTCGAACCCATTCGGTGTTGTTACATGTGCCGAGCCTTTGACATCAGTCATCGCTCGAAGTGTCAAGAAGATCGTGCGGATCCGCCGCTTGAGAAAACCAATGCTAATTTTTGCGATTTCTTTCGCCCCGGCCAGCCGGCTCAGCGCGAGCCGCAAGGCGTCATTCAATCAGACGCGAGCGTGGCACTGGCCGCCTTGTTTGAGGACGAATTGACGGTCAGCGCGGTTGACGAAGATGAGGACAAAGCAGAAGGGCTTACCGAGGCGAACCAGAAATTAAAAGCGCTGTTCGGTGATGATTAGGACAATCAACGTCTAAATCGTTGTTAGAGGGCGTCAGATCACGCCTTGCGATCGGAGGCTGTCGATCTCCTCCGACGTCAGATCCAAAGCCTGCAAGATCTCATCGGTATGCTCACCGAGCTTGGGTGGCAGCCGAGTGATGTTCGGCCCATCTCGGTCGGTCTCATAACCTGCTTTAATAATGTGAATGGGTTCGGCATCAGGATCCGTCACCTGTTCTATTACTGCCCGCTCAAGGAGCTGCGGGTCTGCAAGGACCTCTGGAATTGATTTAACTTCGGCCGTGGGAATGCCCTGCTTCGGCAGAATATCCATCCAGGCGGCGGTCGTCTTGTATTGGAGCTTTTCACAGATCAGGGCATTGACCTCGTCCGGGTTTTGTTTTCGTTGGTCTGGATTCATAAGGCCCGGATCCTGCAGACGTTCGGAACAGTCGAGGGCATGAAACAGTTGCTCGACCTGATTTTGTTTGAGCGCTGTAATTTGGATGAACCCGTCCTGGGTCGGGAAAACATTGGCGGTGGGTTGCCCAGTTGGTGAGGCATTGCCCTGTAGTCCTAATAATTGGCCCTGATTTAAATAGTTACTAAATTGTGATGCTTGCATCACGATTGCCGTATCAAGCATCGCGCTATCGATGTGTTGTCCGAGGCCGGTTTTGGCTTTGCGATGCAGCGCTGCCGAAATGGCAAAGGCTGTGCTGAGCGCGGTTGCCATATCAACCGGCATAAAGCCCGTTCGAGTGGGGCCCGTGCTCAGATGCCCGTTCTGCGACATCATGCCGGAAGCTGCTTGGATGGCCCCGTCGTAGGCCGCTTCGCCAGCTTTTGGGCCGGACTGGCCATAGCCGGTGATAGAGCAGTAAATTAGATCGGGTTTTAAGGCCTTTAAGGTTTCATAATCCAGACCCAGCTTGGCCATGGTCCCAGCTTTAAAGTTTTCAACCACAACATCGGTCGTTTCAATGAGCCGTTTTAGTAATTTAATGGCTTCAGGCCGCTTTAAATTGAGCGTCAGGCTGCGTTTATTGGCATTCATGGTCAGAAACGAGGGCGATTGGTCTTGGTCCTTGCCCGTATTCATGAGTCCACGGGTTTGGTCGCCTGTGCCGGGTTGCTCTATTTTAATAACCTCTGCACCCAATAATGCTAATTGCATCACAGCGAAGGGGCCCGCAAAAACCTGGGTGAAATCTAGAATCTGAATACCGCTGAACGCTTGGGTCATGAGGTCTGCTGCCAATAGGTGTCTTTTAAAAGTCTTTTATAGAGTTTGCCGGTTGGGTGCCGCGGCAGGGCTTCAAGAAAGTCGATGCTCTTCGGGCACTTTAAATGCGCGATTTGTGATCGGGCGTAGGCAATGAGCTCTGCCGCAAGCGCCGGGCCTGCATCCGCCATGTTCATGGGTTGGATAACCGCTTTGACTTCCTCGCCAAATTCTTCATTCGGCACGCCAAAAACGGCGACATCCGCGACGAGCGGATGCGTAATCAGGACATTTTCAGCTTCTTGCGGGTAGATGTTAACGCCGCCAGAAATGATCATAAAAGACTTTCGATCGGTGAGATAAAGATAGCCTTCGTCATCAAGGTAACCGATGTCGCCTAAGGTCGACCAACCGTTGGCATGATGGGAGTTGGCTGTTTTTTCAGGATCGTTGAGATACTCGAACTGGCCGCCACCTTCAAAATACACTCCGCCTTGCGCACCCCTTGGTAGTTCTTGACCGAAATCATCCAAGATATGAATCTGGCAATCATTCGCCGCTCGGCCCACCGAGCCGGGGTGCTCAAGCCATTCTTCAGCGCTGATAAACGTCGAGCCATTGCCTTCCGTGCCCGCATAGTACTCGCAGATAATGGGCCCCCACCAATCGATCATTTGATGCTTGATGCTGACAGGGCAGGGTGCAGCGGCATGAATCGCGCAGCGTAGGCTCGCAAAGGTGTATCGGCTTTTTGTGTCGCTTGGCAATTTGAGCATGCGGACGAACATAGTGGGCACGAACTGGGCATGGGTGACGTGATGATCTTGGAGCAGTTGTAGGGCGGTTTCAGGATCAAACTGCGGCATAACGATCACACAAC
>Ga0115567_10002049_pt1 | contig 20064 bp, 12 predicted proteins | sample COGITO_mtgs_1204_2_FD_88679 | JGI IMG/M metagenome (GOLD analysis project Ga0115567, IMG submission 88679) | Pelagic marine microbial communities from North Sea - COGITO_mtgs_120412 | ecosystem: Environmental > Aquatic > Marine > Epipelagic | place: Germany:Helgoland, sampling site Kabeltonne... | reverse complement strand
GATTTTTCAAATACTTATTTAAACTGTGTTTACGAGCAATATCTTCGCTGCTCGCGTTACCTAAGGCAAAACCACAATGTTGACAATTTTGTGATTTATCCGATATTTTTTTATTACAAGAAGGGCAATCTATTAGTGCCATATCTTTTACTCCAAACTAACTTATCAAACTATTCAAATTAAAACAGAAAAGCGCGACCAATAGCCGCGCTTCAATACTTTTTCAAATATTATTTATGTTCTTTATTAAACTTGACCCAATATTCGGCAACCGATTCTTTCATTTCTTTACGCAACAAGAAAATTCCAAATAGGTTCGGCAAGGTCATCACAACTATGGCGACCGCAGACAAAGTCCACACAAGTGTGGTATCTGATACCGCGGCCCATACAAATCCCGCTACGTATACTACGCGATAAGGCATAACTGAGCGCGGACCAAACAAATAAGTCATAGCCCTATCACCATAATAAGACCATGCAATAGCAGTAGAAAACGCAAATAGCAACAATCCTATAGACACAATATATTGACCAGATTCCCCTAAGAAACCCCTAGTGAAAGCTAAGGCAGTAAGGCTCGCTGAATGGATCAACGACTCACCTATTACAACGATATTATCTTTGACTAAGTTGCCATCCACTACTTTCAGTGTACCCGTGTAATTGTCTTCTGCATCACCTAGGGAAAAAACTACATTATCCGCAAATGAGCGAGCATTAAAAATCGTAAAACCTTGACTCACAGCTTTACCATTAACGACTTGTATTTCACCATTAAACTCACTGACACCATGACCTTCGATATCATTGATATAAGCTCGCATCGTCTGCTTATCAGCTTCGTTAGATTCAACATAATTTCCAGCTAATATATGCATATCGGTGCGATCGAAGGTATTAACGTGTTTCTCTTTCCACACCCCAGACGACAGAATAACCAAACCCGTTATAGTACATATTAGGATGGTATCGATAAATGGTTCTAGAATAGACACCATGCCCTCAGATACAGGCTCATCTGTTTTTGCAGCAGCATGAGCAATAGGGGCAGAGCCCTGCCCTGCTTCGTTTGAGAACAAACCTCGGTTAACACCACGGTTGAAGGCGTAGGCAATAGTGGCACCTAAAAATCCACCCGTAGCAGCGGAACCAGTAAACACATCTGAAAATACAGATACAAAAGCGGGCCCAACATTTTCCAAATTAGCGAAAATAACAGTAAAGGCACCCAATACGTATATCAATGCCATAAGCGGTACTATTTTGGAGGTAACAGCAGCAATACGCGTGATACCACCTAAGATAACCAAGGCCAAAAGTACCCCAAGAATACTGCCAACGATTAAGGGATCGAAGCCAAAGGTGGCTTCGATACTAGTAGCAATACTATTACTTTGCGGCAAGTTACCTGTGCCAAACGAGCTGATAACAGTCGCAATAGCAAAGGCCACAGCTAACCATTTCATGTTTAAACGTTTGTCCATGTAATACATGGGGCCACCAGCCATAGTGCCATCAGGGGTTTTATCCCGATATTTATGTGACAGCGTGACTTCAACAAATTTAGTTGTCATACCAAAAAACGCTGTTGCCCACATCCAAAATAAGGCTGCAGGCCCACCTAAAAACAGAGCAAAAGCGACGCCACCAATATTACCTGTACCAACCGTACCCGAAAGTGCAGTAGTTAGGGCTCTAAAATGTGACGTATCGCCAGGGGCGTCGGCTTTATCATATTTACCCGTGACTACCTTCCAAGCATGCTTAAAATAACGGACCTGAGGAAATTTTAAGTAAATAGTGAAAAACAGACCTGTCCCCAATAACACATATGGGAACCACCAAGCGCCCCCCAACATGCCATCCATCGATTTTAATAGACTATGAAAAACTTCCAATGGTGTTCCCCTTAATTATTTTTGTTATTACTATTATTGTTTTTATTAAAATTTTTTCTAACGAAGAATATCAACTACTGCGCGCATGGCAATCAATACATCTTCACCCATCTGTTTACAACGAGCCGGTGACCAACCATAGCCTGGGTCGGGCAATTCAACATTGTCTTTAAATGGCATTTCTAGGGTGTACGCCAAACAATCAAATTCGTGCCCAACTGCATTAGTCGCAACCGTTAAGTTACCTTTACCCGGCTCATCTTTGTCGTATCCGTACACATCTTGGAATTCTGGCGTCGCCGTTAACATAGCTGTTTTGAAGGAGTCTTCAAGATGTTTCAAACGACTATTGTAATTTGGATTACCCTCACAGCCCGCAACAAAGTTATAGGATAAGGCTTCATCTCCGTGTGCATCTAAAAACATATCCACGCCTGTTTCCTGCATTTTTTGTTTGACCAAAAATACTTCAGGGCAATTTTCCATACTAGGTGATTGCCAAACACGGTTTAAGTTCACCCCTTTTGCATTGGTCCGCAAATGACCGCGCACTGAACCATCAGGGTTCATATTAGGCACTATGTAGAAGACAGCTTTGCTTAATAGCAACCGCGATAGCCCATCGTCTTCGTCTAATAAACGTTCTAAAAAGCCTTCCACAAACCACTCGGCCATGGTTTCACCAGGATGCTGGCGGGCAGTCACCCAAATCACTTTTTTGCCTTCTTCTGGCTGACCTACCACCAGCAAAGACATATCTCGACCGTCTAAGGTTTCTCCCAAACACTCTTGGCGACAATCAGGTGATTTTTGCGCCCAACTGAGCAAATCTAAATGACGCTCGTAGCTATAAGGGGCAAAATAAGCGTAATAGATATTTTCGTATTCGGGCGTATGAGCAATGGTTAAGGTATTACCATCAAAGTCACAATCCACCCGAAACCATTCTTGTCTGTCATAAGAGGCAACAGCCTGATAATTCTGCCATCCACCTGGGTAAGCCGACTTTTCGAGATTGGTAATTGCTATCTGGTGGGAAATAAAGCTTTGAGTTTCTAGCTTAAAATGAAACCACTGATAAAAATCAGATTGGTTGTCGTTACGAATACTTAATTGAATATTTAATGGATCTTCTGCGCGGATAACTTGGATATTTCCGCTATCAAAATTGCTGCTGATTCTCACATTTTAGTCCCATGTAAATTTAACTTGAGTAATTTATCACAGTCATTGTAAAAAAGGACTAGGCAAGCCCTTTTATCAACAAAAAACCCGCCAAAGCGGGTTGGTTTACATGATAAATCAGTCACTATTTTGTTACAGCTTGTTAGGAAGCGACTTAGGCAATGTCGGGTACACTAAACCTGCCATGTGTTGCAATACTTTCATCACCTGACAACTGTAACCAAATTCATTATCGTACCAAACATATAGAGTAGCTCTCTTACCCGCCACTATTGTAGCTTGAGAATCCACAACCGAGGGCGCGCGAGTTCCCACTATATCAGTAGAAACAATTTCTTTTGAGGCAGTGAAATTAATTTGATGTTGCAGGGGTGAAAATAAAGCAATGTCACGTAAATACTCATTAACTGCGGTTTTATCGGTGGACTCACCCAAATGTAAGTTCAATATTGCCAAAGAAACGTTAGGTGTAGGCACGCGAATAGAACTACCGGTCAATTTCCCCTCTAATTGAGGATAAGCTTTAGCCACTGCGGTAGCAGCACCCGTTTCTGTAATGACCATGTTTAACGGAGCACTACGTCCACGGCGATCGCCCTTATGAAAATTATCAATCAGGTTTTGATCATTCGTATAGGAGTGCACAGTTTCAACGTGGCCACTTTCAATCACGAATTTTTCATCTAGCGCTTTGAGCACAGGTGTGATGGCGTTAGTGGTACAACTGGCTGCAGACAAGATTGTATCTGAATCCAGTATGTCCTTGTCATTTACGCCGTATACAATATTCTTAATACCACCTTTTCCTGGCGCAGTTAACAATACCTTTTTAATCCCTTTAGACTGCAAATGCTGACCAAGCCCTGCTTCGTCGCGCCACATACCAGTATTATCGACAACTATTGCTTGTTCAATCCCATATTGGCTGTAATCTACCTCAGCAGGACTATTGGCATAAATAACCTGAATATAAGATCCATTAGCTTTGATGGCATTTTTTTCTAGATCAATGGTAATGCTGCCATTAAAAGGTCCATGCACTGAATCACGGCGCAACAAACTCGCACGTTTTTCTAAGTCACCTTCTTTACCGCCGCGCACCACAATCGCTTTTAAACGTAATTTGTTATTGGTACCTTGTCTTTCAATCAACAGTCTTGCCAAAAGCCTCCCGATACGGCCAAAACCATATAACACCACATCTTGTGGTGTTTGATTATCTTTAACATTAACAATACTGTTAAGTTGCACAGCAAGATAATCTTCAATTGTCTGTGTTTTAAAGGTGGGGTCATAGTGATATGCATAAGCCAGCTTGCCTAAATCAATATGAGCAGGGGCCAAATCCATATCGTTAAGAGCTTGCAACAACGGCCAGCTTTCTCTTAATCTAAGTTTGCTTTGTTCTTTTAACCTTACAGTACGATGCGCTTTAATAATTTCAATGGCACTTGCGCCGAGTAGAGGTCGACCATAAACCGATATTTCAATGGCACGGTTGCGATAAAGTTTCCCCAACACTGGTTGCATTTGTTCTGCGTATTCTTGCCTTTCTTGCCAACTACTGCTGAGTTCCTGCTCTAACTGTTGATTCATAAACTGTTGCCTAATTCCCGATAGTCATACCAAATTCGCGGGCATTCTAATCGCGGAATCATAAAGTACCAAATTGTTGAAAAATTACCAATTAATAGGAAATACGCATTAATGGCTCTATTTTTAGGTAATTAATCTTCATTATTAAGAATTAACTGCGGAGGGAGAGGTTTAGTTTTAAAAATTTGCGCTTTCAACCAGAAACTAGCCATTTTACTAATGTAATCATGAAATTAACTTTCACTTAAAAAACATTAATTTTTGCGAAAACTACTATTTATCAGCATAAATTTCGCAAACTACAGAGTAACAGCTGCTAATCCATCCACCAAAAAGGTAAATTTTCCATATGCTTTGCGTACGCTTTGTATTTAACTATTAGTGATGGGGACGAACAAACAGATGTTGTTGAAAAAAATGCGTCACTTGTTGCTGGTCCATTTCAACTTCACGCTCTTTTACCCAAGTTATGGCAGAATCGACATCCAATAAAAAGGCGAAATCTAAACCAGCATGTTGATAGGCTCGAGTTAGCTGATTCATTATAGTGTTGGTAATATCTGAGTCTTGGATCACCACGGCCAGACACTGCATACCCATAGACTTGCGAATAAGGGTATGTTTTACGAAGAGTTCAAATGTAGAGGGCGGCATGAGGCTCTCACCATACAGACAGCTAATAAATCCCCAAGGTTCAGATAAGTTTAACTGTTTGATGTTTTGCCCCATTTCCTTGGATCCCCTTACCAAAGTTTCATCGTTCCACGGACCTCTAGCTGCAAACATTATCGTTTGCAGGGAACGACCAGCGACATATTCACCATGCTCTTGCAAATTTCTCACCTTATTTATTCGTTACCAAAATAATTTAAACGACATAGAATTTCTATAATAGCATTTTCCGGTGGTTTTAGAGTCATCGTCAACCACAGAGGCTAGATACGAATCACATTATGTATGGGATCATTTTAATCCGTCGCAGCACTTATACCAATCCGTATAAAGAATTGCTCTCGCAGAAAGCCCCAGCCAGAGTTGAATTTTCAATCAATCATCAACAGAGCACTTAAACACACAAATACTTCTAAATGCTTGCATGTGTACTTGTCTAATAATCACATCTGGTTGATCAGCCCATCTCGCGTATCGGGTATCCAGCATAATTTGCCAACCAGTGTTATCACCCAAGTCGGGTAAATGAAAGCGCACATCGTGTTCGCTGGCATTAAATATCAGCAGCCAGTGTTCATGTTGTGTTACCTCTTCACTATGGGGACCGCATAATTCCACAGCAAAGGCGTAATTATTATGATTTTGCCAATCTTTTTCTAGCTTGCGTTCCCCGTCTGGTCGGTACCAGTTGATCTTCTCAACATTGTGCCCCAAGGAATAGTGGTCATCTTTTAAATTAAGGTGATTAAGGATAGTGCTACTTTTACGCAGCGAAATCGTCTTCTGACAAAAAGTTAGGAAGTCTTGTTTATATTGATTTAATGTCCAATCAAACCAACTTATTTCGTTATCTTGGCAATAAGCATTGTTATTACCTTGTTGAGTTCGACTAAGCTCGTCGCCCCCCAGCATATGTGGGATCCCTTGGGACAACATCAAAGTGGCAAATAGATTACGCTTTTGTCGTTCGCGCATGGCCAATACTTTTATATCTGTAGTGGGTCCTTCGACACCGTAATTAGCCGACAAATTATGCCCATGACCATCTCGGTTTTGCTCACCATTGGCTTCATTGTGCCGCTCTGCATAACTCACTAAATCATGCAAAGTAAAACCATCGTGATAACTCACGTTGTTAACTGAGGTCAGAATAGAACGGGCCTCTTTGGGAAACACATCACGGGAACCCAATAAGCGCGTGGCAAAATCACTGACATGGCCTTTATCACCGCGCCAAAATGCCCGCACTGTGTCTCTATATTTATCATTACACTCAAGCCAATTTGACGGAAACTGTCCGAGTCGATACCCACCGTGTCCTATGTCCCAGGGTTCAGCGATTAATTTAGTGTTGATCAATACTGGATCTTGACGAATAGTACTAAAAAATCCAGACATGGAAGAAAACTCATACGGATCACGACCTAAACTGGCCGCAAGATCGAAACGAAAACCATCCACCCCCATTTCTGTTGTCCAATAACGCAATGCGTCCATAACCATTTTAAGTACATAAGGAAAAGCCGTATTAACGCTATTGCCACAACCTGAATTGTTGACATATTTGTTATAATCAACGGCGCCATATTCGTTACGATCGAATAAATAAAATGAAGAATTATCAAAACCTCTAAACGACAATAACGGGCCGTCAAAATTACCTTCTGCAGTATGGTTAAATACCACATCCAAAATCACTTCAATACCCGCTTCATGCAAGGTATTTACCATGACTTTAAATTCAGCAACGCCATTCTCAACCGCATATCTAGGGTCGGGACAAAAATAATTAATAGGATTGTAACCCCAATAATTCGTCAGGCCTTTATTGGTGATATAGGGCTCTGGCATAAATGCAGCCACAGGCATTAACTGAATAGCTGTAATGCCTAAAGATTTTAGGTGCTCGACTATTTCTGGTTGACACACGCCCAAAAACTTACCTTTGTACTGGTCCGGTACGTCTGGATGTAGTTGGGTTAAGCCTTTTACGTGAGCTTCGTAGATAACGGTTTGATCAAGCGGTGTCTGCGGTTTTACCCTTTGTTCTAGGTCAGTCGCAACCTTTTGGACTACCCCTTTGGGGATCATAAATTGGCTGTCACCTTGGTACTGTGTTTTATTCCACACAGCAGGCCTATTTAACGCTTTCGCATAAGGGTCGATGAGTAACTTCTGATGATCAAACCTCAGCCCCATATGCGCATGATTTTCTCCAATCACTCTGTATGCATACAACTGACCCGCTTCAACATTATCAAGCTGACAGTGCCAAATTTTGCCGGTTTTTGCTGGCATAATAATGACTGCAACTTGTTCTTCGGTATTTTTATCAAATAAACATAATTCAACACCATCGGCACTAGGACAATGCACCGCAAAATTACAGGCACTGTCGCCCATAGTGGCACCTAGGGGATGAGGAAACCCATCTGAAATCTGAAAGTTGAACATCTATCAGCCTTTAAATAAAATAAATAAACTTGCCAAAGGAGGCAGATTAACACTGATAGAATGGGGCTGGTCGTTCCAAGGCTCCGAGACTGCTTGCATCTGCTTACTAGTTTTGAGCCCGCTACCCCAATATTTTTTATCGTCTGAGTTCAAAATAAGCTGATACTTGCCTTCATCCTGCACCCCTAAACTAAAGTTTTCGTATGCTACTGGAGTGAAATTTATCAGCACATAAATCTTCTGTTTGGCGTCAGTGGACTTGCGCAATACCGACAAAATGCTCTGCTCGGCATTGCCGTGATCAATCCATTCAAAACCATCTTTGCTGTGGTCTAATTCGTATAAGGCTGGATACTTGCGATACGTCTTGTTTAAGTCACGATATAGGCTTTGCATTCCTTGATGTTTTTTGTACTCAAGTAAGTGCCAATTAATCGAGCTGTCATGATTCCACTCTGCTGCCTGAGCAATTTCATTACCCATAAAATTAAGCTTTTTGCCCGGATGGGCATACATAAAACCTGCATAAGCCCGCAAGTTAGCGGCTTGTTGCCATTCATCACCGGGCATTTTGCGTAACAATGATCCCTTGCCATGCACCACTTCGTCATGGGAAATAGGCAATACAAAACTCTCGTCAAAGGCATATACCATAGAAAAGGTAATTTCATTGTGGTGATAACGTCGATAGGAGGGATCTTTAGCAATATAATGCAACGAATCATGCATCCAGCCCATATTCCATTTAAAGCCAAATCCTAAACCGCCTTCAAATACTGGCCGTGATACTTTAGGAAACGAGGTAGACTCTTCGGCGATAGTCATCGCATGGGGGAACTTTTCGTATACTTCTTTATTCATCCATTGCAGCAAACTAATGGCTTCATAATTATGGTTACCACCATCTACATTAGGGATCCAATCACCTTCTTCTCGGGAATAATCCAGATATAACATGGATGCCACTGCATCGACTCTCAGGCCATCAATATGGTATTTATCCACCCAAAATAACGCGTTGGCCACCAAAAATTGACGCACAGTATCTTTGCCAAAATCATAAATGCATGAATTCCAATCTGGATGCCAACCTTTGCGGGGATCTTCGTATTCGTAAACATGGGTCCCGTCAAATCGTGCCAAACCATGGCCGTCTTCAGGAAAGTGCGCAGGCACCCAATCGATGATCACACCTATATTGTTTTGATGGCACTGATCAACAAAAAACTTAAAGTCGTCTGGGCTACCAAAACGACTAGTCGGTGCAAACAATCCCACAGGCTGATAACCCCATGAGCCATCAAAAGGAAACTCAGAAACGGGTAATAGTTCGATATGGGTGTATCCCATATCTAAAATATAGGGGATTAAATCTTCTGCAAGTTCTCGGTAACTCAAATACCTTTCGCCCGATTCAGGAGCAGGTCGTTTCCATGAAGCTAAGTGCAATTCATAGATACTGATGGGCTGGTGGTATTTATCTTTGTTGGCCTTTTTAAGCCATGTTTTATCTTGCCATTGATAGTGTTCATGGTCGTACACCACTGAAGTATGCGAGGGGTATTGCTCGGCGTAGAAGCCCACAGGGTCTGCTTTGTGAGGTAACTCATTACCCGCCGCATCTTTAAGTTGGTATTTGTATTTGGCCCCAGCTTCAATACCCGGCACCACTAATACCCAATAGCCAAAATCAGTTTTTTGCATGGGTAAACACGAGCCATCCCAATAATTAAACTCACCGATCAAAGAAACGGCACTAGCATTGGGCGCAAACACGGCAAAGCGTGTCGCTTGAATCGGTGTACCTAAACCCACATCGAGAGCAATGAGTTGGGCCCCAAGTTGTTGATACACATTTTGCGCACTATGATCGATAAAATGCACCGCGTGATAAGCTTGGTCTTGAAACTGGTAGGGGTCAATAACCTGATATTGCCCTTGTTTATTACTGACTTCAAAGGCATAAACCTGCGGTGCTTGTTTCACTTTACATTCACCGCGAAACAAATGACTATCGGCTATTTTCTTTAATGTACCAATAGGTCTACCCGATGCTAAGTCAATTACTTTGACTTTTTCAGCATTGGGCAACCAAGCGGTAATAGTGAGCAGAGAAGTTGAGGAGTGGAAATGTGCGCCCAGATGAGCAAAAGGAAAAGTACATTTAGCTTGTTTTAGTGCTTGTTCGAGCTGCATTTTTTCGCCTTAATAAGGGTGACTCACCGAATAAGTGAGCCACTGTCTATTTTACTTAGAGGCGTGTTTTCGTGCCTCTGTTAAATTAGCCGCAAGATTATTTAATGATGAGTCATCAAAAATATCCTGCAAATTGCGCGTTAATTTGCGCCGCCAATTGGGATATTCATTAAAAGTGCCAGGAATATTAACGGGTTTATCCATTTCCAACCAATCTTCTAATTGTAAGCTCAGTAATTCACTAGAGCCTCCCGCCATATGTAACTGCATACCGAAATTAAGCGCTTTACTCATACTAACGTGATGTACATCACGCCCCACTTCATCATTCACCGAATGATGACCATGTAATGTGTCTAAAATAGACTGTTTATCTTCATGTCTACTGGTATAAAGCGTATTTAAAATTTCTTCTGTTGGATATAAACCTAACTCTTTTCCTAACTCTAAATCATGACAATGCCAATAACCAGTCAAGGTTGGCATATCGTGTGTGGTCAGAGTTGACATGGATTGCTCTGGATAATGAGAGGGAGAGAAAAAACCACCATCTTTAGCTTGTTCAAAAAAGAAAACGCGATAAGAATATACGCCATTATCGGCAAGTTTAATTCTGATTTCTTCTGGCACTGTACCTAAATCTTCGCCAATAACCAAACTTTGATGTCTATGGCTTTCTAACGCCAATATAGCTAACAAATCATCCACGGGATAATATACATAGCCGCCTAGCTTGGCATTATCACCTTTTACAACCCACCATAATCGTAACAGGGCCATCACGTGGTCAATACGTAGGGCACCTGTGGCTCGCATATTAGAATCAAATAACTCGATTATAGGTTGGTATTGCTGCTGATACAGTTTTTCTGGATCCATAGGCGGCAGCCCCCAGTTCTGACCTAGCGGCCCCAAGATATCAGGTGGAGCGCCGACACTGGCGTCTGTGCAATATAATTCTTTATTACCCCAAATTTCAGCACTACCTTCGCTGACTCCCACCGCCAAGTCGCGGTACAAACCAATTAACATCTCGTTTTTTTGTGCAACTTGATTCGCCTGCTCAAGTTGCAACGCGGCTTGCCATTGTAGCCACAAGAAAAATTTCACTCGCTTGGCATGCTTCTTAATGAATGTTTTGACTGCAGGATTGTGAAAATCTGATAATTCCTTTGGAAATACTGGCCAGCCCCAAGAAGGTTTTTCTTGAGACGCGAGACTTTCTTGCAAAGCGTCGTATACCGCCAAGGTCTGCAAACTATCACCGCCTTCTGCGACAAAAGCTTTAAACTCCTTATTCAACTTAGTGTTTTTAGATAAATATTGGCTATTTTGATATTCAAATATTTTTTCTAAGGCGTTTAACTTTAGCTCTGTGACTAACTCATAATCAACTAAATCAGTCGATCTGGCCTGGTGCAATTTTTGCTGAAAATCGACATCGTTAACCACTGCCTGAGTGCTAGCTTGTTGATAACCATCAAGTGCCGTCACATCAATATAAATAAAGTTTAACCAGCGACGAGAAGATGGCCCGTATGGACTACAGGCATTAGCATTAGCCGGATACAAAGCATGAATAGGGTTGAGGCCTACAAATTGCGCGCCTTGTTTAGCCAGCTTTTCAACTAAAAATGATAAGTCTGTGAAATCCCCTACGCCCCAATTATTGTCACTGCGTAAACAATATAACTGGACACTCAATCCCCAAACCTTTTCACCTTGTGTAAGAGCCTTAGGTTTGAAGCAAGAAGTAGGTGCGATAATAAGCCGCATGTTATCCAAGACATCGTCATCGATCACTAGAGATAAGGAGTGATATCCCAATGGTAATTCAACTGGAATGTCGATGAGATACTCTTGAAACTCAATATCTTCGATATGCACCACATTGACTAACTGACCATCTATGGGTACAAATTTATGTTGTAAAACTTCACCAAGCTCAGTATCAATCTGCGCCACATATTCATCGGTCACCAGCTCAATAGGAAGACGCACTACAAGTTTTAATGCTTCGTTAATACGTAAAACTTGAACAGGGTTTAATACAGATAACCAAGTTTTATTGTTATTGTCCTGAACCTGTTTTAGCAACAAATCAGGATCATTAACCTGATAGCCCATGACCGATAACAATTTACTTTTTGTCCCAGGATCTATGGTAGTTGGACGCCCCCAAGCATCGCTGTAGTTAGACTCAATTCCACGATATTCCACTAACTGCTCGAGTAACGAAGATGTCATTAAAATTTACTTCCTGTGCTGTTGAACTAGGGCCCACTGACCTTTCATATTTACCTCTTAAAAGAAGTAATACTCAATATTAGTTTATTATAAAACTTAGCTGTCTATTATCAGCGAAAACGTATCGTTGGTAACAATGAATACGTTTGCAATGACAATATTGTAATTTAATAACATATTGCCGTGAATATTTTGCCTTATTCTGCGATTTAGTCCATAATTCTGTAATTATATTTCAGAAGGGTGTTATCACCTTTCGTAAAACCTAATTTGATCAATTGGTTTAAAAACTTAGAGGATTAAGACATGACAATAAAAGTAGGTATCAACGGTTTCGGCCGAATAGGTCGATTTGTATTCCGTGCAGCATGTGAACGTAACGACATTGAAATAGTCGGTATTAACGACCTATTAGATGCAGACTACATGGCGTACATGCTTAAATACGACTCTACCCATGGCAAATTTAACGGTACGGTTGAAGTCACAAACGGCCAGTTAATTGTCAATGGCAAAACTATACGCGTGACTGCTGAACGTAATCCAGCAGACTTAGCGTGGGATGCGATTGGTGCCGATGTGGTGGTTGAAGCGACTGGGTTATTTTTGACTGACGAAACAGCCCGTAAACATATTGAAGCTGGTGCTAAAAAAGTAGTGCTTTCTGCCCCATCTAAAGATGAAACACCTATGTTTGTTATGGGTGTTAACCACAATGAGTATGCCGGTCAAGATATTGTATCTAATGCATCATGTACGACTAACTGTTTAGCGCCTTTAGCAAAAGTACTTAATGATAACTTTGGCATTGTTGATGGATTGATGACCACAGTACATGCCACCACCGCAACTCAAAAAACTGTTGATAGCCCATCAGCTAAAGATTGGCGCGGTGGTCGTGGTGCTTCTCAGAACATTATCCCATCTTCAACCGGTGCTGCTAAGGCGGTAGGTAAAGTTATTCCTGCATTAAACGGCAAGCTAACTGGAATGGCTTTCCGCGTACCCACTGCTGACGTATCAGTCGTTGATTTGACGGTAAATTTAGCTAAACCCGCTACCTATGCAGAAATATGTGCAGCCATGAAAGCCGCTTCTGAAGGTGATATGAAAGGTGTAATGGGTTACACCGAAGATGCAGTCGTATCACAAGATTTTATCGGTGATGTGCGCACCTCAATATTTGATGCCACAGCCGGTATCGCATTAACAGATACATTTGTTAAATTGGTGTCTTGGTATGACAACGAAATCGGATACTCAAATAAAGTATTAGATTTGGTTGCCCATATCAGCAAATAATCAACAAGTTTAAATATTTGTGGTAAAAAGGCGACTATCTAAGTCGCCTTTTTTGATCCATCAACCCTACAAGGAGCTCACATGTTACTGACTGATTCAACACACATTATGACACGAGACAACGTCCAGCTTTTACACATTGAGAATGCCTTTGCCAGCGCTGAAATTTCTTTATTTGGTGGGCACATATTAAGTTTCATACCAAAATATGATGGTAGAGAACGTTTGTGGGTTAGCCAAAACGCCCTATTCGACGGTAAAAGCCCAATTCGTGGTGGTATACCTATCTGTTGGCCTTGGTTTGGCGCTCATTCATCCAATACTGCTGTACCTGCTCACGGTTACGTGCGTACGCAACCATGGGGGATCCTTAATACCGAAGAAAATGATACAGGCACCATCATTACCCTTAAACCGCAAACTAGTTCAGGTGAAGGATTTGAAGGAGATGCACAACTTACCTTGGTGGTACATGTTGGGGAAAAACTAAGCATACAATTACACACCCAAAACCTTGGAGACACCCCTTTCACTTATCATTGCGCGTTACATAGTTATTTTACTGTTTCAGATATCAAACACTGCGAATTGTTAGGTTTATCTAAACAGTATTCTGATAAAACTCGCAGTTATCAAATGTTTGATACGCCCCAGCCTTATCGGTTCAGCGAAGAAACAGACAGAGTACATCTAGAACAGCCTAAAACCCTGACGATAATGGATGAACAGATTACAACTGATATACACTCTTCGGGTCACGACAGCATAGTGGTGTGGAATCCATGGCAAGATAAATCAATTAGCATGAGCGATATGGCAGATGATAGCTACCTGACAATGTTATGTGTGGAAACGGCTGTTACACAAGGCCAAGACGTTGCGCCGAAAGACACTCATATACTTGAGCAAATTATTCAGTAGTGCTGTTTACAATGAAGGTGGAAAGTCGATTTTACGGATAAATATCACGTGTAAACTAAGTCGCTATTCTTTTGGGTCCCTAATGAGCTTTTTCAGTATCTTATTTTTACCAAAAAAAAGGAGCCTTTCGGCTCCTTTTTGGTTATTGATTAATATTAATCAATAACTTATTCGTTACCTTCTGCTTCTGGGGCAGCCGGTTTTTCTGTCAAATCTTTGATACTTAAACGTACGCGGTTTTGACGGTCGATTTCAACCACCTTAACGTCTAGCACTTGGCCTTCTTCTAAGAAGTCAGACACTTTGTTAACACGTTCGTGAGCGATTTGCGAAATATGTACTAGGCCTTCTTTACCAGGTAAAATCTCAACAAAAGCACCAAAATCAACGATACGCGTGACTTTACCTGAGTAAGTTTTACCTGACTCCACTTCAGCAGTCACTTGCTCAATTTTAGCAATAGCTATTTGCGCTTTAGCTAGTTCAGTAGCAAAAATCTTAACGGTACCGTCATCTTCAATTTCGATATTACATTCAGACGCTTCAGTAATAGCACGGATCATCGCGCCGCCTTTACCGATTACGTCACGGATTTTGTCTTTATCCACTTTCATTTTATAGATGCGCGGAGCGAATTCAGACATCTCTTCACGGTGACCAGAAATCGCTTGGTCCATCACGCCTAGAATATGCAAACGAGCTTCTTTAGCTTGTTTCAAAGCAACCTGCATGATTTCTTGAGTGATACCTTCGATTTTGATATCCATTTGCAGTGCAGTGATACCCTTAGTGGTACCGGCCACTTTAAAGTCCATATCGCCTAAGTGATCTTCATCACCCAAGATATCAGATAGAACCACAAAGTTTTCGTCATCTTTCACTAAGCCCATTGCGATACCCGCAACAGAAGCTTTAATTGGCACACCCGCATCCATCAATGCTAAAGACGTACCACAAACAGACGCCATTGAAGACGAACCATTTGATTCAGTGATTTCAGACACAACACGTACCACGTACGGGAATTCTTGTTCAGACGGCATAACCGCTTGAATACCACGTTTTGCTAAACGACCATGGCCGATTTCGCGACGCTTAGGAGAACCAACAAAACCAGTTTCGCCCACACAATATGGAGGGAAGTTGTAATGCAACATAAAGCGGCTATCAGTTTTTCCACTAAGGCCGTCAATCATCTGTGCGTCACGTTCTGTACCAAGAGTAGCAGCAACGATGGCTTGAGTTTCACCACGGGTGAACAAAGCAGAACCGTGAGTACGTGGCAACAAACCCGTAGCAACGTTAAGAGCACGGATCATCGCAGGGTCGCGACCATCAATACGAGGCTGACCAGCAAGAATACGTGAACGTACAACGTCACTTTCAAGGGTATGCATCATTTCAGATACTTCTTTAGCATTCTGATCTGCATCGCCAGCAACAATGGTTTCAACCGTTTGACTAGTCAAAGCGTTGATGGCGTCTTTACGCTCCATTTTGTCAGAAATTTGATAGGCTTCTGTCATGCCAGCTTCAGCTAATTCTTTTACTTTGCTTTTAAGTGCAGTGTTCTCAGGGACGCCTTGCCAATTCCATGAAGGAGTATTCACCTCAGCAGCAAATTCAGCTACCGCACCAATAACAGTTTGTAATTGCTCGTGACCATACATAACCGCGCCAAGCATCACTTCTTCAGATAAAATATCGGCTTCAGATTCAACCATCAATACTGCGTTTTTAGTACCAGCAACCACTAAGTCTAGTTGGCTTTCTTCAAGCTCTGAAGTACGAGTATTTAACATGTACTGCTCGTCTTTATAACCAACGCGCGCTGCACCGATAGGACCATTAAAAGGCATACCAGAGATAGCAAGCGCGGCAGACGCACCAATAAGAGAAATAATATCAGTAGGGATTTCAGGGTTAGCTGAAACAACAGTGATGATAATTTGCACTTCGTTCATAAACCCATTTGGGAATAACGGACGAATAGGACGGTCAATCAAACGAGACGTTAAGGTTTCGTACTCAGAAGGACGGCCTTCACGCTTGAAGAATCCACCAGGGATTTTACCAGCAGCGTAAGTTTTTTCTTGATAGTTCACTGTCAATGGGAAGAAGTCTTGACCAGGCTTAGTATCTTTTTTACCAACAACAGAAACCAATACACAAGTATCATCCATACTTGCCATTACAGCTGCGGTGGCTTGACGAGCAATTACGCCCGTTTCTAGGGTTACAGTATGCTGACCATACTGAAAAGTTTTAGTAATAGGAGTCATTTTTTTCCTTTATATTATTTTAAATTGCCCCTCTTAGGACAATACACTTTTGCTTTCTTTATATATCGCTTTCAAATGCGGCGCATAGTGTATACCCAAATCCGGTTGAAATACAGATTTGGGTGGTAAATATAGGGATTTTGCTGAGGTGGTGGTTTGTTAATTGAGTCCACATTTTAAATTGCTGTTATAGCGTTTTGTAGTTGAAATAAATCCCTTTTAAAACCTTTAGAAAAATTGTGAAATGCTTGTTTTGAGAATAGAGCCTCTGTTCAAGTAAAAAATTGCCAGTTGAAACTTCAGCTATTGCCGTTGAGTATTCTTAGCTTTCGCTCCGTCTCTAGGCCGTTTTTGACGCGGATCACGCGTAATGTCAGCCTTCTTGCCAGTTGCTTATTCAAAAGCGAAAAAACAACCACAGACTCTTATGAAAAGAGCTTGAACATCCGAAGGATGACCAATAAGGTGAAATATATGGAAAAACTCCATTAAATGCAGCCGCTCGGCGGTAAAATTATACAGCCAATTATTTCAAATAAGGTGTACCAATGCTTACATAGTTAAGCACTTTGAAGTTTAATGCGAGTCCTTTCGCATCAAACCTAATACCAACTGTTTGGCTTATTCTCAATTAATATGAGCCTTAACATCTGAGTGAGATTAAGTTTGTCTTAACACATCACATGTTTACAAGTCGCTAGCACTAATCACTGTATGCAACACTTTGCTCTTTAAAATCTTTAGATTTGACGAAGTCTTTAAGCCACTTACTAAACTTCACATTATCCGCACTTTCTTCTTCATAGAATGGATGGGGAGTAGCCTCTGTAGCGAATGCGTCAGTCAGTATTGTATGAATATTGCCTGCACCGATATAATATTGATAATTGTCTGTGGTCGCAGAAAGTTGGGCTAGTGAAGTCTGCATCCTAATATTCCATTCATAGAAATATAGAAAATCAGTTTCGTTTAATCCCCAAGTGAAAGGGTTGGTGTTACCTATGTCGAGTTGGTCACTGATTTTCAAAAATTGCACTTGCACAAGGTCATAGGCGGTGCTGTATTGCGCAAAGCGGCTATCAGGAAATGCCTGAGTTAATTGGTTGAAAATCTGAGTATTGAAACCATAAGCGCTATACACGCCTAGTGCATCACTAAACACTGGGTGTAGGGTTTGATCTAAGTTCCAATTTGTTCCTTGGGAAAAGATATCTTGAATGAAGCCTTGCGTGACTATTGCCTCAGAGGCATCGGCAAACATAGAGGCGCGGGCATCAGGGAAAACTGATTGCAAGTGCGGAAAGTTCAAAGTCGCGCCATAACCACCGGCACTTGATCCTGTGACCAATAATTCTTTCACTTTGCTTTTGCTTTTGCTTTTATCTTTACCTTTGTCTTTGCCCTTTTCCTGAACAAAGTTATTTTTCAGCCATTCTTTAACTGCTAACAAATTATCAAAACCACGATGTTTTACAGTTACAGGTGCGCCTGGGTAGCTGGTGACTAAACCATCAACGTCCGAGTAAACCACATCATTTGAACCAACATGCAGATCGCCCGAGCAGTAAGGAATAAAGACTTTACTCCAATCTTTAAATGGATTGTCCTTACTTTCATCATCAAATATCCCCCCAGCACCTTCAGGAGAATTATTTTGCAAAACACTTGGGTTATAACTAGGTCTAGCATCAGGTACACCGGCTAAAGCTAAAGACGAAACACAAGTCGCATCGTTCCAGCAGGCTCCACCACCATTAAAATACACGACTAACTTTTTATCTTTACCGGGCTTAAAATAGAAATGGAACGAGTTGTCCAGTGGCGGCCCACCTTGCGGATCCGCAATACTATCAAATGCACAAGCGGGGTTAATTGTTTGCTGATTTCCTTGGTCATCAATAATTTCCATTTCTGATCCTACTGGAATGACTTCCCATTCCGAGGTGGATTTGTTTGTTTTGGCAGCAAGGGGTTGCACACTTAATACTAGAAAAGCGCCTAGCAAAAGATTGTTTTTCATGATTTTCACTCTTAGAGATTTACACTAGTGGGCTTTAAACAAAAACTTAAGTCGAAGTTTCATTAAAAACTGGGAGTCGACTGTCAGTTGAAAAGTTGAATACTTAATTTAGCATGTTACTTTCAGAAAACTGAAGATCATTATGTAGATTTCCAAATCAGTTTGCCGCCTTTTATTTACACCTGCACGGGTCGTAGCCTTTTTATTTGATTCGGGGCTGACACCAAAACCATCGTCACTCTCGATTAATGGTCAATATTTAAATCAAAGGTGCTGCTTCTAACTTTATACCCAATTGAGCACCGGCCTCCATGAGGCTGTTGAATCAAACCCCGCGCGGCGGAAGCCTTTCGACCGGTTAATTCTTCTTCGGCAGCTAAGAAAAAGTAAGCAAAAGAAGCCGCTCTCCAAATTATGCTCTTCATCCAAGGTAAGATAAACTGGCTATCATCCAGACAAACAAAAGGTTATCCAGTGTATGTTAAAAAAGTATCGGTTTAGTGTTTTAGTCAAATTGTGGTCATTATCCGTATTGATGATGGCCGCGAGCGCCCAGGCTAGTAGTCCACAGACTGTGTATGAGCTGCGTACATATCATACCAACGAAGGTAAACTGCCGGCGTTACAAACACGGTTTCGTGAGCATACTCACAGTATTTTTGAACGTCTTAATATGAAAGTAGTGGCCTACTGGATCCCCATTAATGCTCCCGAGTCTAGTAATACCTTAATCTATATTCTGGAACATGAAAGCATCGCAGATGCAAAACAAAAATGGCAGACATTCATTACTGACCCAACATGGGTAAAGGCTTATCAAGCATCGATAAAAGACGGCCCCTTGGTAGACAGTATTGATGCGGTCTTTATGCAAACCACCGATTTCTCGCCTAAATTATAGGGTTAGTAAATAGTCCTATGCCTAATCAACTTTCTGCTAGTAGTGTCGCATAGCTTCCCTCTTGGCGATTTGTCGGATCTAATCCTTGTTAACATCAGCGCACACACTTACATCAGTTTGTAACTTTAAGCCATTACCATTACTTAGTTAATTTTGCATATGAACAAAGCCATGCCTAAAGATAAGCACCGCATATGTATTTTAATCATTCAAATCAACTTGCCCCCTTCTCAACTGTGTTTAAACTGACATTTCTAATAAAATGTTAAGGGGATGTTATGAGGTTTATTTTCGGATTGTTGGTTTGCTGTACGTTGATGGCTTGCCAGTCAACAGTAGTCGATGCCAAAAACACAGCTAGCGCTGCAGAATCAGTAGGGTTTTCAT
>Ga0115567_10002047_pt1 | contig 20073 bp, 21 predicted proteins | sample COGITO_mtgs_1204_2_FD_88679 | JGI IMG/M metagenome (GOLD analysis project Ga0115567, IMG submission 88679) | Pelagic marine microbial communities from North Sea - COGITO_mtgs_120412 | ecosystem: Environmental > Aquatic > Marine > Epipelagic | place: Germany:Helgoland, sampling site Kabeltonne... | reverse complement strand
ATATATGTTGAAATTTCTCGAGAGCGTGCTGCGACGCTGGGGCAATCCATTAACAGCATATATCAAGAATTAGAAAAGCAAAATGCTGTGAGTCCCGCAGGCAATGTGCGAGCCGGTAATCGCCGTCTCATTATCCAACCTTCTGGCTCTATTGATTCAGTTGAGGAAATTAAGAACTTGGTTGTAGCGACTGACGATAAAGGCACGCTTATTTATCTAAGGGATGTTGCCTTAGTACAAAGAGCTTACCAAACACCTCTTACTGAGGAACTGCGCTACAACGGTGAACCCGCAATAGGATTTGGTATTTCGAATGTTACCGGGGCTAATGTTGTCAAAATGGGCAAGGCTATCGATGCCAAAATCGCCAGTGTAGAGAATCAACGTCCCATCGGTATTGAAATTCACGAATATTACCATCAAGGGAAGATCACTGATGCTGCGGTGCAAAACTTTGTATTGAATGTTGCGGCTGCCCTTGCCATTGTCCTGGTGACTTTATTTTTCTTTATGGGCATGAAATCAGCCATCATCATTGGTGCCACTCTGCTTATCACTATCGCAGCCACACTCGCCACCATGAATATGATGGATATCCCGATGCACCGGATTTCTCTGGGGGCGTTGATAATTGCTTTGGGGATGTTAGTGGATAACGCCATAGTCGTGACTGAAGGCATTTTAGTTGGCACCCAGCGAGGGGAAACAAAACTCAAAATAACAGAGAAAATCATTGGCCGTTCTATCTGGCCGCTATTGGGCGGAACCTTAGTTGGCATTATTGCCTTTGCTCCTATAGGTCTGGCTCCGGGCTCTACGGCCGAGTACACCGGACATTTATTTTGGGTGGTGATGATCTCTCTTATGTACAGTTGGCTATTCGCTATTACTGCTGTGCCTTTCCTGGCAGACCTCTTATTTAAAGAGGTGAAAGGAGATATCGAGTTACCAAAAGAAGGTAAGTTGATGGTGGCGTATAAGAACTTTATGCGTACTCTGTTGAAAATCAAGTGGGTCCCGATTGGCGCCACCGTAGCCTTATTTGCGGTGTCTGTTTGGGGATTTCAGTTCGTTAAGTCCGGCTTTTTTCCGGCGTCTACCACACCGCAAGTAGTGGTGGATTATTGGTTGCCTGAAGGCACAGATATCACTCAAACCAAAGCAGATATGTTGCAAATTGAGGCAGAGTTATCCAGCTACGACAGTATTGCCGATGTGCAGACCTTAATTGGCAAAGGTGCGTTGCGCTACATGTTGGTGTATGGCGGTGAGAGCGGAAATTCAGCGTATGGTCAGTTTTTGTTAAAGATGAAAAGCTTTGATGAAATAGCTGAAGCCATTCCAAAAATACAGAATTATATCGATACAGCTTATCCGGATGCCCAAGCGAAAGTCTGGCAATTCCAACTTGGCCCAGGTGGCGGGTCAAAAATAGAAGTGGAATTCAGTGGCCCCGATCCAGCCGTATTAAGACGCCTCGCGGATGAAGCGAAAGCAATTATGACCGCTGATGGCCGAGCGATATCCATTAAGGATGATTGGCGACAACCTGTTAGCGTCATTGAGCCGGTTTATTCATCAAATAAAGGTCGGCGTTTAGGCATATCCCGCCAAGATCTTTCCACATCATTATTAACCAATTTCTCAGGTCGATCAGTGGGTGTTTACCGTGAAGGCGATACCCTTATTCCTATTATTGCCCGAGCACCTGAGTCTGAGCGATTAAATGCGGAATCAATCAGTCAAATTCAAATTATCAGCCCTGCAACGGGGGCTGCTGTGCCATTGGAGCAAGTGGTAGATAGTATTGATATGGTTTGGCGTGATGCCATGCTTTTAAGAGAAGACAGAGTGTGGAAAATCAAGGCGCAATCTGATCCTGTTGCTGGAGATTTAGCATCGGACCTTCAGGGAAGATTACGTCCTAAAATAGAGGCAATTGAATTACCACCTGGCGTGACATTAGAGTGGGGTGGGGAACTAGGTAACAGTAGCGAAGCCAACGGCGACTTAGCCAGCACCATTCCTATGGGCTTTTTAGCGATGGTGTTGGTTGTGGTGATTCTGTTTAATGGGTTGAGACAACCGCTGGTGATTTGGTTAGTCGTACCACTTTCTCTAATAGGTGTCGTGCTTGGCCTGGTAACAACAGGCACACCTATGGAGTTTATGGCGATTTTAGGGTTGTTGTCTTTGTCTGGTTTGTTGATAAAGAACGCCATTGTACTGGTTGACCAAATGGACATTGAGATTGCTGAAGGAAAAGCAAGATTTGATGCCGTTGTAGATTCAGCTGCGAGCAGAGTGCGCCCAGTGATGATGGGGGCATTAACCACAGTATTAGGTGTTATCCCTTTATTTGGCGATGCCTTCTTCAAATCAATGGCCGTGGTACTGGTATTTGGTTTGACATTCGCAACACTACTTACCTTGGTAGTCGTCCCCGCGCTTTATGCGTTGATCTTTAAAATTAATGATTCTGAAAGTGAGGTGGCCTAATGCCTTTAATAACCCCATACAAGACGGTAGCTAAAAAAGTCATTGTTGCTATCTGTTTAGGAGGCGTGATCGCTGGATGTACCTCTGGCGGACTATCTCGTGTAGAGGACGCAAGAGAAGCGAATAAAGCGGCATTACCGGAACTACCCGCACAATGGGCATCGATACAAGAGCGGATTGGAGAGGTTCAAGTCGGTTGGTTGGCAAAGCTAAACGACCCCGTTCTCTCGGCTTTGGTTTCAGAGGCCCAGAGCAACAATCGTAATATACAAGCTTTAGCAGCAAGTGTTGATGGTGCCAGAGCGTTAGCCAATCAAGCTGCATCGACGCTATCTCCTCAATTGGGCGCCAGTCTTGGCAATACCAGTGGCGGAGCAGTGGAAGGTAGTGGCAGCAATAATTTTAATGTCGGTTTACAAGCTAGCTGGGAAGTTGACTTATGGGGACGGATCCGTTCGGGTAACCTTGCGACACAAGAAAGCTTGGCAGCCGCTGAAGCGGAATATAAGTTTGCTCAGCATTCATTGGCTGCAAATGTGGCAAGAGCCTATTTTGTTGCCATTGAAGCCAGCAAGCAGCTCGAAATCGCACAAAAAAGTGTCGATACAGTGGTAGAAACGGTGCGTATCGTACAAGTCCAATTCGATAATGGCCTGGCAGATCAGCAAAATATCTCATTAGCCAAAGCGGACTTAGCTAGTGCGCAAGATAGCCTGGTATCCAGCAAAGCAGGGCAAAGAGATGCCACACGGTCTTTGGAACTTTTACTAGGCAGGTACCCTAGTGCAGAGTTAGGCATCGATAAATCGTTGCCGCTACTACCGGACTCTTTACCCGCTGGCACGCCTTCTCAATTGCTGGAACGTCGCCCTGATCTAATCGCTGCTGAACGTAAAGTTGCAGCCGCATTTAATAGTTTAGATGCTGCGAAAGCAGCCAAATTACCTAGTTTGTCTTTAAGCAGTTCATTGGGCGGTACATCAAATTCCTTGAGCAATATACTCGACCCAGCAAATTTGGCTTGGCAAGCAATTGGCAGTTTGGCAGCACCGCTAATTGATGGAGGACGCCTAGATGCGCAAGTAGATGCTGCCACAGCCGATCAAAAAGCCGCTGTGGCAAGTTATGCGCAGACAGCGCTCAATGCCTTTGCGGATGTTGAGCAAGTCCTTGACCAGGGCTCTGTGCTCGGGGAGAGAAAAACAGCCTTAACTACTGTTTTAGAAGAATCAGAGAAAGCCCTTAATGTCGCTAACTTACAATTTAAAGAAGGCGAAATTAGTTTACTCGATGTACTGACTATCCAGCAGCGCGTGTTTTCTGCCCGCAGCAACCTGTTATCAATCAATCGAGCCTTATTGACCCAATTTGTTGATTTGAATTTAGTATTGGGAGGGAGCTGGTAAATGCAATCCTCACTATCGAAATGGGGGTTCATTTGCCTTGTAGGTACCTTTTTAGGCTGCACAAATCAAGCTACGCATAGTGATAGACTGAATTTTGAAGGTAGCTTAAGTAAACTAGTCCAAGACGAGAGTAAGTTACCTACATTGGTCTACACACTCCCCAATGCGGCTAAGGATTTGGGCACATATAACTCATTCATGGTCGACCCAATTGACGTATTTCGCGTTGACGAAAAAGATAGCCTGATTACTGATACAGATATTCAGAGTATAAAAATATATTTTCATCAAAAAGTGCTAACCGAGTTACAAAAAGCCGGCTTGCAGATTATCGACATACCAAAACGAGACACCCTTCGTATTTCATTAGCGCTTTCAGATTTGCGCGCACCTATATCTTTGACAAGTGAAACTGCAACCGCATTGGGACAACAGTTTGAACTGGGTGGCGTGACTATTATTGCAGCTTTTAGCGAGGCGAATACAGAAGTAGTGGTCGCGGTTGTAATGGAGCGATCACGAGGTGAGAGCTTTCTTAGTAACAAGTATTCATCTAACAATTTCTCTGACATTGAAGCTGCTCTGGATATCTGGGCAATTAATGTCAGTAGAGCAATTGCAAATGCACACAATTAACTGAGATTGAACTGAATGTAACGTTTTAGCAATCAGTAGAAAAACGAATTGGGTCAAATAGGAGATTTTATGGAAACGTCAAAAAAAGAGGAGCTTAGAGCATTCTTATTTATCACGGTGTTTCTTTTCCCATTTTTATCCGTTGTTGTTGTAGGCGGACTGGGCTTCGCCATATGGATCAGTCAAATGATTTTTGGGCCACCAGGCATGTAGGTGAACCTGATGAAGATTGATAAGCAACGTCGAGCCTTTTTTATGACTGGACAAGTGACCAAGGTGAATTCAGATGTTCACTTACCTTGGCTAAAAAATGCTGAAGACTTTTTGGATAAGTGCACACAGTGTGAAGCATGCATGCAGCGCTGCCCCGAAGAGATTATTAAGAAGGGTGAAGGCGGCTACCCAACCGTAGATTTTAGCCTAGGCGAATGCACCTTTTGCCGAGCATGTACTGAACATTGCCCTGAAGATTTATTTGATACTGAGCAGTCTGTCGCTTGGCCTTTGGATTTGAAGGTAACCGATAGCTGTTTTACAGAAAAAGGGATCGTATGCCAAAGTTGCCGAGACGCTTGTGAACCTCAAGCCATTTCTTTTTACTACGAAGCCGGTGAGATACCTAAACCAGAAATAAACCTGTCTTCATGCACAAGCTGTGGTGCATGTGTATCAAGTTGCCCAGCCAATGCTATTTCACTGACACGCATTGATGATAGCAGTATCGCTATTTTTGAAAAGCCATTGTCAGGGAAGAAGGAGTTCACAAATGGGTGAATATCATGTTGCCAGTTTTATTGTCAGATGCCGCAGAAAGCATTTAGAAACCGTTATCCAAAGAATACAGGAAATAGAGGATGCTGAAGTTCACGAACACGATCCTGCGGGCAAAGTTATTGTTACCGCTGAAGGTGAATTTCATAGAGAAATTTCAACTATAACCGAACAAATCCGCGACATGTCACACGTAGTCGACGTTGCCGCTGTGTATCACGAATATGAGCCCGAAACTGAAAATCGAGGAAAGTCAAAATGACCCTAGATCGAAGAGCATTTATGAAAGCCAGTGCAATCTCAGCGGCTGCATCTGCTGCCGGCATGACAATACCTGTACAGGCAACCAATTTGGCAACAGATAGTAAGTTAACAAGATTAAAATGGGACAAAGCACCATGCAGATTTTGTGGCACTGGTTGTAGTATCAACGTGGCCACATTAGATAACAAAGTGGTAGCGACCCATGGCGATATTAAGTCCCCGGTGAATAAAGGTTTAAATTGCGTTAAGGGCTATTTTTTATCCAAGATTATGTACGGCCAAGACCGACTTCAAACGCCTCTAATGAGGATGAAAAATGGTCAGTACGATAAACAAGGAGAGTTTACCCCAGTGAGCTGGGACACAGCTTTCGATACCATGGCTGAAAAGTACAAAGCAGCGCTTAAAAGCAAAGGTCCTACTTCAGTTGGCATGTTCGGTTCAGGTCAATGGACCGTGATGGAAGGCTATGCGGCAGTGAAGTTAATGAAGGCCGGTTTCCGCTCAAATAATATCGATCCTAATGCTCGTCATTGTATGGCCTCAGCAGTAGGTGGATTTATGCGTACCTTCGGTATTGATGAGCCTATGGGGTGCTATGACGATTTTGAAGCCGCAGACGCGTTTGTGCTTTGGGGTTCAAACATGGCCGAAATGCATCCTATATTGTGGACTAGAATAACCGATAGGCGTTTAAGCTCTCCCCATGTCAAGGTCGCAGTCTTATCCACCTATACTCATCGCTCATTTGATTTAGCTGATATTCCGATGATATTTGAGCCACAGACTGACTTGGTCATTCTCAATTTCATTGCAAACTATATTATTCAAAATGACAAAGTGAATTGGGATTTCGTTAACAAGCACACCAATTTTGTGAAGGGCAATACTGATATAGGTTATGGCCTCAGAGATGACCATCCTAAGCAAAAACGAGCGAAAAATGCCGATAAAGCAGGTGGGTTTTCACCCATAAAATTTGACGAATATGCAAAGTTTGTCAGTTCATACACTGTGGAATATGCTTCCGAAATTAGTGGTGTACCACAAAAGCGCCTGCTCGACATGGCCAAGCTTTATGCCGATCCTAAAATCAAAGTTATGTCGTTGTGGACAATGGGGTTCAACCAGCATACGCGCGGTGTTTGGTGTAACAATCTCATCTACAACATCCATCTATTGACCGGGAAAATATCGGAGCCAGGCAATAGCCCATTTTCGCTAACAGGGCAGCCTTCGGCGTTCGGTACTGCCAGAGAGGTGGGCACGTTTAGTCACCGTTTACCGGCTGATATGGTAGTGAAAAACCCTAAGCATCGTGCTATAGCCGAAGACATTTGGCGTTTGCCTGAAGGAACCGTGCCTGCCAAGCCTGGATATCATGCGGTGCTGCACAATCGAAAACTCAAAGATGGCGATATGAACGTTTATTGGGTGCAGTGCAATAACAATATGCAAGCCGCTGCGAATATTAATGAAGAAGGACTACCGGGTTACCGAAATCCAGATAATTTTATTGTCGTGAGTGACGCATACCCAACTGTCACAGCTCAAGCCGCAGACTTAGTGTTACCAAGCGCTATGTGGGTTGAAAAAGAGGGGGCCTACGGTAACGCAGAAAGACGCACGCAAAGTTGGCATCAATTAGTAAGTGCGCCAGGCGACGCGAAATCAGATCTATGGCAATTGATGGAGTTTTCGAAGCGTTTTCAGATAGAAGACGTATGGCCTAAAGAGCTTCTTGACAGTTCGCCCGAATACAAAGGTAAATCGCTGTTTGACGTGTTATTTCAAAATGGCAACGTCAATAAATTTGGTTTGGATGAAATCACAGAGCAGCCGCTAAATGATGAATCTAAACATTTTGGGTTCTATGTGCAAAAAGGATTGTTTGAAGAGTACGCGACCTTTGGTAGAAAGCATGGCCATGACCTGGCACCTTATGATCGTTATCACCAAGAGCGTGGTCTACGTTGGCCAGTTGTAGATGGTAAGGAAACTAAGTGGCGCTTCAAGGAAGGCTCAGATCCTTATGTTAAAGAGGGAACTGGATGGGAGTTCTATGGGAAACCTGATGGAAGGGCGTTAATTTTTGCATTGCCTTATGAACCTGCGGCAGAAGAGCCTGATGAAGAATATGACATGTGGTTATCGACAGGTCGGGTTTTGGAGCATTGGCACTCTGGCTCGATGACACAACGCGTCCCTGAGCTCTATCAAGCTATCCCTGATGCATTGGTCTATATGCATCCAGATGATGCGCGAAAACGAGGGTTTAGACGAGGTGATGAAATTAAAGTTATTTCTCGTAGAGGGGAAATGAAGTCTAGGGTCGAAACCCGAGGACGCAATAAACCACCAAAAGGCCTGGTGTTTGTGCCCTGGTTTGATGCGAGCCGTTTGATCAATAAAGTCACATTGGATGCCACTGATCCTATTTCAAAACAGACCGATTTCAAAAAGTGCGCAGTCAGATTAGAGAAGGCCTAACATCATGAAAACGAAAATCATTATTGCAGTTGTTTTCTTGTCTTTTGTCACAGGAAGTATTATTGCCAAAGATATTGCTAATTTGAGGGAGGGGGCCGAGTTATCTGAGCAGTCCAAAACACAAGTGATCCCCAAGCCAATTGTGGATGATAAAAAGGTGACCAGAAACTACCCCATGCAGCCACCTATTATTCCGCACAATATTAGAGACTATCAGGTCGATCTCAATGTTAATACATGTCTGACATGCCATAGTCGTCAACAGGTAGGTGTGACTCAGGCGACGATGGTGAGCGTGACGCACTATATGGATAGAGAAGGTAACTTTTTGGCCAATATATCCCCTAGACGTTACTTCTGTACACAGTGCCATGTAACTCAATCTGACACCAAACCTCCGGTACCTAACACCTTCATTGATATGAATAAGTTGATTGCGATTAAATCAAAGAAAGCGGAGTAGGGCAGCCATGAAAGCATTTTTAATTACGTTTTGGCAGGTTTTACGCAAACCTAGCGTGCATTTCAGTTTGGGCTTCTTAACCTTGGGTGGATTTATTGCAGGGATTATTTTTTGGGGCGGATTTAATACCGCTCTCGAACTTACGAATACTGAAGAGTTTTGTATTAGTTGCCATGAGATGGAAGACAATGTTTATGAAGAGCTTAAATCCACCATTCATTACACCAACCGCTCAGGTGTGAGAGCTTCATGCCCAGATTGTCATGTGCCACATGAATGGACCGACAAAATTGCTCGGAAAATGCAGGCTAGTAAAGAGGTATGGGGTAAAGCGTTTGGTACCATTAATACACGCGAAAAGTTTCTAGAAAAACGCCTTGAACTTGCTCAACACGAATGGGCCAGGTTAAAAGCGAATGATTCGTTGGAGTGTCGGAATTGTCACAACTTTGATTACATGGACTTCACTTTGCAAGGAAAGCGGGCGGTGCAATTTCATTCCACGTCACTGGCCAGCGGTGAAAATACTTGTATTGATTGCCACAAAGGGATAGCACATCAATTACCTGATATGAAAGATGTTGAAGGTTGGGATCTCAACTAATGACTATTTCTAAATCAGTATGCTTTTATGCACCTTTGATAATACTTGGACTTTTTTCCTGTTCCACTAAAAAGGCAGATATAGCTAGCGAGGCTCCATCAATCCAACAAAAAGAAATCCACAATAACAATGTACAAGGTTGTCCTGTACTAAAAAGTGGTAAATGGCATGCTTGGATAAAGGACTCCACAAATCAGAGTAAGGGCTATCAACTTAATGTGAAAGGTGAAGTTACACTACCTAATCCTGGATTCGACATAGTTTGGTCCGCTGGCCCAACAGACAGAATGAACCCTCCAGGTCTTAGGTTAAACCTTCAACCAAAACCTACTTCTATGATGACGATTCAGGTTCTCACCAATGTATCGGTGTCTCACCGTTTAGATACGCCCCTTAAAGGGTATCGAAGTGTCAGTATTTATTGCGCTGGAGAAATACTGGGTAGCATTAAAAATGTTGGGAAGAGCGGCTAAGTGTTTTGAGTACTATCTGTTATCAAATAGGAGCCTTTCTGGATAGCCCAAATTGCAATCAGGGGAGAAACTATTGCAGCCAATACTGCTGCCCATAATGATTTGAATAAAACATAGTTCCAGAGCGAAATCGGATCGTTCCAAATCATTTGCAAGACAATAATTGTTGGTAAACCGGCAAAAGCAATACAGATGAGTCCTAAGAATGTACTTTTTAGATATGTTGGCCTAAGCAACCAACCTGTTACTTGATTGCTTCTCATATTCATGGGCTCTAGTTTTCCATTAACTACTTGTTCGGCAATAACATAAGAGTTAATTAAACTGGTAATGAAGGGAATGAGGAAAGCGGTGATTAACAAGTCTATGCCAATTGAAGACTTTCCCCAAAAGGTGATAACGGAAGTGTTTTTCAAAACTAGCCAGCATATCAATCCGTTTAGGGTTAAGTTAATAAAAGCCGGCAGCAATAATTGCTTGAGCAAAATATAGCGTTTCAATGTATAGGTTAAATCGCTAATAGCAAAGGGGGGGGGGTACCTTTCATATATACCACTGTTATGAGTTTAAATTTTTCATTCGGCAACCTAAATTGCGTGAATATTACGAATATGAAGCACTTGATATTGGTGCTACAAGACGAACGAATTCTATATCAGAAGCATTCCATATTCTCGTTGATTAGCGAAGGCATGCGAAAAACATATTTGAATGTAAATTAGACGTAATTAGCTTTGTGACGCAAGTTCTGTCGGTGTGGGTGAAAGTGACTTTTCTGCATTGCGCGAAGAATTTGATGTCAGGAGAATCAGAACTATGTTCTGGCAACTTAGCGATAAATTGTGTCACTAGTTACACGAGCAAAGTGAAGTCGGCTTCGGATACTTAGACTACAACCGTTTAGAAAATAGATGAGCAAGCAGTTAAATTAGATTGGATATGTACTGCTTTTAAATAATACTCTGTAGAGACTATTTTATGTTTACCTACAGATGAATAACAAATAGGAATTAAGCCATGATTACAAACACAATAAGTAAATTGAAGCTTTTGAGTTTTACTCTGGTGGCGTTTACACTGATTGGCTGTGCTCAGGTTAGCAATACTGTAGAACGTTCACAACTTACAGTTGTAATCGACGGACTCGAACAGAAGAAAGAGTTCTTACCCACTTTGGTGTTTATTCGCCCTAGCGCACCAACACTAGGCCAGTATACGAAGTTCATTATGGAGCCTATAGCCTTTAACTTGGACAATCCTAATATTAAAGAGGTATCCAGAGAGGACCTACTTGAAATGCAGACATATCTTGAACAGGTGATGTCTGAATCGTTAGCCGGTGGTGGATATAAAATTGTAACAGAACCTTCTGAGGGTACTCTTATTATCAGTTTTACGATTACAGACATGAAATTGCCAACAGCAGCCACTAATGTTTCAATGTTGGTGGTACCCGGCTTATCTACCAGTGTCGGCGAAGTCACAGTGGAGGCTACATTCACTGATTCCATTACAGAACAGCTAAATGCAGTGGTTTTAGAAAGCAGTCGAGGTAGCTATATGTTCAATGGTAATCCACTATCAACCACCAGTGATGTAAGAGAAGCGTTTGACAATTGGGCTAATGGGTTCAGAAGAGCATTAGATGAAGCTCATGGCAAGCTTTAATCAATCACGGATGACAATAGAAGGCGGAAATATGTTATTTAGGTTACCATTACTCCTAGCATTGATATTTAGTTCTTCAGCGTTATCTACCTCGTTAGATACTAAGATAGCTGCTTCTTTTGCAGCGAAATATGAAGTTTGCGGCAATAAACTTAAAGACGCTAAACTTGGCTCTGGCTGGCGTGTTAAGGCTAAAATATCTCATGATCGCGCCAGCGAAATCAGTAAAAAGCGTTTATTTGAAAAAGGCTATGTTAAATCGCTGGAAAAAGAAAAGAAAAAAGTCCGCAACAACTGGAGTAAAAAACGTTGTAAAAAATTCATCAATGAACGTCTTGATGATTAGAGTTATAAAAACATCAGGTCGAAAGGGCGTATTTATTCATGAAAAGTACGAAGCTCTGACTTAAAAAAGCTTAGTGATACTGCCAACAACTAGCTCTACGCCTATGCTTATCAAGAAAAATCCCATTACTTTAGTCATGGCGTCTATGCCACCTTGCCCCAAGAAGCGCACCACTTTTCCAGATGCACTTAACACAAGCCAACAGATAAATGCTGAAATGGCGATACCAGACGCCACCGTTAGGTAACCAAAAACAAGTTCTCTGGTAGTGGCTAATTCTCCTACTTGTGCAGCTATGGCGATCACAACTGAAATAGAGCCTGGACCACTTAGTATTGGCATGGCTAAAGGGACAAATGCTATGTCTGATGCATTTGTTGCCTTTGTTGTTTGTTCAGTTTCTACATGTGGGGGGAATAGCATCCTAAAGCCTAGATAACCAATAATGAGGCCGCCAGCTATTCTGAGTGAAGAAAGCGTAATGCCAAAAAAAGACAGCAGAAATACGCCCGATACCAAAAATGCCGTTAGTAATAAAAACATATACAAGCAACATAACTTGGCTGCCTTTTTACGTTCAGCTTTGTCAAAGTTTGCTGTTAATGACAAGAACATAGGCGCCGTAGAGAACGGGTTAGCAATAGGGATTAACGCACCGACCACGAGTAGCATATAGGTAAATAGCTGTTGAGCTAGTTCCATTTTCTTTATTCCTTATCATGACTAAAGTACATTGTTTAATGCGATCCCCAAGCCAAATCGAGTCTGGCTATAGTTGTAATCAATAAGACTTTCGCCATAACCAGTAAAGCCTGTGGCATAACCTCTGAGTTTGCCCCACAGAGGAAAGGTGATGCCAAACTCAGCAGAGCCCTTCCCAGTAGAAAGACTACCACGTGTGCCAAAACTAAATTCCAAATCACTCCATTTATACACCATGCCTAACTCTGAACTGCCGAGGAAGTCTTCAATATCAGGGTTGTCGTCACCATTAGGATCAAATGGAAATGTTTTTGGATCTTCAGATAACCTTATCCAAGGCCTGAAGGAGAGGGCAAAGCTATTCTTTTCATAAAGCAAATTAGCATAAACTCGATTCCAGCTTCTGGAGAGATCTTGAGCGCGGCCGTTGGACTGATGTTCAATACCCACCACAAAACCTGTATTCCCACCAAACGGATGCCAATCAAGAGGGGCTAAGTAAAAAAGCTCAGGCTGATAATTGGTCTCACGAAATGGCTTTGAAATATTGTCTGCATATATCTGCCACCAGGCTTGAAGTGTAAAACCAAAATACAAACCATCACCTTCAACAAGCATACTGTCGTAGTTCAAAGGCACTTTGAAACTTAACTGAAATTTAGCTTCAACATCTTCTAAGTTTTCTTCATAACCATCAAATGTTGAATAAGCCCCTTTATTTATTGTATTAGTGGTGACAGCTGGAAGGATGTAATTAATTCTGTGGGGCGTAATGACGTAAGGTTCAAATTCGGTTTGTCTTTCTTTAATGATGCGGCTTGAGATTGCGCCGGGATTTATGTCGGGGCTTATTGAATGATTGGTTTCCTCAACTGCAGCTTGTGATTGAGAAGAAGTTTTATCTCTACATAACTTTCGAATTTCAGCCAAAGTTAGACCGTCTCCACCTTCATTAAATTGTTGCATTACGCAAAGTTCAACGTCGCTCTTTGCATAGGCAAAAAAAGTACAAATATAAAGTAAAAAGAATATGAGTTGTTTTTTGTTCATGACGTAGATATAGGTTGGTAGATGTTGCGTTTATTTTAATCTCTTAATATAAAAACAAAAGCAATTACGACATATTAATGATTGATATTTGTGAAATTAAACCGCGCTTAGCGTAAAGTTGATGACTCAGTATCCTAATGAAGAACAGATATAGAATCTTATGTAGAAATATGGTGACAAAATGAATGAAAAAGAGCTGGGCATCGTGCTTGCTGTTATAAAAGACTTTGCAGATCATCGTATACCTAGATTATTGCAACTAGAAGCAAACATATCAGAAGGTGCAAAACTATCCGAGCCAGACATGGTCTATCTTGAACAGTGTTTTGAAATCAGCAAAGGCAGCCCAGAGTTTGCTGAAAAACACTCGGAATACAAAGAATTGGTTTATAAAGTTGCGAATCTGTATCACAGGATAACCGATTTAGCATTGAAGAATGAGCAAGGCTAGTTAAGTAAAGTAACTCGTCAACATTCTAAATACGTACAGTTTCCCAAATTACTTAAAAGTTTCCGGTAAAGTACAACTAAACCAGATAGGGATAAAGTAATATCATGGATATTCGTAATAAGGTCAATTATTACGAATTGATATTGTAGCTATTTGATGTATGATTGGCCTATGAACTATCATCCTATCACAGACACCGTCAAACTCATTCCTGAGCAGCTTTCGCTATTGCGCTCTGGTGAATTCGAGCACATATATCCCTCATTGAACGATTTGTTAAACGAACTAGAGTCGTCCGGCATCCGTGCTAAAAAAGATTTAGAGTTACTACTACGATTTTTGACAAACGTGGTTAGCAGCTCAGTTGGCACACAAAACCGATTTAGAAATGAAGCTGAACGCTTTGTATTATTTTGCTGGAACGAAAAACAGATATCAGTTTTGCAAGCTGGTGTGGATGAAGTGCGTGAATACATTGATTGGATTTGGTCACCACCTAAATCATTGGTAGCAGATACAACCATAGCAAGCCGATTTAAATCTAAAGGAAAAACCGACGTTCGGTTGGTGAATCCAAATTGGCGTCCATTTGTATTGCGCCAATCTAAAGCAGACAGAAAAACCCAGGCACTAATTGCTCCTGAACAAACAGCAAAGAAAAAGCCAAAACAGCGATACAGCTTAAATCAGACTTCGCTGCAAAATTCCTATGCTTCTCTTAATGTATTTCTAAAAGAGTTAACAGAGTCAGAGCAAATGATGCGTAATCCTGTTGCTATGGTAAAAAAGACCTGTAAATACCTGGTTAAAGGAAAAATATATAAACCTCCGCATACTTTGGATGATGACATTTGGCAGCTATTTATCGATACGCTCACGTATGCTGCTGACGAAGATCCCATATACGAGAAACACCGTTTTTTAGTACTTTCGCTAAAAGTGCTGTTTTTAAGGATTTCTGAGCTATCTCATAGAGATTATTGCACGCCGGTATTTGGACACTTTAGACAGGATGTGTCGGGTGAAGGTTGGGTACTCAACGTAATAGGTAAAGGCAAAAAGGAAAGGTTAGTGACTGTGCCTGACGGGTTTATTGATAACGTTCTCATTCGTTATAGAGAATCGTTGGGTTTAACCCCCCTGCCCCAAATCGATGAAACTATGCCTATCATGCCTTCACAAAAAACAGGTGAACCGCTGCACCAGGACAGCCTCAATAACATGGTAGAAGAAGCTTTTGATTTGGTGATAAAGGAATTAGTTAAAGATAAGAAAGTCCAACAAGCACACTCTATAGCAGGTGCATCCTCACACTGGTTAAGGCATACCGGTGCCACGCAAGCATTAGGTGAAATTAGTGAAACCATGCTGGCAGAAGAACTTGGTCATGCTAGTGTTAAAACAACTGTAGAAATCTATGTGGCTCCAGCGCACCGGGATAGAATAAAGACGGGAGTGACTAGAAAGCTTTAATAATTAAGCTGTTCGAATCCCGAGCGGCTATCACAACAAATGTAATAGCGCCTATCCATTTTTAAGGAACATAAAGCTTTGGATAACTTCTATACAACATTTAAATGCTCTTCACCGCTATCGCATGATGAAGGTAAGTGGATAACGGAAATAAGTGCAAACATTACGACGCTAGATGTGGATGTAAACACCGGTTCAAAACCGCTTCTATTTGCCGAATATCCACATAATCAGATCTTTTCCTAGATCGAAATTCCAGAAATATTTACCCACATCAGACGGCTAGTTCACAAGACAGAAAATAGATAAACCGAGTAATATCATTTTACTCGGGCTATAAAGGTGTGGTCGTTGAATAAGGTATGACGTCAAGAATGATTTCGAGGTCCTAACTGACGCCATACCCCTCAAAACCGTGCCAGCGCACGGCCCATTGATTGTTACACACTTTGGGATTAAATCCAGCCCTCATCGACCATTTTGTCGATGCAAACTTCAAGTCGCTTATACCACTGCCACCGTTGCCATGCGCAAGTCATTATTTGCTCAAGGTGTGATCGCGCCAACCGCTATTGCACCAATGGTTGTGCTAAAAAAGCCCGCCGCGCGTCATTGGCTCGTGCAGCTAAAAAGTACCAGCAAAGCCGCCCCGGTCGTTTCAATAATGCCGAGCGTCAACAACGCTTTCGCCAACGACAAAAGCAAAAAGTAACGCATCAGTCTTCCGCGCTCATTGCCCTTAATGATGTACTTAAGGGGCAGGTAAAAGTGCGTAAAAAAGGGGGTGCGCCGGCTAAACACAGCGCTGACATGGTCTGTCATCACTGTGGTGAAGCGTGTAGTCCCTTTTTACGGCATGATTTTTTACGCGGTAGGGTTTTTAAAGGACGAATGCGGCATTAACAGCCTAACGTTCACAGTTCAACCTGACGCAGACCAAACTTACACTAAATAAGGCAGGATGAATGACCATCAATAAAGACATAGAGGCAAAGATCTTACGTTACCACTTTGTGGAAAAATGGCGCATCGGCACCATTGCTGCACAACTTGGTATTCACCACGGTGTGGTGGACCGAGTATTATCCCAAGCGGGTTTGCCTAAAATAGAGCGCACCCAGCGCACATCAATGCTAACGCCGTATCTGCCTTTTATTATAAAGACCTTGGAGGCGTATCCTACGCTGAGCGCCGCTCGGCTTTATGAAATGGCAAAGGTACGTGGCTATCCTGGCGGGCCAAGCCAGTTTCGCCATCGTATTAGCGAGCTTAGGCCACGCAAGCAACCCGAAGCGTATTTACGCTTAAAAACCTTGCCTGGGGAGCAAGCCCAAGTCGATTGGGGCCACTTCGGGTACATCCAAATAGGACAAGCAAAGCGTGCCTTAATGGCGTACGTGATGGTGCTGAGCTGGTCACGCCAGATATTTTTACAGTTCTATGTTAATCAAAAAACAGATAGTTTTTTACGGGGTCAAGTTGCCGCATTCACGGCATTCAAGGGTGTGCCCAAAGTGTGTTTGTTTGACAACATGAAAACAGCGGTCCTGGAGCGTAATGGCAGCGCTATTCGTTTCCATCCTGAGCTACTTGACTTAGCCAGTCATTATCGCTTTGAGCCTCGCGCAGCGGCACCTGCCAGAGGAAATGAAAAAGGCCGTGTGGAAAGAGCCATTCGCTATATCCGCGATAACTTCTTTGCCGGTCGTCACTACTCATCACTTGAGGACTTAAATGCACAAGCGGATGAATGGTGCAGCACCACAAGCGCAGGCAGACCCTGTCCTGAAGACCCCCAGCTCACGGTTGCAGAAGCCTTCTTGCAAGAGCAGGTTAGCTTACTGGCATTGCCAGATAACCCTTTTAATACCCGCGAAAATATCGTGGTTCGTGCGCAAAAAACACCGTATGTGAGGTTTGATTTAAATGATTACTCAGTGCCCCATTTATATGTGCAAAGATCATTAACGGTGAGCGCGTGTTTACAAGAGGTCCGTATTATTAGCGGTAGCGAGGTTGTCGCGACCCACCCACGCAGTTTTAGTAAAGGTGAACAAATCGAAAATGAAGCGCATGTGAACGCACTGTGGCTGACGAAGACCAACGCTAAACAACATCGCGGCCAAGACCGTTTAAGCCGCATATCCTCACATGCTCAGCCCTTGCTGCAACATATCATTGCCCGAGGTCATGCGCTAAAAGGCGCGGTAAATCGACTCAATCAGCTACTGGACAATTATGGTGCCACTGAGTTACATCATGCCATGGGCGAAGCCATCGACAAAAATGCACCTTACGTGGACGGCGTTGCGCAAATATTAGCATACCGCAGAGAAAAGCGTGCTCAACCACCGCCCATCGCCGTATCCGTGCCTAACAAGGTGAAGGGCTACCATGTTAAACCGGCCAACTTAACGGATTACGATGCGCTAAGCGACATAGGCGACACCAGTGAAACAGACATAAACAAGGATAATAGCGATGAATGAAATTAACAGCCTTAAAGCACAAGCGGGTGCCTTAAAATTGCACGGTTTACTCAGTCACTGGGATGAATTAACCCCTGGGCAAACACCATGGCTATCACAATTGGTAAGCTGGGAAATCAGCGAGCGTAAACAGCGCTCATTAGAGCGCAGATTAAGCAGCGCTAAACTCGGTCGTTTCAAATCACTCACCGAATTTGACTGGCAATGGCCTGACAAGATAGATGAGCAAGCAATACATCGTAGTATGCAGCTCGACTTCATTAGTGACGCCAGCAACATTATCCTCATCGGCAGCAACGGCGTAGGTAAATCCACCATCGCTCAGAACGTGGGACATCAAGCGGTAATGCAAGGTCACACCGTGTTGTTTACCTCTGCTGCCAACATGCTCAACGATTTAGCCGCACAAGACGGTGATAACGCACTAAGGAGACGCTTGGCTCATTATAGCAAGGCCAAACTACTCATCATTGATGAAGTCGGCTACCTATCCTACAGCAACCGTCACGCCGATTTACTGTTTGAAATCATCAACCGGCGCTATGAAAAACACCCAACCGTTATTACGACGAATCGCCCGTTTAGTGAATGGAATGAGGTGTTCCCCAACGCGGCTTGCGTGGTATCGCTTATTGACCGCTTGGTTCATCATAGTGAAGTGATTGCCATTGAAGGCGAATCTTACCGCATGAAAGAAGCACAGGAGCAGGCAGTTGCCAGAGCCAAAGTAAAAACAGGAAAAACAAAATGAAAGTATTGAAAATGACGACTCACTGGACAACGCAAGAAGCCGTAGAGGTTTATGAAGCGCTAGATTTACTAAAAACGGCTATCTGGGAAAGCTACGGCAGCGACATTAGGGAAATGCAAATAAACATAGCGCAAGACCAAAAGGAAATAGAAGAACAGTTCAATGATCCAATCGACTTCTAGCGACTAAAAGCGATAACGCAATTGCCATTGAAAAATGGCAATTAACGCCGCTAATCACCCCGTTTTAAACTTCGGCAAATAACAGCGGTTCTTCACCGGCGCTAACAGTGGAAGGCAAAGAGACATTTTCTGGTAAGGCTCAATTCTTTCTAGTGGACGTAGAATCTGCAATAAATGAGGGGGTGAACGCATTTTGGTTGTTTGATGAAAAAGCTAGTACTCTCGATTTTTATTCTGAACTTTATGAGCAGGATACAAGTGACTTTAATGAAGAGGTGACAACAACATTAGGTGACGATCTTTGGTATCCTAATCTATTTATTGTTGAACGAGTGGAGGTATTGCCACAGTTTCGAGGAAAAAACCTTGCGAAATTAGTAATAGATGAAGCCACAAGAGTTTTTGCAGGTAATACTCATGTTAGCGCTTTAAAAGCCTTTCCTCTTCAATATGAAGCTTCCGTCAGAAATGATGAAGATGAGAAATATAGCTCTAGGGAAGATAGCGAAGTTTCTGCTACCCAAAAACTCGTCAAATTATATGAATCAATTGGCTTTCATAAAATTGGAAACGATAACTACATGGTCAGATTCAATCCCTTCCTAAATTAAGTAACGACCTAAGAGTGCCACTTTATAGGAATATTTGACTAGATATAGACCTAGAGGTTGTCAGTTTGACATTATATCGAATTATTCTCATTCGCTACGCGAGAAATTAGAATTATGTTTAGGAAAAGCCAAAGTAGAATAACAGCACTTCGCTCAAAATAAGAATGTGTTTAACTGAGGACTCAACAACTATGTCTTATCAATGCATCGTGGGTAAAAATGGTGAAATCCCACTTCCGGACAATATGTGTGACGAACTGGCGCTTAAGCTTGGAGATATTCTTATTTGTGAAGTAACAAAAGATAAGTCATTAACACTGCAAAAGCATAAAGATCAGACATTATCAGATGCGCAACTGAAAGCTGCAGGCAATCTAACTAGGATCATTGAGTTTAACCCCGATGACTATAATTAGTTACTTCTAACTCCTAGTAGGTTTAACGCTAGTTGATAGATTTAAAGCTTTAAAATAAGATTTATATTTCAATGTCTTATGAATATTTATCGTAAATCAATGACCTAAATGGTAGTTCAGCCTAACAATCACAACACACTTGGCCATCACAAAACCCACACCGTTGTTTCCCACGTATACTGAGCTGGCAGAACTCAGTCTGTCTGACTATCCACAGCTAAGTTCATTCTTAGATAAGCAACCGACATGGATGAGACAGCACTGGGACTGGGCGAAAGAATACCTTTTGTATATTGGTCGCAACAAATCACAACACACGTACGTGCGT
>Ga0115567_10002045_pt1 | contig 20085 bp, 13 predicted proteins | sample COGITO_mtgs_1204_2_FD_88679 | JGI IMG/M metagenome (GOLD analysis project Ga0115567, IMG submission 88679) | Pelagic marine microbial communities from North Sea - COGITO_mtgs_120412 | ecosystem: Environmental > Aquatic > Marine > Epipelagic | place: Germany:Helgoland, sampling site Kabeltonne... | reverse complement strand
GGAATTAACTAATCTAAATTATCCAGAGCAACTAAACGAGATAGCAAAGGTATAAGTTAATGAGCTTTATAAATTGAACGCAGTTTACAGACATCATTCACAATGGCCGCATGCGCTTCCTGAGGAAGTGGCAGTTGCGCTTGAAGTAAACGGTATCAATTATGCTGTAATGATGGCATCTCCATACGATTTAGAAGATTTTGCATTAGGCTTTTTATTTACCGAACAAGTAATAAAAGCACCACACGATTTGCATGAAATAGAGCAGGTAAATACGCAGCAGGGAGTGAGTTTACAGATAAAAATAGCTAACAGACGTGTGCCCCAGTTACGCACTAAATTACGTCATATTCGTGGCAACAGCGGGTGTGGTATTTGCGGTATAGCTGCGCTTGAACATGTGTTTGACAAATTGCCCAAGATCAATAATCGAGCGTGTTTTCAAAATGGTCTACCCAAAGATTTAAAAGCCCGTAGCTTTGATTTTCAACAACAAACTAAAGCCAATACACACCGTGCAAATGAAGCTGTTCACGCTGCATTTTGGTTATCGGAAAATAGCGAGATTACGCTGTGTAGAGAAGATATTGGTCGTCATAATGCGGTAGATAAATTAATTGGAGCCTTGTTGAAGGATAAAACGAATTTGTCTCAAGGTGGTTTAGTTGTTACCAGCCGATGCAGTGTTGAACTGGCGCAAAAGGCTATAGCTGCTGGAATAGGCACCTTAATCTGTTTTGCCTCGCCAAGCACACTTGCGATAACCATAGCGCTTGAACATAATCTTCAAATTATCCATATTCCTAAAATCGACCTACCCATTCTTTATTCAAACAGCTTACTAACATCGCTAAGCGAGACAAGCCAATGAGCAAAACAGTCAAACCAGAAAATGCGGGTGGTTTTCAATCCATTAGCTCAACTATTAAAGAAGTAGTAAAAAGTCGTCGCGCTAAAGAAAATATTAAAAACTTACTGCGAGTAAATAAAGCCGGCGGGTTTGACTGTCCAGGCTGCGCATGGGGTGACAGTAGTGAAGGCATGCTGCACTTTTGTGAAAATGGCGCTAAAGCAATTGCTTGGGAGTCGACCGAACGAAAAGTAGGAGCTGAATTTTTTGCATCATACAGTGTCACTCGATTACAAAAACAAAGCAATTACTGGTTGGAATATCAAGGCCGACTTTGCGAACCTATGCGCTATAACGCGGCTACAGATCATTATGAGGCGGTAAGCTGGCAAGATGCTTTCGCCTTAATTGCCAAGCATTTAAAGCACTTACCTAACGCCAACATGCTCGAACTTTACACCTCTGGCAGAGCAAGCAATGAAGCGTCTTATTTATATCAACTTTTTGGAAGGAGTTACGGTACTAATAATTTTCCAGATTGTTCTAATATGTGCCACGAAGCTAGTGGTGTTGCGTTGAACGAGGCGATTGGAGTAGGCAAAGGAACCGTTGTGTTAGATGACTTCCAAGACGCTGATGTGATATTTGTGTATGGCCAAAATCCGGGCTCTAATCACCCCCGTATGATGAACACATTGCGCAAAGCTGCAAAGCAAGGTTGCAAAATTGTTTCTGTGAATAATCTTAAAGAAGTCGCGCTTGAAAAGTTTGCGAGTCCACAAAAACCATTAGAACTACTCACCTCACAAGCAGTTACCATTAGCCACCTGTATTTACGGCCTAAATTAAGCGGTGACATGGCCTTGGCCCGCGGAATGGCGAAAACCATATTTGAACACTACCCTGCAGCAATCGATAGTCACTTTATTGCCGAGCACACGCACAACTTTGAAGCTTACAAAGAAGTGGTAAGTAACACATCGTGGGCACAAATTTGCAAGCAATCGGGTCTTGAAAAAACAGATATTGAGCAAGCAGCTCACATCATTGCTAATGCAAAAAATGTGATAAGTACTTGGGCCATGGGGCTTACTCAGCACAAGCACTCAGTCATCACCATTCGAGAGTTGACTAACTTACACCTCATGCTGGGGCAAATAGGTAAGAAAGGGGCGGGACTTTGTCCGGTAAGAGGACATAGCAATGTTCAAGGTAATCGCACAATGGGTATTCTTGAAAAGCCCAGCCAAAGGTTTATAGATAAACTGCAAGATTATTATGCGTATCCTATGCCAAACGAGCCGGTACATAACGTGCACAAAGCGATAAATGCGCTGCATCAAAAAAGCAGTGAGGTACTAATTTGTTTAGGCGGTAACTTGGCTGCGGCAGCGCCTGATACTGAATTTACCGCCACGGCAATGTGCAACGCTAAACTAAATGTACAAATTAGCACTAAGCTTAATCGCAGTCATTTGATGGTTGGCCACAATGCCTTAATTTTACCTTGTTTAGGCAGAACAGAAGCTGACCATCAAGCTAGTGGGCCACAAACTATTACGGTAGAAGATACCTTCAGTATGGTACATGGCTCTGCAGGGGCCACTAAACCAATTTCAGAACTTTGCAAGTCGGAAACCGATATTATTTGTGAAATAGCGCAGGCAACTTTAGGCGCTCTGCCCATCGACTGGCTGGCTATGCGAGATGACTATTCTAAAATTAGAGAGTTGATTGCTGGTACAATTGAGGGTTTTTCAGATTTTAACCAAAAACTGGCTATTCCTTTCGGATTTCATTTGCGTAACAGTGCTGCACATCGTGAGTGGAAAACGAGCAATGCACTCGCTAATTTTAGCACCGAAATATTACCTAAGTCTTTATTTAATGAATCGCTTACTGCGCTTGTGGCACAAAAGCACGAAATAGTATTTACCTTGCAAAGTATGCGTTCACACGATCAGTACAACACCACAATTTACGGCATGGACGACCGCTATAGAGGTATTAAAGGCGAGCGCAATGTAATTTTTATAAATCACTTAGATGCCAAAAAGCTAAAGCTGGAAGAGGCTAGTCTAGTGTCAATTGAGTCTATTTGGGACGATAATATTACTCGTAAAATAGATGGTTTTCGGCTGTATTTTTACGATATTCCGCGCAGCAATGTGGCCGCATATTATCCAGAGACTAATCCATTAGTCCCTATTAATAGTGTAGGAAATGAGTCTTCGACACCTACCTCAAAATCGATTCCTGTTATTATCAGAGCATCAGCCGTTGCCCCACCAATAGTGACAGCTTAGTACTATTTAGCCTGAACTAGATTGTTGGAACCAACATATCGAGTTCAAATTACTTATTCTATTGCCGATTTAAGTGAATTCAAAGTATAGAATAAAGTTGTGGTGCTAGGCTTCGCGCCATTTTGATTGCTTATTTGTGGAAAGTTAATCGCATAAACTCTGTCGGCCTCTAAAAATAAGTTAATACGCAATTTTTGGTCACTTAATAACTCACTCGATAACACCTTTTCTTCTCGCAGATCTACTTTCGGTGACCCATAATTGTGATGATAACGATACCGCCAGCTACTGACTGTTATGTCACTTGCTTTAATCGAGTTTTTGTCGAGTTTTTGCGTAAAGCTTAAATCAAAGCCTTTTGGAATAAGATTAATGGTAAGTAATTCAAATGGCGTGGTGCCATCCCAAACCACTTTTTGCAGTCCAAATGGTTTATTGCCCTCTGATTGCCAACCGCGAGCCGTTTGACCCACCCATAATGCTCCTTCAGGATCAAATTTTACTCGAATGTTGCCGCTTTGGAAGCCGTCGATAAAGTTCATTGCCGCGCCTTGATATTCACCGTTTACTTCTTCGAGCATCACTCTAAAAACGTTCGAAAGGGTTTGATCGCCTACGAATATCTGTCCTGTAAATGGACCAAATTTTCCTTCAGTCGTATCCCATTCTGGATTGCCAGGCGAGCCCGATATTTCTTTGTGAGGAAACCATACGTTCGGCTTTGTGCGAATGGGCTCGAGTTCTTCTGGTGTAATTTTTCGCAATTGCTCAACAGTGTAGTTAGGGTCGTCGCGTAAAGAAACCGGGTGTCCATAAAACTCGCCTTTGCGAATGAGATGTAATTTAGAAGATGCCACCCAGTCACCTTGGTTATCGGTGACAAATAATTCGCCCTTAGGACTTAAGCCTACACCAGCGGGTGAACGCAGACCCGATGCATAGGGCACAAACTCTCCGCTGGGCGTTACTTTATAAGCCCAGCCTCTATATCCGCCTGCGCTGTCCATTACACCAAAGGAAAGCGCATCTTTCACGCCATGTCCCAAATTTAACGTGCCAAAAAAATTACCTTCTGCGTCTTTGACGGGCGCGAAGTTAAATTCATGGTAGTTGTCGTGGAAGGTCCAGTCGTCGGCAACTTTTATATACTCATCGGCAACACCATCGTTATTGGTATCGACAATTCTGCTTAGTTCTGGTTTTTGGCCAACCACAACGGTGTTGTCAGCCTCTATTAATAAACCGGTGGGTTCGTGCAAGCCGTCTGCAAATTTTGCCCATTGGCCATTAGAATAAAACCAAACATCGCCAAGCCGAGTGGCAACCGCAACCTTGCCACTTTGATCAATGTCAAGACCGGTTATATGAAAAGGAATATCGCTAGGGGTCGCAATAGTGTCGATGCGGTAACCGGTAGGTAAGGTTTGTTTTGCACAAGCGCCAGAAGTAAATGTTAAGGAAAATAAGCTAATGGCAACGATGCTAAGTGTAGATAAATTATTCATTAAAATTCAATTCCTGATAGGTCGACTTCTATGTTGGTCGTAAGTCCTTCGTTGCTAGCATTAGCAAAAATCTTAACTTTGTCTTTAAGCTCGTCGGTGAGAGTGAAGGTGACTTGCTTACTCTCGGTTTTCGACAACAAACGCTGCTGTAAAGTGAATGATTTGTCGTTAGTTACGGCGCTCAATTCATAATTGTTGCCTTGTAGGCTATAGAACACTTTTGGGCTAGCACCGCGGGTGTATTTCTGATAGCGGCATGTTGATGTATCTTCAACACTGATCTGTTGCGGATATTTAAATACCCACACTCCATTTATTTCGCTGCCCGCTCTGCCGCGTCCAAATATATTAGGCCCAATATTCAATTCGCTACCCAGCCAAGCGCCTACAATTGAGCATGTTTTCGTGTTGAACGCGAAATTAAGGTTGCTGCCTGTGCCAATAACAAGTGAATATGGTGGTAACATCGCCATACGCTTACGTTCTACTAAGCCCGGTGTTTGTTTCATGTACTTACGGTCTTCAAGCAATCGTTTCGCGCTCATAGAAACAGGGAATAACTTAATTATTGACGTGTTATCCGCTACAAAGAATTGCAAATCTTTATCATTTTGTGTTCTGGTGCCTGTTGTGATGTAGCGAATCCGTACTTTTTGTTTTCCTTTATTCAAAGGCCAGACCCAATTAAGCCAAGCGGGACTGACGTTCTCTTGCAACTCATCATTAAGCCAAACTTGTACTTGTATTCGGTTGCTCATATGTGCTTGCAGGACTGTTTCTTGGTCGGTTGGGGTATGAAGAATGCCTTCAAACTCAATGGCAAAATCGTTCAATTCGGTGAACGTAAAGTCCATTAAATTATCTTGTTTAAGCTTGCCCGTTTTAAGAGGTTCGGCTAAATTTAGGGTGCTAATTTTGAGGCTTGGGTCGGTACTGATTGGCCATACTTTATAGCTCAGGTCTTCAAACCCTAAACGCTTCGATAAAATATAAGCAGTTAAATTAGCAATGTCTTGTGGGGCTAGAGTATGCTTAAAAGCTGGCATTCCTTTATCTGAAAATCCTTCGCTTATACTTACGGCTATTGCTTCAACTGAGTTGCCGTGGACCGACTCGCCATCAACTAAGTTAAAACCTACTGAACCCTCCAAATTTCGTCCGTGACAACTTTTACAGTTTATATCATAGGAAGCTTTACCTTCTTTTATGTTCGCATTTTCAACTAAAACTGCATTCGCAGGCTGGCTCAAAATATAAAAAAAAGTACAAGCGCTTGCCAGGAAAAACGAAAAGTGAAGAAAACTTGAGCCTTGTTTTGTTGAGCTTTTATTACATAAATAGTTGAGTTTTTTCACGCTGATCCTTAAAGGAAATGCCCTTATATAAATATTACTATAAGCACATAAGCGATGATTGACAATGATTGGTTTAGCGAGTTTTTCGAATCTTTTTTATTAAACACGTAAAAACATACCTTTATCGATGTAAACGTTTCTCTGTCACGCTACCGGTGACGATTGTTCATTCACTTAATTTTTGGAAGCATAGGCCGATAAAACAATATGGTCATCAAAAGTAGCGTATTGTTAAGCACAAATCATTTGAGTGAAGCCTCAAAATAAATAGGTTAAATATTTGTGAAGTTTGTTAACTGAAGCGCCTGCAATGCATACCTTGTGGTAATACTGTTCGGTTAAGGGTTTTATTTAGATTGTGCACCCCATTGTCATCTTAGCGCAGGCGAAGATCTCCCAAAACAATCATTGTGCTAGTTCACGATGAGGATGTTTTTTGGAGATTATAGCCGCCGCTGTAAAGACAGTGTGTGATTTATTCTTTACCAAACAGCATTATACCTCGTTCAGAACCGCGCACCCACTTAATTAAGAGTAACTAATGCAATCGGATCTTACCTTTAGTAATTTCACTAAAAGAAACGTCATCAAAGTATTGATACTGCCTATACTTATTCTTGTTGTAGGCGTAGTAGTGTCGATTCAAGTAGAGCGCAAGGAACGTGAAGTTCAGGCAACATTAGTGACAGAGACCTTGAAAAAGGAGTTACTTGAGATAAAAGCTGACTTTACTAACCGCCTAACGTTTTATGTGTACGGCCTTAAAGGTCTACATAGCTTGATATCAACAATTGGTCTGGAAAATTTCCGCTATGAGACTATGCAGACCTACGCGCAAAGCCGCGATTTTCAAGCTGAGTTTCCGGGTATGAGAGGAATGGGCTTTATAGACAAAGTAGAGCAGAGCGAGTTACAAGCATTTTTGAAAACGCAACGCACCTCCCGTCCCAGCGGTGAATTTGACCTACGCCAGCTTAGTGACCATCAGCAAAGTCTTTTTATTATTCGATATGTGGAGCCTGAAGAAAAGAATAGAAGTGCGGTAGGGCTAGACATTGGTTCAGAAAGCATAAGAAGAGAGGCCGCTATTGCCTCAGCCCAAGATGGAAAAGTTCACATTAGTGCCCCGATCACGCTAGTTCAAGCAAATCAAAGAGCAAAACATGGTTTTTTATTGCTAACACCATTTTATAACAGCCAACCTTTTAGGACCCCACCGCAGGATTTCATGAGTACTATTGCCGGTTGGGTTTATGCGCCAATTCTGATTGATGAAGTATTAGCTTTTGATTTCCATATTGGAGATGAACTTACCCTATTTATAGCGGATGTAACTGACCGTGAGCCAGTAGACTTTTACGCCTCATCAGAACAAAGTAATCAGCAAACACCTTATATTAGTAGCGAAAACATGCCTATATTGGGACGCGAATGGAAACTCAGTATTGCAGCCTCGCCGCAGCTTATTCAAGAAATAAAAACTGTCGATAAATTTGAGGCATTTTATCAGAGTATGTTCATAACGTTCTTATTCGCATTAACGGCCTTGAGCGTCCAGCTCATTAGCGTATGGCGAAAAGAAGCAAAAAATTACGGTAAAAAACTCTTGGTAGAAAAAGAAAAAGCCTTGCAAGAAGCAAATGTACGATTAGAGCATATTGTTGAAGAACGCACTGCACAAATTGCCCGCGCCAATTCATTCCAACAAGCCATATTAATCAGCTCTAGTTATGCGATTATTGCGACCGACGACACAGGAAATATTACCGTATTCAATCCAGCAGCTGAAAAATTGCTAAAATATTCAGCGCAAGAAGTAGTAGGAAGAGAAACGCCGGCGTTATTTCATTTACCCGAAGAAATTATCAATAAGGCAAAAGCACTTACTCAAGAGTTATCAGTACAAATAGAACCAGGCTTTGAGGTCTTCACCGCCAAAGCAATTAGAGGACAAATTGATATAGAAAATTGGACTTATATTGATAAAGACCAAAATCAGATTCAAGTGATGCTTAGCGTTTCATGCCTGAGAGATCAAAACAACGATGTTATTGGCTTTTTAGGTATGGCCTTTGATTTGACTGAACAACTCTTGAAAGAAAAAGCACTCGCCGATTCAAAAGAAATTGCTGAGCAAGCAACAAAGGTTAAATCAGAGTTTTTAGCCAACATGAGTCATGAAATCCGTACGCCACTTAACGGCATTTTCGGCACTTTACAGTTGCTTTCAGATCAAAAAAACAAACACAGGCACTGCGAATTAATTGATTTGGCAAAGCATTCAACATCTTCACTAAGCGAATTAATCAACGATATTTTAGACTTTTCAAGATTAGACGCAGGTAAGCTCGAGCTGTCACTTAAGCCAGTGGACTTAAATAAGCTGCTTGCTAATTTACAAGCTGAAATTTCCATTAGCGTTAAACAAAAGGACTTAGATTTTAATTATCAAGAAACACTAGACTGCAAAACGTGGCTAGTTGATGCACTCAGAATAAGACAAATATTACTAAATGTACTTACTAATGCAATCAAATTCACTCACAAGGGTAATATTGGTTTGTCTGTCGAAGCCACAAGCAATGGCGTGCGCTTTGTGGTTAGTGACACTGGCATAGGCATGAATAAAGCGACACAAGACTCACTCTTTGAGCGCTTTGAACAGGGCGATCGTTCAACTACTAGAGAATATGGTGGTTCAGGACTTGGCATGCCCATCTCGCGCTTTTTGATAGAATTAATGCAGGGTAAGATAAGAGTTAATAGTGAAGAAGGCGTGGGTACACGTGTTGAAATTTACTTACCGCTAGTTAAAACGACAGACGAGAAAGTTGCCATAGAGCCCACATCTCACACTGCGCTCGATTTGAGTGATTACACCATTCTAGTAGCTGAGGACAATGAGATAAATCAGATCGTTATTCAATCTATTTTACAGACTACTAATGCAAATATTCATGTAGTTGATAACGGACTGAAAGCACTTGAGTTACTTCCTAACGTGGATGTAGATCTAATTCTAATGGACATACAAATGCCCGTGATGGATGGTAGCGAGGCTTGTAAGCGAATTTTGCTACAGTATCCTGATGTCCCTATTGTTGCAGTAACAGCAAACGTGTTTGACGACGATATAGCGCTTTACAAGCAACAGGGTTTTGTAGACTGTATAGCGAAGCCTTATGACAAACTCAGCATAATAAAGAGTGTAGAATTTTGGTTAAATAATCCCAAGTCTAGATAAATAAAGACTTACTCTGAGTTAGCTATTTTTTGCTGACGCAATAATGGATTGGCATACATAGTGAGTAATTTTTGCCCTTCGCCATCATTTAAGTTGTTTAATTTATTTTGTAAATATTTAAGCGCAGATTGAAAGTTCGGATCTGTTACGCTGACTGCCTTCTCATTGTTCAATAGTGAAAGAGCAGCTTTAGCCGTAGAGAAAGTTTTGTATCCTGCTAAGATTTGTGCGTCTATATATTGTGCAAGGTCTTTTGTGTCGCTGAAGTTATTGCCCGCTAATTTCCCAAAATGAAGATGTACTTTGCCTTTACGACCCTTGATACCGTCTACAATACTAAGCAAATCTTCGTTACTATGTTTTTTATAAGCCCCTTCTTGCTCTGCTTGATATACTTCTTTTGCTTTTCTAAGGTCGCAAGGGTCGAATTCATAAGAAATTGACACCGGCACTATCCTAAGTTGGCCAACATAATCGCCAAAACTTTCGGCTTTTGGTTTGTGTAAGCTCAGCATTGAGAGTAGCGCTGAGTTAGTGACGTCAATACCGTCTTTTGCTCGCCCTTCGCGCTGGGCTATCCATAAATGTTGTTGTTCAGTTATTAGGCTGTAGTGTATGTACTCGCTTAGTAGTTTAGCCGCTTCAAGCTTTTCGCGGCGGCCCTTCACATCGCGTTTAACAACAAAACACTTGTTTAAACGGATGATATCGGCAACCCAGTCTTTAGTCAGTAAATTGTCACCTACCGCAATTCTAACTGTGTCTTGTTTGTTCATGTGTAGTACCCAATTTACTAAAGCGGGATCAAGGGCAATATCTCTATGATTACTTATGAACAAGCATGGTTCTGTTAAATCTAGGGTATCTAAACCGCTAACCGACAGACTTGAGATGGTATCCTTAATCATGCGCTCCATATATGGTTCAATCAGCAGTTGAAAATCTTTCAGCTTGTTTATATTCGCAATCTTTTTCGTGACTACGCGTAAGCATAGGTATTTTAATAGTGGTTTAGTGAAGGCAGGCGATTTAGGAAATTTAAGAGCAACTAAGCTTTCGATAAAAGCCTCTTCGCTAAGTAAAGCGTTCAATACATGAGGTAAATCTTCGTTATTGTATGGCCTGATTTCGTCGAATTTAGACGTCATATTGTGGAATATTTCTCGGTAAAGCAATGCAAAGTATTAATACATCGAGTGAAAGAAAAGGTAAGCATAATTATGCGATAAAAAATACAAAAGGAATTATACAGTATATTGAATCGACAAAGAAAATAGTATTTGTTGAAAGACATTAGTTAATATTAACTAATGTAATAGTTGGGCAGAATGATAGTTTGCACGGAGCGAAAAACAAATATAGGGTGCACCCTATATTTGTTAAACCCCGCTTATATTTTTATGTCATGCCAACAAGGCGTTGATCGCACTAACGTCGTTGACGTTTTATTAATATCAGTAAGCCAAGGCCGAACAAGCTAAGCATCCACGGTTCAGATACTTCAACTTGTTGCGTCACATCGCCAGTAAAAGTGACTCTATAATCGCCTGTGTCACTGCTTTGAAAAAAACAACCAAAGAAAGGGTCTACATCGCAGCTTACTGGAAAGTCGATATTGCTGCTGGTTCCTGAAATAGCGGCTTCAGTGCTTAGTCCGTCGAAAGGGTCTGCTGCACCAATGGCCAAAATGTAATTGCCGGCAAATAAGTCGGCAGATAAAAAAGAATCGGCAGAAAACAAAGAACCATCGTTATAAGTTTCTTCAGAATCATCGTTAAAATCTATTAAATCATCGGCGCTTAATTCGCCGTCATCAAAAAACAAATAAATGAATGAGTCAATAAAAGTAAATTCACCGTCTTCATTAAGGTCAACCGCCTCTGGAAAACCATCATCGCTCGCACGACCTTCTTCATCAGACTCCCACGACAACACATCTATTAATATTTCACTGTCTGAACCCACCGTGAAATACCATTTGTCGACACTACTGCCAACTTTATTGCCCGAATCATAAAGGCTTTGAATTTCGCCACTGGCGATAAACGATGCTTGTGATAACAAGCTTGCTGAACATAAGGCAAATGCGCCTACTAACTTTGCTAAATTTTTCATAACTACTCCAAAATAACTGTAAAAGCCCCGCGCAAACGGGGCACAAAGATATTGCTAAAACTAACTAGTTGCGTTCTACCACATTAATAAACACTGGGTTAGCGTGGAACCATAAGTCTGACCATGCTTCTAAATCAGCTGTTAACACGCCGTTCACATGTGGTGGGCAGTCAGTATCAGAACAAGCGATGTTGTCACTAAGGTTGTCGGCTAGTGGGTTGCCGTCGGCATCTCGTTCGTTGGGTGTGCCAGCTGGAATGTTGGTACCACGTAAACGCACGTAGCTGTCTTTGGTGGCGGTCATGGAATAACGCATACGTTTAGTCGAGAGTCTCGGTAAGCCGTTGCTAGAAGACCAAGTTTGCGCGATAACCGTAGTATTCGGTGCGAGCGGGTCAAAGTAGCTAGCATTAGATGGTGTTAATATTTCACCTACTTCACCATAAATAAGGTCAACCTGTTCTAAGCGCGGTTCATTTACGGGCACATTCAAGCCAACCTGCAGCAATGAAGGGTTGTCGAATGCGTAACGACTGTTGTTTTTGCCTTTTGGGTCGGTCACCGAAATGTATACATCAACATTGGTATTTTCTTCAACGGTAAGCGTTTGGCCTAAACTAGCACACTCGGTTCTTGACCCTTGAACACATACTCTAAAGTCGAGTTTGTCTATCAACTGACCCTGCACAGAATATGAGTTACCGCTGCGAAGTCCTTTAATAATTTCTTTGGCTGGATCGGCTGCTTCGGTGTCGTCTATCCATACAAAGTTCTGTTGGTATTCGCCCGGCCAAAAATCGTTGGTAGATTCATAATCCAACGGTCCAAACGAACCTCTATTGTGCCAATCTGAACTGGCGAAGAACCAAAACCTGCGACCTTCACTTAGCATTGCATCCCACATGGTACGTACACCCGGACGACAAAGCGTTACTTTTGCTGGGTCTTCGTTGTCATCAATTACTTCATACGCAGAACCTGCTAAGAAGTCTGCCGGCACAAGTGGTTCACCATCAAAATCCATGCCTGGCTTAGCCGCTTCGGCAGCGCCATAACAACCGGTACCACCGTAAGTAAACAAGCCAGATGTTGGACGGCCCGCGTTATAGCTTCCACGGCTATATTGCGCTTGGTGACCGGGTTGAGACTCAAAACCAAATGCAATATCAGGTGCGGCTGTATTCCAGTCACGCATATGCTCAACGTTATAACCTTCATCGTCATTTTCAATGTACGCACCTTGACGTTCTACGTGAGCTTGCACCGCAAAGGCTTCTTCTGGGAAATTTTCTTGCATCCACAATACGCCAGCCGTTGATTTAACGTGCTCGCCTCTGTCATCAACGTTTACTCCGCCACTTAGGGTAGAGTTATAGTCTGCAGTCCCTTCCTCTGGACGACCTTCAAACAAAGCTTTTATGGTGTTATTCCCTTGCTCACTTAGTTCACAGGTCCAGCCCTGACCACCGCCTTGGCTGGTATCATCTGAGTTGCGCGCAAAGCAATATTCAAACTGGGCCATGCCGTCGGCATTTGGGCTGTCAGAATAAGCGCCTGTGCTGATAGAGTTACTGCTATGCTCGTGACCAGGCACTACCCATTCCAGACCCAAGAATGCTACTTTTTCTTCATTCCCAGGCTTATCACGCTCTTCTACTATGCCGCCTAGGTTATGTTCTTGCAGGCTTTGCCAGCGCCACATTGCTCTAACCTGCGTGCCGGTTCTAACACCTTGGGTGGTTACGTCACCTTTAATGTCGTCTTCGCCATTAGGTAACGAATTTACCCACAAACCGCGATTGAACTCGCTGTCGCGGTTAACCCCCACAAAGTCACTAATATTGCAGTTGCGTGTGCCCGCGCCGCTGTGACCAACGTGAATAAACCAATCAAGATAGTTTAAAGACTCACGAGTAAGTGTTTGTACTGAGGTTGAACCATCGGAACAGGTGGTATGGTTATGGAAATCGCCAGTTTGATACTCACCGGCTTGTGCACCTCCTGAGGAGGCTACAAGGGCTGCAGCTAGTGCGGCCGACATTGTGTATTTATTCATGAAATTTTCCCATTAATTATAAGTGTTTTTACGTAACTACAAGCCCAGAAAACCTACATATCTGAGTTACGCCGTGAATGTTGGTGATAAAAATCGCTGAAAAGTATAGGAGTAAAATTTCGTTAAAAGGTGACAAAAATATTAATTTTGTGTGACAGGATCTTAAATCTAATCGTCACAAAAACGTCATGAAAGATGTCATTATTTTGTAACAATCTTGCCTTAAGTTTGGGGCATTAACCATTCAGTCTTTGTGTATTTACGTTACTCGAAGAAGCTTACTAAATAAGAAAATTTACATGTCTGAAGCGCGCGCTAAAAGATTCTTTGCAGAACCGCTAGTCCAATTTCTAATTATAGGCGCAGCTATTTTTGCGATTGATTTTTGGGTGAGCGCTAATACCCAAGACGACACCAAGATTGTTATTGATGATCCTCAATTAAATGAGCTCATTAGTATCTTTGTGCAGGGGCAAGGACGCGAACCATCCCCAACCGAAGTAGATAATTTGATTGTTAAATGGACGCAAAACGAAATTCTATTCCGTGAAGCTAGAAAAATGGGCCTTGATAAAGGCGATGAAATGATTCGCAGCCGACTTGTGCTTAAAATGCAGAATGTACTGTTCAATAGTGTGCTGATAGATGCACCGCCAGAAGAAGAGTTAAAAGCATGGTTTACCGAATATAGAGAGAACTATGACATTCCGGCAAAGTTTACTATTGAGCAATTTTATTATGGCCCTGAAGCCCAAAACACAATTGCCGAAGCTAAAACACTGGTCGAGAGGATGAGAGATTTAGAGGTACCGCAAGAATATGCAAAACAGTTAAGACGCTATGCGAAGCGTCCAAAAAAATCTCTTACAGGTTTGTTTAACGAGCAAGGTCTCGATACTTTGTTGAGCTCAAACCTAAATCAGTGGCAAACATTGGTGTCTAATAAAGGCCTGCATTTAGCTCGCATAACGCATGTAGAAGATGCGCAGCAAGCTGACTTTAATGAGGTAAAACGGCAGGTGGGTAAAGACTGGATGCAATACTCTAACGACACGCAACTAATGCAGCAAACCACTGAAATTGCCAATCGTTATTCTGTCGACATTACCGCTACAAAGGCTAACAAATACATAGATGATATAGAGTTACGACCAGAGACTGCTGGGGAATGAGTTCTAAAATACTATCGTCACTCGTTGTATTGGTAATTTGCATATTTAGTGTCAAATTATTTGCCCATGAAACTCCCATTGCCTTGCTAACCTTAAACGAGCAACAGGCCGGTGAGTTTCAGGTTGAATGGACCTATGCCTCATCTAAAAACGATGTTCCGCCTACCGCCGTATTTCCAGCACATTGCAACTATCAGTATCCAAAGTTAAGCTGCGGCGAAAAGGGCTTAGTAGGTAAAATAAATCTGCTAAAACTGGGTGAGAAATATTCTGCTGCGGTCATTCAAATATCTAAAAAGGGCACCACAAATAAGGCTTATACCCTAACCGGGGCAAATCCATCAATTATGTTAACCGCAAGTGGTGTGTTGCCGTTCACCGAGGTGATGAAGTCTTACGTTCCGCTAGGTTTCGAACACATTATGTTAGGTATTGATCATTTACTATTTGTGTTGGGTTTATTGTTCTTAGTCAATAACCGCTGGATGCTTGTGAAAACAATCACCTCGTTCACGATTGCGCATAGCATTACTTTAGCAGTCGCTAGCTTTGGGTGGGTAGGTGTACCTGAAAAACCAGTTAACGCGGCTATTGCCCTAAGTATTGTGTTTATCGCGGTTGAAATTTTGCGCTTGCGGCGTGGGCAAAGATGCTTAAGTGCGAAATATCCTTGGGCAATTGCGTTTGGGTTTGGGCTGTTGCATGGCTTCGGCTTTGCAAGCGCGTTAACTGATATTGGTTTGCCACCTGAAAATCTGCCTGCAGCGTTATTGTTTTTTAATATGGGCGTTGAAATAGGTCAAGTTGGCTTTGTGTTATTAGTGCTCGCACTAATTGAAAGTCATAAAGCGCTAAAAGCAAATTTACCGCGCTGGGCTGAAACGGCCAGCATCTATTCAATCGGGTCAATTGCCGCATTTTGGTTTGTCAGTAGCATTAGTATGCTGGTAACAAGGGTATAAGGTTTTTATGAAATACACGACGAAGAAATGGACTACCGAGGAAAATGCCTTAAGTACAAAAACTGTCTTGGCCATTGCGCTGATATTATGCGCTTTCTCGGTCCATGCTCATAGCGAACTTGGCGTAGCCGGTGGGCTTATGAGTGGTTTTTTGCATCCTATATATGGTTTCGACCATCTACTCGCTATGGTAGCTGTAGGCCTTTGGGGCGCGCAGCTTGGCAAGCCTGCTATTTGGGTATTGCCTATTACCTTCCCATTGGTAATGGCCGTTGGCGGATTAATTGGGATGGCGGTTATTGACATACCCTTTGTAGAATTTGGTATTTCATTGTCGGCCCTTGCACTTGGCGCGGCGGTGGCTTTTTGCTGGCGCCCTCATATTGCCTTTGCCGCGGTAGTGGTGGCGATATTCGCAATTTATCATGGACACGCGCATGGAACAGAATTACCCAGTGCGGTAAACCCACTGGCGTATGGGGTTGGGTTCGTTATATCAACGGGCTTAATGCACTTAGTAGGTATTGTACTTGGATTAATGACGCGATGGCCTAAAGGGCAGAAATTGTTACGCGGACTGGGCGCTGTTATTGCCGCTAGTGGACTGTTTTTTCTGGCTAGCACAGTAGGCTTGTTAGTATGAACCACGTTTATACAAAAACCGCACTTTTGCTAGGATTGGCCTTGCTTCCTCAATTGGCTTATGCACATTTGGTTGAAACACGATTTGGTGAGTTTTATAGCGGCTTACTGCATCCGCTTACCACACTTATCCACGTTGTTGCGTGGTTGGCTTTAGGTTTTTTGGCAGGCTTTCAGACGCTTAAAGAAGCCAGGAAAATCCTTGTTTTGTTTCCCTTAGCCGTTGTGCTTGGTGCTATTTTCGCAAATTTTTTTGATGCGCGAGTTGGCAGTGCTCAAGCAAACCTCGACTATGTTAATTTGGCTTCAATTGTTATTTTAGGAACGGGTGTAATTTGGGCCAAGAATCTGCCGTCGTATGTAGTGCTAGGCATAGCGGTATTTTTTGGTTTAACTCACGGCATGGCAAACGCGAACGCAAATTTGTCTGCAAACGGTCAAATACTATACTTAGCAGGCATTATGGTGGCTGCATATTTGCTGGTGTGCTTGGCTAGTGCCGGTGTTGTGCTGCTTACACAAAAGCACGATTGGGGGAAAACAGCAGTGAGGGCACTCGGAAGCTGGATCCTTGCGGTCGGTATTATCTTTAGCGGTTTTTCTCTGTTAACCTTATCTGTTTAATGAAGCACATTAGCCGAGAAATACCTCAGCGTTTGCCGCTCATTTTTAGCATTGTCGTGCTACTTTCCGGCATTTCTGGCCTTGGCTATCAAATGGCTTGGAGCAAAATGCTAGCGCTAGCCTTAGGTCATGAAATTATTGCGATATTGGCTGTTATCGCGGCGTTTTTTGTTGGCTTAGCGCTTGGGGCTTTCATCTTAAGCAAGGCAATAAAAAGGTCAAATCGGCCTCAGCGTTGGTACGCCATTTGCGAGCTAGTGATAGGCTGTTGGTCTTTGCTGCTGATTGTTATTATCCCCTCCTATAATCACTTTACGGCAACCTTAATAGGCGCCGAACCAAGCCCTTTCTGGCATTGGTTTATTGCCTTTGCCAGTACCCTAATTGTACTCTTACCAGCCACCTTTTGTATGGGCGCAACCCTGCCCGCTATTGAACGCGTATTTAATAGTTTATTAAATAAATCAGAAAAAGTAGCAGGTTTATACGGCCTCAACACATTGGGCGCTATGATAGGTGCACTGCTGGCCACATTTTGGCTTATACCCTCGTTTGGCTTGTCGAGCACTTTAATTGTTTTTGCCTTTATCAATATATTGTGCGGCGGTGCTATGTTGTTGGTGTGGAAGCAAGCTTCGTCAAAGCTTGAAAAACCGCAAGCTGAATCCCTTGCGTTCATTCGCACCAAGCCCTTGCTCTTTTCTTTATTTATATGTGGTTGGTTAGGGCTTGGGTTTGAGGTGCTAATGATTAGGGCGCTTTCGCAAATTCTAGAAAATACGGTCTACACCTTTGCTGCGGTGCTTTGCGTTTATTTACTTGGCACCGCATTAGGGGCCACGTGGTATCAACTGCGTTTGAGCAAGCGCGATAGCGTGAACTCTGCTGGCCCCTGGCGAGCCACGCGCTTTTTGCTGTTGTGCGTAAGCTCTCTAAGTTGTTTGTTAGCTACGTTTTCACTTTGGCTAGGCTACCCCGTTTATCACTTCATTATTGGACAACTTGGCTATGGTCCAATACCCGCTATTATTGCCGAGTTAAGTGTTGCAATGTTGGTGTTATTCGCGCCAACGCTTGCCATGGGTGCGCTGTTTAGTCACCTAATCAAAAGCACTGTGGCCAAACCAGGCTTAGGCATTAGCATTGCTGTTAATACCTTGGGTAGTGCTCTAGCGCCATTATCGTTTGGTATTATTTTATTGCCTTGGTTAGGTAGTTTGGCGACTTTACTTATAGTGCCTTTGTGTTATTTGTGCTTAATTCCTTTTTCTGGTCTCACGATTAAGCCCGAGCAAACAAAAGAAATAAGCATTAAGCGCAGAAGTTTATTGATAGGTCTTCCCATCGTGCTATGTATAAGTTTACTGTTGCTACCCTTACCTAATAACTATGTAACTTGGCAACGCGCAGGTCAGCAATTGTCGTATCAAGAAGGGATAATGGCTGCGATTGAGGTGAGCCAAGACGGGGCTGGCTATAAACATCTAAGCGTTAACAACCATTATACAATGGGCGGCAGTGCCAGCCGTTTTTCCGATCATAGGCAAACTCACTTACCGTTCTTGTTACATGGTAATCCTACATCAGCACTGTATTTAGGTTTAGGCACGGGTATTACCATGGACGCGGCACAGTATTACCCAACAACACAAGTCACTGGTGTAGAACTTATACCTGAACTGCTCGAAATTTTGCCTGATTTTAACGTTAATGTTGAGTCAAGCCACTGGCAGAAAAAGCCACAGTTGATAAGCGCAGACGCTCGGCGTTATATGCTTTCAACAGACAAAACCTTTGATGTCATTATTGCCGAAATTTTTCATCCATCAAGAGACGGTGCGGGCGCGCTGTATACCGTTGAGCATTTTCAACAAGTGCGCAGTAAGCTCAATCCCAACGGTCTATTTTGCCAATGGTTACCCTTGTTTCAACTCGATATCCCTACTTTTAAAGGGATCCTCCGCAGCTTTCTGGCGGTGTTCCCCGAAGCACAACTTCATTTAGGACATTTTAGTTTAAAACAACCTATTTTATGTTTGGTCGGTTCTGTTTCTCCTCACAAACTAAGCCCAAACTGGCTCGCTAGCAAGGTGAGTCATGTGCCACTGCAGCAAGAGTTAGTTGCATCAAAGCTCAATTCTGACTTGGCCTTGTTAGGTGGTTTCATAGGGTCTGGTAAGGCCTTAAAAATCTTTGCCGGCGAAGGCCAACTAAATACCGATGACCATCCTTTTATTACCTATCAAGCACCTAACTTTGTGTACCAAGCACAGCAGCCGCCAGCTAAGCGCTTGCTCGATATCCTGACTACGCTATCATCTCCAAAGGGGCAACAAGTCACTACCAACCCTTACTTTGCAGATGCGCTAGAGCGATATTGGCAGGCGAGAGATCTTTTTTTGAATGCCGGCGCTGATGTGAGCCAAAGCGACGACCTTATGCAAATCTTAATCACAACGTATCCTCAACTAATTGCCGCGGTCAAAACCAGCGTAAATTTTGAACCCGCATATCGAGCATTAATAGGGATGGCTAGACAAATTCACCCAAACAATCGTGAAGTGGCTTTGCAGATATTAGATGAATTAGACGCTGCAGCGCCTAATTTTGGTGATGCAGCGAGCTTACGAAAGCAACTGAAATAGCTTTTTTTTTGCTTCTTTTGTTATAGTTTGTTGTGAAATTATACTTAGCGGTGATCAAATTTCACTTCATAATCCCAACTTCTAAGCAGATCGGGTAAGGCATTGAAGGCTACGGTAATTCTTTGTTCACCCTCATTAGTAGGCACAGCATGCAGCAGTGAGCTTGGATACAAGAGTAAATCACCTTGCTTAGCGTCACTCGCGGTCCAGCGGTCGGCATTGAAGGGTGTTATGTTGGATTTCTCATGGGTGTTTGAAAATACAAACTCCTGTCCGCCTAAGCCTTTATGAAACACCGTTTTGGCGGACTCGTGGCTGTCAGATAAATACAGCACACCTGAGATAAAACTGTTCGCATGTGAATGTAAGGTTTGATGACCGCCTTTGGCGAGTACATTCATCCACATTTCTTTAACCGTCCAGTTAAGATTTTCACCAAAAAGTAGATAACCAAAGTCTCGCAAATAATCACTCGCTTTATCTTTGAGCTTGCTAAAGTCTTTATCGTCACTGGCACGAATGGGCTGGGAATGGCTTAACTTGTCAGAGCGTGAATTTTGTTTATCGTGCTCTTTAAGCGCGCGCTCTACAAGCGGTTTAATTTCAGTT
>Ga0115567_10002042_pt1 | contig 20090 bp, 21 predicted proteins | sample COGITO_mtgs_1204_2_FD_88679 | JGI IMG/M metagenome (GOLD analysis project Ga0115567, IMG submission 88679) | Pelagic marine microbial communities from North Sea - COGITO_mtgs_120412 | ecosystem: Environmental > Aquatic > Marine > Epipelagic | place: Germany:Helgoland, sampling site Kabeltonne... | reverse complement strand
GGCTACAAAGCGTGGGCCCGCATTTGCGCGCACAAAGCCCCATTTGCGTCCCGAGGGAAAGCCCGCGCCACCGAGGCCGCGAAGGCCTGACGTCAAAAGTGTTTCTTGCACGGTTTCCCAATTGCCTGAACTGCGAAGCTTTTCTAATTCGGAATAGCCACCCGCGGAGCGGTAATCTTCCAATGTTTCATATTGTGGCATATGGGCGTGTGTATCACCGGCCGCGATGGCCGCTGTCACTTTTTCAACCGTTGCGTGGTCGATATGATTATGGCCAATTTCCAAAGTTGGTGCCGTATCGCATCGCCCCATACAAGGGGCGCGCAGCACGCGCACTTGTCTTGGGTCGGCGCCACTTTCAAGGGCGGCTATCAGTTGTTCGGATCCAGCCAATTCGCAGGACAAACTTTCACAAACCCGAATGGTCAAAGCGGGCGGCGTGGCCTCATCTTCGCGGATAGGGTCAAAATGTGCGTAAAATGTAGCCACTTCCCACACTTCGGCCATGGAAAGACGCATCTCTTCTGCCAAAGCGCGCAAGTGCGGCGCTGAAAGATGGCCAAACTTATCTTGAATAAGATGCAAAAACTCGATCAACAAATCGCGTGAGCGCAGGCGGTCACCCAAAAGCCCTTGCACATCGGCCCAAGCCTTATCGTCAAGTTGGCGGCCTTTGGAGGTTAAACGGCCTTTGCCTTTGCCAGATTTCCAAATACCTTTGTTATCATCAAGCGCCATGTTTCATCAGTTCCAATTAGGATGCCGCGTCACCGCTGGCACAGGTTTAAATTCTGGGGCCATCCTTCGGGGTATTTTGCTCTAAAATCAAGATCAAATTTACGTTAGATAATAGCTTTAGACTATCAATTATAGTTTGACATCTGCGTTAAAGTTCTCGTGAAAGCTCTGCAAGGCCCCCATAGACAAGCGGGGTTTTGCTGCTAAAGTCGGCGCATGAATTGGTCAACAGAATTAGATACATTGGGGCTTTTATGCCCCTTGCCCGTGCTCAAAGCGCGCAAACATTTGTCAATGATGCAATCGGGCGAACGGATGCGGCTTTTGGCTAATGATCCGATGGCACAAATTGACGTACCACATTTCTGCACGACCGCAGGTCATCGCCTTATCAGCCAAGAAAAAAATGGTGATCAACTGGTCTTTTTGATAGAGCGCGCCTAGGTCACGCCAAAGCTACTATAGGGTAAAAAACGGATCAAATCACCGGGTGATATGTCAACTGCCTCATCTGGCAGCTCAACCAACCCATTGGCCCATGACAGACCACTGATACGTCCCGACCCTTCTGAGCCAAAGATCTCCACTTTCCCTTTTTCAGTCATTTTGGCACGCAGATATTCTCGACGTCCGGCTTTTTTGCGTTTAAAAAAGGCCGCGGGCAGCCAAAACCCCTGGGGTTCGGGCCACTCGCCTCCTGCCAAACGCGAAAGTGCAGGATAGCCGAAAATCAATGCACAAACTAATGCCGCAACAGGATTACCAGGCAGGCCAATCACTGGCACCCCTTGCCAAAGCGCCAGCGCTAAGGGGCGCCCGGGTTTCATTGCAATACGCCAGCTTGTGAGATGCCCATGCTCTGATAAAAGCCGAGAAACATGATCTTCGTCCCCCGCCGAGGCGCCGCCTGAGGTCAAGATCACATCAACCAACTTTGCGGCCCTATCAAGGGCTCGAGCTATTTGGCGCGGACGGTCTGGCTGATGGCCCAGATCAACTGCCTCATATCCCCAGCCTTTCGCAAGTCCAAGGAGCATCGGTCGATTGGCGTCGTAAATCTCATGCGGCAAAGCTGGTAGATAGGCTGAGGGGATAATTTCGTCACCGGTAGACAAAACCCCAACTCGCAAGGGCCGATATGCCATGACCGATGCAATCCCAAGCGAGGCCAAAAGCGCCAAGTCAGGTGCGCGTATCTTATGACCCGCCGCCAGAGCGGGCGTGCCAGCCACGACATCTTCGCCCGCTTTGCGGGTGTTCGCGCCCGCTTTGATTGGCCCATCAAACGTGATCGAGGCCACATCAATCGCGCAATCTTCTTCTAGCACCACCGTATCGATGCTATCGGGCATAACGGCCCCCGTTAGAATGCGCAAAGCATGGCTCTTTGGCACGCGTCCTTCAAAGGGCTGACCTGCCGCCGCGCGCCCTGCCACCAACGGCAGCCGTACCACCCCTCGCATTGTTGTTTTCTCATGGGCAAAACCATAACCATCAACCGCAGAATTGGGCAGCGGCGGGTTTGAGCGGTGGGCAATCGCATCTTGCGCTAAGATCCGCTCCATCGCCTTGGCAAGGGGCAGGTTTTGCACGGTCGTCACGGGGGACAACACCTCTTTAAGTCGAGCAAGAGCCTGATCGACTGGGGCCCAAGTTACGCCTTGGGGCATCGCAAATGTATCATTGCGCATGCGTGGCGGTAGTTGCATTGGAGGCAAGGCTGCGCGCAGCGCCTCTGAGTGGTTTGAGCCCAAAATCTGTGACCCACCTAAAAGCGCGGCAATCTTACCGCTTTGGGCCAATTCAAAAAAGGCGAGCGCCAAAAGGGAGGCACTGGCTGAGGCTGGGTTTTGACCAAGCTCTTTTGCGGCCTTTACCTCCTGTGCAATAGGCTTTTGGGTGACTTGCGCAAGGCTAAGTGGCTTTTGTGAAGATTGCTGTGACAAAAGGCCTAGCGCATGCGGTGCGACAAAGCCCATGTTGCTAAAGGCTCCAAGGCTCAGTGGGTTTTGGGGCGCGTCACTTAGGCCAAGCAAAATCTTTTGGCCTGCATCAAGGGCTTTTTGCACCATGCCGGCCAAAGCGGCCTTGGCTATTGGATCGCGCTCATAGCTCTGAATTTGTTCACCTTCGCGTGAGACACTAGCAACCCAAATTAGGGATTTCAGTCGTTTTGCAGGTGCTTTTGGTGACTGCACGGGCCAATGTAAGATTAAGATTAAGTCAAACATCGAGGGTCCCATCTGATAAGATAAAATTCGCCAAGCCTTTGATATCATTAAGATCAAAAAGGGGCACTTGTGTGTCTAGCTGTGCCATATCACTTGCTACGGCGCGGATTGTGGGATTGTGGGGGGCCATAAGTTCGTGACCGGCCTCATGACGAAAAGTCTCAATCTTTGGGTGGTTAGATGATTTATACCCTTCAATCAAAACCAGATCGACGGGAGCTAATTTAGCCAAAAGCTCCTCTAATGGGGGTTCTTCTGCTCCACGCAATTCATGCATCAAGGCCCATCGGGCTGGGGTGGCTAGCAGCACTTCATACGCGCCCGCAGCCCGGTGGCGAAAGCTGTCGCGGCCCTTGTGGTCAACATCGCTGGAATGATGTGCGTGTTTAAGGGTCGATACCCGCAACCCGCGTTCCACCAATTCCTGAACTAAGCGTTCAACCAAAGTGGTTTTACCGGAGTTCTTCCAACCCGTAACGCCGTAAATATTCATATTAATGTCGCCAATTTCTCTGCAGTGATTACATCTTCGGGGCTATTGATATTGAAAAAAGGATCAAAAGGATCATTTGAAAAAACCGCCTGACCTGCGCCGTGCTTTTGCGTCCAAAGCACGATTTTGCGCAAGCCCAAGTTTAGGGCCGCGCGCAAATCATCGCGCAGCGCCGTGGGCCAAATACCAAAAGTTGGGTGTTGCCAAATTTTACCTTCTGCATCGGGGCTTGCGGCCAAAGCCAGACCCGTCTCTTGACCCGCCTGGCGCAGTTTTAGTGCCAGGTCGGTCGGGAAAAAGGGGGTGTCGGCGGCCACCGTCAGCACATGATCCGCCCCAAGTGACGCGGCCCAATCCATGCCAGCCAAAACGCCCGCTAAAGGGCCCGCGTAATCTGCGATTTGGTCGGCCAAGATGGGCAGTCCAAATTCAGTAAACCGCTCAGGGTCACCGTTGGCATTGATGGCCAAAGGCTGGCACTGCGGGGCTAGCCGTGCGATGACGATGTCGATTAATCGTTCGCCTGAAACCAAGAGTAAGCCCTTATCGCCACCACCCATGCGCGTGGCCAGACCGCCTGCCAAAATTACGGCGGGGGTGTGTGGATGATCGGTAAATGCATAGGGATTAGACATCGTCTTGCGCCCCTTTGCGACGGTGTTTCGCGCCCTCATCCGCGGCCGCATCAATATTAGCGTCTCGCAGCAACCGATCATTGCCCGCCAGACAGACATATCTTTGCCCCCGCATGCGCCCGATCAGGGTCAGGCCGACTTTTTGGGCAATCTCAACCCCCCAAGCGGTGAACCCCGAACGCGAGGCCAAGACAGGTATCCCCATCTGCGCAGTTTTTATTACCATCTCAGACGTCAGACGTCCTGTAGTATAAAGAATTTTATCGGCCGACGGCATTTGGTTTAAAAATAAAAATCCTGCGATCTTATCCACTGCATTATGCCGCCCCACATCTTCCATGTAGACCAGCGGTTGGTCTTGGAAACATAGGGTCGTGCCGTGGATGGCGCCTGCTTCAAGATAAAGCGACGGGGTCATGTTGATCTGTTTTGCCAAAGCATAAAGCCAACTACTACGTACTTGCGTTTGTGGAAGGGTAAGGCCGTTGATTCCCTCCATCATATCACCAAAAACTGTGCCCACCGCACAACCTGAAGTGCGGGTCTTCTTGCGGATTTTTTCCTCATAAGAGGTCCGCCTCTGTGTACGCACCACGACCGTTTCAATATCTTCCTCATAATCGATTTGGGTAATTACATCATCTGTCAGAAGCATGCCTTGATTGCGCAAAAAACCCACCGCCAAATATTCAGGATAATCACCAATCGTCATCGCAGTCACGATTTCTTGGCTGTTTAGGTAAATTGTCAGTGGTCGTTCTTCGACCACTGAAATTTCAGTGGGCAGGCCTAAATGGTCAATTCCAGTCACTTTTCTGGTCAATCTGGGATCTTTAGGATTTGGTAAAATGGGAAGTTTGGGCATTTTGAGTGCTTTCTTTGATTGACAACACACTGTAGTCTTGGCGCAGGCTTTTCAAGGGGTCTGTCAGGTTTGGATGGGAATTAGTCGATGGATTTAGGCTTTATAGTGCCACCAAAGATCATATCTGGCGATGATCTATTGGTGCAAGCGGCGCAAGAGATGCGCAAGTTGGGTCTCAGCTTGGCAGGGGTGGTACAACATAACCCTCTGGCAAAAGGGGCCGACCGCTGTGAGATGGTTTTGGAAATTCTGCGCGCCAACGATCAGCTATTGATTAGTCAAGATCTGGGCCCAATGTCCAAAGGCTGCCGCCTCAATGCCAGCGCACTTGAGCAGGCGGTGGGCTTTGTCATGACCAGTCTCGCTCAACAAAAAAGTGATATGTTGATCATCAATAAATTTGGTAAGCAAGAAGTGGACGGGCGCGGGTTTCGTCCTGCGATCGCAATGGCGCTTGAGGAAGAGGTTCCTGTCTTGGTAATGGTGCGACCCGAAAGTTTACAAAACTTTCAAGACTTTATAGGCGATATTGGGCAAGAGATCGTCCCAGACCTTCAAGCGATTATGCTGTGGGTTAAAGGTGTTGTGGGCCGTTAACCAACACCACCTATTTGGAATCAAAGTCCGCCAATTGGCGAATGTGCGCGTCGTTTAATGCCAACTCTTGCCCCAAATAGGCATCGGCTGCGGGGGTGCACATCCACGCCAAGACCCGCGCTGGGGCACTTGCAGGGCGGTGGTCTGAGGGGGCAAGTGTGCTGACCGGGTTTATGCCGCTGGCCTTAATTTTAACTTGCATTTGCGTGGCCACGGTGCCTGGTGACAGGCCCATGATGCGCAGCCCGTAGGGGCTTTCTTCAAGATGGGCTGCGCGGGTAAGCATGGCCGCACCCGCTTTAGCGGAGCAGTAAGCGCTCCACCCTTCAAGGGGACTATGGGCCGCGCCACTTGAAACAGTGATGATTGTGCCTTTGCCCCGCGCGCGCATCTGCGGAATGACCGCCCGCATGCCATAAAAAACACCTTTGAGGTTAATATCTATGGCCTGGCTCCAAACGGTTGGGTCGGCATCAACCAGATGGGCGATAGGCTCGATGACACCTGCATTATTGATCAAAGCATCTATCGGCCCAAAACGTTCGGTGACCGTGTCAATGGCCTGGAAAAAAGCGGCAGCATCAGCCACATTAAGCGGCAGTGCCATTGCTTTGCTACCGATTTGCGCGGCCAGCCCCTCTATTTTATCGGATGAACGTGCCAAAAGGGCGACATTTGCGCCGCGTGCGGTACATTCCAATGCCGTGGCTGCCCCAATGCCCATGCTTGCGCCTGTAATGACAATGGTGTGATTAAGCAAATCCTGGATCATTTGAACAGTTTCCCTAGAAAAAGTGTATTTGACTTGACCATGGGAAGACCCATCATAGACTGTAGATTACCTTACCATCAACTAAAGGCTATGAAAATGCGCAGGCTACCAAAATTTCTGATGAAACTTTCACTCACCGTTTTGTTTTTAGCTGCGTACCCCCTTTATGCACAGATTACGCCTGCACAGGTCTGGCAAGATTGGCAAAATCGCGCCGCCGCGGAGGAGGGCGTCACTTTGCTGGGCAACGTCGCTCAAACGGGAGGACAAGACCTGGATGTTCGAAATCTGGTCTTGCGGTTTGAACAACCACAGTTTGTCTTGACGCTTGACCTAGGTCAGATGGCGCTGCGCCAAGCGGGCGAGGAGGTCCTTTTGACGCTGTCCGACCAGGACCAACTGACCTTGCGGCTAACCCCAGAAGAGGGTGCGCCCCCGACTACGATAGGAGGAGTTTTTCAACATCCGAATTTTAGCCAAAAAATCAGCCGCAAAGGTGGTGAAACGCTGTATCTCACCACCGCCCCGGAGCTGGATTTTGATCTGTTATCGATTAATGACATGGATGTTGCAGCACTTGCCGGGCGCCTTGCATTTAAGGCGCGCGACCTAACGGCCACGCATTTGGATAATAGCCACAATAACGGCGCACAAAGCACATTTTTGTCGATTTCTGATCTGGCCGTGGCAGCCAAACTGACCGTTTTTGAAAGCCAGTCGCATATGAATTATTTGGTCAATATGACTGATGTAATAGGCACCACAAATCAAACACAGGAACAACAGGATTGGCAATTTAACCTAAGGGGCGCACAGTCGCAGTTTGAGGGCATAGACCAAGGTCAATCCTTTCAAATGAAAACATCATCGGACGCGGGGTCTATGTCTTTGCGCAGTGATGGTCGTAACTTGTGGATTTTGGGCGAAAACGGCCCGCAAGAGACCACCATTACCCTGGAAGGGATGCCCTTTGCCGTGGCGACCTATCGTGCTGACCGTAGTAACTTTAACCTAAACTGGCCCTTTACGCCAGCGCCCACCCCCCAAGAGTTTGCACTGGGGCTTGGCATACAAGGGATTACCCTCTCGCCCGAGCTTTGGGAGCTGGCTGATCCAAAAATGTCCCTGCCGCGCGACCCGATGGGGGTTAATATTGATTTTGGTGGCCATGTCTTAGTCACAAGTGACCTAAGTGACAGTGTCGCGCGCGACGCTTCCCTTCAATCCCAAGCATTGCCCTTTGCACTGCGTGATATTGAGCTGCGCGATCTGTCGATTGCAGCGCTTGGGGCCACCGCGACCGCCAGTGGATCGCTGTCATTTGATGCCGACCCAAGTGCGGAAATTGCCGTGCAAACAGTTCCAAAAGAAGGCGTGATCACTGCAGATTTTTACGGCGTGAATGCCATGTTCGATGCGTTACTTGCAGCACAACTCATACCCCAAGATGGTGAGATGGGCCTGCGCATGATGATGGGCCTTTTTTTGCGGCCTGCAGCAGGCGACGATCATCTGACCGCCAATGTTGATTTCGGCAATCGCGGCCTTGCGATCAATGGGATGCAGATTAAATAGGGTTAGACCACTCCTTGCCCTTAGTTGTTAGGCAGACTACGTGTGAGCTTTGAAAGGCTGTTTTATGACCCAAAAATTGCAATCCCTAGCCCAAGCCCTTCTTGATGCCGCCAAAACTGCAGGCGCGCAGGCGGCTGATGCGATTGTGGTTGATGGGCGTTCGATTGATATCTCTTTACGCAAAGGTGCGCTTGAGCAAGCGCAGCGCTCGGAAGAAATTGAACTGGGGCTGCGGGTTTTGATTGATGGGCGTCATGCCTGTGTTAGCGTCTCTGATATTTCAGAGCGCACCATTGCCGACGTGGCTGAACGCGCGGTTGCAATGGCCAAAGAAGCGCCAATTGATCCCTACGCAGGTTTGGCCGACCCGTCAGAGCTAATCAGAACATGGGATCTGGCAGCGCTTGAGATTTATGATAACAGCGCCGAACCCCAAGCCGACGTCTTGCAAGAAGGCGCGCGCCGGGCCGAAGCGGCGGCACTAGCTGCTGGCGATATAACACAGGTCGAGGCCTCTGCTGGCTATAGCACTAATCATGTTTATCTTGCCGCCTCAAACGGATTTTCGGGCGGATATGGGCGCAGTACGCGCTATATTTCGGCTGTTGCTTTTACGGGGGCAGGCAACAAAATGGAACGCGACTGGTCAGGCGAGGCGCGCATTTATCAATCGGATGTCCCAGATGCCGAGCAGGTAGGTGCCCAAGCCGCCGCCCGCGCATTGGCCCGCAGCGGCGCCCGCAAACCTAAGACCGGATTTTACCCCGTTTTATTTGATGAACGCATCGCCAGTTCATTGATTGGCCATTTGCTTTCGGCGGTGAACGGGGCGATGATTTCTCGCGGTAGCAGCTGGCTTTTGCAAGATTTGGGTCGTCAAATCTTGCCTAAAGGCATGGACGTGGTCGAAGATCCGCTACGGCGCCGCACCTCAGGGTCGCGGCCCTTTGATGCAGAAGGATTGGCGACAAAAAAGCGTTTCATTGTGCAAGATGGCGTGTTGCTGGGCTGGACACTTGATCTGGCAAATGCGCGCAAACTTGGTATGCAAAGCACCGCAAGTGCGACGCGCTCGACCTCATCTGCGCCGCAGCCTTCGACTTCAAATATTGATTTATCGGTGGGGAACTTGGCGCAAGATGATCTCCTGACACAGATGGGCACAGGCCTTTTGGTCACTTCGATGATTGGGTCGACGATCAATCCAAATACGGGCGATTATTCGCGTGGCGCCTCCGGATTTTGGGTTGAAAATGGTGAGATTACCTACGCGGTTAATGAATGCACGGTGGCTGGGAACCTACGCGATATGTTGGGCAAAATGGTTGCAGGTAATGACACGCGAGCACATTTATCAACGCGGGTGCCCAGCCTTTTGATCGATGGGTTGACCCTTGCAGGGGCATGATCTTACACTATTGACCCAAGCGGCCCAGTCTGCCGGTGTTATTGCTATGAGCTTTTGGCGGCTAGACCCACAGGTCTGGCACAAAGCCGACCAAAGCCCGTTAAGTGAGGCGGACTTAGCCGTAAATACCCATTTACATGATGTGTTATGCCGTGAGCGCCCAAGTTACGGATGGCTGTCCGAGGAGACAGACGATAAATCCGATCGACTAGGCGATGACTGTATTTTCATCATCGACCCGATCGATGGCACTCGTGCTTTTATTGCTGGTGAAACCACTTTTTCCATTTCAATGGCCGTGGCGCGACAGGGGCAGGCGACCGCTGCGGTTGTATATCTGCCCGCGCTCAATCGGCTCTATAGTGCTTTTGCGGGTGGGCCTGCCATGAAAAATGGTGCGGAGATTACAGTGGCCAGCACAAAAGATATTGCTGGATCGGCGATCCTGGCCAACAAGGCTGCCTTTGATTCGCGCCACTGGTCAAAGGGTGTCCCAGAGGCTGAACGTGTCTTTCGCTCGTCTATCGCGTATCGCTTATGCCTAGTGGCTGAGGGGCGCCACGATGCGATGGTGGCCTTTTGTAATATTAATGAATGGGACGTAGCCGCGGGATCTTTGATTGCTACTTGCGCAGGCGCAAGGGTCAGTGACGTACGAGGCGAGACCTTGCATTTTAATAAATACCCACCGCACAGTTATGGTGTTTTGGCTGCCCCTGGGGCTTTGCACGACAAGCTGCGCGCGCGGATGTAGTGCTTAGAGTTTGACGCGGCCCAATTTGCGCGCCGCATCCAACAGCTTTGCGATCAAAGGCGTGTGGGGTTCACGATGTGCAGCGATCAGGCCCACCAGATGCTCGGCCTCGGGGGCAATAATGGGAATAGCGCAAGCCGTCCCGCTGTCTGAAAACAAGTCTGCCAACTTTCGAGGTAAAATACTTGCCCATTTTCCCGTAAGTACATGCGTGATCAAAACAATCGTACTGTTTGATTCGACGTTGGGCAACACATCAAGCCCCGCTTCGGCCAGATGTTGATTGATGATGCGGCGGTTTTGCATATCACCTGTCAGCAAACAAAGATTGAGCCCCGCGAGATCCGCCCAAGTCACATGTTTTTCCCACGCAAGCGGATGGTTTTTACCCACAAACAGGCAGTAAAATTCTGAATAAAGCGGCACTTGGGTGACGCGGCCTAAGGGCTCATTATCAAGATAGGTGATGCCGCAATCTAGTGTTAGCTCTTCAATCCCTTGCATGATCTCAGCGCTTGAGCGGGCCAAGATAGTGACTTTTACGTTGGGATGTTGGAACAAAAACGGCGAAGTTAGGTCTGAAACAATCGGCATTGCGGTGGGAATGACGCCAAGACGTAAATTGCCCGACAGGCCCTTGCGCAAAGACTGCATCTCATCGCGCATGGTACGAGCATCGCCCACGATCCTGCGGGCCCATTCCAAAACTCGGGCCCCTTCGGGAGTTAGGCCTTGAAATCGAGTACCACGAAACACTAATTGCACACCCAGCTGCTCTTCCAATTGCATGATGGCCGCGGAAAGCGAGGGCTGTGCCACATTGCAAAGCTTCGCCGCACGGCCAAAGTGACGCTCTTGTGCAAGGGCTATGAACATTTCCAGCTTATCGATCATGTGCCTGTTCTTTCAGAAAAGGTCAAATTAGGCAAGAAATCTGACAATGCACTGGTGGTTTAACTTGTTCAAAGCACGGGTAATGCTTAAGTTTCACTTATGAAGATAAAAATCCCTTTCCTAAAAAAGCCCCCCCTTGTGCCGATCTTGCGCTTAAGTGGCGTTATTGGTGGCGCCGGTCGCTTTTCGTCTGGCCTAACTGATGCTGGTCTGGCCCCTTTGATCGAGCGCGCCTTTACGCGCGGCACGCCCGCTGCGGTGGCTTTGGTGATTAACTCACCGGGCGGATCGCCTGTACAAAGCAGCTTGATAGCGGCGCGTATTCGCCGCTTGGCTGACGAGAAGAAAATCCCCGTGCATTGCTTTGTCGAAGATGTTGCGGCATCGGGGGGCTATTGGTTGGCGGTTGCGGGCGATGATATATATGTGGATGCCAGCTCGATCATCGGGTCGATCGGCGTTATCTCGCAAGGTTTTGGCTTTAATGAGCTGATGGAGCGCCACGGGATTGAGCGGCGCGTTTATACAGCGGGCACGTCAAAAAGCTTTGGAGACCCGTTTTTACCCAAAAACCCAGCGGATGAGGTCAAAATTAAAGCTTTGCAAGAGCCAATACACCAAGCTTTTATTGAACATGTGAAACGCCGCCGTGCGGGGCGTTTGGCGAAGGCCGATCTTTTTAATGCTGATATTTGGGTTGGCCAAAAAGCGGTTGAGATGGGGCTCGTTGATGGCTTGGGTCATGTGGTACCCAAACTTAAAGAGCTATACGGTCATAAGGTGCGCTTGGTGCCTATGGGGCAAAAACGCTCACTCATGTCTCGGCTTGGGGCGCGGGCCCTGTCTTCGGTGATGGCAGAGTTGGAACAACGCGCCCTTTGGGCAAGGTTTGGCCTATAATGATGTTAAAAATAATCACGCTTTTTCTTATTGCCATGGGCGTTATGGCGATGTTTGGCAAATTACGTTTTCCAAGCCTACCCAAGAGGCCAAAAAGCACCCTTTCCAAACCAAAGACTTGCCCCAAATGTGGGGGGTATATCATTGGTAAAACGGGCTGCAATTGTGGCCCCAGCACGAAAGAATAGAGATGCAACAGCAGGCTTTGGTAACGGGAGCGGCGCATCGGCTTGGTCGTGCCATGGCGCTTTATCTGGCGGGGCGCGGTTTTGATGTAGCGGTGCATTATGCGGGTTCGCATGATGATGCAGCAGCTCTGGTCGCACAGATCCAAAAGATGGGGCGCAAGGCCGTAGCCTTGCAAGCTGACCTTATTCATGAGGAGCAAACCCAATCGCTTTTGCCTCGCGTGGTAGAAGCTTTGGGTGGGCCTTTGACACTTTTAGTGAATAACGCCTCAATCTTTGAATATGATAGTTTGACCAGCGCTACCCGCCAAAGCTGGGATCGCCATATGGAATCAAACCTTCGCGCGCCCTTTGTCTTGACCCAAGCCTTTGCCGCCCAAGCGCCAAAAACCATAGTTGACCTTGCGGGTGAACCTGTGTCTCAGGGGATGGTCGTCAATATGATAGATCAACGGGTGCGTAAGCTGACGCCTGAATTTATGACCTATAGTTTGGCCAAAATGGGGCTATGGGCCCTGACCCAAACTTCAGCGCAAGCCTTGGCCCCTGATATTCGCGTCAATGCCATAGGCCCGGGCCCAACTTTACAAGGGGCGCGCCAAAGCACCCAGCATTTTGAGCGCCAGCGCGCAGCCACCGTTTTGGGGCGCGGCGCAAACCCTGCCGATATTACCGCTGCTTTGGGCTATTTTTTAGATGCGCCAAGCGTAACAGGGCAACTGATTTGCGTCGATGGTGGACAACATTTAGGATGGAAAACGCCTGATATTTTGGGAGTTGAATAGACGAAAGCCTGGATTGACGCTGAAAGTTGTCCACTTTGCCACGTTTATGTTGCAAAAGCGCATTAATTTTTGTTGAATTTCAATAGTTTGTCCATATTTAAATAAATTTTACATTAAAAACAATTACTTAAAAATTTGCCTAAAAATTAGGCGATAGGACCAAGGCCCAAAGAAACAAGGAGTTTTCGTCGTGTCAATAAGGTTGTCCACTGACTTACCCACAGAAAGTGGGGAAAGTTTTTATCTTGCTTTGGCGACTAAACTGGCCAAGCCCATTTTTAAGAATCGTCTCCCACTTGAAAGTTTGATGTGAGGTCACCAGCCGAGCCTTTAAATACTGAAATCTCTACCCCTAAAGGGGCCGAGGTTATTCATGCCTATTTGAAAACGCTTGACACCTCGCCTGGGGTTTATCGCATGCTAAACGAGGCCTCAGAAGTGCTTTATGTGGGCAAAGCGCGCAATCTGCGGGTGCGGGTGTCCAATTATGCGCGCATGACGGGCCACACTGCCCGGATTGCGCGGATGATTTCGGAAACTGCTTCGATGATGTTTTTGACCACCAAAACTGAAACCGAGGCCCTGCTGTTAGAGCAAAATCTAATCAAACAGCTAAAGCCCCGCTATAATGTGTTGCTGCGCGACGATAAATCTTTTCCCAATATCTTGATCTCAAGCGAACATGATTTTCCGCAAATTAAAAAACATCGCGGTAAGCGGTCTGAAAAAGGCAATTATTTCGGCCCCTTTGCCAGTGCGGGGGCGGTTACGCGCACGCTCAATCAATTGCAAAGGGTGTTTCTGTTGCGTACCTGCTCAGACGCTATATTTCACAGCCGTACCCGCCCGTGTCTTCTTTACCAAATCAAACGGTGCGCTGGCCCTTGTGTTGGGCGGATCAGTGATCCTGATTATGCCCGGCTTGTGGCTGATGCCATGCGATTTTTGCAAGGCAAGTCTACTTCGGTTCAGGTTGATTTGGCCCGCGCTATGGGCGAAGCGTCTCAAGCATTAGAGTTTGAGCGCGCTGCAGCGTTGCGTGACCGTATCAAGGCGCTAACACAGGTGCAATCGGCGCAAACCATCAACCCCGCTGGCGTGGAAGAAGCCGATGTCATCGCGCTGCATTTGGAAAATGGCCAAGCCTGCGTACAGGTATTTTTCATTCGTGCTCATCAAAGCTGGGGTAATCGCGATTTTTACCCCAAAACAGGAGCAGGGGCAGAAGAGGGCGAGATTTTAGAAGGTTTTGTTGCGCAATTTTATGATAGCAAAGAGCCGCCGCGCCTTTTGATCATGTCACATCAGGTTGAAAATGAAGATCTGGTCACATCTCTATTGTCACAGCGGTTGGGCCGAAAAGTCGAAATTATCACCCCCAAACGTGGCGAAAAGGCCGATTTGGTAGAAAATGCAGCCCGCAATGCGCGCGAAAGTTTGGCGCGAAAAATGTCAGAATCTGCCACGCAAAACGTGCTCTTGCAAAATCTGGCTGAGGCCTTTGATCTTGATGGTCCTCCCGCACGGATTGAGGTCTATGATAACAGCCATATCAGCGGCACCAATGCTGTTGGCGGTATGATCGTGGCTGGAGCCGAGGGATTTTTGAAAAGCCAATACCGCAAATTTAACATTAAATCTGATGCAGGTGCAAATTCTGACGATTTTGGTATGATGAAAGAAGTGCTGTCGCGTAGGTTTGACCGGCTACTTAAAGAGGACCCGGAGCGTAAGTCGGATATGTGGCCCGATCTATTGTTGATTGATGGTGGGGTCGGGCAAGTGTCAGTTGCGGCCCAAATCATGGCAGAAATGGGTGTTGACGATATTGCGATGATAGGGGTTGCCAAGGGCGTTGACCGTAACGCGGGTAAAGAAGAATTTCACCGTACCGGCAAGCCGCCCATGGCCCTGCGTATGAATGATCCTGTGCTTTACTTTGTGCAGCGCTTGCGCGATGAGGCGCACCGTTGGGCAATCGGAGCGCACCGCGCCAAACGCGCCAAAAGCGTGTCATCCACGCCGCTTGATGATATTTCGGGCATCGGGGCCAGTCGCAAGCGTGCGCTTTTGGCCCATTTTGGGAGCTCCAAGGACGTGTCGCGCGCGGGCCTGTTTGATTTGCAGGTCGTCGTAGGCATTTCTGCTGCGATGGCCCAAAAAATTCACGATTACTTCAACCCACGCGACTAGAAATACGATTTTTCTGCCGAAAACGGGTCGTGTCGCCCGCCCGTGTGATTATCTGCTTTCGCATTACCCTGATTATGCGTTAATCATGCGTTCATGAAGTGGACCATACCAAATATTTTAACGGTGTTGCGACTTATGGCGGCCCCTGGTGTGGCCCTCATGTTTTTGTATTTTCATCGCCCTGCCGCCGACTGGTTGGCGCTGGCCTTATTTGTCAGTGCAGCAGTGACCGATTTCTTTGACGGTTATTTGGCTCGCCTTTGGAAACAAGAATCAAAATTCGGTGCAATGTTAGACCCTATTGCAGATAAGGCGATGGTGGTGATCGCTTTGGTGATTATAACCGGATATTCGGGCATGAACCCTTGGTTGATTTTGCCCGTAACTATCATTTTATTCCGCGAGGTATTTATCTCAGGTCTGCGGGAATATTTGGGGGCAAAATCTTCGATCTTGGCGGTGTCAAAGCTTGCCAAATGGAAGACCACTGCACAAATGGTGGCGATTTCCGTGTTGTTTTTGGGCACTGGGCTAGAGCATTTAGAAGGTATTGCCCGTCAAGGTATGACGGTTGATCAATATGCCCAGGCGGTTAGTGACGGCCTTGCAGACCCAATCCGCAGTTGCGGCGCGCGCGGATGTTCCAACATAGCGACCACATTTGGCTTGGTTTTAATTTGGATTGCTGCCATTTTAACACTTTTGACGGGCGGTCAATATTTTAAAAAGTCGCTGCCCTACTTGCGAGAGGATGAGTGATGCAAATTCTTTACTTCGCATGGCTGCGTGAACGTATTGGTTTGGCCGAAGAAACGGTCGCAAGCTCGGCTGAAACTGTGCAAGATTTGGTGTCAGAGCTGCGTGCTAAAGACCCGCGTTATGAAGCAGCCTTTGCAGACACAAGTAGTCTGCGCGTCGCCCTTGACCAAAGGCTGGCCCATTTTGGCGACCCAATCGCGGGCGTACGTGAGGTGGCATTTTTCCCACCAATGACGGGTGGATGATGCAGGTTCGCGTTCAAAATGTGGCCTTTGATTTTGCGCAAGAAGCCAAGAACTTTGCGAGTTCAGTGCAAGATTGCGGTGCGCTTGTGACCTTTACGGGTATCGTTCGTAATAATGATGCGGGCGATTTGCTGGCGCTGGAAATTGAACATTACCCCGTCATGACGCAAAGCGCCCTAGAAAATATAGCTGGCCAAGCCATGGAAAAATGGTCTTTGGTCGATTGTTTGATTATTCACCGCTTTGGCCGTTTGGCACTTGGGGAGCCGATCATGATGGTGGCCACCGCCGCTCCGCACCGCGCCGCTGCCTTTGCATCCGCGGACTTTATGATGGACTATCTAAAATCTCGGGCGCCTTTTTGGAAAAAAGAAGTCACAGACGCAGGCGCAGAATGGGTCGCGGCGAAAGATTCAGATGAGCAGGCCCTCTCGCGCTGGTAAAGTGGAAAGGGTCAATAAGTTTGACTGGCACCCGTCGCCTCATAACGATATAATCACCCAAACATCCCCAATGGAGCGCAATGGCACATGAGCGCCACTTCACAGGCTAAACCCATTCTGCCATCTGACATTTTGGCCCGCAAAGGCGGCGTGCCTTTGGTCACATTAACTGCATATACCACGCCGATGGCGCGGTTGGTTGACAAGCATTGCGATATCACTTTAGTGGGCGACAGCGTGGGCATGGTCTTGCACGGCCTTCCAACCACGCTCGGCGTCACGCTCGAGATGATGATCATGCATGGCAAAGCTGTGGTGCGGGGTACAGCCTCGGCCTTGGTGGTTATTGATATGCCCTTTGGTACATATGAGAAAAGCCCGGCTCAAGCATTTGCCAATGCTGCGCGCATCATCGCTGAAACTGGCGCCGCTGCGGTTAAACTTGAGGGGGGCGTAATAATGGCCGAGACTATCGCCTTTTTGGTGGCGCGGGGCGTGCCTGTGATGGCGCATATTGGCCTGACGCCGCAAGCCGTGAACACATTGGGCGGCTATAAGGTGCAGGGACGAGGCGCAGATGCGGCGCGGGTTTTAGAAGATGCCCATGCAGTGGCCAAGGCGGGGGCTTTTAGCGTTGTGCTGGAAAAACTACCCGCCGAGCTCGCAGACCAAGTCACTACCGCTTTGCATATTCCCACGATTGGTATTGGCGCGGGGCTTGCGTGCGACGGTCAGGTTCTGGTCCTAGATGATATGTTAGGGCTTTTTAGCGATTTTCATCCTAAATTTGTGAAACGCTACGGTGAACTTGGCCATGCCGCGGATCAAGCCATTGCTCACTATGCGACAGAAGTGCGCGCGCGCCAATTTCCTACCCCTGAGCACAGCTATGCGATGGCCCCAGCAACTCCTGCGGTTAAAGGCTGACAGAAGTGATCTGTCGTAAGGTCCTTGAAATGCAGAAGACGTCCTTAAGCTGGAAGGCTGCAGGCCTGTCGGTCGGTGTCGTGCCTACCATGGGCGCGCTGCATGAGGGGCATTTGTCGCTGGTTGCCGCAGCAAAGCAACAATGCGACCGAGTGATCGTGACAATTTTTGTGAACCCAACTCAATTTAACAATACCGAAGATCTGACTCGTTATCCCCGCACAGAAGCGGCGGATACTGCCCTGTTGGCCAGCCATGCTGTAGATGTAATCTTTGCCCCTGCTCCTGAAGACGTCTACCCCCTAGGATTTGCAAGCCAAGTAACCGTGGCTGGGGTGGCCGATCCGCTTGAGGGGCGGTTTCGCCCTGGCCACTTTGCGGGGGTTGCAACGGTTGTGGCTAAACTTTTTGGCATGACCTTGCCAGATAGGGCCTACTTCGGCGAAAAAGACTGGCAACAGGTGCAGGTGATTGCCCGTATGACCGCTGATCTTAATCTGAACGTTGCGTTGCAAATTTGCGCCACGGCGCGCGCAAGCGACGGGATGGCCCTATCCTCGCGTAATGCACGCCTTTCGCCCGCTGATCGGGCAATTGCAGGTCAGCTGCACCCCGTGATGCGCGCCTGCGCCCAAGATCTAATCCAAGGCCAGGCCACGGCCCAAATCGTGGCCAAAGCCCAAAAGGCGCTTATAGGATATGGATTTGAAAAAATTGACTATTTTACCTACTGTGACGAGCAAAGCCTAGTGTCACTGGATCATTTTGCCCCCAATGGGCGGCTTTTGGTTGCAGCATGGCTGTCGGGCGTGCGATTGATAGATAATGTAGCCGTCTGACTAAGGGGCGCTACTTTTGGTTAAGAAATAAAGAACCAAAAACCCAAACCCGCCCGTAATAAGCCCCGAACCTAGCCAATAGGACAGACTTACAAAGCGTGGCAACAAGCGCAAAAGAAATACAACGCCCAACAAAAGCGATCCAAGCCCGAATACAAGTCCCACTCCAGCTCTCCCTTGTTGGTATTTCCCTGACATCAGCTTACTTAGAAATAGGTGGTAAACCAAAGCCACAAACGGCCTGGCACGCTGAGCTGGAAGAAAAAACCAGCTGATTTCAACTGCTACTTTCAAAGTTATAAATTCGAACGTGTTGTTGTTTGATACGCCGCCTTATTCTTCGTCTTCTTCAATCAAAATTTCCGGTGTGCCCCTCTACCCAAAAATATGGACCCTTTGCTCCGCCGAGTAATTTGGCAGGTCGTGCAGTGGAAGAACAGCGCAGCACAAAAGCCAGTTAATTGCTGCGGCTGTGTTGATTAAAAAATAGCCAGCGCCAGCAACGTAGCATTAAATAAAGAAGGAGTGGCTTAGCTGCGGCTATTTCAACAGATCATTGATCCAAAAATAGCATAAAGATCACCTCACCAACGCATCTTAATTGTCAAAAAGTGATTTATAGGGGTCAGTTTTCGCCAAATAATCTATCAGGATTAAACATATAGCCGGACAATACCTAAAAAAACGTCTCTCACAGATATTTAGGCAACAGCATAGTGTTTTCAATCATCTTGAGAGTGCGCAATTCAGAACCACGACAAGACACTGATTCGGAAGTTAGTCGGCACCTTAACCAATCAGAGGCCTTGCCAATAAAAAAGAGCAACTCGAGAGATGCTCTTTCCGTCTCACAATGTTGTTTCAAATATTAGAATGACACGCTTACGCCGATTTGCATGTCGCCTGTGTAGTTTTGTTGTGCAAATGCTGTTAGAATGGGTAGCCAAACAGTTTACCGTTACCAATAAAAAAGAGCAGCTCGAGAGCTGCTCTTTTCGTATCACAATATCTTTTCAGATATTAGAATGACATGCTTACGCCGATTTGCATGTCGCCTGTGTAGTTTTGCTGTGCAACAGCAGAAGCACCAGCACCTAGGTCATAGGTAAGCGAAGCAGTCCACTTTTCAGCTTCGTCTGAAGAGTAAGCCAAAGCCATACCGTCCACGGTGTATGAAACGCCGTATGAGTAGTCATTGCCATCGTTGTCGCTGTTTGCGCCGTAGGTTAGGCCCAAGCCGTTCGACATAGTGTAACCCAATGCGATGCTGTTAGTTGCGTCGCGGCCAGCTGTATTAACTGGTAGAGCTCTTAAATCACTGTGCGCCTTCGACAATCCACTTACTGTCAAACGCCCAGTTTGATTTCCAACTAGCCGTCGATCCATTGTCGATGCATTCAGACATCTCAAACTCACGCCAGATTTCAAAGTCTGCGTCATTCATCACATGAACGCGTTTGCAGTATTCCGAATACTTTCCGATTAAGCGATTTTTGCTGGCCATTTTTAACTCAACAACAAGACCTTCAACTTCCCTATCGTTGAACTTGGTTGAGCCGTAATCAATTTGGGAAACGGTCTTTTCAGTGATTTCCCACTTCTCGGCAGCCATTTGTTGGACGTTGGCAATTATACCGTCATAGGGTGAATAGCGGGTGTCTTTATCAACAAACGTTTGCTCAACATATTTTGCCACATAGCCTGCATCATCAGGTGAGTTGTTATAGGCAAAGTCGATAGCCGCGAATATCTCTGCCTGAAGCTGATCTTTTATGATGGTAAATCTTAGTCCGTTTTGCTCGCGCAGTCTAAGCTGCCTTATGGTGGTCTTTTCTGCCAAAGTTCGCTG
>Ga0115567_10002040_pt1 | contig 20106 bp, 25 predicted proteins | sample COGITO_mtgs_1204_2_FD_88679 | JGI IMG/M metagenome (GOLD analysis project Ga0115567, IMG submission 88679) | Pelagic marine microbial communities from North Sea - COGITO_mtgs_120412 | ecosystem: Environmental > Aquatic > Marine > Epipelagic | place: Germany:Helgoland, sampling site Kabeltonne... | reverse complement strand
GGGTACGCATGGATACTTTGGCGTTCTTTCGAGCTAAACGGGTCAAGCATCTTGATGCATCCATTTGCAGTGCCAACCGCAAGCATTGTAAGCAGCGAGGAAACTTCCCTGTCGCTCTTCACGTTGAGAAAGGTTGCTGATCCTTCCAACCACCTCAGAACGTCAAGTGCCTGGCCAGAGATCGCTCAAGGAGAATCTATCTGTCCCGTCGCTATCAGGCGCATTTCTCAAATTGACGACTGGGAGCTTGACCTAGCCCCTGAAGTGATTCCAGGAGCAGCTGATGACAATGACCGCGGGTACTGTCCCCGGGAGTGGTGGGAGGTGCCCTGCGACACACTTCCGACCCAAGCAGAAAGATCCCAGCCTCGTAACCTGTGACCTGATTTATCAGCCTCTCGTAGCTTGGCACAGCAGGTTTTCGAGAAGGCTCCGCATAGAGGATGCGGGTTCCCCTGGGTATCCTGGCGTTTGGGTTGCTTGCGACCACTTTTAGCACTGCCCGCGGCCTTGACCCGGAGAATTTTGTCAAGTACGCCCTTGAGGACAACAAGGTCCAGGTCTGGGCAAGCTCTTTGGCCTCCCTCGACCTGAGCGTGCCCCGCGGACCGAGCTGCTCGCCGTGGTTTTCATTTATCTCGATCCCGCTTGCTCAGATCTTCAGCAAGAGTTACTGCCCGTACTGCAAGAACTCAAAGCAGCTTCTGGACGGCATCGGGGTTCACTATCACGCAGGTAAGAAGCATGATCCCTGGCCCGAATCATCTTGGCTGGGAAGAGTCTACCCCGAAATCTCATCCTGCCGACCCTCTCCACAGACGAGCTCGACCAGCTTCACGAAGGCCCCCAGGTTCAGGAGGAACTGCTCAAGCTCACGGGCCAGCGCACGGTAACGCACCCACTGCTGATCCGATGGGTCCAGTGCCAGGCGCCCTGCAATACTTTTTGAGACTGCAGCAGTTGTGGGAAGTGGGTCCCTGCAGGGCGAGTGCCGCTCTTGGACAAATGCGTTTCTTGTAGTGTTCCGCTACCTTACACAGCATGATTGCTCGAATCGCGAAGGTTCCGAATATCTTCATCGGTGGCAAGCACCTCGGGGGAAACGACGAGCTCATGAAGGCGCGCTCCTCTGGCAAGCTGAAGGTGCGATGGCTTGAATACTGACGATTTCTTGGCCGGATCCTGTGCACCTCTCTGTATCCTGGTGTAGTATCATCCTTTCTTCTCGTTGACTTTCTGAATTTCGCAGACACTGCTTAAGGAGGCGGGCGTGAAGCACAACACCGAGCTTTGAGAGCCACAGCTCGCTTCCCGGTAAATTTCGAGGGGGGGGGCGTTCTACGTCCGGGAATTCATGCCCTGTGTGTGTGAAAACCTTCCCTCGCTAGACGCGGAGGCATCGTAGAAAAACGCTGTCGATTTGCAGCGCGTATCCGTCAAGTTTCATGAGTTTCCCCAAAACTCCTTTTCTCCACAAGAGACTGGCATGAGTCTACACGTCTAAAAACCCTGCAATTCGTAGTCTTTCCGCCCGCTCCAAAACCTCTAAGACCCCTGGCGTGACCTGTGGTGCAGCATGCGAGTGAGGTTCATGTGAGGCCATGATCCAGAGTCTGGTGCGGAGAAGCGTTCTGGCAGCGCATGAAAATGTGCGCACGACGAAAGCATACAAATGGCTTGGTCGGGTTATGCCGGGTCCATGCCCCAGCTCTCGCGGGAGCGTACCTCGCCAAGTAACCCGTCCCGAATCTCCTCCCTGGTAAACCATCCAGCAGCTGCTGCATCGTCCGACGCCCGCGCCACTGCATGAGGGCTGACGACAGCGAAGACCTGTGCGATGACGTAATGGAAGACCATGGAACCCCTCTCGTCTCGCGTTATGCAGTCTGACGTCATGAAGCTTTCCTCGAAAAATTTGACCTCCCCGTACCCAATCTGCGTCTCCTCCATCAGCTCCCGTTTCGCTGCCGCCAACGTGCCCTCGCCCAACTCGATCGATCCCCCAGGCAAAGACCACTTCCCCGCACTCGGATCCTTCGCTCTCTGGATCAGGAGCCACTCTGTTCGCCCTTCGAATTCTCGGCAGCCTGAGATTGCCACCTGGGAGAAGAAGGCCGAACTTAGCGACTATTTCCGCAGCCCAGTTACTTCAACGCGAGCGCACAGTGACTCTTGTCAACCGCAGACTCTCTGCACACTTGCGCGTTGCATTGGGAAATGGCGCTGGCACTGTGCGCTAGAAGCTCACCGCGGGACGTGGCTTCAGTGCTTTAGCGTCTCGTGGGCGCTCCCGGCTAATCGCCTCCAAGCCAGGAGGCGTCATGATCGCGGTCACAGGATGCGTCCACGCCTGTCATGCGATTCGGGCAGATTTGGCGAGAATTTGGTGAACTTCACCCTCTGGGCACGGTAAGCTCTGTATGCACATCATGAGCCAGTCAATCGCGGGCTCTGTGCCCTAGCTGGACACTTGCCCAAGGCTCGGTGTTGCCACCCTAACCAGGTAGCGGCTGGCTGGAGAAATCTGCAGAAGGGTTGTGGGAAGACCAGCGGCTGCGCCATGGACTGTGCCCGCGCATGACCAAGCGGAACCCGGGAGGCACCCGCTGGCTTTCTCCGAACCAATAAAGCGCCGGCTCCTGAACCGCCTCCACACATCAGTGCGTTGCCGGGTGCCATCGAAACTATTCCAAGGTAACCTTTGTATCTGAAAGCTGTTGCGATTCGCTCCGATGGTTTCAACGCCGTGTGCGCTGTCACACTGGATTCTGATCCAGGGTCCATCGGGACTCCTCGGCGTACCGTGAACAGCACCCGATTCTGCTGACGTGCAGGCCCTAACGCTCAGGCCGAGAGCGGCGAGAATCAATCTGCGCCCAACGATCATAATTGGGCTGCTTGATCCCCCTGCCGCCCTCCTGCTGCGGCCGCGGTGCCGCGCGTCTCCGCAAAGTTCGCGATACTCGCTTGAGAGTCTCACAAATCCGAATTCGGGAAGGACACATAACCTGTTCCAATGCGCTTCAGACGCGGGCTCACAGCAGCTTCAGCTCACCGTGACCGTGGAGGTGAAGAACCAGTGCGACGCCAGCACGTTTGATGATCATGCTTCTGGGCAAGTTTGGGGGTTGGGACGTCCGTTCGGAGCGAGTGCGTGTAGGAGCGAGCAGAGAGACATGGCGTGGTAGGGAGCGTCACAAATTCATCACTCTGCCCCTTGCAAATGGCCTCTACAGAAACACACTTCCTGGCATGGAATCTGCTTGGAATTGCCCCACTTTCACCTCCCCCTCAAGCTTCACTAGATGCCCCGGCTTCACCATGATCATACCCAGCGACCGCGTTTCCACCGTCGGCTGGCCTGCCCGTGCGCATCACGCTGACGCCCCGCATCCACCCCGCACATGTTGCGCCTGCGTGGCAGAGATCGGCTGGTATGCTGCTAAAAGGCCGGGCGCCTCATCGATGGAAGGAGAGGAGCACCTGACGGGTCATTAGAGTCCGCTTTGCATCGCTCCTCCTCTGCATGGTTGATGAGCACATTCCCCTGCTCACCATTCGCTCAGCACTTTGTGTCAGCACCCCTTGTCAGAGAACCGGAATAAATGACATTCCGGAGACAGATCAGCATCGGGTTGCGCGACATGCGACGCGTCTGAGCGCCCACACGCTAGAAGAACGCGTACTTGGTAGTCAAAGCAGATAAATGTACCGCTGAGAATCCTCCCGTCCTGGCGCCCCCAAAAATACTGTCCATGAGCTGGGGAAGCATGCAGCCCAACTAAACCGCCACGAGAAGTCTTCGGGGCGCATTGCATAGCAAGTCGGGAGACCGTGAGTGTGGCGCGGGTGCGCTTGTTCACGAAGCCAGCAAGCGTGTTCAGGTGCGGCTGCGTTGCGACGTCTACCGCAACCTGCTCACCAGTTCATGGGTATGTGCACATTAGCTGGGATCGAATCATTGCGTACATTATTGAACCGAAGAAAGTGCACCGAGATGTAAGCTAGCTGGCAGGACATGCCCCGGCCGGCGAACCGCACTGGGATCCACAGCAGTGAGGTTGACTCGATACGCATTCCATCTTCCCAGCAGCACCCAAGCCTGACCGCGGGGGCAGCGACGAAAGGTGATGGAGTCCAAGGGCTCACCTTTGCCCCGTCGGGATAGACCACTTTGGCAGTGTACCAGTCGTCGTCTGACATGCCCCTCAGACCGGCAGTTGATCCCCCAGCCAGGCTATCAGCTGCGGCGGAGTAGCCGGCCAGCGTAAGTTGATCTCCCAGCCAGGCTAAGTTGATCAGACCTGATCTCAGCATGCAGCCCCGGAGCGGGGATGCACTACAGAAGAAGGCCACGCCGACAGGTTCTTTCGGGTCGTTCTTGGGGCGATCAAAAGAGGAGACGCTCGAGGACATTCTCATCTTCCAGGTCTTTTCCAAGATGCTCGTTGCGCCGCTGCTCTGTCCCGCGAGGAGATGTAGAACCGTCATCCAGGATTCAGCGACAGTGGACAGGGCAATATTCTGGCCATGGACAGTCAGCTCTGCTAGACCGTTTGGATGTGGAAAGCTCCCCGCAGATGAGCGGCGACAGCAGAAGCGTGGCCGCCGGATCTAAATGGTTTCTAACCCGATTGTGGCATCTCCTGAGCAGGAATGGCTCTGCGAGAGTAGGAAAACGCTAGAATGGAGCTGTCGGCTGCACAAAGTATAGACTGAATCCTTGTGTTGCTGTTCCGGGCTGTTGCTCCGCCGCAGCAGCTGATCCACTTACTCACCGTGAGTCAGGTTTATGCAGCAGCACTGCTGTTCGGGCTGGTAAGCAGCACCTTGAGTGCGGCAGGATTCCTCCTCTGGTCGCGCAGCAAGGTCCTCCCTAGTGCTAGTTAGGACATCTGGTTCCGCACAATAGCTACCTGGTGTCAAGCAAACCCTTTATCCGTTCAGGAACTTGTTCCATCATGGATGGACGCGACGTGGTATCTCGGGTCGTGGGTGAGCTCCCTATGGCATCCAATGCGAAAAATTGAAAGCTTAAAGATTTCAGATAACGGCAGCAGCAAGGCTTTGAAGCTGAGCTGCACGGTTGAGACGTAATCTTCCCCATTACATACGCATGGGGTTCGAGTCACTGAGAGCAAGGAGCCTTAATCATAACAGGCGGCAATGCTAGTCCTCAATTGGCTCTTCTTTGCTACTGGAGCCTTCCACATCCGGGTATGTCTAGAGAACCAAATCCCAACGGGGTGGGAGTCTCCAGTAAGTGACGGGGCTCTCGCTTAGCAACCTCCGACTGAATCATGAGCTGAGTCTTTCGGCAGGTGCAAATGGCAGGATCATACCAGCACTCAGTCAACAAGTTTTTGACGCGTAACCTGGGCGTGTTTTGGTGTCCTGAGACAGGCCGCCTGCGGATCCAGTAGCCAGTGTAGAAAAGACGACCATTGAGTGGTTGGTGGTGAGGATGACTCGAAAGCTTCCGCGCACTGAACCTAAGACGACGACGGCGCAGTCAGTGTGGAAAGGACAAAGAAGGCAAACCAGAGTGAAGGCACAGAGATTGATGAGGGGATCATGTGTAGCCTGAGTGGCTCTGCGGGTCTTGTGAAGAAGGGTGGCGCGCGAGCCGGCGCGCGAGTCGGTGGGAGCAGGGCTGTAGGGGAATCGGAGTGAGCGAGGGGAAATAGGGCGATGATGTAAATGATGACTGGTGATGTGCAACTTACTCACGAGCTACGAGAAACGACCCCACTCATCAGCCTGCCTCAACATAGCGCCGATGCTGCGTGTTCAAATCACTGCGACCACGTGGCTGAATTGATTCGTCAATCATCGTATGACGTGAGAACGTCGGGCTTACAACCTCAGAGACAGCCAAGAGGCTGGGCGACCACAAGCTTGTGCTTGTATTGAGCCACAAGAAAGATGAATGAACCCACGAGGGAAATGAAGAGGCACACGTCACACGTGGGACGAGAGAGAGAAGCATCCGTTTATTGACAAATAGTGAGATCAGATACGTTTAATGACAAACAGTCACAAATCGCAGAGCGAAAAACTGGCGACGGGCGGGGGCCGGGAGACCACAGCAGAGAAGCCGGATAGTAACTAGGTCCCAGGCCCACACCACTAACGAGACGCGCGCACGAGGGCGGCGGGAGCCGGGGCAAAAGCCCCAGCCCCACACCGGGCCCGTGCGCGGGATCGCGCTAATAGTCGCAGATCGCAGGACCACTTCCACGAATGTGGAGACGGTTCACATGAAGCTCATGATCTAATGTGGAGCTCATATGTCTTCACAAGACATCCTTTATGAATTTCGGAGTGGTAGACTAAGTCTACCGGGGAGCTCCGAAATTCCTTTCATAAAGGATCCATGGCAGCCAGGTTTGTCGCGCTGCTTCTCGGCGCTTCGTTATCGTCAGCCGCGGCCTTCGTTCCGCACAGGCCATGGTTAGCAAAGAGTGGCGCGCTCCCAACCTCTGTACGGGCGCTCCTCTGCGAAACTGGGCAGCTGTGCCAAGGGAGTATCAGGATGAGTGATGTCCCGAAGGCCGGGTACCCACCTGAGATCTCGTACGGAACACTCCCGGGCTCCCAGGGCGGCGGGGCGCAGCGTATTGCGGAAGCATGGACTGGGGGACAAGTGGCTCTCAGCGAACCTGCACCCCGGTGAGTGCGCCAGGCGCCCGGCTTCTGGCAAGACCAGGATTGTCGACGAGGCCGCTGACCCACTCTTCGGCAATCTGCAGGAGGGCAGAGCTGCAAGGGTCGTCACGGCTCTTTCTGGACACAGCGGACGTAGCAGAGTACTCCAACCATCTCCCTCTGGGTATCTTTCACGGCGTCACCTCCAATCCCACACTCCTGGAGCTCGCGGGGGTGAGGGCACCCAGCCACTTCCCCTACAGCCGGAGCCGGCCTGAACGCACTGTGTCGCATGACACTGCGCCCCAATCTTGTCACACGCGCCGTACCCGCACATTTTCGTTTGGCAGGTTGAGTGCTCTGTCCCGGCATTGGGTCAGCTCGCGCAGACAGCCTTTTCGCTCGGCGCGCGCGAGTTCATGTGTCAAGCATGGGGCGAGGGCGTGGGTGATTTGGTCGAACGTGGACGTCAGCTTGCTGCTCTCGACGCGCGGGTTGTAGTCAAGGTGCCACTCACCGCTGCCGGCGTGCAGGCAGCTTCCATCCTCTCCCGTCTTGGAGTGCGCGTCTGCACCACAGCCTGCTACGCCCCGCACCAGGTTCGGGCCCCTCCCGCGCCCTTCCGCGCAGCGCACGGACGCGTCAACAGAGAAGCAGCCGCCGCGTCCCGGGCGTCGAATGACGTGCGGAAGCTCGTGATGCGCCATGCAGATCTTATCCAGCGTGGCAGCTGGCGCGGAGTACGTGGCCCCGTACGTCGGGCGCATGACAGACAGCGGCGTCGACGGGGTAGCCGCCGTCGCTGCCATGAACAAGGTTCGACGCCCCTGAACCCCTGGCCGCGCGCGATGAGTCAGGCCGGCAGTGCTGCTCCGCAGCGAGACCGACAACCTGGTACGGCGCGCAGATTGTCGCGGCGAGCGGCTCCCGCACTCGCGTGCTGGTCGCATCGATCCGCAGCGCGGAGGTGATGGCCGAGCTGGCGGCTGCGGGCTGCGACACCTTCACCATCTCACCGGAGGTGCAGCATCCAAGCTCACCCACCCCCGATGCTGTGGGAAGCGTATCTCTCTGACGCAGCTGCGCGCAGGTGGCGCGAGCACTGGTCAGCGAACCGGCGACGCTGGCCGCCGCCGCGGAGTTTGAGGCTGCATCTAAGCGTAAGCAGGACAAGTCGCGGGGGATAGGCTTCGCGCTTTAGAACGCGCTCTGGGGCTGGTGCGCGAGGGCAGAACAACGATCAGGACGTATCTGTCGCAATTCAGTGTCGCACGTGCACACATCTGGCCAATTCCAGTGCCCGGCCTGTAACGCATCGCCACCTCTGCTCGCAGACCCCTTTACTCCCCACACAATTCGACCGCCCTTTGTCGAGCGAGCGCGCTACTCGTCGGCATTTCGATGCAGCATCGCTGGCCCTGCCACGCGCATAACCTGCTACATCCCACGCTCCTCCAATTGCCTCAGGCGCCGAGCTGCGCGGTCGAGAAGCTCCTTTGTCAGCACCCCGCTGGCGCCCCAGCGCGCGAGGGCGAGCTCGCTGAAGCGCTCGGGTATTCCCCCGCAGCGCTCCCAACATTCGTCCACCTGCGCCCTCGTCAGGAGCTGCCATTCCAAGAGGATGTCGCCGACGTGCCGTGCGCCGCGGTACTGCAGGAGGCTCTTGCTGTTGGGCGTGAGAGTCGACGGGCTTAGTTGTCCTGCCGTGCCTCCAGCCCTGTTTCCAACCGCGTGCGCTACCGAGCCGGCGGCGGCGGATTCCACCACAGGCGGGTGAGGGCGCTCGCCGCCCCCGCTTTCGGGGTCCGACTTGCGCTTGGGGATTGATGGCAGGATTTGCGGCTGGCGCGGCCCGGCGGGCCGAGGCTTCTCCGCGGGAGGCTCCTCCCGCTCCGGCGACGGCGCTGCGGGCAGGACCTGGAGGTCGCGCAGGTCTGCGACCGGGCACGAGAGGTATCTGTTGGGCTCGTGCTGGCGGAGCTTGCCACCCGCCAGCGGCATCGGGTCCGAGTGCGACGTCTCAAGGACGATTCCTGTTGAAAGCGCGCCGTTCGTTTGCAGACCGTCCAGCAGCCCTGCGCTGCTGATCCGGCGTACCAGCAAGCTCTTCGGGCCCGGCACCAGCGTCACTCCACTTCGCTGGCGCTCCAGCGGCGGCGCATCGTCTGCACCCGTCGCCTCGTCCGCTTCCTCCGCACCGCCGCTCTTCCGCCGGGTTTCGTCCGCATTCGACCTGCACGGGCGCTTTCCCGTGCCGCTTTCTCCCGCTCCATCCGATTCACGGCGCTGGCCCTTCGCCGTGTCCTTGGCCTCTCGCTCACGCTTCTTGGCACCTGAGTCGCTTTTCCCACTCTTTTTGCGAGACTCACCATCACGACCCTCGTCAGAAGTGTCTTTGTCCCGCTCGCAGTTGCCCGCGGACCCGCTCGCGGGATGTTTGTCGCGCGCAAGACCCTCGGACGAGGCACGTTTTCCCTGGCCCCGGATCCCGTCCGCATGTTTGTCGTCTGCTCGACCCCTCTCCTGCCTCATCCCCACCCCAGTTCCTTTGCGGTCATCGGAAATTGCAGCCCTGGCATCAACATTCACGCGTGCTGGCACCTTTACCCCCTTTTCTTTGCCCTTTTCAACATCATCTCGCTTCGCACTGCTGCCTTGACTTTTCGAGGGTTTGCCTCCCTCCTCTTGCCTGGGCTTCTTGTCAGCCCCCACCCCGCGCTCCCAGTCCGCCTCGTCCAACGAGTGGCGTTCCTTCTCCTTCGTTTTTTTGCTCACAAAAGCCTGCGATTTTGCCGCCTTCGGAAGCGGTTCGGACGTAGGCGGTGAGGGATTAGTCATCACCTCCTCAACCCACTTGCTGATGGCTGTCTTTTGAGCGTCTAGCGATAGCTCTGCAGCCCCTGTTTTGGCCTCCAGTCGCCGCCGTACCTCTTTCATCGTCAATTTGTCTCTTTCATTTGGGTTTAGCTCGTGGAGCATCGCTATCAGCTTCTTCCGCAGCATGCAATCTTCATCATTTAGCTCTGAATGCGCTGCTTCCGCCTTTCCCGCGGTTGTCGATTTCGTCGCCTCCACCGGCACGGAAGGCTTCTGCGGTTGCGCTTTGGTTGTAGGCTTACCGGGTGCGCTGTCTACTGATGCAGCGGCAGCGGTAGAGGCGGGGCGAGCAGCGAGGGGCACGTCGATGTCAGACCCGGAACCCTCAGAGCTCTCCGCCAAATCTGCCTTGGACTTTGCAGAAGCCCGTGCGGCCTTCTTCGCGCGATTTTTCGCTGGCGGCGTCTTCTTAGTATCCTTCTCGGAGACCTTGCGCTTCTCTTGCTGCGTCTTCTGCAGCAGGCTTGACCTGAACACCCAGGAGTCAGGGACCTCAGTTAAGGCAAATGGTACCAGCTCAAGATCGCGATTCGCAATGCTGCCACGATTCAGAGAAATAGGTCGGGTGAAACGCCACCTAATACGCTCAACTTGCTTCCGCTCGCGCTTCGGCCGCCCCACCTCTGCTTCTGCGGATCCAGTTGATGAGGCTGGCATTTTATCATCAACTGATTCCACGACACTCTCCGCGCTGGGTGCGTCTGGATCCATTGCGGAAGCGCACTTCCGATGGTGCAAATCTGTTGCAGAGGCGAAGTTACTTTAACCCGCGGCACCTAAGTGCTGCTCCCGGGCAGGAGCACAGAGAGCTGCACCAAATTTGCCTCACGGAGGGAAAGCTGGCTGGATCTCAATTTAGCTGCGGGGAACTTCAGCCTCAGAGATCAGGGGCCGGAGGAGTGTCGCTAGGGCTGACTGTAGCATGCCACACCAGTGCGTGGCATGGGCCCTAACAACTCTCGTAAGCGCATCGAATTGGCCGCTTCCCGCCGCTGCTCCAAGTGCAGTGGTCCATTCTGCCGCTTTTTGCGCCCTGCAAACACCTGCATGTAGAACGATTTCAGTGGACCGATCTGGCGCGGAGGCGTCGAGATTCCCATCGCGCACAGCGACGACGATGTGCGCGAGACCTGAGAAGATGGAGACGCCCACATTATCTGCTTTAATTCGCGTTGCAGAGTTGGCAAAAGAGGACCGCCAGGCTGCCATGGCCGTGGCAGGAATCCGCGGTCTAGCCTTCGCGGGACCCTCGGCGCTATCCTCTGAGGAGTTCATAGGTGCATACCGACCCCCGCCCGAATCAATCGCATTCGTGGCTATATTTGCTCCCTTGAGTGATCAAATAGTGGTGGCGTTTGCAGACAAGCGCTTCGCAAACTTCCAGGCTATCCGCGAGCGGTCAGGCAAGGGGGCGACATGCATGACTGCGTTGCTCCCTGTGCCGCCGCCAGAGGGCCTTGAAGGCGACTTGGCTGGGCGGCTGATGCGAGCTCCTGAGCTTCAAACGCAGAATGACCGCGAATTCGCACAGGTTCGCCTGCGCAGCGCCCTATCCCACCGGATAGCAAGAGCCCCACGCACATTGAGCGGCAATCGCTCTGGCAGGCATTGGCCAGCATCGAAAAAAAGCGCGAGTCCGGAGCCCTTGACGCTGCGGCTGCCGCGCGGGCCATTCGCGAGGCTGCGACTTCGTGGGGTGCGGCGCCGCGCTCGGTGGTCGTCGCTGCAATCGACCTCTCCACGCACGAGTTCGCCCTGGTCGCGCCCGCGTGGGAGGCTGCCTTCGGCGCGCGCTGCGGCTACCTGTCAGAACTGGCGGTCCACCCTGCATTCCAGCGCTTGGGGCTGGGTGCCATGCTGTTCAACGCCGCGGTCGTGGCCGCGCGCGCGCGCGACTTCTCCGACATCTTTCTCCACGTCGAGGAGCGCAACACGGGCGCCCGCGCGATCTACGAGGCGGAGGGGTTTGTGCTGGTGCCACCTTGCAAGGCTCAGGAGGAATTCGACGCTGCACTTGTCCTTGACCAGGGGCCGAAGCAAGTCCTGTACAGGCTGAGTGTGTGAGACCCTTCGGACGGGACTGCCTGAACAGCACCCCCGTTGCGGCAAGTGAATATGTGAAGAGTGGGCGATAGGCTGGGATTGGTAGCGCGTTGTGACCAATTTCACTCGTAACCGCACTGATCCCACCCACATTTGCGCCCTGCCCCCTTCCTCCACCCATCTAGCAAGCGCCTGCCTCGGAACCGCTCCCCCGTGGCCGGTTCCAACAGCGAGCGCCTTGCCGTCGTCGGCAGAGGCTCTACATGCCCGGGTGCTGACCCTCGTCCTTGGGCGCGATCTTGATCATGTCGTCGATGCGCAGGATCGTGATGGCCGCCTCAGTCGCAAACGCGATCGACTTGGCCTTGGACATGGCCGGCTCGATGCACCCTGCCGTGAGTGCGTTGTGGATCACGCCGTTGGTCAGATTCAGCCCCGAGTGCGCCTTGTCCCCGTACTTGGCCGGGTCCATCTGCGCGAAGTTGTGGTCCGCGCGCAGCTTCGCCACCAGCTCCGTCGCATCGCACGCCGCATTCACCGCCAGTGTCTTGGGGATCACGAGCAGCGCGTCTGCAAACTCGGCGATCGCCATCTGCTCACGGCTCGACAGCGTGGTCGCGAAGTTGTCGAGGTAGATCGAGAGGCCCGCCTCGACGGCACCGCCGCCGGGGACAACGTCGTTGGACTCGAGCACGCGCTTCACGACACACATGGCGTCGTGCAGCGAGCGCTCCATCTCGTCGAGCGTGTACTCGTTGGGCCCGCGCAGCAGGATCGACCCCGAGCGCAGCGACGCGCACCCCTCAAACACCAACATCTCGTTGTCGCCCACGCGCTCCTCGTACACCATGTCGGCTGAGCCGAGGCACGCCGGGTCGAACGACTCCTCGCCGTCCATGCCCGCGAGCGAGAGCATGATGGATCCCCCCGTGACCTTGGCGATGCGCCGCAAGTCGTCCTTCTTCACGCGGCGCACTGCGATGGCCCCAGCGTCGACGAAGTACTTGAGGCACATGTCGTCGATGCCCTTGCTCGTGAGGATCACATTCGCCCCTGACTTGAGCACAAGATCGATGCGCTCCTTCATGATGTCCTCCTCCCGGTCGCGGATGTCCTGCAGCTTCTTCGGGTCCGTCACAACCACCTGCACGCCGAGCGACATCTTGAACTTGCGCAGGTCGTAGTCGAGCAGCGCGATCTTGGCCTTCTCCACCTTGGTCGGCATCGCCTGGGACGCGCGCGTGCAGTTGAGTGCGTATCCGTTGATGCGCCGCGACTCCGAAGAGCCGCGGCCGTGTGCCTTCAGGATGTTGATGGCATTGACGGGATAGCGCGCCTCGCCGAGAGCGTTGGTGGTCTTGACCGCCATCACGGAGTCAACCGCCATCGCCGAGAAGAAGTCCGAGTCGACGTTGAGAATCTTGGACGACATCGAGGTCTTAGCGGCCTGGATCAGGGCCTCGCGACCAAGCTTGTCGACCTTGACCGCCATCTTCTCGTTGATGTACTTGATCGCTGTTTTCTGAGCGAGGCGGTACCCGGCAATGATCGAAGTCGGGTGGATCTTCATCCCTGCGCCATGCCCGCACGCCGTCACCACATCCCATCTACGCTCGAGCACATGCTCACAGCACACTGTCGCACGTGCCGCAGGGGGTACGCACCGACGAGCTCGTTTGCGCGGCGGAGCAGCTCCGCGGCGAGGATGACGACCGAGGTGGTGCCGTCGCCCACCTCCTTGTCTTGCAGCTGCGCGAGGTCAACCAGAACCTTGCCAGCGGGATGGTCTACCTGCAATTTGGATAGGTGCCCGGGACTCGATCAGCAGACGCACGGCGCGGGCAAGCGGGAGGGGCGTAGGGGATGCTTCGGGCAAGCACCTCGAGGAGGGAGAGGATGGTGGCGCCATCGTTTGTAACTGTGGTGTCGCCGATGTCATCGACAAGCATCTTGTCGAGTCCGACAGGTCCAAGAGACGTCTTGACCACGTTTGCGATTGCGATGCAAGCCATCACTGCACACGCGCCGCGCCCGTAAGCCCCCCGTGTGGAGCAAGACGTCCTCGCTGCCTCGGCACTTCGCGACTCAAGGCGTGAACGCGCGAGTACTCGCAAAAAAACGGGTTGCCAGAAACTACATCACAGCTGGGCGGGACGTGCAGCAGCCGGGGAGCAGGGCAGGGCAGAGCAGCGCCGGACCCAAACACACGAAAAGGGTCCCGCAGGGATCCCTCGAATCCAGTGGCTTCGCCCAAATCACTGGCTAACCTCGGTGTATTCGGCAGACGAACCCTCAGTAGCACGAACCGGTACCAAGCAGACGCGTTTCGCGTTTTCTTCGGTTGATCCCACGGACCGGCGGGTCCGTGCCGGCCAGCACTCTGGATCAACTTGCACCAGCAGGCTGCACACGGGATCCGCATCTCTACACACTCGCCTCTCCCGGTTGCGCGCAATAGCAGCCATTAGGAAGAACCAAATGACTCTAGAAACGATCGGCAGTACAACTTCCACACATTGGTCGCTCAATTCCGCGCAGCGGCACCCGGCAAGTTCGCACGACCTCCATGTGCTGCTGGAGCTTGCAGCAGCACAAGGTGCCGAGGATAGGCGGGAAGACACCGTTTGCGGAGCGCACGTCCTGGCCTGTCTCACGCTCACCCTCAACACCGCCCATCACATTGCCACCGAAGCCCTGCCCAGCCATCACTGCGTGATCGGGGAGACGCGAGCAGGAGAGTCCTGGAACGCGTTTGCGTTTGATTTCCCGCCAGTAGCCCGCAGTACACTAAAATATATATCTACTTGTAAAATCAAGCCACTGGAGCCGTTTCACGACGATTTTGACCCGCAGCCTCGATTTGAGTTGCTGTGTGAGGGAGGTGTGAGGGAGGGTCTAACGTGCCACAATGCGGTGGTGGGGGGGGATTTTCCACGAAAAGATAACAGAGCACTCTGCCATAAAAAATGCACGGGTGCGATGTCGCCTTACTTGTTGCCCACTGCGCGTTATTTCCCGGATTTATTGAGCTGAGAACGCATCTCGCTTCTGTGCAGAACCGGTGGAAGAAGGCCGCGCAGCAGCGCCGGGAGCTCGCAAAGCATCTCGATACTTGCTCTGCTCGCATGAAAGCACTAAACTTGGCGTGGTTTGACATGGTGGACTTTCTTGAAGAGTTGACCGAGTCTGAGGCCCCGAAGAGCGCCGAGGCGCAGCTCTTGTCAAATATTGCTGAAGCCGAGCGGGCAACCGCTGAGTCCCTGATGCAGTGCCGAAAAGCCGTCGAAGCTAAGCTTGAGCAGGTTGCATCGGCACTCGAGGCAAAAGACAAGGCGCTTGCAGTCGCCAAATCGGTGAGCATGCCCCCCCGGCGTTTCTGCTTGTAGCGAAAGACATGGACCTTCGCCTGACCCGCGAGCCTTCGGTCCAGGAGTACAAGGAAGCCAAAAGCGAACTCCTCAAACGACGCAGAGAAGGATTAAGCGGGGAAGTGAGCACAGTTGCGCTGGATGCAGCCGGCGAGGTGCTGGTTGCGGGACTGGACAGGGTTCGCAAAGAGCGGCTCCTGGCAATGCTGTCCGCGCTGCACACGGGCTTCGAAGCGCACAGGCTGCATTTAGAAGACTCGTGCGAGGCTATACGCAATGCACGACCTTCATTCGTTGCTGCCGCTACCCAGCTCTCGTTTGAAGAGCCACGCATCCCAGGGCGCATGAAGATCGGCCTCCCAACGGACGTGCGGCACGTCAGCGGCGCGGGCGGCCCGCGGATGCTGCGGGTCTCGCTAGAGGCCCCTCCTGCCCTGGAAGGCGACATCCTGCGCCACGCATTCCCCACCGTATCTCCTTCTCCGGCGGCGCGGCGGGGCGCTGCGCTGCGTAGCCCGCCGCCGCTGCCGCCACGCCCGCCGCTTTCGGTGATGTCGCAGGGCGCACGACCCGTGCAGCAGACGCGCCCCCCTGCAGAAGGGACAGGCGAAGCGGCGGAGAGCGATGACGAAGAGTGGGCCACGCCAGATAGCCGGCGGAGTGTGCGTCTGGCGGGCGCTGGAGGCGGGGCATGGGGGATCGGGTACGAGCGCGGGTGGGGCGTGGACTCCGACTCGGATTCGGGAGGTGAGGATGCTCTCGGGGAGGTGGGCGCGACGCGTGACGGCGGGGAGCCGGGCGGGCAGAGGGTCGAAAGCCCGGACCGAGCGACGCCTCCGCCCGACCGGCCGCCTGCCTTCGCTGTGCACATGTTTCACGCAGGGTGGCGCCCCCCGCCGCCGCTGCTGGAGGCGCCCCCAGGCACGAGCCGGTGGTCGTGCGGCACAGGAAGCCCGCAGGCGCCGTCGTGGCGCGAGGAGGGAAAGAGCAAGGGGTATGAGGAGGAAGGGTGCGCGGGTGGAGGGGAATGGATGGTAGTCGATGCCGAGTCAGTCGGAGACAGGAAAGGCGACGGCGACAGGACGGGCGTGAACCCCCGAGAGATGACGCCCCCGGTCGGAGAGGGCAGGCCAGGAAGCACGCTCGTAGCGCGCTCAGTGGGCGAGGCGACGCACGCGTGGGCGGAGCCGGTCGCAACGGAGAAGGCGCCGCGCGCGGGCGCGGCGGGACAGTCCGGCGCTGGCGCCAGGGCGGAGGAGTACGAGGTGGCTGGCGACTTCGAGGTGGGCGGGGACTGGGTGGGGTACAGGGACGACCACGGGCAGCCTTACTACTACCACACCCGCACGGGGCACACGCAGTGGGATCGCCCTGCCGAGTTCCCTGAGGCACCGCCGGATTCGGTGCGCATGCTGTAGGCGAGCCATGCGAACGAACAAGGTATTAACTATAAAGGTGGGCTCCGGTCGGGTAGGCGCGCCGCCCGGTGCGCCGCCCTGCAATCACTTCATGGTAAAGTCTTCGTGAAGGCAGAGTGCTCCGGTTCCACGCTTGACCCCCCCGGCGAATGAATCCCTTGGTACTTTGAAAAACCCCTTCACCGTGTGCCTGTGAGCGAAAGAGGTTCTTGCTCGTCGCCATTGAGGCAGGCTGCTTGCGGGCGCTCCTCTTCATTGCAAATGGGCTCCGGTCGGGCAGGCACGCTGCCTCACCCTGTGCGACATCCTTCAATCACTTGATGATGCAGTCTTCATGATGAAGTGGTTGAATGCCATTTTAGCGAGAGCGTGCTTCATCTCGCAACTGTCCATTCGGACTGACACGGTCACCTGTGAGGGTTTTGCCGGCGTGACGTCTGACACAGATGAGCACGTTGAGCTCTTCACTGAGCACCATGGTGTGTTGAGCAAACCCCTTCGTTGCCAAAGGCTCGTCTGTGCCTCGCCTCCTTGATCCAAGTACTCTTGCATCCTCGCCCAGTCGGCCTGAGGGTATCAGTTTCAATGTCTCAATCTTGCTTCTATGCATGCGAACGCAGTGCTGAGGAGAGGTGGGGTCGAGACAGCTCTCTGTGCGCATTGTGAGCACTGTTCGTCTGAATGTTTTCCTTTAGAGTTCATGCTCCGACAATTGCAACACTTTGGCGAGCGGTAGCTGCCCAGGAGAAACAGCCTGGCTAGGTTGTATGAGCTGGAAAGCGGGTCTTTGGTTCAGTCCTTCCGCTGCTCTATGGAGTCTACGCTGGGATGGATTCATGCAACCCTATACGAGAAGGATTATAGACCATTTCCTCGGGTTCTTGGACTCTCTGCCGGGGAGGGCAAAACCGTCAGAGAAAAGCAGGCTCTGCGCGGATGGGAAAAGCCCGTTTTCTGCTCGTGCAATTGCTGGATTGGTTCCCTTGGATGAAGTCAGACCTATGTCCGGAAATATCGCAGTGTGCGCACCGCCAGTCGCTCCACCCCATGAAGCGTTGGCACAGACTGCGTTTGACCAGCGCCTGGTCCGACTGCGGAAAAAGTCGAAGTTGACATTATTCATAAGTTGTCGAATGGCTGTTCGGGATCCTGCATATGGTGCGAGTATCCTATGGTGCGCTCGAGGAGGGGCTAGCGCGCCCCTCTGTAGGTTCCAAGAGGCACTCTCTGGCAGTAGCAGCGGCTACGCTTGCTCTCTGCTCTGCGGCGGTTGTTGTGGTGCTCGGAGGAGCAGCGGAAAAGGCAGCCGTGCAACCAGCAGGACCAGCCCAGCGACTTCAGTCGCTGTGGTGGGGCGCGGGCGTCACGGACGACCTTAACCGCATGGTGAAGGTGGGACAGGCCATGTCGCCGCACCTGCGCGACTGGACAGAGCGGGGGATTCACCACCAAGCTGCCATGGTGCACCTGGACAACTTCCATCAAATGGAGGTCAGATCTCCTGCCCAACCGCAGAAAAGCCAGCACACAAAAACGCGCATGGGCCCATGCGCGTTTGCCCTGATGCTGTACGCCCTACTAACAGCCATAATTCCTGTAGGTCAACCAGGCGGCCGAAGATAGCGTGCTGTGGGATCAAATGGGGATGAACAACGGGGGCGGCAACGTGCCTTGCATGGAAGCCGAGGGCGAGTGCGTGTGAGGGCTTGGCGCGGTGTTGCATGTGGCTACGATGGTGATGCGGCGGTGTGTGCCGCACCGCTTGTGTGAATAGATGGGGACCATTGAGGCAGAGTATTCATGTAAAGGAATCTCAGAAATGAGAGCAGCACGCAAGTCTGAACTTCACAACACTTTTTATAATCACGAATACCACGGCGACTGGCACAGCGGGCAGGTCGACTTGTTGGAGGTGTTGAACCACTTGGACAGGCAGGCAGAGTGGAACTTGTTCCGGCAGGTGTGGCAGGCCATGCGAGGGAGCGAGTTGTTGACGAGGTGTAGCACGGTGTAGCAGATCGGGCACTCCTCGACGTCCTCGAAGACCTGGTCGATGTTGCGCTTCCACAGCAGGATGGCGTCCAGCAGCGCGCCGTCCTTGTTGTCGAGCAGCGTGCGCATAGAGAGGGCCCACTTCTTCCAGCGGCCCTCGGAGACGCCGACGCGCCGCGTGCCGTCCACCTCCACGGCGCGCAGCGGGTACGACGGCGGGACGCGCAGCACCACCTCCAGCACCGCGTCGTCCTTGGTGTACGTCGCCGTGATCTCGCGCGTCTGCGCGACCCGCAGCGTGAGGGCACCGGTGCGCAGCGGCACACCGCGCACGACAGCGATGCACAAGCTGGTTCTGGGCGCGGGCGGCGGGACCTTGAGCGAGCCGCGCACCGCGAACTCGTCCTGCGTGACGGGCCCGCCACGGTCACACAGCCGCGCGCGCCCGCGCGGCGTGGCGCGGCGGCCGCAGCATTGCGGCGGCGGCGCAGCGGCGGCGCGGTGCGCGGGGCGGGGCGGGGGGGCTGCCTGGTCCACTGCGGCCTCCTGGATCCTTGCCACCTCCTTGCGCAGCAGCGCGGGGCACAGCTCCGCCGCGGTCAGCTGCACGCCCCACGCAGGCCCAGGTCAGCGCCCGCGCAATCTCGCGCCCGCGCAACCTCGTCGCTTGCCGCCGGGCGGGCGGCGGCGCGGCAGGCGGCGCGCGGGCTCGTGGGCGCAGGGGACCTGTTCAACTTTGAGCGCGGTGCCGCGGTCGAGGTCGTGGAACCAGGCGCGGACGAGCGCGGGCAGCTCCTCCACCGCCGCGAACAGCAGGTGCGTGCCGAGCTGCGCCCCGCGCGTCGCGCCCGTCAAGCGCCGCACGGGGCCCGCGCGGCGCACGCAGGAAGGGCGCGGGCAAGAGCGCTTGCACAGGCACGGGCGCTGGCGCGGGCGCGGGGTGCCTGGCGCATGGTGTCGGCGCTTGCTGAGTGCTTGGAGGAGTCGAGGAGGCGCTCGAGCGGGGGGAGCTCCGAGAGCTCCGCGGCGCCGGAGCGGGCGCCGGGGAGTGAGGCGTGCAGAAAGGCGGCGGAGAGCGCGGGGGGGAGCGCCGCGGTCTGGCGGAGCAGCGCCGAGGCGTTGGCCTGGAGGCGCGGCGGGCAGCGCTTGCGGAACGCGAGCGCCAGCTCCCACGCGAGCATTAGCCCGAGGGCCTCAGTGCTCATAACCTGCAGTCCGGACACCAGCCCCCGCGCGCCGCGCGACGGAGAGCCGCGCGCCGGCGAGCCGCCGCCGCCTCCCGCGGGCAACTGCCCTTCCGGGGGGAACGGCGGGCGTAGCTGCGCCACCAGCGGTGCGGGCAGCGCCCGCAGGTGGTCAGGCACCGCCCCTGCGTTATAACTACTTTTAGCACAAACTGAGTCGCTTTACGCTTCCGCCGCGCCGACGGGTCCTGCGGAGAGCAGCGGGGCGGGCGGAGAGCAGCGGGGCGGGCGGGGGCGGGCACCGCTGGTGTCGCGCGGGGGGGCGGGGGCGCGGTCGAGGTCGTCGTCGGGGGCGAGGCCGTCCCAGGGCAGGGCGTCGAGGGCGGAGAGGAACTCAGGGGCGGCGTACATGCGCGCGAGAAGACGGAAGGCCGCGACCTGAACGTGCACGCGCGGCGCGCCGAGCAGCGGGTGCAGCGCCTCGCAGAGCGCAACGCGGCGGCGCCCTGCGAGGTGCGCCAGCGGGCGCGCGAGCACGTCCGGGGGCGCGGCCTGCGCCGCCGCGGCCGCCGCGGC
>Ga0115567_10002036_pt1 | contig 20128 bp, 19 predicted proteins | sample COGITO_mtgs_1204_2_FD_88679 | JGI IMG/M metagenome (GOLD analysis project Ga0115567, IMG submission 88679) | Pelagic marine microbial communities from North Sea - COGITO_mtgs_120412 | ecosystem: Environmental > Aquatic > Marine > Epipelagic | place: Germany:Helgoland, sampling site Kabeltonne... | reverse complement strand
GTGTAGAGACGAGTCTTGCCCACGAGTTCAGCGGCTGAGTTGTTCGAAAGAATCTCACCAACCTCGTATGGCTCGGTGTAGGCACGCAGCTCACGAATGAAGCTGTTGTACTGGATGACACGAGCATTGGTGTACGAGAGCACACGCTTGCTGGGATCCTCCAATAGGAACTCACGTTCTAGAACACCTTTGAGTGTGGTCCCATCGACGAAGTCGATTACTCCCGGCACTTCCTTGATCCGGGTGAACTTGCCAGTCAGAACAGTCTGCTTGGCCTGCTCACAGAGATCCATGAGTGCTTGTTGTCCAGCGTTCCGTACTGATGTGGACAGGAGACCAGTCTCCATTCCCTTCTGGGCATAGATCGGAGAGATGTTCTCCTTCACAGGAGCCAACTGGTTTTTGTCCCCTACGAACAAGACCTTACAGGTCGAGTCGATACCTTTCATGATGTACTTGAACAGGTCAGAGTTCACCATGGAGCATTCATCGACGATGATGAGAGTACCAGAGTGAACCATCCACTTGGGAGTGGGGACGATCTTCACTGCACCTGTGGTGAAGTTCTCCGAGACACGAAGATTCATAAACGAGTAGATCGTTCCAATCTCTCCGGCTCGGTGTGGCATTGTATCCGAGATGACGGCTGCTGCTTTGTTTGTTGTGGCTGTAATAACCACGCTGTGCATTGTCTTGGTTTGCTGATGCTTCAGGATTCCATCAGCAATCTGAGAAATCAGATACGTTTTACCTGTACCAGCACCACCGGACACGTCCATGAATTTATCAGGTCCATTGATGAAGTTGATTACTTTCATGAACACGCCCTGCTGATCTTTATTTAGTGGCATGTTGTTTTCCTTGTTGAGGGTGTCCCCTGTCCGAAGACAGGGGACGATGTGGTTTAGCCACACTTAGAGTAGCCGCAATCGGTACAGACTAGGCAACCACTATGATTAACCATGGTATAAGCTTTACACTCAGGACATGATTTATCTATATAATGGCCAGGTTGGTCTTTTGGGTCATCATAGACAAGAACTTCAGATTCAGAATCTTTGAGATAAAGCATTCGATCCAAAGTCTCTTCACGAGTCTCACCCAAATCTGTAACAATCTCGTCATGGACCTCGTCAACGATTTTGAGGTCTTTCAGATGCTGTTCCAATGTGGAACCAAGAAGAGCAATGAATGATGGTTGGTAACGGCCATCTACGAAGGCACCTCCGTTCGGATCCATGATGGATTTGAGGTCTTCGATGACGAAGGAGATGTCATCGTTGCGACGGAAGACAGAACTCATCATGCGAGTCAGGGCTACAGTCCACTGGAAATGGCTCATGTCCTGAGTGTTGATGAAGATCTCGAACGGTGTGACCTTGCCGTTTTGCATACGGTTGTTGATGGTCACATAGAAGTTCGACCCCTGCCACTTCAGCTTGTAGGTTTGGCCGTCGAGGATCTTCGCACGAGGTGTGTCGAAGTTCGTCTCTGGTTCTTCCGGAAGTGTTTCTTCCTCTGGTTCACTCTTCTCATCTTCGATGATCGAGATTACAGACCCAAGGGTATCATTGGGACGATAGGTCGTGCAGCCTTTCAAACCCAGACGGTATGCCTGCATGTACACTTCCTTGAAGTCTTCGAAGGAAATGTCCACCGGACAGTTGATCGTCTTGGAGATCGACGAGTCGATCCACTTCTGAACAGCAGCCTGTATGACCAAATGGTCGTTGGGTGTCAGTGTCTGAGCTGTGACAAGATGCTCCGGGTTCGGATCAAGATCCCGACCGGTTGACTCGCACCACTCACGGTGACGTAGCACACCATAGTCTTCGACCATCTGTTCGACTTTGGTCACACCATCGTCTTCCAGAACATTCCGCATGTAGCGGCCTGCGAAGACAGGTTCCACACCAGAGCTGACGTTGCCTGCGTACATCGAGATCGTCCCTGTGGGAGCGATAGATGTCAGCAAAGCATTCCGGATCCCGTGCTGCATGATTTCATCACGCAAGCTGGAAGGGATTCCTTCCTGACTCATGAAACCAGAACGAACGAACTCCTTGCGTTGGTCGAAGGTCATGGTTGTAGGGCATGGTCCGTACTCACGAGCCATCTGCACCGACTCATGGTAGGCAGCCAGTGTGATGGTCTTCATCACTTCGTCAGCGATCTGCTGAGAGGTCGTCGAGCCATACTTCTCATTCAGCATGAAGAGCATGTCTGCCAGACCAGTGATGCCCAGACCCATCCGACGCTTGTACTTGGCTTCGGCTTCCTGCTCAGGGAGTGGGAAGTTCGAAGAGTCGATGACGGAGTCCAGAAGACGAACCGCGATACGAGTGGTTGTCTGGATCAGCTCGTAGTCGATCTCAGCGTTGTTCTCGAACGGGTTTTTGACCATACGGCTCAGGTTGATGGAGCCAAGAAGACATGCACCATACGGAGGCAATGGTTGCTCACCACATGGGTTGGTCGAGGAGATGTCTTCGATGTACCAGAGGTTGTTCATCTTGTTGATGCGGTCGATGAACAGCACACCCGGTTCAGCATGGTTGTAGGTGTTGTCCATGATCTCATTCCAGAGGTCACGGGCTTGGACGATCTCGTAGATCCACTCACCGTTTTCTGTCTGGCCAAGGCTGGTGTCCTTGGGTTGGATCACATGGCTCAGGGGCCACTCGTAGTTGTGGATGACAGCATTCATGAAGTCATCCGAGGCCATCACGCTCATGTTGAACATGTTGAGACGACCCTTCTCACGCTTCGCCTTGATGAACTTGAGCACATCAGGGTGGCTGCACATGATGGTAGCCATCATTGCCCCACGACGAGCACCTGCGCTCATGATCGTGCGACACATGGCGTCCCAGACATCCATGAAGCTGAGAGGTCCGGAAGCATCTGCATCCACACCTTTGACCGGAGCACCCGATGGACGAATGGGGCTGAAGTCATAGCCGATCCCACCACCTTGCTGCATGGTGAGTGCTGCTTCCTTGAGGTTGGTGAAGATGCTGTCGAGGTCATCACCGATGGTCCCCATGACGTAGCAGTTGAACAGGGTGACAGCTCGTCCACTCCCTGCACCTGCGGTGATACGTCCTGCTGGCAGGAATTTGAAGTCACTGAGTGCTTCGAAGTAGCGTTCACGCCAGTTGTCCCGTGACACCTGAGTGATCTGATACCCTTCTTTGTCACCAGTCAGGGTGATGTCTGCCTTCGAACATGCTGTGGCGATACGATTCCACGTATCGACGACGGAGAGATCGTCTTGGATGTCCGGATTGGGTGTGGTCAGCTTGTATTTCCGGTTCCAAATCTCTTCGGAGATTGGCTGAGGGAAGGGGTTGTTCGTCATTGGTTCTTCCTTGTTGATATGTTGGGGGTCTGCTGGTGTAGCCACTCCCGTTGAAAAAGAAAAGCCTCCACCGATAGCATAGGAGCACATTTCGGTAGAGGCTTTCTTCAGAACGTCCCCCAGAATTTGGCGTCCCTTGGGAGGAAGGGTTGCCAGACTGTGTCGAAGAAGCAGTTGCTCTTTCGATGGGCGACGTACTCGAAGAGTCTCGCAATGTTGTCATCACGAAACCCGGAGAGACCAGTCCCAACTCTGGTGACTTGGAACTGGAGTTCATTCCGCTCGTCGTATGCGAACTTCATGAATTTCTGGACGTGTGTATGCACGTCGTCAAAGGGCATGAAGCTGATGTTCAGCCCCTTGGTAGGGAGAGCATAGGATTGGCCTGTGAGGCCCTCTCCTACGCCCAGCTCGGCACCTTTGTGTTCTCGTGCATAACGAGCTGCACCAGCACCATGGATGCCGCTGAGGTTTGAACCAAAGACGAAGATCATCTTGGATGGATCATGCAGCTCCATCAGAATACCAGCGACAGGATGCCTGCCCAGAAGACAGCACACAGGATGACTCCGAGGATCAGGATCCTCTTCTTGGTGAGGATGTCATCCGGATCAGGAGTGCTCTTGTAGGAGCTGCTCTGCACGCAGTTGAGACAGTAGCCGTCGTAGTTGTGGAGCTGGATCTCACCCCCACCACACTCACGGCAATGGAAGTGGTTGAAGATCCCGTTCTCATCGACGATGCTGACTTCACCACAGCCACGACCCACGGTGCCTTTCTCTGCACCGACGAAGTCTTTCCAGTGACGCCAGCCCTGAGCACAGAGGAAGCCCCACTCACGGATCCGAGGACCGGTGATGAAGATTGTCGTCACTGGTTCATCCTGTGTGGACAGGGGCAGAGCCAGACGGTGAGCGAAGTTCGGTCCACGGTATATCCAGTCGCCAGCCTTGATCATACGTTTCCGAGGGTACGCCCCATTGGGGCTGAGGTAGTGCTCGATCATCTGACCACTGGTGCAGAGACTGAGCGTCCGCCATGGGTGATCGTGAAGAGCACGGTCATCATCATCGTGCAGGATTTTGTGCAGATAGATGTTGAACCACTTGTTCCGAGGGATTGCCCACCAGCGTAGCATGTAGGGGTCATCCGAAGGTCCGATCACGAAGTCGGGTTCACGACTCTCCATGATCTGTTGGGATTTTTTGGTAGCCCAACGTGTGAAGATACCAAACATTTGGTAATCCTTTCATGAGGTTATGCGAGATAGTGCTTTCGTCCACGGGCAATTTCTTCACCCGGTTTCAGCTCACGCCAGTAGAACCTCTCACGTCGAGCGTTGATTCTCTCGTGTTCGTTCAAGACGGCGACACTGTGATCAGCCCGATCATCTGATTTCTCGGACTGATGAATGAGTTCTTCACCATAGATGGTGGTCGAGCAGACGAGGTAGTTCTCGTCAGGCCAGACTGCATCAGGACAGACGACCCTACTCATGAGAACATGGGACGATAGGGACGACCATTCATGATGGCCTTGTACCGAAGGTCGGACTGCTTCTCAGCGAAGTCACGGTACTCATCGGTGTCTCGTGCCTCAGCCTGCTTGGACAGATTCGTGACGAGATTCATCACGGGATAGGACACGGTGGAAAGAAGGTACTTTTGCATTGGACAGCTCCTGTCTGCGAGCATCTCTTCGACGCTGGTTTTCTTTGTGCGTCACCATCTCAAGGTGAGCTTCGTTGACACACATCCGGTTGTTGCACAGATGATCTACCTGCTTTTTCCCCGGCACGAAACCATTCTTGTTGACGAACGAAACGATGTGGACAGCTACAGTTTGTCCATCCAAGGACATCCGAGGGTAGCCACCCCCTCTTCCGGATCCGGAGTCCGACCCCTGCCAAATGTGACAGGGGCTGGGTTCTCCGTTCAGATAGAAACCGGTGAACTGAACAACCACATTGGCCATGATTCTCTCATGAATGTCAGTTCTCCGGCACATGTCATTCGCCCTTTGTCAGAACGATCTGATGGTCTTCACGACGAGCTTTCCAGCCTGAGAAGACCAGACCCCAGCCCATGAAGAAGGCTGTGATCAGATTCGATGGGACGGAGACGTAGCGAACCTGTTTCATCACAGAGCCTCCGTCACCAGACGACGACCACGGAACACACCCTTCGGGTTGCGGTTCTTGGTCTCGGTTTCCAGAACAACATAGACGTTGTTGCTGCTGGAGATCAGGACATCGCCGACGTTGATGACGACACCGGGAGGCACCTCGTAGTGGCACGAGTAGTTGTTCGCGGTCGCCTTGACCCGGAAGGTGTCCGGAAGGTCTTCTTCCAGATGCTTCGGCTTGAACGCCTGCACTTCACCGTTGTCGAGTTCGAGGACGTAATCCCCTTGGCTCGTGGTGTTCATGTAGGTGCCAACGGCAGCGGGGCCTTTGATGGTGCGGTAGCGACGGGGCATGATGTAGTTCCAATCTGTGTTGATGGGTGGTCCATCCCAAGCAGTGAATCCGTTCATGGGACGGTGATACGAGTAGGCTTCCCGATAGTTCTGGTAATGCCAACGGGTGATGTGGAAGTGTGCGTCACGACGAGCGTAGACAGACCAGAGTTCTCCATCATCGTCGATGTGAAGGACAATCATAGGTGTCCAGCCTCGGTTGAGACGCACTACGTCTCCGACTTGGTGCATTGGTTTTCTCCTAAATTTTCACGGAATTTTCCCCAGATTTTGCTCGCACACATGAGAACAAAAGGTGAACGGGAAACCAAAAAGAGAACTCCCCACGATTTCTCGCAGGGAGTTCAATGACTTAGCGATTGAGCTGGTCTTCAATCGTCTCGATCTCCGCATCGGTGAATCCGAGTGCGGTCCACGACTTCTTCTTCGCCTTCTTGAAGGCACCCAGTTCCTTGAAGGAACCAGAGGAGAAGAGTTCGCGTGCCTGTTCAGGGACAGACTTTGGCTTGTCGCTGATGATGGACTGCACCACGTCCTCAGTCACCGGCTCAGGAGCAGGTGCTTCGGTCTTGGATTCGATCACAGCATCGACGATGTCAGCCACCACAGGCCCAGACTCAGCGACTTCAGAACCTTTCAGCCACAGCACGTAGTCGTGCTTCTCCATCCACCGACCGATAGAACGGGTCGAGGTGTTGAAGTGAGCAGCAACCGCAGACTTGGTCTGGTTGTTCTTCAGCATCTGGAACGCTTCGAACACGTTGGCCGGAAGGCCACCGGTCTCAGGGTTCAGAGTCTGTGCCTTTGCCTTGCGAGCGTCGGCCAACGTGGTGTTGTTGCGAACACGCTCTTCAGGAGTGGAGTCCTCTGCCAGAGATTTCCCAGTGGTGGGTTTCTTCGACACAGGCTGTTCCACAGGCTCAAGCTTGGCCAGCAAGGAGACGTTGGTGATCTCCTTGGTTCCCACGAAGATCTCTTCGAAAGGAACGATGGACCGACCTTCGACAGCATCAACGATGAGCTGTTCGAACGTCTGATCACCGGACACATGGTTGCCGCTCATCGCAGTCTTGTGCGAGTTGGCGCTCATCATGCCGATGATGTCGTAGGAGCACACCCGTGCCTTGGTGTCTTCCCCATGGGGGACGGCGATGAAGTTCTCCGGGTCCACGAGGACGATCAGAGTCTTGTCACCGCTGAAGCCACCGAGATAGCCGAGGTTGGCCACATGAAGACCAGTCGAGCACGAGTTGTGACGGCTGGGATCGACCATATCCACAGGCATGGTGACACGAGAGCCAACACGCTGCTTGATCTTCTTCGAGTGGGTGTCCACGACATAGCCGGGATCGTCAGAACAGGAAGTCACACGCTTGTAGGCGATGATCCGACCGGTGTTGGTCAGAGGCATCTCCGAGCGTTTGATGAACTTCATCAGGTCTTCGCCCGAGTGCTTCCGTGCTTGGATGATCGGAGCCAGACGCTTGAAGAAGTTCGTGACAGACGGGCTGCCATCCTTCGCTGCACGAGCCATGTGGGCCTGAAGGTTGTCCACATGGGGGATGATGACCTTGTCTTGGCCGACAGTCACTTGGACAGACGAAACCATGGGATAGAAGATCCCTTGGACAGTCTTGCCGTCGATGATTTGGGTCATTTCGATACCGGCATCAGCCAGCTCTTTCAGATCCAGAGCAGATTTCACTGCGAGGAAGTCCGAAAGGTCGATGTCCACAGACCGTGTCCCAGTGAGCTGGGGAGTCAGGAATGCGGCAATCGAAGCAGTGTCATACGGGCCATCGACGAGCATGTCGATGACCTCACCGGTTACAGTGAACAAGGTCGTCTTCTTGTCACTGGCCAGCATAGACACCACGGATTTCTTGTTGCTATCCATGGTTTTGTCCTTTGGATTGGTTACAGAGTCCGGATGAACCGGGCGAGTTTCGAGGCAAAGTCTTGTTGCCCCGGCTTGTCGAGACCACGCCATTGGTAGTCGAGCTTGGTCTCAGAGAGGAGATCAGTAGCCTTGATAGCCTTCTTGATCTTCTCTTTCTGTGGGTCGTCACGCCACACATCGTCCAAGAGGACTTCCATCTCCTTGGCCGTCTTCTGGAGGGGATAGAACTTCTCCTCCTTGATGGTCTTGATGATGTTCATCTCCTCCCAGAAAGCATCGTCATCCTGACGGATTTTGGCGATACCCATGGCTGCTTGGATCTGGTGATCCTTGATCATGGATTCTGGGATGTTGGAATTGTCCATCACCTTGATGACACGCACGATGTTCCGAAGGGGATAGACCCTCTTCCCCATGGTTTTGTGCCACTGGATGACCAGTTCTTCGAACTTCTTGGCTCCCCCTTTCTCCAGCTTCTCAGCTTGAGTTGTGTTGTTCACCATGGCCACGTCCGGGTGGATCTTCAGCATGTAGTGCATCAGAGTCTTGGACGGTCTGTTGGGATTCCCACGGTGATAGTAGCTTTCACTTTCCAGATCAGACTGCTTGATGTAGAGGAAGTGACTCGGATTTGTCAGAGGAACACCATCCGTATCCGGATCATAATCCTCATCTCCCGAGTCGATTTCATCTGCCTTCCAGTCGTTGCGACGGGTATCTACCCGGCAATACTGTTTGACGATGGGACGAGGAGCGTCGTTCTTTCCATAGGTCCGACGCTCAGGCTCATCAGCTTCGATGACGTGGAAGCCGAGGTTGGTCAGGATCTCCAGAGCCTTGTCATACCATCCCTTGCGAGAGTGGACGACGTAGGCTGGAATTGATCCATAATCCGGAGAGCCGAAGTAGTTGCTCATGTACCGTTTGTCAGTGGAGAAGTAGCTCTGAGGAGCGATGTCGGTATCACGAACAGCTTGTAGAGTCTTGCCCAGCACGACTGTGTTGGACATGAACAGTTGGGTGACTGCCTTGCCATCCTTCGATGCCCAGATCTGGTAAGGATCCGAGTATTTCACCTCTGGTTTCTCGACCTTCCCACCGATGTTGCGGGTGGACCGGTGAGCATACCGATGACCAATGCCCTTGGGGGCATTCCGGTGACGTTCCATCGTCGGCCAGTCGCCATCAGCCTGAAGACGAATCTTCGGACGCATGAAGCCAGCATCTTCAGGAAACTCCTTCAGCAACTGGTTCTCGAACTCATGCAGCTTGGCGAGCTGTTGGGGCATGATCCATCCAGCGATCACCTCTTCCAGACCATAGCTGTAATGATAGTGGTTGCCGATGATCTTCTCAGCATCTTGCTTCAACATCTTGAAACCAAGGTACTTGTGATCAGGATAGACCCGGATGAAGTGACGAATGAGGACATTCATCCACCAGGTTTTGCCCATGACATTGATGATCGACCGTGGCGACTTGACCAGCAGTCGGAGAGCGATGTCCCAGACGGTCTTGTCTGTGTTCAGAGGAACCAGAGGAAGCATCTTGTCCCGGAACTCCTGAAGGAACATGGACTCATGCGACTCGTTCGAGACTGCATGGAAGAGGGCGTACTGAGGTTGAATCCCCCCCTTCTTGTAGTCGTCGAAACGATCCCGGAAGTAGGCGTGGATGACAGGGTCAAACACCTCTTGGAAGCGTTCCATGCACAGCTCCAGACCAATCCGGATGTTCTCCTTGGTGTTGGTGGACATGTTCAGACCTTCCCGGTTGGGAAGAGGGCTGAGGCTGTGAGGTGCGAAGCCGATGTACAGGCTGGAGATCTCCGAGATCAGGTTCATGAACTCGAATTCTTCGTCGTACTCCTCCTTGTGAGGGATGAGATACCGGACGCCACCATACACGGCATACAGCTCTTTCTCGCTGCCACCACGGGTGTCCATCACGTACTGTGCAGGCTGCACACTTTCGGACTCGATCAGCTCAGGATTTTCGTCCTGAAAATGGATTTGTGCTTTGATCCCAGAGAGATACAGCACGTCCTTCACGATACGACGAGTCTCACGCAGAGCGCCTTCTTCGAGAGGAACGCTGACGCTGAGGCCAGATTCTTCGGTCTCGAAGGACATCAGTTGGGTCATCCCCGGCTTGCCGTCTGCCTCGTCAGAGACACGGCTCATCAGGTACATCGTCTTGATGCCCTCATGGTGAGAGGTGACAGTGAACGACTCGGTGTAGGACCACGGGGATTTGGATCCCAGTCCGAAGCCACCGGTCATGTCTGCGTTGTCACGCTTGGTCGATGCAGCGTAGGTGCAGTACACATCTTCCATCATGTCATCAGCGATCCCCGGACCATAGTCTCGGACGGTGAAACCGTTGTGCTCGGTGATGTAGATGTCGATGGGCTTGTCTTGGCAGTTGCCCATACGGTGAGCATCCCAAGCGTTGAACATGACTTCCTGAACCATGGCACGATGCGGGTTTGCATAGAAGCCGGTCGAGAGCATAGACATCAGCATGGGGTCATCGGAGACCTTGAAGCCTTTGGTTTTGCCAACTCCACCGATGAGAACCTCATTCTGGTTGAACTGGTCATTGTTCATGACTTGCATGATTCTGTTCCTTTTTCACGGAAATGGATGGGTGGTGTCTGTCCCTTGAGAATAGGCTGAGATGGACGATCTAGGTGCTCGACTCATAGCGCCCTCTTAACAGTGACAGATCACCAAAAAAGAAAAACCCCGCAGGATTTCTCCTACGGGGTCTACAGCTCCAGCAAATTCCAGAATCACGGATTAACATCCGTTCCTTAGAATCGACTGGTCGCTATTCCTCGTCATAAGGTGTCAAATGCACCAAGACCCGCTATTAGGCGCTTCCGTCCTGTGCGGCATCTTTCAGAGGATATTAGGTATCCTCAGTGCCAACAATCAATCCTGCCTCCACGGCAGGTGGTTCTGAACCACGGACGATTGGTCACTGGTTTACGTTTCATATCTGTTCCTTGGAGTTTGAGGGATGGGGTTCAGTGCCAACAAGCGGTACGTGTGCAGTGAGCAAGAAAACACGTATTCATCCACCGATTGGTCACTGAGAATGCTGGAAGCTCACTGACCTGAAGTCATAAGATCACATTATTTGGGAAGGGATGAGATATCACATGGTCTTTCTCCACGAATTGAGCTGATGCAGGATTGCATTGCTAGGTGAGGTCTTTCAACCAAAAAAGAGGCCGGGGAAAGCCCCGGCCAATTTCATGGTGTCAGTGGTTGGTGAACCAGCGGTCGTACAGGTTCTTCACCCATACAGGTTGGGGGATGAGGTTCCACCCAACGATCAAACCGGCCCCGAGGCCAATCAGAAATTCGATCATAGTCCAAAGTCCTTCCTTGGTTTGTCCTGAAGAAGTAGAGGCTTCAGGTTTACCTTGGTTCGGTCCACTTCACCATCCTGTTTGTGCAGAGTGATCCCACAGATCCCCCCACGAGTGAAGAAGCCCTTGAGCTGCGCCCACTTGTTGGGTTTGGCCAGAGTCCGGAAGTGCTCACAGTCAGCTCCCACGAGCTGTTTCTGTTTGTCGTGGTGGACGTGAGCTGTCCAGATGAACCGCCAGAACTTGGCCTTGGCCCATGCGTCTGGGAACTGGTCAGAAAAGACATCCTTTAGGTCTTCCCATTTGGATTTGTCCCCGTGGTGAGGGAACACAGCACACTTGCCCCACGGGATGACACGGAAGTCTTCGTCAGTGACAACGATCTCGACACGAGGATCGTCTTTGAAGTGAGCATCAAGAGCCACCATCACACCGATGTAGGCTGTCTCGTCATGGTTTCCCCGGAGGAGATGGACTTCGACTTCGTTGTGGTTCTGGAGAAGAAGTCCGATTGCGAAACGCATGATGTTCATTGCGTCAATCGTGTTCTTCAGGTGGTTCTCCCGGATGACATCACACTCGTTGCCTGATGCAGGAGTCAACCCCTTGTGGTCATTGGCGTCCAGTAGGTCGCCCATGTCCAGTAGGACAGCCTTGTGAGCCTTGGGCAGGTTGTGCATCAAACGGACAAGTGCTGCATACACCTCGTCGAGGTACTTCGGATCCCCGTACTCACCGCCTACGTGGAGGTCACAGAGGGGGATGAAGTTGCAGAGGTCTTCGGGTAGCTTCTCAGTGGGAGGGGCCACTGGTGCGACTCGTGGAGCCTGTGTGAGGGCATCAATGATGGTCTGGGCCACATCAACAGGCTCGATCTCTTCTGGTTTCATCGCATAGCGGACAGAATTCCGGACGATGGTGCCATCTGGCATTGTCTCTTGGACGATACGCCATCCGCCAGTGACGATACCTCCTCCGAGACCAGTGGCATCCATGGCTGATTTGAGACCGGGATCAGCGTTCTCGTATGCGAGAGCTGCGGTAATTGAATCACGGAGGGAACTGCGAGCGATTCCGAGTAGTTCAGCAGTGAGAGTGAAGTTCTCGTTGTTCTCACGCCATAGTTTCAGGCGTTCCGCCTGTGTTGGGGTAATGGGCATCTGGCCATCCTTATTTGAGGGAATGGGGAGAGCCATTGGGATCATCGACCATGCACTGCAACCTTGAGGGGATGCGTAGCATGGTCGATTTTAGATGTTAAGCGGTAGATTTCACACCGACTTCAAGAGTCGCAAAGTCAGCAGTATCCCAAGGAGCTGCTGTTTGAGGATTGTTTTCCAATACCTCAGTATGGAGAGAACCAGTGGGGGCAAAAGGAGTTCCATCCACATCTGTGGCAGCATGGCGAATGAATGGTGTGATTTGGGTAGGTCCAGCAGAACCAATAGCCCCAATGAAACTGTTTACAACAGCTCGTACCCCTGAAGTTGTAGCGGGACCACCATAGACAGACAGTGTCCAACTTTCCTTCTGGTTCGGCGTAGGAGAGTTGATCGAAAGACCATCACCAAACGTCACAATGTCTGCGTATGTGCCATTCCACTCGTTATGGGTGCCTTGAGCAGCCGGAACCAGTGTAGCAACACGCCAATTGAGAGTTGGTTCGTTGTCTGTGACCACGAATTCCGAGTAATAAAACTCATCACCAGCGGAGGTGTAGACCATGTCTTCGTGCTGCATCACAAAGGAAGTCGGGCCAAGTTTTCCAGCAGTGTTGGCAGCAGTGGCAGTCGATTGGAGAGCACCATTCATGTAGGCTTCCATGGTGATATTGGCATCGACCACGACTTTCACATCAATGATTACAAAAGAGTTTTCAGGGAGACTGAGGGTAGTGCCTTCAACAATGGTATCACCTGTGACTTTCGCAAAACCCTGGCCATTGAGAATATCCCAACGAGCAAGCTCATCACCAGCGTCGTTGTAGATGGTGAACCAGTACCCATCGTTGCCGGAGCTTGTCATGTAATTCGCTGTTTTCACATAGAAATGATACCATGTGGTGTTTGATGCTGCGAGAGCATGAGGGACAGTGAAACCATTGGACCCACCATTGGATGGGGCAGTAATCTTTGCTGATTCAGATGAATAAGCAGAGTCAAATGTGTTGGTAGTGGTGTTCTTGAAAGAAGCACCCCCCAGATCAATTGCTCGGCTGCCTACAAAGAGAATGGCCATGATTTCTACTCCAGAATGACAAAGGTGGCAGCATTAGTGGTATATGCTGTGTTTTCAGGTTGACCAAGTACAGCATAAAGAGAGTGCTGTGAAGTGGACACGGCTTGGTTCGAGTTACCCAAGACAGCGTAGAAGCTGTGAGCATAGAGATGGGCTTCCTTCGGTTTTGGTTTCAGAAGGACACCTGCCATGATCAGACGTGTGTTGGTTGTTCCAACTGAGGTGTCAGCGATGGTCTTGGTTTCCTCGACAGAGATGTGCTCACTGTAGACAGCAAAAATGTCTGTGCCTTCGTAAGCAGTTGAAGGCATGTGGACTGTATCCAGACCACTCATCGAGACTGTCCCACTTCGGCTACTCATGGCAGCCAGAACAACTTCATCTTCCTTGACTGGGACATCAACAGAGAAGCCGGTTCCTCGTGCAAAGAAGAATTCGATATTGTTCAGATCCACATTGCTGGAGATCAGCCAGTTTGATGCACCCCGACGGTAGGATGTGGAGCTGTGAGTGAAGTCGAGCTGGTAGTCACCGGGGGTGGTGATTGTCACGTAACCCCATGTAACTTCTTCATAATCGTTGCTTTCATAGGTTCCGATTTGTATGATCGGATACCCTCCAGCATCGAGCAGAGTGATTGGGCTATCAGATCCCCCAGCACCACCAGATGCACCGTAAAGTGCAATGATGTACGTCCCAATCTCATCAAAAGAGAGAGTGGGATCGTAGTTGTTGTCTCCAGAGTAATCAGTGCCTTTGTAGACGGCAGTGACTTCCGTTGAAGGAGGAGGTGTTGCAGCGATGATTGCAGATGCACTCACCGAACTGAGGAGAAGACTCATCATGTGGTCAGGTGTCCTACCAGATAATAGACATCGGCTGTGTCCCCATCAGGGATGAGGGTTGCTGAACCATATTGAGCACCAATGGTCAGGTTTCCATCAGCACTGTGAATGGTCACATTGGTTCCAGCAACGAAGACAACAGATCCAGCACCAGTCTGGATGTATGTTGCTGGTTCAACGCCTGTCAGGTTTTCAGGAACTGTGACTGTGATCTGAGCAGCATTGGCCATCTTACGGAAGATGTTCCCTGCCAGATCGGCATTGGTCACAGAATATGCAGTGGCTGTGTTGGAAGCTGGAACGATTGCAGAGACACCGTCTTGTCCATCAGTACCATCGGCACCGGCTGGACCCTGTGGCCCCGGTACAGTTGAGTCAGCTCCTGCTGGACCCTGTGGTCCTTCTGGGCCGATAGTGCCTTGTGGACCCGGAACTGTGCTGTCTGCACCGGTGTCACCTTTAGGTCCAGCCGGTCCTTGGATACCGGGATCACCCTTTGGACCGGGTACAGTTGAAGGAGCACCTTCATCACCTTGAGGTCCGACTGGGCCTTGTGGTCCGGGAACAATGGAATCGTCTCCATCATCACCCTTGTCACCTTTTGGTCCTTTGAGAGACACACCAAGTGGCCAAGTACCAGAGGCTTTTGGACCATGCAGTGTGTAAGTGCTTGTATTCAGGTAGAAATCACCTGTGTTACCTTGGGTCGTAGGATTTGAAGTACCATGGAGAATACCTTCACCATTGTTACCTGTGGCACCTTTGATCGAGACACCAGCATCCCAACCCCCAACAGTCTTAGGACCGTAGAGATAGAGGCTGAGTGTGTTGATGAAGAAGTCACCAACATTACCGATACCAGCAGTCGGAGGAGCTGTTCCGTCCAACATTGAACGTCCAGCCGGTCCTTGAGCACCGATTGAACCAGTGTCACCTTTGGCTCCCTTTGGACCAACCGGTCCCTGTGGACCCTGTGGGCCGGGAATGTCGGAGTAACCAGCAGGACCACGATCACCAGTGTCGCCCTTGTAGCCTCGTGGGCCTTGTTCACCTTGGGGTCCGGGGATAGTGGAAGCATCCCCTTTGTCACCCTTGTCCCCTTTGGGACCACGAGGACCGGGGACAGTAGAGACAGGACCAATGGGGCCTTGGACACCCTGCGGACCTTGAGGGCCTTCAGGACCGATTGGACCTTGTGGTCCAACGTCACCTTGTTCACCCTTGTAGCCACGGAGACCACGCTCACCTTGTGGACCCTGCTCACCCTGAATACCCTGTGGACCTTGTTCCCCACCACCTGCGAATAGGGATGAGGATTTGGTGCCAACAGTCAGAGTGAACGTCTCTTCCTTGCTCATGGAGAGCTGAAAAGAAGGGCCAAGCTCAGTCGTGAGATTGAAAGCTGGCCCCAGAGTTGTGTTCAGATCGAGAGTTTCGTTCTTCACTGTCAGGTTAGACATGAGTCACATCCTTTTCCACGTCCAGAATGAACGTCTCAGACGAGATCTTGCCAGAAACACGAGTGAACTGGATGTCCATGTCGTACTTCCGGGGAACCCAGAGTGAAGTCTGTTCAGCAGTCGCAATGACAGCGAACTTGCCGATGTTGAGTGTGGAAGTGTCGATGGTGAAGGTGTCGATCAACTCACCACACCACCGGAGCTGTGAGGCAATACCCCAGCCGGTGATGTCCATGAGGATGGCATCTTCGTATGCGTCAATGAGAGTCAGAAGCTCACCATTGGCTACAGCGATGGCAGCCAGATCAGGGGGAGATTCTTCCTCCATTTCGATGATGGCTTCTCGCTTGGCTTCGACAGCAGCAGCAGCGGTGATAGCACCACTGTTGTTCGTGTCTGTCAGAGTGAAATCCAGTTTGAAATCATCGCCCTGTTTGAATTTGAGAATTTGTGGCTTGGCCATGATCCGACTCCTGAAGAGGTTTCTCTTGGCTATAGCATAAAAAGAGGACGGGGGAATAGCCCCCGTCCTCTGTGGTGTCAATGGTAGTAATTTGCCAGAAGATCAGCCACTTGAGCAGTCTCGCTCTTGGACATTCCTTCCAGAGTTTCGCCACGAATCAGACTCTCGATCTGCATCGGAGTCAGCTTCAGCGAGTCACGCTCACGCATGTAGGCTACGTAAACCAGAGGGAAGAACCGTTCGACTGCTTCACCGATCAGGCGAGCATAGACGCGGATCTCCCACTGGGCGTGGTCATCGTCCCGGAGATACAGGAACTTGATGAGGTTGCTGACATCCAGCTTCCACACGCACTCGGTGTACGTGTTCAGAGGCAGGACGATCCGGGCAGTTTCCCGAGAGACATTGCGACGAAGAAGCTCTTCGTAGTCGTCAAACGACATGTTCGAAGAGGTGTCGATGATCTCTTGGCACTCCTTGGCTTCCTCTTCAGGAAGAGGCTGACCACTCATCTGCTTGTTGGGACCATCGCTCTGGCACATGATCTTGGCCAGCTCCGGCGTATAGAACAGCCGGACCATCTCCGAGTAGCGACCCGAATACTCATTCAGGTTGGCTGTCCGATGACGGACGAGCTGTCGCATAACGAAGATGGGGAGTCGCATATGGAACCGGATCTCACCCATTTCCAAGGGCGAGGTGTGGTGATTGCGGACGAGGTAGTTGATCAGACCTTCGTCGTTGTTCACCTTCTTGGTTCCACGTCCGTAGGACATACGAGCGGATTCAGCAATCTCCTTGTCAGAGCACATGACCTCCTTCACTTCGAAGAAGCCGTGATCCAGCACCTGAATGGCATTGGTGGGTTTGTCCGTCCATTCCAGACGTTCACCCAGCTCAGGTGCTTCAGGCTCGTAGTTCGACATGAACTCGATGCCCTTCTCAAGCTCGGACTTTTCCTTGAAGTTCACGTCGTAGCCTTCACGATGAAGCAGCTCTTGCAGATTGCTCACAGCGATGTCGAGGTTGGACTCGGGACCGTTGTTGTCGATGAACATGTCTGCGTGCTCACGAGTCATCTCCATGGAGTCAGAAGGCTCCAGAGGAAGACGCTGGCAGGCATCAACCCAGATGACGTGATCGAACACCTTGTTCTTCATGCAGGCTGCCCACTCACGCACACGACGCATTCCAACATACATGTCGTTGCCTTCGGCGATCATCTCTGAACCAGTGCGAGAAGCATCTGGCGTGTTGTAGGCTTCGATCAGGTCGCCCCAAGTGGAGCGGTAGTTCACCCGATCTGCGAACATTGCCTCGTAGGAGTCGTAGCGTTCCTTGCCCCACATGGGCCAGATTGCCTTACGACCGACGAAATCCGACGAAGATGAGAACGTAAGCCCCATCTTGTCGGCGATCAGTTGGGCCACGGTGTCTTTGCCATGCCTTCCATGTCCAATGATCAGCAGCTTGGGCTTACCCATTGGTGCTGCCGTTCAGAGCAATGCGAACGATGTTCATCGCTGCTTCGAGATCAGCCGTCAGTTGCTCGATCTGGTTGAGCAGCTCGACGTTCTGCATCTCCAGAGCTTCGCTGTGCTCGTTCATCTGGTTCAGACGCTGACCCATCCGGATCTTGGCTTCGCTGTCGCTGGCCATACGACGCATGGCGTCTTCACTGATGACACCCATCAACATACCCATGCCTTCGAAGGCATTCTGGTACTCGATGATGTGATCACGAGCCTTGGCATGACGGGTACGCTCACGATCCAGAAGATCTTGCAGAGCGATCTGGGAACGAGCGATGTCATCACCCTTGAATCCCAGAAGGTCGATGCGACGACCGTTCTTCATGGCCTTGGCCACGATGGTCCGGACTTCCTTCATGCGGACCTTGGGATCCACATTGTTCTCAACGAGAGTCATCTCGTTTGCCTTGGTTTTTGTCTTGGACATTTTTGTCTCCTCGGAGGGTTTGAAAGTCAGGTAATTGGGACAGCTCCTGATAGGTGAGCGGTCCTGTGATGTTGTTTGGCCAACTCACATTTACCCAGTAGCCCTCATCGGATCTGATTACCCGATGAGGGATTTGGTGAAGATTCAGCCAGCAAGTTGCTTCAACCGAATCAGAAGGGAAGAGGTACTTGACGGTGTTATGCGAGAGCACCTTGGGGCTTGTCGGCAGCGTTTTGGTACTTCCCGTCGCCATAATCACCCTCCTCTTCCAGACGGCCATACAGCACCTGAGCGATACCTTGCCCCGGCAGGATCTCCATGTTCTCCTGACTATGGTAGGCCAGTTCGAGAGTCAGGAATCCATTCCAGCCGGGTTCGATGATAGTGTTGAAGACACTCAGGCCACGACGCGCCCATGTGGACTTGTCCTTGACCTGACCCACGAGGTTGTGGGGTGTCTGAAAGCGTTCAATGGCAGAGGCCAGCACGAAGTGACCCATGAAGGTCTCATCGCCGTTCTCGTCGCTGACCACAGTGCGAGCACCATAGGCATCATTGACGAAGAGGATCCGCTGTTTGATGCGGATGTCGTAGCCAGCCTCTGCAAGGCCGAAGGATGTCCCCTCGTAGCGGTGCTTCTCCGTCATCATGTCGGCGATGGGAGCTGCTTTGAGGAGGGATTTTCCGTTGACGAACATTGGTTCAACTTTCACTTGGTATCGGGGATCAGGTAAACGTCCCCATGGATGTTCTGAGGGACAGCGTACATCTCGTCTGGAACCAGCCAGATGCAGTGCCACTCGGGTTTGGGCGGGATAGTGACGCAGAGATCGGTGAAGATCACCAGTGCATCAGATCCGAGTTCGGCTGTGCGTTTCCACACGTCCGTGAGATCTGTGCCACCACCGGCTTGGACTTGAATGTTCCCATACTTTTCCTTGTCGGTGAATGTTTTCTCCAGCTTGATCCTCGTGTCAAAGAACAAGACTGTCAACATGGCAGGGTTGAGCAGCTCCTTGATGGTCCTGACGGAGTTGTGGAACTGCTGGGCCTGCTTCTGGGTGATCGACCCACTCACATCGAGAGCGTAGGTGAGATGGGTCAGACGGTTGACATGTCCCCGCTTGGGGAAACGTCCGGGCAGAAGGAGCTTGCCACCCATCCCATGCTGACGACGGTTGGGACGCATGTACGTCCGTTTGCCACCACTCAGGGGATCGGTCAGATAGTCCTTGAAGATGTCATGGTACGTCGCACCCTTGATCATCACACTGACATTCGTCAGTTCGAGCTGAATGCCATGGGAAGCTGTGGTGTTACCTGCTTGCTTCCCGTGACGGTCAACATCTTTCTCGGCCTTTTCTTTCTGCTCTTCCAAGGTCTTACCCTCAGAATTGGCGATTTGTTCAACCAGATCTTCGATCACTTCAGCAGGGATGTGACCATCCATGAGTCCGGGAAGAGGCTTCTTCTGCTTCTTCTGTTCCTCGTAGATGGTGTTGTACACCTGCTCAGTCGATTGGCCTTTGAACTGGGGATCCTTGTAAGGATCAGTCCCATCGAAGGTGAAACCGTCATCTTCCAAGGCGTTGTTGATGACATGGTCAGCAGCCTTGTTGTGGATGAACGGGTCACAGCCCTTGCCACGTTCCAGGTGCTTCAGGATCAAGTGCCAGATCTCGTGAACACAGACGGTGATCCGTGTTTGCTCCGGGATGGAGTCATAGAAATTTGGATTGAAGAAGATGAAACCGTGGCCTGCACATGCAGTCGGGATCGAGTACGACCAGAAAATCCGGACGTTGGCGATGTACCGGGCAAGCCCGACACATCTGGGATCATTCACGATGATCTCTTCGAACGCCTGTTTCAGCTTGATGGCTTCAGACGGACGCATTTCCTCCTGTTCTTGGGGGGAACTCGGAGGAGGTGGAGCAGCGAGAGTCGCTGTCGATGGTGGAACCATAACGACTTGGGTCATGACTTGTTTCTCCAGAACCATTTGGGGATGGTGAGACCCCCTTTCTTGGGGGATCTCTCTGCTT